>Ga0182008_10001170_pt1 | contig 18103 bp, 18 predicted proteins | sample Sormic07211129_1_FD_120482 | JGI IMG/M metagenome (GOLD analysis project Ga0182008, IMG submission 120482) | Rhizosphere microbial communities from Sorghum bicolor, Mead, Nebraska, USA - 072115-129_1 metaG | ecosystem: Host-associated > Plants > Roots > Rhizosphere | place: USA: Nebraska...
GAGGCCGACAGCCCCTTGCGGATATCCATGACATCGTTGCGATAACGATCGACCATGCCTTCGTGGGCTCGATACCGGCCTTGGCTTTCGGCATCGATGATCGAATGTCCCAGCAGCTTGCTTTCCGGCACGAAATTGTCGATCGCGTGCGCACTGAAGTCGGTGGCCTTGATCGGATTGCGTGGCGAGAGAATGCCACTGTCGTCGCGGTAGCCCGCGTTCGACAAGGTGTCGATATCCTTCTGCGCCGCGTAGATCCGGACTTCGCCGAAGTGTTCGCTGGCCGCACTTACGAGGTCACCGGCCCGCACGTGATCGATGACCTGGTTTCCACCCGCGGGAACGCCTTGCAGCAGTCCGGCGGCTCCGTAGGCGTTGAACGTCTCGCCTTTCAAGCCATAGCGCGACGCCGCGATCTCGGCGAGCGTGCCGCCGAGGGAATGTCCCGTCACCGAGATATCGGGTGGAGCGTTTCCCTGATCGACGGCGTCTTGCTTCGTTTCCGCGATGACACGTTCGGTGAAAGCCATGGCGTCGTGCGTCTGGAGGTTTACTCCAGTCAGGACCATGCCCGCGTCCACTCCGCCGTCGTGAACGGGCTCGCGATCGAATTCGGTGCCGCGAAATGCGATGACGACCTGGCTAGGCTTGACGTCTTCGCGTATGTACGCCTGGGCCTGGAACCCCGTCGCCGTGTTGTTCTCTACCGCAGCGACACGATAGGTGATGCCATCCAGGATGACCTTCTGATTGACGGGCGTGTCGTGATAGACGTCCTGCGAAAGCAGGGCATAGTCGGTCGACCGCGGGTTCACTGGAGCTTCTCCACGGCCTTCAAGGTGATGGAGAAGATCGCGCCCGCATCATTGAAGTCCGACTTGCTTGGGGAACCTATGTCGATACGCGAACGCGATGCCCTTTCATAGGAACGCTCCGAGAAATACCGGACCACGCTTTTCTGGCCAAGGATGTCATCGTGATAAATAGCCGGACTGAAGTTCACCTCGCCATGGTGGAAGTCGGCGGAGGCGCCGACGACCGACCAGTGGCAGACTCCGAGGCCAAAGTAGTCTTCGTCCTGGATCTGGTCGACATAGATCACGGCCTTGAACGTATTTTCGCCGTCCCGCTCGAAGACGACCGGAAGCCGCTTCTGAGGCTCCACGGTGGCGCCCGTGACAGGAGTCAACGGAACGCAGGCACCGTTGAACACCTTGTAATCCACCGACCCATCGATTCGCTCGAAGGCCCCAGGAGCACCGGTAACCGTGGCCGTGATCTCATAACGCATGCGAGGGTTCGGATTGAGCTTGATGTCAGGCTGTTTCATGGAGGCACCGTAGGCATAAGGAATGAGGGACAGAAGGGCAAGGACAATCCCGCCGCGTAGCGGTTGACGCATCGTCGTCATGCTCATGGCCCCGGCATCGGTTGCGCATGCTGTTGTTGCGCCTGTTGTTGAGCAGGGGCTTGTTGGGCCACGTGCTGCAAGGCCTGGCTGCTTTGCTCGATCGAGGTATTCATGGCCCGCTGCGTTTCCACTTCAGCGACCTGTTTGAACGGTGAACCGGGTTCGCCCTGCATGGCGTACGCCCGGCTGGCATCGGCGTTGAGGGTGACGTGGTCGATGCGTTGCAGTCCTTCCTGACGTGCCGCGACCGTGAGCGATGCCGCGAGGCGATCGCTGCGCTCGTCCGGCACGCGTTCATGTTGCGCATCCAGCCGATGAACGCCTTCCCGTGCCTGTTGGTAGATCTCGTGATCCGGATGGGATGGCGTGTCGAGCCGCGGTGCCCCGTGAGCCTGCTGGTGCTGTAGTGCTTCCGCGGTGCGCGGACCGACCACACCGTCGGGCTTCAGTCCGTGGGCACGCTGGAAATTCTCGACGGCTTCCTTCGTATGCTCACCGAAATGACTGTCCGTGGACAGACGATGTCCCTGGGCGTCGCGGATGCCGAGGGCGTTCAGGCGTTCCTGCAACGCGTGGACGTCAGGCCCCCTGGTGCCCTCGCGCATAACCGCATGGCTACCGTCGTGGGGGTGGCCGGCGGGCGCGGTCTGGACGCCGGTCGGCTGGACCTGCCGGTCACGCCAGAACGTTTCCGGATTGACGGGGTGGCCTTGCGCGTCTTTCATTTGGTAGTGGACGTGCTGCGCATATTGACCGGCGCCGTCTGGGCCGCGGCCGCCCATGAGTCCGATTTCGTCGCCTACCTGGATGTGCTGCCCGACTTTCACGGATTGGGACTGGGTATGCAGAAGCTCGTGGCTGTTGCCTTCGGCATCGCGGATCTTGATCGTGCCGTACTGTCCACCGACGAAGGTGACCTCACCGGCGATCGGCGAATGAATGGAGGGGTGGGTCAGGTTGATGCCCGACTGTCCGCCTTCGTAGTTGAAGTCCGATCCACCGTGGGGTCCCTTGGCGCGGTATTCGCCATAGTGCCCGGTGATGTGCGCCGCACGATTGCCCTGTTGCGGCAGGATGACATTCATGACGTCCTGGTATGGCATGGGTCTCTCCTCCGGTTCAGAGCGAATCGTCTTTCACACGGTAAAGGTGCCAGCAGCCGTCCTTCCGGAAGAAGAACGACATCTGGTAGTCGGTGTCGGGCTTGGCCAGCTTGATCGTGACTTCCGTCGGGCTGGTTGCGGTCCGCGTGGCGGTGAGGCTGTCCTTGGCCTGGTCCGCCTGGCTAGGCATCACGGGGAACGTGACATTGGCCTTGGCGAGCATCTTCGACACCGGCTTCGGTTCGGGATCGGCGTTGGGGTCGACCGAATCGCTTTGCAGTGGGTCGGCTACATAGGCCTTCTGCAGGGACACGTCGTTCTGGAAGAGGGGCAGGAAGGCATCGAAGTCGTCCGCCGGGCAGCGGGACGCCTGTGCGCCCGCTGTGGACGCGGCGGCGGGCGCTTGTGACGGGGTTGGTGCCTTGTCACACGCAACCAACAGGAGTGCGAAGGCCAGGGAAGGAAGGAGAAGCGTGCGCATCGCGGGTCGTTTCAAGGCGGTCATGTCGCTCTCCCTTATTACATGCCAGGACTGGGCTGTGGGGGTTGTGTCTGCGGACCCGATGGCCTTTGAGTATGGTCATTCGCAGTATCGGCGGGCGAGGGTTTAGCCAAGGCCTCGGCACTCTGGGCGATGGGCGTGTTGACCGCTTGTGCCGTTGGAACGTCGGCGATACGTTTATGCGGAGAACCGGTGTCACCGGCCACTGCGTAGGCGCGGCACGCATCGTCGCTCAACACGACATGGTCGATCGACCTCAACCCTTCCTGTTTCGCTGCGACCGTCAAAGCGGCGGCAAGGTTGTCGCTCTGTTGATCTGGTGTGCGTTGATGCTGTGCATCCAGACGATGGACGGCTGCACGGGCTTGTTCGTACAGCGCATAATCGGGATGAGCCGGATTGTCCAGCCGCACGGCGGGCATGGGCTGTCGGGCCGTATCCACAAGCTTCTGTTGCTCTATGGTGGCCAGCGTTTTTGGCCCAGCCACCCCGTCCGCCGCCAAATGATGATCTCGCTGGAATGCTTCAAGGGCTGAGCGTGTTCCCTGGCCAAAGTGTCCGTCCGCCTGCAACGGCTGATGATGGGCGTCGGTGTAGCCGAGGCGAGCGAGGCTCGTTTGAAGCATACGCACGTCTTCGCCGTGCATACCTTCCTTCATTTCCCGGTGCCCCGGATCGGCAGGCCTGGCGGCGGAGGACGGGTAACCGACGGCACCGTCGCTGAGACGTTGCATAACTTCGGGTGTTAGACGTCGCTGCCAGTCCTCAAAGCGAGCTTCGCGGTCTTCCAGGCCATTGTATTTGCCATTGACCGCCAGGGTCGCCGCGCGCACGTTTTCACGAGCGGCCTCCGGCACGCGGTTCTCCCAGTACCAGACAGCGATGCGTGACGCGTTTTGCGGTTCGGCCGCGAGTTCGGGATGACCGACGAGGTCGAGATCGAGTGCTTCGCCTGCGGCGCGATAATTATCCTTGCCCGTGAGCTGGATGTAGCCCCGGCCGTGGTAACGCCAGCCATCTCCCGGTTGGTCATTGCCGTTGCGCCCACCGTACATGAGTTCGGCCAAGCGCTCCGGGTGGCCCTGTAGGGCCTGGACGCGGGCAGACTCGAGCGCATCAGGCCCTTCACGCCACGCCGATTGCACCGGGATCTGCGAGATGTTCCGGGTATAGCGGAAGCTCTCTTCCAGGCGGTTGAGGCCATTCGATTCATGGGTAACCTGAGCCATTAAGTTGGCCAGTTCCCTCGGGGAGGTGATGCCGGCCGCCGTCGCGTCCGCCAGCATTTGCGTTTCACGGTCAATCGCCATGTGTAACTCCTGTTTGACTTACGCTCGGCATGCCTCCTGCGTGCCTTATATAACCCGCCGATCCAGGCGGAGTTGCCGCAATTAAGGCAGAGTGACCTCTGGCAGTTTGGAGGGATCGAAATCCTTGAACGACACGACACCCAGCTCTTTTGTCGTCAGGTCGACGTGCTTTTGCTTGCCGGTATCGGCGTCGGATACGGAACGGACCACCTTGGTGACGAACCAGTCCTTCTTATCCGCGGCATAGGTGAAGGTGTACTCGTCCGACCAGCGTTCACGGCTGCCGCCGCCATTGGCGATCGTGAACTGGCCACGGGAAATACGTGCATAGCCGTAGGGATCGCCCGCCGTACCCCCGCAGGTCCCACAAGGCACGACCGTGGCATTTGATGCCGCTTTCTGTAGGTGGCCGGAAGTGTCGCGTGTGAGCAACACGACGTCACGTTGGGAACCTTCGCCTAGCTTCTCACTGCCGGTGGGTATGGGCTCAAGTACCAACAGTGCGCCGGGTCGACCATTCCCGGTCAAGTCTCCTGTCTTTGAATCGAGGATCCTGGTGCCAGCGGTGGCAAACGATTTGAGGTCGTCCATCTGGCTTCCTTTGTCTTGCGCCGCGGCGGCCGGGGCAGGGTGGGGCTTGGCGTAGGGGTTGGAAATTTGAGCAGTAGCTATCGTGGAAAAGCCGAAAGCAGCCAGATAGACGAGGTTGAAGGTCGTGCGATTGATCATAGCAATGCCAATTCTTCCCGCTAGATGTCGATGAATTTTTTCTAAAATCTTTGCTTTCGTGACCTGCGAAAAGTTGCCCAGTGCACTCATAGCAAGAAGCTCCAGTGAGGACTTCACTTCATTGAATGCGTTTCGCATTGCTACATCTGGCATAAATGACACGACACGAATCCCGACCTCCACAATCCGACAATGCAGCGCTTTCCGCCGTGTTCGTAGTCGGCGCACTGACTGCGAATATGACGCCGCCATTAAAATTCTGGGTCGCTGCAACGCATTGGTTGTGATAGGAAATCAGAAGTTTGCATTGAATCCCTCCATTCTCTGAACAGCGGTCCATGGCTTCTGATTCGGCTTTGGTTCTGCTTGATGAACTTGAGACGGTGCCTGCTCTTCCGGAGCTCGCATCTACGGCAATGGCTCCCCACTGATCGGCCCAGATGGCAGTCGGTGGGAGGTGGATAGAGGCAGCGTTGTCCTGGTAGTACGGCGAATTCGGTTGATTCGGCGGAATACAGCCTGGGTTACCCGCTGAAGGGATTCCTGGTGCACATTGCGAAATTGCTGCTGACGAATGAATGATCACTGCAACAACGAACACTCGGTCAAATATCTTCATGTCGAATCCTTAGAAGAAAAGTCCTTTGACTTCGTAGTATCGGTGCCCATTGCATAGCCACTTCCAAGACCCAGGTTACTTATTGGCGGAGTGCCAGAAGGTTGGCTGCTTCCTCTCGCCATATTTTGATCCACGGGAGCATGAGCCGGCATAGGCCGTCCCTGTGCCAAGGCCTGCTGAGCTCGCCCGTAACCTCCCGCGCCGATCGTGCCGAATGACGAGTAAGAGGCGAACTGGCCGAGTGTGCCTTGGAAGAAGGCCGCTGCCATCGGCGGGGCCATGACGATCAAGGTCGACAGAAGCAAACCCAGGCCGCCCTGCTGGAGCGCCATGCTACTGATGCCGTCGGTGTCGCTCGAACTGGTCATGCCCACGAAGTAGCGCGCCACGAATGCAATGGTGATCGCCTTCATCATCTTCATGGCAATGCTCACCATGACGCTCAGAACCGCCAGGGAAAAGACGGTACCGATACCGTATAGAAGCCATTTGCTGAACAGTTGCTTTGTCTGGTCAAAGAGCAGGCACATGATGAAGAGGGGGCCGAATCCCACGAAGAGCGCAATGGCAATCTTGTTCAACAAGAGCATTGCGCCTGCGATGACGCTGGGGCCGGCGATACCGACGCCGGTAAACCAGCGATCGCGGTCCTTCGCATCCTGAGTTGCCTGGTTACCTCCGGTGTCGAGACTGTCGATCACAGCCATCGCACCCTCCATCTGGGCCAAGTTGGAGTCGATCATCTCGAATGGGCTGTCTGCCTCGTCGGTCACGTAACTGGTGATGGCGCTCGCCATGCCGTCGGTTAGCGTCCAGTAAGTAGCAGATGAGCCCATGGCTGCCGTGGTGGCTATGAAGACGATGAGCGTCGCCTTCAGTGAGTCTCCCACGAGCGCCATCATTGGTTGCCGCGACTGCCCGGTTACGATGCGGTAGCCCTGGAACATGATCCAGGCGGTGAGAATGACGACACCGGCAAAACCAATGACCGCAGCAGAGTTCGATAGCAGCTTCCATTGCATGATATCGATCTCTTCACGAAGGAAGTTATTGATCGACTTGAAGAAGACGAAATTGGTAATCGCACTGCCCGGGTCGCCTGCGAAGGCGAGAACGGACTTGCCGATTGAGTGGGACATCAGGTCGACCATGACGCTAGATTCCTGCGGAAGTAGGGTGTGACGCGGTCAAATAACTCTGCTGCTGGATAAGCAAGCTCACCACCATGAATCGGAGCGTCCGATCGTGAGCCGTTGCATGCCATCCGGCTTAGGGGTCTGACTCTCATTCAGCGCCGCCTGGAGAACCACGCCCGTGGTCAATGACTTGATGATATTTCCAACATCGACTGTCCCCACAATGGGCAAATCGATGCCACCTGCCTTACCCGTGGGCGCGCCAGACTGGGCGGACTCGGCCTTCTGTGCCTGCACGGCGCGCAGGTAGCGAAGATTCGCCTCGTAAGCGTAGTTAACGGCGTCCATTTGCTGGCGATCGAGCGCGATGAGGTTGTAAAGCGCTGTCAGCTTGTTGGTGTTGTCTTCCAACTTGCCGTATTCCGTGGACTTGAGACCTTTCCGCTCGTCGAGCAATTGGCGCAGCGTCGTGTCCCGGGTATTCGAGGTTTCGTACACGGTAAGCATGTACTTGTACTGAGCGTTTTCGATCGCCACGATTTTCTTGCAAGTTTCTTGCTGCTCGGGCGCCACGTTATCGCAGTGCTTGCCATCATCAAGCGTCGCGGCAGTATCGTTCGCCTTCGGCAAGGCTTCGCTGGGATCGCCCATCCGGTCCCCAGGCTTCTTGCTGTCGTAAGCGTTAAGGTCGAGCCGCGTATTGAGGCTGTCCAGCTGTCCGTTCGTCGTCTTGCCGCCGACCTTTGAACCGATGGAGTTCTTGAGATCGGTTAGCTTCTGGTTCGCGTCGGTATCAACAACTTTCCATTGGGCATGTGCTGCGGGAACGATCAGGCACGATCCCAGCATCAGAGCACCAATGGCTCCGAGGGATCGTGCAAACCGATTTTTAGAAGATGCTGTATCGATAGCCATGGTGTCGTTCTCCATCCTGTATGGCCAAGGGGTCAGAGCGCCGCCGAGCGAGGCGTTCGCGTGGTTCGGGACGGGGATGTCGGGCGCTTTCCGCTGCCCTTGCGGTTTTCGTAGAAGGTCTCAAGCCACTGATCGGGTCGTAGGTCATCTGGATGGACGCCTTCGGACTCCGCACGCGCCTGAAGCACTTCGTGCATGATTTCAATATTGTCGGTAGAGGCGGAAATCACAGCCAGGACGTCATCCATGCCCCGCAGGTTGAGTTGGCATACGGCCGACGCATGTCCTTGCTTCACCAGGAAGCAGCGCGACCGCTCATCGAGACTTACGACCACTTGATATTCGGCGTCGGTCAGCTTAAGTCCGCCGACATAATCCTCGCGACTGGCATTCGGGTTAGGCAAGAGGATCATGGTTGCCGTTTGTTCGATCAGCGCCGACGCGATGTCGCTTGCCAGAGCGTCTTCCGGGCTCTGGGTCGCGAAGATACCCATACCGTTCTGCTTACGGATGGTCTTTTGCTTGTTCTTGGCGAACTCCTTCAAACCGCCCTTTCCATCGAGGATCTTCCAAAACTCGTCCATGACGTAGATCAGTCGTCTGCCGTCGATAAGATCTTCCAGGCGGTGCAGGAGGTAGTTGATGACCGGAACACGTACTTCAGGATTATCGATGATGTCGGTGTAGTCGAACCCGATGATGTTGGCTTTGGTCAAGTCAACGGTATCGCGCGGATTATCGAAGACCCAACCTAGCGAATTACCCGCCGTCCATTTCCTCATCCGGATAAAGAGCCCATCGTCGCCGAGGTTCGGAAGGCTCTTCTGAAAGTTCGTCATGTTGCGTAGATGCATCGGGGTGTCAAGCATGTTCTCGACCGCGCGGAAGATGTCTTCTTCTTCGCGCGAGCTGTAAACGCTCTTTCCGGCCAGGACCTTGATGAGGTCTCCGAGGAACTGGACATTCTCTTCACTGCGCTCGCAATGGAAGGGATTGAATCCGGTCGGCTTGCCGTTCTCCAGCGCCAGGTAGTTGCCACCGCATGCGCGCACGAAAATTTCAGCGCCGCGGTCCTTGTCGAAGAAGAAGATTGTCGGCGATGGCTCGAGCTTCTGTACCTGGCTTAGCAAGAAATTGATGAGGGCGGTCTTGCCAGTACCCGACTTGCCGATGACCATCGTGTTCGCGATCGCCTTTTCACCAAGGGAGTTTTCGGCTGGATGGGTGGCGTGGAAATTGAAGTAGTACGGCTGCCCGTTGGTTGTTTGCAGCGTTGTGACGCAGTCGCCCCAGGGATTGTTCTCCTTCTTTCCCGTAGCGAAATTGTGCAATGGCGAAAGACCGAGGAAATTCAGCGAGCTCACGTTGGCGAGGCGCGTGCGATACCTCCAGTTGCCCGGAAACTGCGCATAAAACGCAGCCGTGACGGCGAGGTCCTCCTTCACGGAGACGAACCCCGCATTCGAAAGTTCGGCACGGGTCATTGCGATCTGCTGCGCAAGGGCATCCTGGCTCGGTGCGTAGATCGTGATCGAGAAGTGATATTCGCCGAGCACGAAGTTGCCCGATGCCAACTGATCCATCGCGTGGTCCATCTCGATGATCTGGCTCACTGCCTTGTCACCCGACGAGACCATCATGCCCTTGGTGCGTTCCAGGGCTTTCAGAGCGTCCTGTCGTCCCATCGGACTGAACGAGTGGGTGATGACGTATTCGAAGTCGAGATACTTGAGGCCATTCAGAATGCCGGGATACGTGCCATCCACGTACTCCTTGATGTTGAGTATGGCCCCGAAGTGGTTGACGCCGTTTGGCGTCGTGAGCACGAAGTCACCGGTTTTAGCTGAGAAGCGCTGCCTGCTGACCGGGAGATAGTCGTAGATCGGGGCAGTGAGCGCCGGCACCGGTTCATCAATGCGATTGAGGATGTAGCCATAGAGCTCGAGAATTTCGGAAAACACGACGCCGTTCGAAGCTTCGTACAATCCGAGGCGATACGGAGCGTAGTCCTTTAGCACCGCTTCGACGTTGCCAGCCAACTCTAGAATCGTCGCAATCGCCTGGTTTTGCTCTGACTCGAGCCTGCCGACGTCGGACGACTTCTCGGCGAACCGTTTACCGGAAACAACGGGCCGGTAGAGCATCGTGAGGTAAAGCTCGTTTTGCATGAGCTTTTGCGTCGAAAGGGCGTCGAAGTATGCGTCCGACAACGACTGATTGAAGGCCTGGCCGAATTTTGCGGTATCGCGGATGCGACGCCTGCGTCGGATATCGTGAACCCAGAAAGCGACGTTCACGAAGTCTGGAGCGCGTAGAGTCTGCAACATCCGGTTGAATGTGTTGTGTCGATGCTCGAGCTCCCATTCCTCGCGTCCGACGAAAGGAAGCCCGCCAAGTCGCCATACCAGCAGGAAGTCTCCCCCGGTCGTTTTCACGACTGTTGGTGAGACGTGGGTGGAAAATGGAATGTGACTGGCAATGGGCGCGTCGGGTGTGAACATGGTTTCGATACCGTGAAAGCTTTAAAGGCCCTGGCACTGCGTGCCAGGGCGTCTGACTTGCCTAACGCTTGTTTTTTTTGGGGTCGCGGTAGTTGTTCGGGGTGAATACCCACATGCCGTTGTTCTCCTGCACGTTCCTGATCTTCGTCTTGAACTGCAAACGCAGCCCGAGCAAGCGAAAGATCAGTTCGTCGCGCCGTGCCATCTGACGCATCACGAAGATCACGCAGGGAATGAGAAGGAGGAACCAGAAGTTGAAGTACATCGCCAACAACAGGCCCGATCCAGCCCCGACAAAGAAAGGGACATACGGCACGCCCATAAACATGGGCGGGCGCGTGGACCCCCTGAATAGCGGATTCTTATGCATGGAAATGCAGAAGATGCATCGCTGTATTGATGGCCTCCATCATGAAGCCTGTCGGACCGCACTGGCCAGTGGAAGTCTTATCGTCGCCAGAAACGACCATCCTTGCGATCTGTGCAGCTGCACCGATGAGAACGCCGCCGAGGAGGGGCGGGGTGACATCGGAAATGCGCTTATGGGCGAATGCGATCTGGTAGCCGGAAAAAATCACGGCCACCGTCACGACGACGATAGAAGCCGCGTTGAGAATGGTGTTGATGCCGCCGAAGAATCCACAGACCTTCGTTTGCGTTTCGCCGACCTGGGCCAGGGCCAAGTCCGGTACAAAGGCAAGGGCCACGGCTAGAAATGCCAGTGTGGTGGTGAGGAGCGGATTCTTCGTCTGGGCGAATGCTTTGCTGAGGGAAGGCAGGGCCATCTTTAGTTCCTTGGTCAACGGTTTCAGACAGGGTTGAAGGCCGGATGATCCGGCCGCTTTGAAGTGGCTGCGCTAGGTGCAGCCGGGTTTGCCACAGCGTCGCAGGGAATGTCCTCTGCACGGGTCAGCAAATCAGAAAACGAAAGCGTCATCCCGCGCCCCCACTCGAAGATCGGCGTTATCGACTCCCGGCCGCGTGGCCGGCTGAACGGGCTGAGCGGGTCCGCGGGCAGGTTCTCCGGGACCACGAACTTCAGGTACGAAGATCCCATCGTTCACCGAGGAGGCTGTCGCCGCCTGATTGCCTGCGGGAGATGCGGCCGACACGCCGATTTGCGACATCACCGCGGCGGTAGCGGGATCGGTAGGAATTCGCCCAGACTGCGGAGCGCCGGCAGCGCGCGGAAGTTGTGCTCCCACTTGGGCCATGACGGCAGCGGTGGCAGCGTCGGTGGGAATAGGGCCAGGTAGCGGCTCAGGCGACTGGACCAGGGCCGGGTTCGTGATAGGCACCGCGCCAGGTATCGATACAGGGGTGGCCCTGTCGGGCTGCGGAGCCAAGGCTTGACCAGCGGCCACGGACGCCGCCGCATCGAGAACGCTTCGCATGGCCACTCGGTATGCGGGGCTATCGTTTTTAAGTGCTGTAACGCCCTTGTCGACACGGACGACCTTGACAGGGGAGTTCGTAGCTTGCAGAGGAATGGCTTGCGCGCCCGCGAACAAGGTGCTGCGTGACATCGAATCGAATATTTTTTGGACGTAGCCGTCCTGGTAACCAGTGGTGAAATTGCCGGAGTAGTAGCAGCTGAACGCTTTGCCCCAGTCACCGCCGGCGCTGCTATAACACTGCGCGAGGATTTGCGAACCGGCCACGAGGTTCGGACAGTACTCGAACGCCTTTTCATACGTGTCGAGGCCGTACTTGCCTAGGTTGGCACGGTTCACCTGGGCGACCCCGAGGGAGTAGTTAAAGCCCTTCTGCTCAAGCATGCGTACCGTCGCCACGGCTTCGCCGAGGTTCTGCGGCTGGCGCACAAGCTGGCCGCCAACGACGCCGATCGCAAACGGGTTGCGGCTCGACTCGACGTTGACGACGTACTGCATCACCTCGGCCGGTACGGCAAGGTTTTGACAAGCCATCATTTCCATTCCTGGTACCACCGTTACAACTCCTGTCTAATGACCGATGTTCTTTCGAGTGTTACCCCCCGTCCGCGCCCGAGGTGGCGCGAGCCGGGTTGAAATCGATGCCGGTGATGTAGCGACGCCCGGCATGTGCCTTGATGTGCACGACAATGTCGATTGTCATCATCAAGAGTCGCTTGATCGTTGCAAACTCAAGGCCGGCGCCTTCCGTGGACGCCTTCACCATGAGGGCCAGCTGATCCCATGTCTGCTCGACACTGCCTGCGTGACAGCTTGTAATTGACCCGGGGTGACCGGATGCACAATTACGGATGAAATAGAACGATTCATCGCCGCGGAGCTCCGCGAGGATGATGCGGTCCGGCTTCATGCGCAGGCAAGCTTCCATGCAACTCTTCGCAGTGACGTTGGCCGCACTCTGCCCACCCTTGGAGTACAGGAGGTGCACTACGTTTGGCTGGTCGATGAATAGCTCACGAGCATCTTCGATCGTCACGAGACGTTCATCGGCCGGAATATGATTGACCAGCGACTTCATGAATGTCGTCTTGCCACTTCCAGTCGCACCAGCAACGACAATGTTTTTCTTGCTTTGGACGGCGTGACGAAAGAAATCGGCATAACGGCGTTCCGCCCGCAGCTCCAGTAACTCGCGGTCTTGCTCGCTGATGCCTCCCGCACCTTCGAGGATTTCATCGAAGAAACCATCTTCCTGATACTGGCCAAGCGTCCTGGTCTGCTTCGACGGTAGTCGGATCGTGATCGACACACGCCCTGCTTCACAGGCTGGAGGAATGACGAACTGCGCGCGCTGTCCCGTGGGGAAAGTCAGCGATACCACGGGATCGACGTCCGTGATTCGCTGACCCGTATTGCTTTCATTGACCACCGCGGTGCAGAACTGACGGGCGCGCTCATACGTCAGACTGGGGACCTCCACGCGCTGCCATCCACCCCGTCGTTCGAGATAGAGTTCGCCGGGTCGATTTATGCAGATTTCGGTCACGTCCGGCGAGGCAAGAAAGTCCCTTACTCCCAGCACTTCGTACTGGTAGTCGAGAAATTCCGTTCCAACTGCTGCTAGCGCGCTTTCAGTCATGGCTTTCTCAGTACCGCGCGACGACGCCGCTGAAGTCGACGTCCCTGGCGACATAGATGGCCAAGACGGTACCTTGGTTGATCGTTACGGTAGCGGGACGATTGGCGGCGCGTCTGACGGCTTGATTCGCCAATTGCTGAATCGTGTCGGCCGTGTTGCTTTCGAACGGTGTCTGGGTTACCACGCCGTTGCTGATCGTCGTTTGGCGGGGACCGTGTTCGGCCGCTTCATACTTGAAGGCGTCGCTGAGCAAGCTGATCAGCATGGCGGAGCCGATACGGCTTCCCCAGTGCGCGTTGTAATAGCCGGGATGGCCCGCACCACCAAGGGTATCCACACCGGGACTGGCCATGTTCACGTCGATGCCGGTCGGCGTCACGATACGGTCCCAGATGACAGCCACGCGCGGACCGCTGGGCTCCATTTCATATTTACCCAGCACCTTCGACCCCTTCGGCAGAAGAAGCCGCTTTCCTGTGAACGAGTAGACCGGTTCGGTGACGACGCAGGACGTGAACCCCGGGATATCGGTGATGATCCGGGTTTCGAGAACACATCGAATGAATGTGCCGCGGAGCATGAGCGTGTCGGGGTGGGTCAGTGGCGAAGCACTCGAGACCTCGGGAAGCTCCTTCGCGGAATAGGCGAGGTTTCCGTTCGCGCTCATCGAGGGAGCGGCCGGAGCGCCGCCTGGCATGCCAGGGAAGAGACCGCCGTATGGACTCGCCGCAGGGACCTGTCCAGTCGGGGCGTTGCCTACCGCCTGCGCACCGTCACCTGCGGACATGATGCGACGCTCGAGAAGCGACGGGCCACGCGGCTGCTCCGGCATTTGCGCCGGACGGAGTTGCTCCGGAGTAGGCAATGGCGGAGGTGGGGCTAGCGCGATCGGTTGCTGCGGCGCTGGCTCTGGCGCCGGAGGAAGCGACGGGGCACGGGGCGCCTCCGGAACGCTTACGGTTTCCTCGCGGGGCTTCTGCGCCTGGGGCTTACTGCCACCTCCGCTCAGCATCCAGAAGCCGACGGCTAGCAGCAGCACCACGATTCCTGCAAGGAACCCTAGCGCTCTGCGATTCATCCGGCGGATATCGTTGGATGCGAGGTGCGGCGCGCCGGCGTCCGGATCGGGCTGGGGCGCCTGGCGTGCCTGGGTCGAATAAGGGTTGCCAGCGAGCGGGTCGCGGTCGCCGCCGCGTGTTTCGTACGGCGGCACGCGGCCTTCGTTCGACTCGTCTTCCGGGTGGTTGGGAGTATTCGAGCTCACTTCTTCGTGTTCCTTCGCAGACCCACGACGTTGTTGTCGTGACGAATAACCAGGTAGGCATAGGTGCCGTGGACAACGATGGTGTTGCCTTCGACTGTCGTATTCACTACCGAGTCTTCTCCGTGTTCCTTTTCACGCATGTAGACCGTGGGGAAGTTCCCTGTTGGAAACTGCTTCAGGTCGGGCATCTTGATATAGGTGAACCGGCCATCGTCGTACACGTTGATCGGTACGAGCCAAGGCGCGGTTTTGCGGCGCATCGAATAGTCGTAGTCGAAGTTGTAATCGCGTCCCTTGACGAGCGTCGTATCGAGTTCCGGTGTTTCCTTCACCTTTTTCGTTTCCGCCATGAAGCTGGTATCGGCTGGATACGTGAAGGTGATCTTGTACTGCACCCCTGCCCGACGAGCTTGCTCAAGCGTTTTCCAATCTGTGGCAACCACCTTGAGCTCGAAGATGTATGAATGCGTGGCGGTACGAATCATCATGTTCGTGTCGACGTCGACATTCTTCGGCTTGACGTAGAACACGTTGTCTCGTCGTGTCAGGTCCCACCCACTGCTGAACCCGGTGCTGTAGTCGAGGATCTTTTCGTTAGGGCTCAGCTCTATTTGAGTGGTGATGCCTAAGCCGGTCCGCACCTGATAAATGCGATCAGGCTGGTACTCGTAAGGCTGCACGGCTTGCAGCGCCTGTACAGATTGTCCCGGGGGAGTCAGCTGTGCGGTTTCTGCCGCTTCCACGGGCGAGGTCGCCAGCACGGCAAGGGTCAGGGCGCAGACCGAGAGGATGTACGTGGGTCGATTCATCAACGGCGCCCTCCATTGGCGGCGCTTCTTGGCGTGGCATTGGCCGCGGGCGCGGCGTTGGTCGGGTTGGGAACGGGAGTGGCGCCTGCTGCGGGCGGCATCGAATAGCCGGTGTCGACAGGAATCGGGGAGGGCGGAATTGCGACGGCAGGCTGCCCTTGCGTCGGAGCGGCCCCTGTCTGGCCAGCAAGTGACGCCTGACCTGTCGCATCGAACGCAGTGCCCTGCGCCGCGGTGGCTGATGGCTGCTCGACAGAACTAGTGACCTGGGCCGGTACGGTAGCGACGGGTACCTCGGGCGGCGGTGCGGATCCGTAGTCGTTATCGACCCTGTAACTCATTACCTGGAAGCCAAGCGGGTTCTCGATTCGATTCTGGTCGTCCATCCGCAGATTCGGCTTGTACGTGAACTCCATCGTTGCGATCTTGCTGTCAAGCGGTGTTGTGGCACCGTTTTGCTTATCGTAGAGACTGCGTTGGAAACGGACAGTGGCGCCTTTCGGCGGGATATTAGGACTCCCACCAACGAGCACGATGCTAAGAATTTTGACGCGGATGGCCTTGGTCTTGCCGTACGTCGCGTAAGGACTGTTCGGATTGTTCGGCGCGTGCAACGCCATATAAGGCTGCGCGACTTCGCTCGAAGCCATGGTAAGCACCGTTGGCCAATCGCGCATGTTCGTCAACGCCAGATCGTACGCCTCGCGAGCAAGCACGAAGTGAGCGATGTTGCTTCGATTCAGAGCTTCGCTTGCCGTGATTCGCTGATTGATCACATCGTCGGTCAGGCGCGAGAGCGAACTCGTTCCCGAGTAGGGGTCGGCAAGCACCAAGAATGGCACCTTCTCCTTCAGGGGGAGCATGTAGAAGTATCCACCTGCCAGGATCAGCGACATTCCCAAGGAGCAAAAGGCGACGATCCACGCACGTCGTTCGCTTCGCTTGGCGAGGTCCGCTATCGAGACTTCGAAGTTGACGCCCTGGGTGACCGCGGCATCGATCTTCGGTGAGTTTTTTTTATTGAGCATTACGAGACACCTGCCTTAGTCGCGACCAGTTATTTCGAAGCCGGGGTTGTGGCTACTTCGCCTTGAGAGGCAGGGGTGGCAGATGCGGTGGACGCAGTAGGTGCCGTGACCGCGCTCAATTCCTCGACGATGAGATCGGGTCCCTGGACGGTGACTGCTACTCCTTGCTGCGCATAGATCGTGCTGAGTTGAGAGGTAGCGTCGCGAACCTCGGTGGTATGGATGGCTGCCGTGGACTTCGGCAAGGTGAAGTCCGAACGAAGCTTGTATTGCAGCTTCATCCCCGTATCGCTCGTCCACCGCGTCAACATCGTCTTCAACGTGCCGTCCATGGGCGCTGCGTAATAGGTGTAGGGAACCGCCAGCGGAATCTCGACAGTCTTGTCGTCGTACCGGTTCACCGGCTTCCAACGACCACCAAAATCCTTCGCCGCCGGGGTGCCACAAGCGGAAAGCAGCACGGCGAATGCGGAGACAAGGCAGATGGAAAGGGCAGGGGGCAGGGTTCTATTCACGCGTGGCTCGTAATTCATCGGATGACCAAAGAGAAAACGTCGGCAGCACTTCGCTCGGCTTATCGCCTTGTGCGAAGCCGGGAAAGCGTTTACTTCGTTATGAGGGGCGCAGGGCGGCGCTGCGGGCGGGGTGGCCCGCCTGCGTCTGGATCAGTCGATGTGCCGCCGCGCCGAATGCGCTGGCGGAGGTGATGCCCCTGGCAGTAGCTGGAGCCTTGAGCCAACCGGCTCCGAGCGACATGCAAATCATCCATACAACATCCTGTAGGGGCGCGTAGGCGCCCTTGCATAACGTGCCAGCGAAGAATGGTCATGCGCATGAGTGGCGATGCGGTGATCGCCCACTCAGGGTTGCGCCTTACTGACCGCGTATTCCCCACCCCTGATGCGGACCCCTGTCCGCGATGTAAAGATAACGCAACGACAAATTCCTGACTAGTGGCGGATGTGCATGTTTTTGGGACTCTTGTCACACATTCTGGGCATGTAATATGCGTGAAACGCGTCGACGCTTTGACAGGTGTCTCTCCGTACGCGCGCGTTGCGTCACGGAACTGCCGGATTTGTCTATGTCTCGTGAAGGTTGCGTTTGAAACCTTCACAGACTCCTACTGATGACCATTAAGTTGTCAGTTCGTCGTTTCAACCGTGCGACATCGCCTCTCGCTCAATAGGTTGCCGGAGCCCATCTACTTGGGCTGACGCGACTGCTTTGAACGCATACGAAATGCTGACTGAATGGAGAGTTCCGCATCAGTGGGTGGCGTTCTCGTCGTATCGTGGGCATCACTCTCGAGAGCGACGCGGGCGTGCCCGCGCTTCGCCTCACCAGATCGCGTTGTGCTCAAGAGAATGCAGGGTCCGTTAGACGACGCGGGAGTGAGGGAGGAGATCGAGCAAGGCAAGCTGGATTGACTAAATGGCAATCGATACGAGCGATTGGTTGCCAACAAAGGAGTGCCATCGTAACGCCGCACTTCCCACGGCACAATGCGCCGTCGCATAGAATTTTCCTCAAAAGTGGCACCACGGCGATCCCCGCATCGACATCCCGAAGCGCCGGTAGTAGAACCCCTCCCTTTACCGACAGGACCCCTCATGGATCCCGCAGTCATTCCCTCCGACGCCGAGCTCATCACGCTCGCACAGGATGTCGCTGCCGCCGCGCTCGAGCGGCGGGTGATGGTCGCCACCGCCGAATCGTGTACCGGTGGCTGGATCGCCAAGA
>Ga0182008_10001174_pt1 | contig 18072 bp, 16 predicted proteins | sample Sormic07211129_1_FD_120482 | JGI IMG/M metagenome (GOLD analysis project Ga0182008, IMG submission 120482) | Rhizosphere microbial communities from Sorghum bicolor, Mead, Nebraska, USA - 072115-129_1 metaG | ecosystem: Host-associated > Plants > Roots > Rhizosphere | place: USA: Nebraska...
GGCGACAGCCACACCGCCACGCACGGTGCGCTCGGTGCGCTCGCCTTCGGCATCGGCGCTTCGGAAGTGGCGCATGTGCTCGCCACGCAGACCCTGTGGCAGCGCAAGCCCCGCACGCTGCGCGTGACCATCGACGGACGCCTGTCCGAAGGTGTCTCGGCCAAGGACATCATCCTCGCGGTCATCGCGCGGCTCGGCGCCGCGGGCGGCACGGGGCACGTCATCGAGTATGCGGGGGAGGCGATCCGCGCGCTCTCGATGGCCGGGCGCATGACGGTGTGCAACATGTCCATCGAGGCCGGTGCGCGCGCGGGCATGGTGGCGCCCGACGACACCACCTTCGAATGGCTGGCCGGCCGGCCCGAGGCGCCGCAGGGTGCGGCGTGGGATGAGGCTGTTGCGCGCTGGCGCGAATTGCCCGGCGACGAGGGCGCGGTGTTCGACACCGAACTGCGCCTCTCGGCCGGCGACATCGCGCCGATGGTCACCTGGGGCAACAGCCCCGAGGACGCCTTGCCGATCACCGGCCGCGTGCCCGACCCCGCCGAGGCCGCGACTGCCGAACGCCGCGCATCGATGCAGCGCACGCTCGCCTACATGGGCCTGCAAGCAGGGCAGATGCTCGACGAGGTCGCGGTCGACCGCGTCTTCATCGGCTCGTGCACCAACGGCCGCATCGAGGACATGCGCAGCGCCGCCGATGTGGTGCGAGGCAGGCGCGTGGCCGAGGGCGTGGAAGCCTGGGTCGTGCCCGGCTCCGGCCTCGTGAAGCAGCAGGCCGAGGCCGAGGGGCTCGATGCCGTGTTCCGTGCGGCGGGCCTGCAATGGCGCCATGCCGGCTGCTCGATGTGCCTGGGCACGAACGGCGACCAGGTGGCCGCGGGCCAGCGCTGCGCCTCGACCTCCAACCGCAACTTCGTCGGCCGGCAGGGGCCGGGTTCGCGCACCCACCTCATGAGCCCGGCAATGGCCGCCGCTGCCGCCATCACCGGACGGCTGACCGACGTGCGCCGCCTGCTCGCATCGCACTGACGACAACCTTCGAACGGCCATTCCATGGAAGCTTTCACACGACTCGAAGCGCTGGCGGTGCCGCTGGCACGCGCCAACATCGACACCGACCAGATCGTGCCCGCGCTGTACCTGCAGAAGCCGCGCTCCGACAACTTCGGCGACTATCTTTTCCACGACGTGCGGCATGACGCGCACGGCCGGCGACGCGACGAATTCGTGCTCAACGCGCCGGTGTATGCCGATGCGCGCATCCTGGTGGCCGGGCCCAACTTCGGCTGCGGCTCGTCGCGCGAGCACGCCGTCTGGGCGCTGTACGACGGAGGCTTTCGCGCGGTGATCGCGCCGAGCTTCGGCGACATCTTCTTCAGCAACGCATTGAAGAACGGCCTGCTGCCGGTGCGGCTGCCCCAAGCGGTGGTGCAGCGGATGCTCGACGACCTGCTCGCGGCGCCGGGCACTCGCATGACCGTCGACTTGCGCACGCAGACCGTCGCCGGTCCGGGCGGCCGCGTCGAGCCCTTCCGCATCGATCCGTTTCCGCGCCAGTGCCTGCTCGAAGGGCTGGACGAGATCGACTACACGCTGGCGCAGCACGCGGCCATCGACGCATTCGAGCAAGGCCGCGAGCGCGGCGCGGCTCCTCTTTGAAGTGTGACCCTGAAAGGTTTGAAATGAAGATTGCAGTGATGCCGGGCGACGGCATTGGCCGCGAGGTCACGGCGCAGGCCGTGAAGGTGCTCAAGGCGGCGGTGGGCAGCGGCCAATCCCTGGAGCTGGTGAAAGCGGCGATCGGGCAGGCCGGCATCGATGCCGCCGGCGATCCCCTGCCGGCGGCCACGAGCGAGATCGCGCGCAAGGCCGACGCCATCTTGTTCGGCTCGGCCGGCATGCCCGGCGACGAGGAGATCCCGTTCATGATGCGGCCCGGCGCGAGCCTGTTGCGCCTGCGCAAGGAACTGGGGCTGTTCGCCAACTTTCGCCCGGCCTTCCTGTTCCCCGAGCTGATCGGCGCTTCGACACTCAAGCCCGAAGTGGTCGACGGGCTCGACCTGATGATCCTGCGCGAGCTGACCGGCGACGTGTATTTCGGCGAGCCGCGCGGCAGCGGCCTCAATGCCAGCGGCGAGCGCGAAGCCTTCAACACGATGCGCTATTCGGAACCCGAGGTGGAGCGCATCGCGCACGTCGCATTTCGCACCGCGCGCGCGCGCAGCCGCAAGCTCTGCTCGGTCGACAAGGCCAACGTGCTCGAGGTGATGCAGCTGTGGCGCGAGGTGGTCACGCGCGTGGGCAAGGAATATCCGGACGTCGAGCTCACGCACCTCTTCGTCGATGCGGCCGCAATGCAACTGATGCGCGCGCCGAAGCAGTTCGACGTGATCGTCACCGGCAACATCTTCGGCGACATCCTCTCGGATGCCGCCGCGATGCTCACCGGCTCCATCGGCATGCTGCCCTCGGCGTCGATGGCGGCGGGCACCTTTGGGTTGTACGAGCCGGTGCATGGCACCGCGCCCGACATCGCGGGCAAGAACCTGGCGAACCCGCTGGCCTCGATCCTGTCGATGGCGATGATGCTGCGCTTCTCGTTCGACCAGCCCGGCAATGCCGGACGCGTGGAGGGCGCGGTGCGCCGCGTGCTGGCCGAGGGCCTGCGCACAGGCGACATCTTCCAGCCCGGCTGCACCCGCGTGGGTACCGAGGAGATGGGCGATGCGGTGGTTGCCGCGCTGGCAAAATCTTAGCTAGCGCAGCACCAGAACCGGAATGTGCGAGTGCGTGAGCACATGCAGCGTCTCGCTGCCCATGAGCAGGCGCGCGAGGCTGCGGCGTCCGTGGGAGGCCATCACGATGAGATCGCATTCCTGGTTCTTCGCGGTCGCGACGATGGCCTCGGCGACCTGGTTCGATTTCATGACGATGGCCTGCGCATTGCGAACGCCTTTGTCGAGCGCGGTGGCTGCCACCCTGTCGACGAGGCGCTGCGCGGCCCGGTTCGTCTGCTCCTGCGTGGCTTCGATGTCACGCTGGCTCAGCATCATCGAGCCTTCGAAGTAGCCGAAGGGCTCGATGTGCGCGACGTTGACGGCCACCAGTTCCGCGCCGCTCAGCACGGCCAGGTCGATGGCGGCGGCTACCGCCTGTTCCGACAGCGCGGAGCCGTCGGTGGCGACAAGAACACGCTTGTACATGGCAGGCTCCTTGGCCCCCGGCACCGCGGGTGCCCTCGCAATTCAGTCTAGTTCGCGGGGCCCGGCCTTCAAGGCGGGCGCGTGGGTCGTCGCCTCTAAAAACGCGGATGCGCGAACGCGCGCTGCTCAGTTGCCGCGCTTGGGCCAGTGATGGCGTGTGCCGCCCGCGCGGCGGTCGGCCTTTTCGGGCACCACGCCCTGTGCGCTCAGCTCGGTGCCGCGCACTTCGAGCCTGCGCAGGCACTGGAGAAAGATCTCGATGTGCGCGGCATCGATGCCGTCGAGCAGTTCGGTGTTGAGGCTTGCGACGCGGGGAAACAGCTCGCCGAAGAGTTGCCGGCCCGAAGGGCTCAGGCGCACATGCACTTCGCGGCGGTCCTCGGTGTCCTGGCGGCGCTCGACCAGCTTCTTCTCGGTGAGGCTGCGCAGGCCCCGCGAGGTGCGCACGCGGTCCAGGTCCAGCCGCTGCGCGAGCGCCGAGGGCGTGATCTCGCCGACTTCGGCGAGCGTGCCGATCATTCCCCACTCGCGGCGCGTGATGCCGAAGCCGCCCTCGACCATGCGGGTCACCATGCCGCCGCCGGCGCGCGCCGCACGCGACAGCCGGTAGAGGAGCAGGTCGTTCAGCGAACGGGGAGCGCGCAATGCGCCTGCATCGGGAAAAACTGACATGGAGATCGCAAGGTGTTGTGGCCGCGCCGCCTCGGCTGCCGATGATGGATTAGATCAACTATTTGTTACCTAGTTATAAATAAAGTAACAAAAACCGGCCTGTCGCCGGAAGCAGGAGATCTCGTGGCCATTGTCTTTTCCCGGCGAAAGCTCACAGCGTGGGGCATCGCCGCCCTGGCCTGTTGCGCCGGTTTCGCAGCGCAAGCGCAAAACCTGGACGGGCCGCTCACGCTCGTCGTCGGCTATGCGCCGGGCGGCAGCACCGACCGCATGGCGCGGCTCATCGCGGAGCGGCTGAGCCCGAAGATCGGCGTGCCGGTGACGGTCGAGAACCGCCCCGGCGAAGGCGGCAGGCTGGCGGCCAAGCAACTGCGGCGCGCAACGGCCGCCGAAAACGTGCTGATGCTCGGCAACCCCGCCGTGATGGTGATCGCGCCGCTCGTGATCAAGGACGCGGGCTACGACCCCGACAAGGACTTCGTGCCGGTCTCCCAGGTCAGCAGCTACGACTTCGCGCTGGCCGTGGGCAACAAGCTGCAGCTCGACCGCGCGATGTTCCTGGTGGGCCGGCTCTGGGCGCACCCGGAAGAAGCGGTCTTCGGCGTGCCGGCCACCGGCAGCTTGCCGCACTTCTTCGGCCTCATGGTGGGCGATGCATTGAGCGTGCAGCCGCAGATCAAGGGCTATGGCGGCTCGGCGCCGCTGGCGGCGGACCTGAGCGGCGGCTCGCTGCCGATCGCGATCGACACCATGGACTCGCTCTACGCGCAGCACGTGGCCGGCAAGATCCGCATCCTGGCCGTGTCGGGCAAGAAGCGCGCGAGCTTCGCGCCCTCGGTGCCGACCTTTCGCGAGGCCGGCATGAAGATCGACGCCGACGGCTGGAACACCTTCTTCGCGCCGAGCACGATGCCGCAGCCGAAGGTGCAGCTGCTGGCCACGAAGATCCGCGAAGTCATGCAGGACCCGGGTCTGCAGAAGGCGGCCGATGCGCTCTACATCACGCCTGTCGTGAGCACCGCCGCGGAGACCGCGCAGATGCTCAAGAACTACCGCCAGCAATGGGAGCCGGTGGTGCGCCGCTCCGGCTTCGCGCCCTGATTGCCGCGGCAGCGCCGGCCTTGGAGAACTAGGCGGATCGCAGCGGCGGCAATCGCCGCGGGATCGTGTGCGCCTTCACGATCGAGGTGTTCGTCTCGGCCTTCGCCGCGATGCGATCGAGGATGCCGTCCAACTGCTCCAGCGATTGCAGGAAGAGCCGCGCGATGAAGCAGTCTTCCCCCGTGACCTTGTCGCATTCGCAGAACTCCGGCGTGTTCTCGATCAGCTTCTGCACCGCCTGCAACTGACCCGGCAAGGGACGGATGCGCACGATGGCCTGGAACTGGTAGCCGAGCGCCTTGGGGTTCAGCGTCAGCGTGTAGGCGCGGATCACGTCGCGCTCTTCCAGCCGCCGCAGCCGCTCGGCCACGCTGGGCGAAGAAAGGCCCACCTGCTGGGCGAGGTCCTTGAGCGACATGCGCGCGTTGGCGCCTAGCGCGGTCAGGATGTCCTGGTCGATGTCGTCGAGCATGGTGCGATCTCCGGTGATGCGAGAAACAAGCCTAATTTTCGATGGCAATCGGGTGCCATAGCCTTTTTTAAAGCATTCTCATCCGTTGCCAAAGCTGGCACGCTTCACGCCATGCAAACCAAGCTTCGCGGCGCGCTCGAGATGAGCGCCGCCATGGTGATTTCCGGAACCATCGGATGGTTCGTGGTGCGCTTCAACCAGCCGCTGGTCGACGTGCTGTTCTGGCGCTGCGTGTTCGGCGCCGCCACGCTGCTGGTCGCATGCGCCGCGCTGGGCGTGCTGCGCCGCGGCCTCACGCCGCGCACCTTCGCGCTGGCCGCGTTCGGCGGCGTGGCGCTGGTGGTCAACTGGCTGCTGATCTTTGCGTCGTTCCCGCGCGCATCGATCTCCATCGCCACCGCGGTCTACAACACGCAGCCCTTCATGCTCGTCGCGCTCGGTGCGCTGCTGTTCTCCGAGCGGCTGACGGCGATGAAGGTGGGCTGGCTCTGCATCGCCTTCGCCGGCGTCGTGCTGGTGGCGCAGGCCAAGGGCGGCGGCGGCGCCGATGGCTCGGCCTATCTCTCGGGCGTGCTGATGGCACTGGGCGCCGCCTTCTGCTACGCGGTGGCCGCGATCGTTGCGAAGAAGCTCGGCGAGATGGCGCCGCACCTCATCGCGCTGATCCAGGTCTGCGTGGGCATCGTCATGCTCGCGCCGTTCGCGCATCTGCGGGCGCTGCCTACCGACGCGGGCACCTGGGGCGTGCACCTCACGATGGGCGTGATCTACACAGGGCTCGTGTTCATCCTGCTGTACGGCGCGATCCAGAAGCTGCCGACAACGGTGGCCGGCGCGCTGTCGTTCATCTATCCGCTGGTGGCGATCGGCGTGGACTTCGTGGCCTTCGGCCAGCGGTTGACGCCGGCGCAGCTTGCAGGTGCGGCGGCCATCCTGATCGCGGCGGCGGGCATGACCTTCGGGTGGACATTGCCCGGCCTGTCGCGGCGGTCGGCCACCGTCGAGGAGCGCTGATTCACCGGGGGCGAGCGCCCGCCGGCTGCAGATGCCGCTGCAGCCAGCTCCGCATGATCGTGCGCCGCTCGGTGCCGGCGGCTGCGTCGAGAAAGGCTTCCGCATCCACCCTGGACAGGGGCTCGGATCGCGTCAACGTGGTCGCCACGGATTGCACCTGCAGCCAGAGCGCGCCGCAATGAACGCACGCATGGATCGTGAGTTCGTACGCGTCGACCCGGCCGAGATACGCCTCGGTCGGGTCGCGCCCGGGCGTGCCGCAGCAGGTCCATTCCAGCGTCATGTCTTGCGGCTGCCGCGCCGCATTCGCCCATCCCGCAAAGCGGGACCAGAGGCTTGTTCTTGCTTGCATTTCGATGTTCTGACGACTGCGCTGCATGGTGCTTCGGGGAGCGAAGCCGGAGCAGGCAGCCTATCGGGTTGCGCGTAAAAAAGGCGAAAAAACAGAGAGCATCACGCGGCGTGTGCCGGGCTGGCCGTGCGGCCACTCCATCGCGCGGCCGCCCGCTTCACCAGCAGATAGAACAGCGGCACGAAGAAGATCCCCAACGCCGTCGCCGCGAGCACGCCGCCGAACACGCCGGTGCCGATCGCAGTCTGGCTGCCCGAACCCGCGCCGGTGGCGAGCGCCAGCGGGATCACGCCGGCCAGGAACGCGAGCGAGGTCATCAGGATCGGCCGCAGCCGCAGGCGTGCGCCTTCGGCCACCGCTTCGAGCAGCGGTACCCCGCGCCGCAGCGCCGCTTCCGCGAACTCGATGATCAGGATCGCGTTCTTGGCCGACAGCCCGATGGTCGCGAGCAGGCCGACCTGGAAGTAGATGTCGTTCGACAGCCCGCGCAGCGCCGCCGCGATCACCGCGCCGAGCACGCCCAGCGGAATGACCAGCATCACCGAGAACGGCACCGACCAGCTCTCGTAGAGCGCCGCCAGGCACAGGAACACCACGAGGATCGACAGCGCGAACAAGAGCGGCGCCTGCCCGCCCGAGAGGCGTTCCTGGTAGGAGAGCCCGCTCCATGCGTAGCCCGTGCCGCTCTGCTTCTTTGCGACGGTCTCGATGGCGGCCATGGCCGTGCCCGAACTCATGCCCTGCGCGGCGGCGCCCTGGATCTGCACGGCCGGCACGCCGTTGTAGCGCTCCAGTTGCGAAGCGCCCTGGCTCCAGCGCGTGGTGGCGAAGGCGGAGAACGGCGTCATCGCGCCGGTCGCGCCGCGCACCGACCACTGGCGGATGTCTTCCGGTGCCGAGCGGTAGGGCGCATCGGCCTGCACGTACACGCGCTTCACGCGGCCGCGGTCGATGAAGTCGTTCACGTAGTTGCCGCCCCAGGCGGTGCCCAGCGTGGAGTTCACGTCGTCCAGCGACAGGCGCAGCGCCGAGGCTTTCAGCTGGTCGATGTCGACCTGCAGCTGCGGCGTGTTGGCGATGCTGTTGGCGCGCACGGACTGCAGGCGCGTGTCTTTCTTTGCGTCGCGCACCAGCTTCTCGCGCGCCTGCACCAGCTTCGCCGCGCCCATGCCCGAGGTGTCCTGCAGCCAGAACTCGAAGCCGTTGGATTCGCCGAGTCCTTCGATGGGCGGCGGCACCATGCCGTGGACCTCGGCGTCGCGCTGCTGTGCCGAGAGCGCTGTGCCGGCGCGTTCGCTGATGGCCTGTGCGCGCTGGTCCGCGCCACGCCGCTCGGACCAGTCCTTGAGCGAGACAAAAGCCATGCCCTGGTTCTGCCCCGAGCCGCCGTAGCTCCAGCCCGAGATCGTGAAGATCGTGTCGGTGGTGTCCTTCTCGGCTTCGAGAAAGTGTTTCTCGACGGCACGGTTCACCGCGTCGGTGCGGCCCTGCGTGGCGCCCGCCGGCAGCGTCAGCTGCACCATCACGCTGCCCTGGTCTTCCTCGGGCAGGAAGCCGCCGGGCAGGCCGAGGTAGAGCGCGCCCATGCCGGCCACGATGGCCAGGTAGATGGCGGCAAAGCGCCAGGGCTTGCCGAGCATGCGCCCCAGCAGCCCGACGTAGCGCCCCTGCGCCGCGTCGAAGCGGCGGTTGAACGCACCGAGAAAACCTCTTGTGCGCGGCGCCGTGCCGGCCTTCAGGAAGCGCGCACACAGCGCGGGAATCAGCACGATGGCCACCACCACCGAGAGCGCCATCGACGCGATGATCGTTACCGAGAACTGCCGGTAGATCACGCCCACCGAGCCGCCGAAGAACGTCATCGGCAGGAACACCGCCGACACCACCACCGCGATGCCGATCAGCGCGCCGGTGATCTCGCCCATCGACTTGATGGTGGCGGCCTTCGCGTCGAGCCCTTCTTCATGCATCACGCGCTCGACGTTCTCCACCACCACGATGGCGTCGTCCACCAGGAGGCCGATGGCCAGCACCATGCCGAACAGCGTCAGCACGTTGATCGAATAGCCGAAGGCGGCCAGCACGCCGAAGGTGCCCAGCAGCACCACCGGCACGGTGATCGCGGGAATCACCGTGGCGCGCCAGTTCTGCAAGAAGAGGAACATCACGACCACCACCAGCGCGATGGCTTCGAGCAGCGTCTTGATGACCGACTGGATCGAGATCTTCACGAAGCGCGTCGTGTCTTCGGCATAGGCCACGCGCAAGCCGGCGGGCAACGACGATTCCAGTTCGGCAATGCGCGCCTTCACCGCGTTGGCGGTGGTGAGCGCGTTGGCGCCCGGCGCCAGCATCACGGCCGAGCCCGCGGCCGGGTGGCCGTTCAGGCGCGTGGTCTCCGAGTACGACTCGCTGCCGATTTCCACCCGCGCCACGTCGCCCAGCCGCACCACGGCGCCATCGGCCTGCGTCTTGAGCACGATGCCGCGGAACTGCTCGGGCGTCTGCAGCCGCGAGAGCGCCGTGACCGTGGCGTTGAGCTGCTGCTTCGCCGACGAAGGCCGCGCGCCGATCTCGCCCACCGACACCTGCGTGTTCTGCGCGGCGATGGCGGCCGTGACGTCCGAGGGCATGAGCTGGTAGCTCGCGAGCCGGTGCGGATCGAGCCAGATGCGCATCGCATACGCCGCGCCGAAGGCCTGCACCGAGCCCACGCCGTCGACGCGGCTGATCGGGTCGCGCAGGTTGCTGGCCATCCAGTCGGAGATGTCGGTGTCGGTGCGGCGGTCGGTCTCGTCGTAGAGCGCCACGATCAGGAGGAAGTTGTTCTGCGACTTCGCCACCGTCAGTCCCTGCTGCTGCACCGCCTGCGGCAGGCGGCTGGTGGCCTGGCTGATCTTGTTCTGCACCTGCATCTGCGCGGTGTCGGGGTCGATGCCCTGGCGGAAGGTGACGCTGATCTCGGCCCAGCCGGCGGAGCTGCTCGTCGACTTGAAGTACAGCAGCCCGTCGATGCCCTTCAGCTGCTGCTCGATGACCTGCGTGACGCTGCTCTCCAGCGCCTGCGCCGAGGCGCCGGGGTAGTTGGCGGAGACCACGACCGTGGGCGGCGCGATGTCCGGGTACTGCGACACCGGCAGCGTGCGGATGGCCACGCCGCCGGCCAGCATGATGAGGATGGCAATGACCCAGGCGAAGACCGGGCGCTGGATGAAGAAATTCGCGATCACTGCTGTCTGCTTGTCTTGTTTTTCATTCGGCGGCGGTGGTGGCCGTCTCCAGGGACACCGGCACCGGCTTCACTTTCTCGCCGGGGTGCGCGCGCTGCAGACCGTCGACCACGAGGCGGTCGCCTTCGCGCAGGCCCTTGGTCACGATCCACTGGTCGCCCGACGCGCTTCGCACTTCGAGCGGCCGCAACTCGACCTTGTCGCCCGCGCCGACGACCAGCGCGGTCGGCTCGCCCTTTTCGTCGCGGCTCACGCCGCGCTGGGGCGCGAGGATGGCGTGGCGCTCCACGCCGGCTTCCACCTGTGCGCGCACGTACATGCCGGGCAGCAGCAGCCCTTGCGGGTTCGGAAATTCCGCGCGCAGCGTGACCGAACCCGTCGCGGCATCGACGCCGACCTCGGTGAACTTCAGCGTGCCTTCGTGCGGATACGGCAGGCCGTCTTCCATGCGCAGCGTCACGCGCGTGCTGGCCGGCGCCATGTCGCCCGAGATGAAACGGCGCTTGAGCTTCGTCAGCTCCAGGCTCGACTGGATGACGTCGACATAGATCGGATCGAGCCGCTGGATCGTCGCCAACGCCGTCGCCTGCCCCGGCGCGACGAGCGCGCCCTCGGTGATGGACGAGCGCCCGATGCGCCCCGCGATGGGCGCGGTGATGCGCGTGAATTCGAGGTTGATGCGCGCCGCCTTCACCGCCGCCTGCGCGGCCTTCACGCCCGCCTGGGCCTGCGCGAGCGCGGCCTGGGCCTCGTCGTGCTCCTGCCGGCTCACCGCGTTGGCCTTGACGAGTTCGCCATGCCGCTCGGCCTTGCTGCGCAGGCTTGCGATGCTGGCCTGGGCGGTGGCCAGCGAGGCCTCGGCCTGTTCGTGCGCAGCCTCGAACGGACCGGGTTCGATCTCGTAGAGCACCTGCCCCGCGCGGACCATGCCGCCTTCCTCGAAGAGGCGCTTGCGCACGATGCCGTTGACCTGCGGGCGCACCTCCGACACGCGGAAGGCGGCGGTGCGTCCGGCGAGTTCGGTGAGCACCGGCACGTCGCCGGCGTGCAGCGTCACCACGCCGACTTCGCCCGGCGCGTCGGCGGCGGTGGAGGCCGGCTTGCCGCCGCAGGCCGCGAGTGCGAGCGAGGCGAGCAGGGAAAGGGAGAGCAGGAGCTTGGAGGTCATGAGCGTCTGGGGCGTCTGGAATCGCGGTGCGAGCTTGTCCGGCGCAGTCCGGGAAAACCCCGGTTGCACGTCGATACTGCACCTGAATGGTGCATTCTGCCTGTGACGCGGAACCGCGATACGGCGCATGGGCATGGCCTCCGTAGGGGCAAGCAAAACGAAAAAAAGCCAACGCTGACACAGCCTTGCGGCTGTGCGGGGCGTTGGCGGGGCGCCGGCACGACGGCCGGCGATCTGGCTGGAAGGGCGCTCCCGCCTCACCGCTCGCGCGGCAAGGTGGAGCCGGAACTAACTGGCGCGTTGCTGGCGCCGGCCCAGTGCGAACACCGAGTTCGGCGCGTCCACGACGAACGGCTTGCGCACCGGCGTGCCGACCACGGTGGTCCGCCTGCTGCCGGCCGCGCTGGTGGCGGCCTGCACGCCCTTGGCCTTCTGTTCGTCGACCAGGCTTTGCAGCGAGATCGACTTCAGGAACTCGACAGCCCGCAGGTTGACCGAGGCCCAGAGGTCGTCGACTTCGCAGCGGCCGGAGTCGTCCACATCCCCGCCCGCGCGGCGGCGCGTGGTCTCGTTGCCGTGGTCCTCGATGGACAGCACGATGTCCGCCACGCTGATGAGCGCGGCCTTGCGGCTGAGCGAGTAGCCGCCGCCCGGACCCCGCGTCGATTCGACCAGGTCGTTGCGGCGCAGCTTGGCGAACAGCAGTTCCAGGTACGACAGCGAGACCCGTTGGCGCAGGCTGATCGAAGCCAGCGTGACCGGGCCCGAGCGGCCGTGCAGTGCGATGTCGATCATCGCGGTGACCGCAAAGCGGCCCTTGGTGGTGAGGCGCATGGAAGGTTCCCTTCTTGAGCGTTACTCGTCCCGGCTGCCGCCCATGCCCAAGAGGGCCAGCAGCGCCTGGAACACGTTGTAGATGCTGAGGTAGACACCCAGCGTGGCGGAGATGTAGTTGGTCTCCAGGCCGTCCTTCACGCGCTTGAGGTCATGCAGGATGAAGGCCGAGAAGATGCCGATGGCGGCGACGGCCAGCGTCATCATCAGCGCGCTCGACTGGATGAAGAAGTTGGCGATGCCGGCCACCAGCAGCAGGATGGCGCCGATGAAGAGCCACTTGCCCATGGCCGACAGGTCGCGCTTGATGACCGACGACAGCGTGGCCATGCCCAGGAAGATCGCGCCGGTGCCGGCAAAGGCCGTCATCACCAGGTTTGCGCCGTTCGAGAGACCCAGCACCGAGCCCACGAGGCGCGACAGCATCAGGCCCATGAAGAAGGTGAAGGCCAGCAGCACCGGCACGCCGGCGGCCGAGTTCTTGGTCTTCTCGATGGCGTACATGAAGCCGAAGGCGCCGCCGAGGAACACCATGAGGCCGATGCCCGGCGACATGGCGCGCGCGAGGCCGGTGGAGACGCCGATCCAGGCGCCGAGCACGGTGGGCACCATCGACAGCGCGAGCAGCCAGTAGGTGTTGCGAAGAACGCGGTTGCGTTCCTGGGCCGACGCGACGGGTACGTCGAAGCCGGGGTGGTAGGTGGGTTGACCGTTGTTCATTCTGATTCCTTGATCGGGCGTCCCGACGAAGCGGGTACGCGGTAAATGGCACGAGAGGGGCGGTGTTCGCGATGCGGGCGCGGTTGCCGGAATGCGGCGACGCGGTCGGATCGGGAAGAAGGCGGGAGCCGCAAAGGCTCCAGTCGCGGCGGAGCCTTAGGCGACCAGGGCGGGGGCGCGGGGTGGCCGCTTGGGCCGATCGAGGAGCGGCGAAAGCGCGGGCGTCAGGGCGAGGCCGCGTGGTTGCTCGGAGAGGAAAAGCGGCACCGCCAAGGGATGGCGGGCGTCGACCAGTTCGACGTGTTCGGAGCCTGCCTCGTCATGCGATGGCAATTCGTCCGACAGGTCCATGGCATCGATCAGCAGTGCATCGGAGAGCGCCATGCTGCTCGTGCAGGTCTGCATGTCGGCCGTGGCATGCGCGGAATGACCGGCGCCCACGAACCCCTGCGCAAACACGGCAAAGCCGTAGAGCGACAGCATGAGGGCGAGGACAGTAGCGGCGAACCAACGTGACATGAAGTCGCCATTTTACCCGTCGCCCCTTGCCGGGCTTTCGGGCGGGTTGTTTCACCGACCGGGGCGGTCGGACGTTTCAGGCCCTTTCGGCCGCGGGGGGCGCGTCGTCCCCGGGTTGCAGCCACTCGCGCGCATGGGTGCGCAGCGCGTCGATCTGCAGCCAGACCAGGGCCAGTTCGGTGTGGATGGTGCGTTCCGCCGCGCCGGCATCGCCCGCCGGCGCGGTGGCGGCCGCAAGGGCCGCGCGCACGGCGGGTTCGGTGGCGGGATCGTCCGCGATCGCACCGCCCTGCAGCCCGCCGGCCAGCGCTTCGAGCGCCGCCGCCGCGCCTTCGGCCGCGTCGCGCAGCACCGCCATGTGCGGCGAATCGGGCAGCGCGGCGCGGTGCGCGCCGAGCGCCGACAGGTAACTCAACAGCGTGTGCGAACGGATGAGAAAGCGCAGCGCAATGCCCGCGCGCGGCCGCACGTAGCCCGGCTCGCGGAACATGTCCGACACCGCCGTCGACAGCGCCGCATCGGCGTTGTGGTCGTTGCGCCGCGCGAGGCGGTAGTCGAGGTGGTCGCGCGGACCGGTGCCGTACTGCTCGACGATCCGGCGCAGATACCCCGCATGGCTGCGCATCGCCGTGGCCGCCAGTTCGTTGATGCGCCGCGCCTGCCAATGCGGCAGCACCAGCAGCACCGCGAGGCCGGCGATGGCGCTGCCGATGGCGGTGTCGACCAGCCGCGGCACGAGCAGCAAGCCGCTGTCGCCCACCTGGTTGAAGCACATCAGCACCAGCAGCGTCATCGCGGCCGTCGCGAGAAGGTAGCGCGTGGCGCGTGTCGCGAAGAACAGCACGCCCGCCACCACTGCGATCACCGACTGCACCAGCGGCTGCGGAAAGAGCTGCAGCAGCGCCCAGCCGGCCACCACGCCGAGGGCCGTGCCGGCGATGCGCTGGCCCATGCGCGAGACGGTGTCGCCAAAGGTCTGCTGGCAGACGAACAGCGTGGTCAGCAGGATCCAGTAGCCCTGCGCGGGGTGGATCAGGTGCATCACGCCGTAGCCCGCGACGAGCGCGATCGCGAGCCGCAGCGCGTGGCGAAACAGCGGCGAGCGCGGCGTGAGCTGCCGCCGCACGCGCTCCACCGCGTCGCGCCACGAACGCGGCGAGCGGTTGAAGAGGCCCATCTCGGTCCGGCCCGCGCGGGCCGACGGCTGGCTCGCACCGGCGAGTTGCCCGTCGAGCTGCGCGAGGTTGCGCGCGAGCGCCTCCACCGAGGCCAGGAGTGCGAGCCGTTCCGGCTTGGTCGCCCGCGCCCGCTCGTGTTCGATGGCACCGCGCAGGTCGGCCAGTGCCTGCACGGTTTCCTCGCCCACCTCGAAAGGCTCGCGCCGCGCGATCGAGCTGGCAAGCCGCTGGCACGCCAGCCCCTGCAACCCGAGCACGCGCTGGCAGCGGTACAGAAGATCGCTGTGGAAGAACGCGTCGGCCAGCGCGTTGTAGTCGTCGTGCGAGGAACTCGCGCGTTCGTGCACGTCCTGCGCGATCAGGTAGAGCCCGCGGTAGCGCGAGATGCGCCCGGTCGGCGCCCGCGCACCGATGCGGCGGAAGATGCTTTCCTTCGCGGCATTCAGCTCTGTCACCACTTCGGCGTTGAGTTGCGCGAGCGAGAGCCGCTTCTGTTCGATGTCGATGCCCCGCAGCGGCTCGAAGAGCGAGGCCTTGAAGCGCACGAAGTTGCCGAGCACGGTGAACAGCGTGACCAGCCGCGCCTGGACCGGCTGCGCCGGAAAGGCCGCGCACCACAGCACCGAGAAGACGCCATACCAGCCGGCACCGGCCAGCAGCAGCAAGGATTCGCGCCCCCGACCGTGGCCTTGCGCGCCCTGGTTCTCGATGCCGAGCGTGGCGTACATCGCGAGGATCAGCGTCGCATAGGCGATGGCCTTGTAGCGGGCCTCCACCGCGCCCAGCATCGTGAGCCAGAAGGCGGCGAACGCGAGCCCGGCGATGAAGAGCACCGGCCGGCCGAACAGCGCCTCGACCGAGAAGGACAGCACCGCGAAGCAGGCAAGCGTCACGAGCTGCGCGCGAAGGCGGCCGCGCCAGCTGTCGTCGGTTTCGGCGAGCGCGCTGGCGATGGCGCCGAGGAACAAGGGGATCACCGCATCGGTGTGGCCGGTGTAGCCGCACACCGCCATCAGGCTGCCGAGGGTGAGAAAAATGCGCAGCGGCTGCGCGCGGGAAGCAAAGGAACGCAGGCGCTGGCGCAGCGCATCGGGAGACAGGGGGAGCATGGCTGCGATCTTGCACGATGCATGCCACGAGGCCGGCGAGCCTTCGGGCCTTCAAGTCAGGCTTGTGGCGGCGCCTCCCACGCGAACCCCACTCCGTACACCGAGCGAATCCAGTCGTGCAGAGGCGACACCGCGCCCAGCTTGCGGCGCAGGTTCTTCACATGGCTGTCGATGGCGCGCTCGGTCACGTCCACCGTGTCGTCATAAGCGAGCTCCAGCAGCCGCGCGCGCGAGAAGATGCGGCCCGGGTGCCGCGACAGCACCTGCAGCAGCCCGAACTCGCGGCGCGTGAGGTTCAGCGGCGTGCCTTCGAGCGAGGCGCGCCAGTGCACGTCGTCGAGCACGAGGCCCGGCGCACCGCCCTGCGGGGCCTGCCCGGGCGCGCTGCCAGGCGCCGTGCGCCGCAGCACGGCACGCACCCGCGCCACCAGCTCGCGCGGCGAGAAGGGCTTGCACACATAGTCGTCCGCACCAAGCTCCAGGCCGAGCAGGCGGTCGACCTCCTCGATGCGCGCGGTGAGCATGATGATGGGATGCGCCGTGTGCTCGCGCGCGCGCCGCAGCACCTCGATGCCGTCCAGCCGCGGCAGCATGATGTCCAGCAGCGTCAGGTCGGGCGGCGAGGCAACGATGCTGTCGAGGGCGCTCTGCCCGTCGGAGAAATGCGCGGTTTCGTAGCCGCTGTGGCGCAGGTAGTCCTGCACCACCGAGGCGATGTCGATCTCGTCCTCGACGATGACGATGCGTGTCATGCGGATGCGGCCAGTGGAAGGGTGATGGTCATGCGCACCCCGCCGAGCGGCGATGGAGCGGCCTCGATGCTGCCGCCATGCGCCTCGATGGTCGCGCGGCAGATCGAGAGGCCGAGGCCCGAGCCGCCGAGTGCGCGGCTGCGCGAGGTTTCGCCGCGGAACAGGCGGTCGAAGAGCCGCGGCATTTCTTCGTCGGGCACGCCGGGTGCGCTGTCGTCGAACAGCAGCGTGAGGCAGTTGCCGGTCCACGCGCCTTCGATGGTCGCGTCGATGCGCAGCCGGCCGCCCGCATCGGTGTAGGCCAGCGTGTTCTCCAGCAGGTTCATGAAGACCTGGTGCAGCCGGTGCGCATCGCCGTCGATCACCGGCTGGGCCGATGCGGCGATGCGGTCGATCGCCTCCCGGTCGACCGCGATGCCGCGCTGGGCGAAGCGGTCGCGCGTGTGGTCCAGCGCCTCTTTCAGCAGCGTGAGCGGAAACACAGCGGTGGTGAGCAAGTCGTTCTGCGGCTCGCGCATGCTGCTGCGCAGGTCGTCGACCAGCTGGCCGAGCCGGATCACTTGCCGGTGCATGCGCAGCGCGGTGCGTTCGTCGAAGGTGCGCACGCCGTCCTGCAGTGCCTCGATTTCCGCGCGCATCGCCGCGAGCGGGGTGCGCAGCTCGTGCGCCGCATCGGCGAGCCAGGCGCGCCGCGAGGCCTCGACCTTGTCCAGGCGCTGCGCCATGTCGTTGAAGGTCTTGCCGAGCAGCGCGAGTTCGTCCGAGCCATGCACGACCACGCGGGTGGAGAGCCGCCCGCGGGCCACGTCCTGCGCCGCCTGCGTCAGCGCGTCGATGGGCTTGAACCAGCGGCGCGCGAGCAGCCACGACAGCACCAAGGCGAAGGCGAGCCCGCACATGCCGGTGAGCGCGATCACGCCCGACTGGCGTGCGAGGAAGGCGCGATCGGCTTCGCTCTCGAAGCCCTGCGCGGGTGCGAGCGCCAGGTAGCCGACGACCGAGCGCCCGCGCCGGATCGGCAGGCGCGCGGCGCTCTCGAAATCGATGGTGGCGCCGACCACCGGTGTGCCGTGTGCGTCGAGCACGGCCAGGCGCTGGTAGATCGAATCGGCCGCCGAGCGTGGGTCGGGAAAGAACCAGGGCGGCGGTGGCATCGAGAAGCGCCGGGGCAGCAGGTCCAGCTGCGGCGAGGCGGCCGAAGAGGAGGCCGGGGGCAGCGGCGGCGGCGGTGCTCCGCTGTCGGGGTCGCCATCGCTCCGGGTGGTGCCCTGCACGCGGCGCTCGTACCAGGGCGGAAGCCGCCGGTCGTCGGGGCTGGCCGCACCGTCGAGCACGCCCGCCAACTGGCCCATGCGCAGGCGGTGCCAGGCCTCGTCGTTGTCGCGCAGCTTCTTCCAGTCGCCGTTGGCGATGTAGTGCTTCAAGAGGAGCTGGGAGAGCCAGTCCATGCGCCGGATCTCGATCTCGGCGACGTAGGCGCCCAGGCCCCGCTGCAGCGCGATGATGGAAAAGCCCACGAAGCTGAGCAGCAACACGACCAGCAAGGCGGCCAGCGCCAGGAAGATCTTCCGGGAGAGTGTCAGACGCGGCATGGGGATTCGTTCACGCCTTCTCAGGCATGGCCGCATTCTGCGGCATGCGTTTCGGGCAGGCGGGCGTCATAGGCAAGCGGCGGATCATGGCGGGCAAATGGGGAGAAATCTGGGAGGAATCTGGGAGAAATCCGCTCGGGCGGCCCTCCCACA
>Ga0182008_10001177_pt1 | contig 18030 bp, 27 predicted proteins | sample Sormic07211129_1_FD_120482 | JGI IMG/M metagenome (GOLD analysis project Ga0182008, IMG submission 120482) | Rhizosphere microbial communities from Sorghum bicolor, Mead, Nebraska, USA - 072115-129_1 metaG | ecosystem: Host-associated > Plants > Roots > Rhizosphere | place: USA: Nebraska...
GCGACGATGATCAGCAGGAAGAAGCTGCTGCCGCCGCTGCCGCTTGCACGGATCATCTCAGTCGCTCCAGCGCCTCCGCACGCCACATCGGGAACTCGCCCCGTTCGATCGCCGCACGGGCACCGGCGACGAGGTCGGTCAGGAACCGGAGATTATGCAGGCTGAGCAGCCGAAGTCCGAGGATTTCCTGCTGGTTGACGAGGTGCCGGACGTACGCCCGGCTGAATCGCGTGCAGGCCGGGCAGGCGCAGCCGGCGTCGAGGGGCCCCGGATCGCGGGCAAAACGGGCGTTCCGGAGGTTGAGCCGGCCCTCCCACGTCAGCGCGCTGCCGGTTCGCGCGGTGCGCGTCGGGAGCACGCAGTCGAACATGTCGACGCCGCGGGCGATCACCTCGATCACGCCCTCGGGGTCGCCGATCCCCATGAAGTAGCGCGCCTTGTGCGCCGGGAGCGCCGCGGCGGCATGCGCGGTCGCGGCGAACATCGGCGCACGCTCCTCCCCCACGCTCAGCCCGCCGATCGCGTAGCCGTCGAAGTCGAGCGCGACGAGCTCCTCGCTGCTTTGCGCGCGCAGCTCGAAGTCGAGACCGCCCTGCGTGATCGCAAAGCGAAGCTGCCCGTCTCCGCGAGGCAGGCCCCTTTGTCGCGCCGCCCAGAGCGTCGTCCGGCGGACCGCTTCGGCCAGCTCGGTCCGCTGCACGCCCGCGGGCGGACAGATGTCGAGGCACATCGCGACGTCGCTGCCAAGGCGGCGCTGGATGTCGGCCGCGAGCTCCGGTGTGAACCGGGCGGGCGCGCCGTCGTACACGGATTTGAAGGTGACGCCGTCGTCGTCGTGCGCGAGCAGCGTGTCGCGCAAAGAGAACACCTGGAAGCCGCCGGAATCCGTGAGGATCGGCCCGTCCCAGCCCATGAATGCGTGCAGGCCGCCGAGCTCCTCGATCACCTCGTCGCCCGGGCGGAAGTGCAGGTGGTACGTGTTGCCGAGGACGAGCTGCGCTCCGAGCGCCTTCAGCTCGTCGGGGTCGACGGTCTTGACCGTCGCCTTCGTTCCGACCGGCATGAACACGGGCGTGCGGACGTCGCCGTGCGCCGTGTGCAGGACGCCGGCGCGTGCATCGCCGTCGGTCGCGTGCAGCTCGAAGCTCACGCGCGCTCGAACCAGTCGCCGATCCGCCGGGCGAGCTCGTGATCGGGCGTCGTTCCCTTGATGCGTCCGAGCTCCGCAGCGAGCGCGCTCCGCGGCGCGCGGCTGCCGAGCAGCGTCGCGACGCGGGTCGCGTGCGGCGCGAGATCACCGAGCAGCTCGGCGAGCTCCCGCTCGCCCCGCGTCGCCCAGAACTCGCGCCACTCGTTCGCGCTGCGCGTCGTCACAGGATCAGCATCGCATCGCCGAACGAGTAGAAGCGATAGCGCTTCGCGACCGCGAGGGCGTAGAGACGCCTGACCTCCTCGATCCCCGCGAACGCCATCACGAGCGCGAGCAGCGTCGACCGCGGCAGGTGGAAGTTCGTCAAGAGTGCGTCGACGCGCTTGAACTCGAAGCCGGGCGTGATGAACAGCTCCGTCCGGCCGGCGAGCGGCCCGCCGTGCGCAACGGTCTCGAGCGTGCGCGTCGTCGTCGTCCCGACGGCGAGCACGCGCTCGGCGCCCGCGATCCGCGCCCATGCCTCCGCGGTCATCTCGTAACGCTCCCCGTGGATGCGGTGCTCTTCGAGCGTCGGCTCGCTGACCGGCCTGAACGTGTCGAGGCCGACGTGCAGGGTCACGCGCTCGACGTCGACCCGCTGCAGGAGCTCGGGCGTGAAGTGGAGCCCGGCCGTCGGCGCGGCCGCCGAGCCCGCGTGGTCTGCGTACACGGTCTGGTAGCGGTCGGGATCGCCGAGGGGCGCGGTGATGTACGGAGGCAGCGGGGTGTCGCCGTGCGGCTCGCCCTCGAGGCGGACGCGCCAACGGCCCTCGCCGAGGTGCTCGAGCAGCTCGACGCCGCCGTACGTCCGGCCTGGCTCGAGCCGGCGCGTCGGCTTGGCGAGCGCCTCCCACTCCGTTGCCGACGTGCGCTCGAGGAGCAGCACCTCGCCCTTCGGGCTGTCGATGCGGATCCGCGCCGGGACGACGCGCGTGTCGTTGACGACGACGAGCTCGCCGGCGAGCTCCTGCGGCAGCTCCGAGAAGACGCGGTGCCTGACCTCGCCGGTCCGCCGGTCGTAGACGAGCAGCCGCGACGCGTCGCGGCGCTCGGCCGGGTGCTGGGCGATCAGCTCGTGCGGCAGTTCGTAATCGAGCTCCGAAAGCTCCATCCGACGGCCACGCTAACGTCGCCCGCGATGGAACGGACCGAAAGGCTGGAAGCGTCGGCGGCAGAGCCGCCGATGCCCGGCCGGTACACCAAGTCGCCTTCGGCGACGGCGGCCGACGTCGACGCGGTGCTCGAGCGCGCCCGCGCGCAGATCGCGGCGCTCGCGGCGACGACGGCGGAGATCGAGGCGGCGCTCCCCTCGCGGGTCAGCGACGCGGTGCACGACGGCATCCGTGCCGAGGTGATCCCGGTCGCACGGCACATCGCCGAGGTCCGCGGCCTGATGAACAGCCTGATTCGCCGCATCGAGGGGATCGAGACCGACCTGCTGGCCGAGCGCCACGCGCGCGTCGACGACCTCACGGTCCTGATCGACTTGATCGCCGCCGGCTTCAAGGGCATGGACGCGAGGCTCGCCCGCATCGAGCAGACGCTCGAGGGCGGCCGGGTCGTCTCCCTCCCGCTCGCCAGCTAACTCGCCGGCAGCACGAGCTCGAACCGCGAGCCGAGCCCCGGCTCGCTCTGCAGGTCGATGCGGCCGCCGAGCGCGAGGGCGAGCTCGCGCGCGATCGCGAGCCCGAGGCCGGTGCCGCCGCCGTCGCGCGACCAGAACGGCCGGAAGATCCGGTCGCGCTCGTCGGGCCTGATGCCTGGGCCCGTGTCGTTGACGGCGACGGACACGTTCCCGTTCTCCGCCGCCAGCTCGACCCAGATCCGGCCGCCCTCCGGCGTCCAGCGGAACGCGTTCGAGAGGAGGTTGGAGATGATCTGGAGCACGCGGTCGCCGTCGGTGACGATCACCGGATGCGCGCGGATCTCGCTGCGGTAGTCGATCGCGCGGCGGCGCGCCTCCTCGCCGAACGCGGTGAACGCAGTCTCGGTCAGCTGCTCCATGTCGACCTCCTCCTGGAGCACGGTGAACCGGTGTGCATCGAGCTTCGCGAGGTCGAGCACGTCGCCGACGAGCCGCTCGAGCCGCATCGCCTCGACCTCGATGACCGCGAGCGACGCGGCGCTCAGCTCCGGATCGTCGATCACGCCCTCGCGGAGCGCCGAGACGTGGCCGCGGATCGCAGTCAACGGCGTGCGCAGCTCGTGCGACACCGACATGAGGAAGTTCCGGGAGAGCTGCTCGGACTCGGCGAGCTTCGCGGCCATGTCGCCGAAGCGGCGCGAGAGCGTGGAGATCTCGTCGGAGCCGCGCGCCGGCGGCAGCTCGACGGCGTAGTCGCCGCCTGCCACCTCGTCCGCCGCGGCCGCGAGCGCGCCGAGCGGACGCGTGAGCCGGCGGGCGAGGTAGACGCCGAGCATGCCGACGACGATCACGCCGATGCCGAACGCGATGACGAGCTGCCACACGAGCACGAACAGCCGGCTGCGCAGCTGCGACTTCGGCTTCGCGACGACGAGCGCGCCGAGCAGCTGCGTGCTCAGGCTGATCGGGCGCGCGACCGCGAGGTAGTGCTTGCCTCCGCGGTCGACGAGATCGTCGACCGTCATCGTGCCGCCCGCACCGAGGGCCTTCACGTCGAGGGTGCGCGGCGGCAGCGTCGGCAGGTTCCCGGTGAAGAGCTCGACGCCGGGCGCGATCGGCACGAGGAAGATGTGGTCGCCGCCGATCGCGGCCTGGAGGCTCGTGACGGGCACTTCGGAGGCGCCGGCCGACTTCGCGTAGAGCTGCGTGATCCCGACCGACTCCGACCGCAGCTCGGAGATCGCACGCGAGCGGGTGTAGCTCTGGAAGAAGCGGATCGAGATCGCGGAAGCGAGGATCCCGGCCAGGACGACGCCGAGCAGGAAGAGCGCGGGAAGCCGGACCCGAAGCGACCCGAACATGGGCCGAATCTACTCCGCTAGGCGGCGGGGGCCGGTTCGCGCGCCGGGCTGACCTTGTAGCCGACGCCCCACACGGTGACGATCGGCGAGGCATCGCCCAGCTTGCGGCGGAGCTGGCGCACGTGGACGTCGACCGTGCGCGTGTCGCCCGCGAACGTGTAGCCCCAGACGCGCTCGAGCAGCTGGTCCCGCGTGAGGACGAGGCCGCGGTGGTCGAGGAGCTCCCAGAGGAGGTCGAACTCCTTCGGGGCGAGCTGCACCTCGGTCTCCCCCACCTTCACCTCGCGCCGACCAGCGTCGACGCTCAGGTCGCCGTGGCGGAGGACGGCACTCTCGCGCTTGTCGCGCTCGGGCGCGGAGCGGCGGAGGATCGCCTTGACCCGCGCGACGAGCTCGCGCGGATTGAACGGCTTCGTCATGTAGTCGTCGGCGCCGACCTCGAGGCCGATGATCTTGTCGACGTCCTCGTCGCGCGCCGTCAGCATCAGTACCGGCAGGTCGCCCTTCTGGCGGATGCGCTTGCACACCTCGACGCCGTCGAGGTCGGGAAGCATCAGGTCGAGGACGACGAGCGCGGGCTTCTCCGACTCGACGAGGCGCAGCGCCTCCTGACCGCTCGGAGTCGTCCGGACGCCGTAGCCGGCGTTCTTCAGGTACGCGGCGACGAACGAGGCGATCGACGACTCGTCTTCGACGACGAGCACGGTCTGCGGCTTTGCTGCCACTGCACGGCCTACGCGTTCGAGCTCGGGCCGGCGGTGCCGATCACGAGCGGCTTCGTCGCGACGCCCGGCAACGACTTGAAGTCGTCGCCGTTGAGCGAGTACCGGCCGTCGGTCGTGCTGTCCGGCGTCCCTGTCAACACGACCGAGCCGTTGCCGATCGCGACGAGGCTGACGCCGCTGCCGTAGATGACGATCGTGTACGTGCCGCCGACTGCGCGGAACTTGAAGCCGTCCACGTCACCCGTCCAGGCCTGCGCCGTGTCGCTCGCCTTGACGTCGTGCGGCGCGCCGGCGCCGGTCACCTCGGGCGCGGGGCTCTTGGCGCCGCCGTCGATGATGATCCGGCCGCTCTGGCCGGTGACCTGGCCGATCACCGAGCCCGTGATCGTCAGCCGGACGACCGCGGTCTTGTCGGGCCCGTCGGTCGGGGCGGTCGCGTTCTTGACGACGAGCGTCCCGTCGTTCGGTCCATCCTTCACGGCAAGCGCGGCCGCCGGGGTCGCGAGACCCACGAGCACAGCCAAGGAAAAGACGATGCGCCGCATCTGTGGACAAAGTATCGCCCTGGATCGTGACCCGCGCGAGAGGGGTCCGTAAACGTTTTGTTACGCCGGGCACCCGCTTGGGGTATACGAGTCGTTTGACCTCGGCAGAGTCGCTCAGCGAACGGATCGACGCACTCGCCGCCGCACTGCGCGAGGCCGGGGTCGCACCGGACCGCGTCGCATCGATCCTCGGCCTGGCGGCAACCGCCTCGATGCACGCCCTCGTGCTCGAAGCCATCGCGGAAGGGGGCGCACCCGTGACTGCTGCGCCGACGTGCATCCAGCAGTTGCGGATGGCCGCATAGACTCGCGGCGTGCCCGAAGCGCCGCTCGAGGACAACGGCTCCGGTCTCGCACCTGCCGGCGACGGCTGGTTCGTCGTCAACGTCAGGGACGCGCAATGGCTCACGTCGGAGGGCGGCGAGAAGCGCGCGACCGGCGCGGAGTGCAACTTCGAGAGCCGGAAGGCGGAGTTCACGCAGCTCGGGATCCGTATCCACGTGCTCGCACCGGGCGAGTCGAACGGCCTCTACCACGGCGAGAACCAGCAGGAGGACTTCCTCGTCCTCGCCGGCGAGTGCCTGCTGCTCGTCGAGGGCGAGGAGCGGCCGTTGAAGCGGTGGGATTTCGTCCATTGCCCGCCGTGGACCGAGCACATCTTCGTCGGGGCCGGCAACGGCCCCTGCGCAATTCTCATGGTCGGCTCGCGCGGCGGCGAGTGGCAGGTGCGCTATCCGGAGTCCGAGTTCGCCGCGCGCCGGGGCGCGAGCGCCGCGGCCGAGACGACCGACCCGGACGTCGCGTACGCGGACTTCGAGCCATCGCGCCGCGAGCGGCCGTCCGCGTGGTCGCAGCTCCCCTGGTCCTGACGACGGAACTACGGCTCGATCCGATAGAGCGTCGAGCCCTGGAAGTCCCCGGCCCAGAGGCTGCCGAAGGCCGACCGGACGACGAAGAGGAACCCGTGGACGCGCACGGTGTCGACGAGCCTGTTCGTCGCCGCGTCGATGCGTGCGATCTTGTCGCTCCCCTGCAGCGGGATCCACTCCAGCCCGTCAGGCCCGCGCACTCCGTCCGCGGGTGATCCGGGAACCGGAACCGTGGCGACGACCGTGTTCGTGCGCGGGTCGAGCCGGGTGACGCTGCGGTGTGCGCTGTCGGAGACCCAGACGCCGGTGCGGTTCACGTCGACGCAGAGCTCACCGTTGTGGCCGACGCGGACGCGCGTGACGCGATTCGTCGCCGGGTCGATCCGGAAGATGAAGTCTCCGCCCTGCGAGCCGACCCACACCGCGCCGAAGCCGGTGCGGATGCATGCCGGCGTCCCGCCGGTGCGGATCGTCCGCACCACGTTCCGCGTGCTCGCGTCGATGCGCGAGACGGTCCCGTCCTTCCAGTTCGACGACCAGACGGCGTCGAAGCCGTACGTGACGTCCCACGGGCTGTTGCCGACGGGGATCTTCCGCAGGACGCGCATGCTGCCGGGCGCCACCTGCACGATCGTGTCGTCGAAGTAGTCCTCGACCCACAGCGAGCCCCCGCCGAAGACGACGCCGCACGGCGCGAGCGCGACGTGCCTCGTCCTCACGACGCGATTCGTGCGCGGATCGATCTCGGACAGCGTCCCGCCGCCGTAGTCGGCCTGGTAGAGGTAGGCGCCGGCGGCCGCCGAGCCGCAGGGCTTCGCGCCGACCCCGATCGCGGCGACGATCGACGCGGCGATCGGTGCGAGCACCATCCGACAAATATACTACGCTTTCGTACTACATTGAAAGGCAAGCCCGGCCTCCTGCTCCAGCCCTACGTCCTCGCACAGCTGACGGGCGCAGTCGTCGACCGCGCGGTCTCAGGGAGCAACGTCTCCGCGTCGGAGTACGCCGTCACGAGCTGGCTCAACGCGCGGGGCAGCGCCACACCGTCCGAGCTCGCCCACGAGCTGGGGCTCGCGCCGACCACGCTCTCCTCCATGCTCGACCGGCTCGTCCGCAAGAAGCAGATCCGGCGGGTCCGGCATCCCGACGACGGCCGCTCGGCGTTGCTCGAGCTCACGCCGCAGGGAAAGGCGACGATCGGGCAGAACAACGGGCGTCTCGTCGCCATGCTCAAAGCGCTGAAGACGAATCTCGACGGCGACCCGGAGGAGATCCTCGACACACTTCGACGCCTCGAGGACGCGCTCCGCCGCACGCTGCGCACGACGTGAGAGCATGTATGCGTGCTTGCCGAAGGCACGGTCGAGCGCCCGGGGGGACGATCCGTCGCCTGGGCCGCCTGGGGAGTCGACGGCGGCCGCCGGCTGCTGCAGCTCCACGGCACGCCCGGCTCCCGCATCGGCCCGACGCGAGACCTCGGCACCTACGACCGCCTGAGCGCGCACGTCGTCACGTTCGACCGGCCGGGCTACGGACGGTCGACGCCGCATCGCGAGCGGACGATCCTCTCCGTCGCCGACGACGCGCTCGCGATCGCCGATGACCTGGAGTGGGACCGCTTCAGCGTGTTGGGGATCAGCGGCGGCGGCCCACACGCGCTCGCGGTCGGCGCGCGCGCTCCCGAGCGCGTGGTCAGACTCGGGCTCGCGGTCGGCGGCCCGCCGCCCGAGCTCGTCGATCCCGACGACCTGATCGCGATCAACCGGGAAGGGCGGCGGCGTGCGCTCGAGGAAGGACGCGAGAGTCTCGAGGCGTTTCTCGCCGAGCCCGCCGCTCAGATCCCGTCAGACCCGGTCGGCGTGCTCGAAGCGGCAATGGCCGACGCGCCGCCGGTCGACCGCGAGATGCTGCAGCGCCAGGACGTTCGTGACCTGCTCGCCGCATCGCTGCGCGAGGCGTTCGCCAACGGACCGGTGGGCTGGTTCGACGACTCTTGGGCGCTCTCGACGCAGTGGGATTTCGACCTCGAGGACGTCGCCGTGCCGGTGCACATGTGGTACGGCGAGCTCGACCGGAACGTCCCGCTCCGCGCGGTTCGGGCGATGGCGGCGCGTTTGACGGTCGCGTCGTTCGACGTCATTCCCGACTCCGGCCACCTCGGCTGGCTCGCGCGTGAGGAAGAGGTCTTACAGACGCTGCTCGAGCCGACGGCCGAACGCCCTTCGTGAACGTGAGTCCCTGCGGGCGAGCGCAGTCACGAGCGCAGCTACCACGGGAAACCGTGCACGTGAATCGGGCCGAACGGCAGCTCCGCGGCGCGATGGAGCGCAAGTGCCATCACCGGGGCGGTCGGGAGCGCCTGGGTGTAGTCGATGCGGCCGCCCGGCTGCTCGCAGGTCACCGGCCCGTTGACGGCCCGCCAGCCGAGGCTCTCGTAGAACGGCACAGCCATGACCGACGAGAACAGCAGCGCGACCTCGCAGTCCGCGAACGATCGCATGAGCTCGTGCGCCCTCTCCATGACCGCACGGCCGTGCCCGCGCCTGCGGTGGCCGCGGTCGGTCACGACGCCACGGATCCCGGCGACGCGCAGCTCGTGGTCCGAGACGGTCGCCGTCCGCTTCGTCACCCAGGCGCACGCGCGCAGCTCCGCGTCCTCATGGAACCGAATGAGGTAGTCGGTCTCCGCGTCGAGGCCGGCCCAACGAAGTTCCGCACCGAGCCGCACCTCACCAGGCGGGTACGCCTTCCTGACCAGGCGTTCCCACTCCGCCACTTCATCGGGTACGAGCTCGCGGTATCGCCGCACCGCGACCGGCATCGCCGGACCGTACACGGCAGACGGCTAGCGCCACTCCGTGAGCTCGACGCGGTTCCCGAACGGGTCGCGGCACATGAAGCGCGGGCGGCCCACGATCTCCGTCGTGTCGCGCACCTCGACGCCCGCGGCCTCGAGGCGAGCGCGCAGCGCGTCGAGGCCGCTGTCGATGCGCAGGCAGAAATGCTGCGAGTACGGCGCCGCCTCGTCCGAGACGAACACGTGCAGCTCGCAGTCGCCGCCCGCGCGGAACCACACGAGCGCCGACGCATCGAGCTTCGGCGGGATGTCACGCTCCTCGAGCCCGAGCAGCGCGCCGTAGAACGACCGCGCCACGTCGTGCCCGTCGGCGGGCATCGGCACGGAGACGTGCTGGAGCTCCATCAGTACGTGTAAAAGCCGCGGCCGCTCTTGCGGCCGAGCAGTCCGGCGTTGCGCATCGCGACGAGTCGCGGCGGGGGCGCCATCCGCGGCTCGCGGAGCTTGTCGTACAGCGCCTCGCTTGCATGCACGTGCACGTCGATCCCCACGAGGTCGAGCAGCGTACAGGGGCCCATCGGCCAGCCGGTGCCCTGCTTCATGCCGGCGTCGAGATCCTCCGGCGACACCCGCGCCTCGTCGAGCACGCGCACGCAGTCGTTCAGGAGCGGGATCAGCACGCGGTTGACGACGAATCCGGGCGTGTCGTGACAGCGGATCGGATGCTTGCCGAGCTGTCCGCCCAGCGCATACGCGCGTTCGAACGTCTCATCGCTCGTCAGCTCGGCGCGCACGATCTCGACGAGCGGCATCAGCGGCGCCGGATTGAAGAAGTGCATGCCGACGACGCGCTCCGGCGACCACGTCGCAGAGGCGATCTCGGTGACCGACAACGCAGAGGTGTTCGTCGCGAGCACCGCATCGGCGCGGCAGACGCGATCGAGCTCGGCGAAGAGCTCTCGCTTCGCCTCGAGCTCCTCGACGATCGCCTCGATCACGACGTCGCAGTCGGCGAGGTCGGCAAGCTCGGTCGTGAGCGTCAGCCGTTCGATGTCGAACGCCTCGATCTGCCCCTTCTCGACCTTGCGCGTCAGGAAGTGCGCGACGCTGGCGCGAGCGGTGTCCGCGAGCTCCATCGTCACCTCGCGGCCGACCGTGTCGAAGCCCGCTTCGACGCACAGCTGCGCGATCCCCGCGCCCATTGCACCGAGCCCGACCAATCCGACCTTCATGCGCTGGAGCCTAGTCGCGGCCCGAGCAGGGCGATCACGGCACCGGCGATCCCGATCACACCGAGCGCCGCGCTGAGCCCGACGCCGCGGGCGACGAAGCCGATCGTCGGCCCGTTCACGACGCCGCCGAAGTAGCCGGCGGTTGCGACCGACGCGATCCCCGCTCCGGAAGAGATGCCGGGCACGGCGGAGGCGACGCGGAAGAGCGCGGGCACGATCGCCGCGGCGCCGGCACCGACGAGCGCGAATCCTGCGAGCGCCGGCACCGGCGAGCGCGTCGCGACCGCGAGCACGACGCCCGTGACGACGAGGGCGCCGCCTCGCCGCGCGAGCGCGGCGACGCCCCAGCGCGCGGCGAGCGGATCGCCGGCGAGCCGCGCAACCACCATCGCGATCGAGAACGCAACCACCCCACCCGCGGCGACGGCCGCGCTCGAGTCGACCGGCCCGGCCAGGAAGACGGCGCTCCAGTTCATCGTCGCCGACTCGACGAACATCGAGCAGAAGGTGAGGAGCGCCGGGAGCGCGAGCGCGCCGCGCGGCCACGCGAAGTGGGCGGTGTCGGACGCCGCATCCTCCGCGCTCGGCAGCAGTCGCGGGACGTACAGCAGCCCGATCACCAGCACGCAGGCCGCCGTGGCTGGGAACTGAGCGCGCGGCCCGACCGCCACGGCCGCCGCGACAGCGGCGATGCCGGAGCCGACGAGCAGGCCGAAGCTCCACGCGCCGTGCAGCGCCGACAGCACGGGGCGGCCGAGGCGCTGCTCGACGAGCACGCCGTGGGCGTTGGCCGACACGTCGAGGATCCCGAAGCCGGCGCCGAGGATGCACGCCGACGGCAGCAGCACACCGAGTGACGGCGCGAACGCGGCAGCGGTCAGCCCGCCCGCCATCACGAGTACCCCGAGCGCGAGCGGCCCGCGGCTGCCGCGGTGCGAGGCGAGCGCGCCGGCCGGCACGAGCATCAGCGTCGCGGTCAGCGAGACGCAGAAGATCGTGATCCCGAGCGAGCCGCTGTCGAGGTCGAGCCGGCGCTCGAGCGCGGGCAGCCGCGCCGCCCAGGTTCCGTCGACGGTGCCGAACGCGATGAACGCGACGGCGAGTGCAACGTGCGCGCGGCGGACCACCGCGGGCACGGTAGTCAGAGCAGCTTCGTGAGCCCGCTGACTGCGGCCGCCTGCAGCGACACGCCCTGCGCCTGCGGCGCTGGGAGGTACGGCTCGAGCGCGTTCGCGAGCAGCGGCAGCGAGAGCGACTGGAGCCACACCTTCCCCGGCCCGGTCAGCTCGAGCAGAAACAGCCCGTCGCCGCCGAAGAGCTTGTTCTTGATCCCCGGCACCATCCCGAGCTCGTACCGGACGCTGCTCTCGACGAGCCCGACGTGCGCGGGATGCACGCGCATCGTCTCCGCCGGTTGCAGGTCGTACTCGGACAGCTCGCCCGCGAGCTCGAGCCACGCGTGACCAGTGCCCTCGAGCTTCTGCAGGAGGAAGCCGAAGCCGCCGAGCGCGGCCGAGCCGACGTGGCCGGGATCGAACGCGGTCGCGAGCTCGCACCCTTCGAGCCCCGCGAGGAAGCCGTGCCGCTGGATCAGGTACGAGCGACCGGGCCCGAGCGGAACCTCGACGATCTTGCCGGGCAGGCGCGCGGGAAACGCAACGGTTCCCGGCTGCGAGACCGACGCGTAGCGCGTCATGAAGAAGGTGCCGCCGCCGAACGTGCGCTTGGCGGCGTCGAACACGCCGTCGGCGCCCGCAGCCGCAGTCGTCGTCTCGAGCTCGATAGGGTCGTCGAACCAGCCGAGCTGGCCGGCCTCGGCGACGACGGACTCGCCGGGCGTCAGGTGCACCTCGAGCACGGGCATCGTCGTCCCGCGGATGACGGCGTCCATGCCGCCTGTATCGGCTCAGCTCTTGAGGCTCTTGAGCACCGAGCGGAACAGCGCGAGATTCGTGCGCAGCGACTGGATCAAGTCCTGCGCCATTGCGCTGCCGCCCGGATCGAGCGTCTGCAGCGCCGTCTTGCCCTGCCGCTCGAGCGTCGTGATCTCGCGCGTCAGCTTCGGAACCGGCCCGCGCCGTGCCTTGTCGATGCGGATCAAGGTCGTGTCGATCTGCAGCGTGACGAGCGCGGCGTCCCCGCCCCACACCTGCCGTGCGAGCGACGTAAAGCTGCGGACGTTCAGGACGAGGTTGTGGATCCGCGCGGCCGGCGGCGGCGGTGCGTCGATCACAGCCGCTCCACCACACCTGCGATCGCCTGCCCGAACCCGATGCACATCGCGGCGATGCCGTAGCGCGCGTTCCGGCGCTCGAGCTCGGAGAGCAGCGTCGCCGTGATCCGGGCGCCGGTCGCGCCGAGCGGATGCCCGAGCGAGATGCCGCCGCCGTTCGGGTTCACGTCGCCCGCCTCCCACCGTTCCTGGAGCCCGGTGTCGGCGAGGAACTGCAGGACGACGGACGCGAACGCCTCGTTCACCTCGATCACGGCCATGTCGTCCCACGTGAGACCTGCCTTCGCGAGCGCCTTCTCGCAGGCCTCCGGATTGCCGTGCAGCATCATGTGCGGGTCGACGCCGGCGATCCCGAAACCGAGGAAGCGTCCGCGCGGCTCGAGCCCGAGCTCCGATGCCCTCCGCTCCGACGCGATCAGCACCGCGGCCGAGCCGTCGACGATCTGCGACGAGTTCCCGGCGGTGACGACGCCTTCGGGGATGAACGCCGGCTGGAGCGACGCCATCTTCTCCGGCGTCGTCTCACGGCGCACTGCTTCGTCGACGGCGAAGCGCGTCCGCGTCAGCGTCGCGGTACCGCCGCCGTCGTCGACCGGGACGTCGAGGTCGATCGGGACGATCTCCTTCTCGAAGCGGCCCTCGTCGATCGCGCGCGCGGCGCGCATGTGCGACTCGTACGAGTAGCGGTCGAGCTCGGCGCGCGGCAGCTTCCACGCCTTCGCGATCTCCTCGGCCGAGATCCCTTGCATGACGATGTCGAACCGGTCGTGCACGAGCTCGGACATCGAGCCCCGGTTCGAGCCCATCGGGACGCGCGACATCATCTCGACGCCGCCGGAGATGACGAGGTCGAGCTGCCCCGACCAGACCGCGGCCGCGGCGTTGAAGTTCGTCTGCATCGACGAGCCGCACTGACGGTCGACCGTCGTGCCGCACACGGTCACCGGCCAACCGGCTGTGAGCGCGACGTTGCGGCCGATGTTCCATGCCTGTTCGTCGACCTGCGTGACGCAGCCCCACTGCAGATCCTCGATCTGCGCCGGGTCGACGTCGTGTCGCGCGACGAGGCCGTTGACGACCTGCGCCGACAGCTCGTCGCCGCGGATGTGCGAGAGCGTGCCGTTCTTCCGCCCGATCGGGCTGCGGACGGCGTCGACGATCAGTGCGCCACCGGTTTGCATTTACGCATCGTATCCCGCGAGAATCCGGAAATGCTCGCACGCGAGGCCAAGATCGAGCTGCTGAAGCGGGTGCCGCTCTTCGAGGAGTGCTCGCGCCGCGAGCTGCGCGAGATCGCCGCCGTGGCGGACGAGATCGTCGTCCCGGCGGGCACTGCCCTCGCCAGCGAGGGGCAGAGCGGGCGGGAGCTCGTGATCATCGTCGAGGGCTCCGCAGACGTCACGAAGCGCGGCCGCAAGATCAACGAGGTCAGCGGCGGCGACTTCGTCGGCGAGATCGCGGTCGTCACGGACAGGCCTCGCACCGCCTCTGTCAAGACCACCCGGCCGACCCATGCCCTCGTGCTGACGAGGCGGGACTTCAGGACCCTGATGAAGCGGGTCCCGACGATCCAGATCAAGGTGCTCGAAACCCTCGCAAGACGCCTGCTCGACACGGAATAGCGGGCATAAATCGGCGCGCCCGGGCGTTGTAAAGGGCATGAAACCGGACACCAAGCTGGACACGTTGCGCCGGCTGCCCCTCTTCGCCGGCGCGTCCGCACGCGAGCTGCGCGCGGTCTCGAAGGTCGTGGACGAAATCGACGTCCCGGCCGGCTACACGCTCACCCGGCAGGGCGAGCTTGGCCACGAGCTGGTCTTCATCGTCGACGGCTCCGCCGAGGTCTCGCGGGACGGCCGCCGCATCAACCGCGTCCGCGACGGCGACATCGTCGGCGAGATCGCGGTGCTCACACGCGGCGAGCGCACCGCCACCGTGACGACGACGACTCCGACGCGTGCTCTCGTCGTAACCGCACGCGACTTCTGGACGCTCCTGGAGCGGGTTCCCTCCCTCCGCTTCAAGGTGCTCGAGAAGTTCGCGGCTCACGTCGCAGCAGCATGATCGTCGAGGAACTCGTCCCCGCCGGCACCGTCCTCATCCGCGAGGGCGATCAGGCGCACGCCTTCTTCGTCCTGCTCTCCGGCGCGGCTGTCGTCGAGCGGAAGGGCGAGGCGATCGGGTGCCTCGAGCCCGATGCGATCTTCGGCGAGCTCGCGCTGCTCACCTACCAGCGTCGGACGGCGACCGTGACGACGACGGCCGCGTCGCGGATCCTCACGATCCCGGAGCGGACGTTCCGCCACCTCGTCGACACCGACCGCTCGTTCAGCCGCCGCGTCTTCGCAGCCGCGGCGGCCCGCGCCTAGCCGGGGACGAGCGGCCGCTTGACGTGGGCGAGCCACGTCGGCAGGCCGAGCTCGATCACCCGGCGCTTGCCCTCGGTGTCCGCGGCGGCGAGCGCCTCGAACGTGTAGGCGACGTCGCCGCCGATCACCGCGACGCCCTCGACGAGCACCGACTGGTGCCCGGCCGTGTGACCGGGTGTCGGCACGAGGCGGATCCCCGGCAGCACCTCGGTCTCCCCGTCGTGCTCGGCGTAGGTCGCACCTTCGAAGTCCACCCATTCGCGGACGGTGTAGTCATCCTGGCTCCGTGCGTCGGCAAGCTCGCGTGCCTGTACGTGGATCGGCACCCCCGCGAACAGGTGGTTCCCGCCGCAGTGGTCGAAATGCAGGTGTGTGTTGATCACGCACACGACGTCGCGCGGGATCGCCTCCGGGTAGCCGCGCGGGTGCCACTCCTCCTCGACGAGCGGGTGCGTGCCGGTCATGCCGGTGTCGACGAGGACGAGGCCGGCGGGGTGCTCGATCGTGTGCGCGAACACGGGGAACGTCCCGCCGAACGCCTGCACGTCGCCGACGAGGTGCGGTTCGATCAGCACGGTTTTGCCGGCCGGGCCGCCGGGAACGACGTCACCATGATCGGTGTCGGGATCGCGCTCATCGTCGTGGGGATTCTCTTCCTCTTCATCGTCCCGTGGGTGGGGATCCCGGTCGGCATCGTCGGCGTGATCCTCGCCGTGCTCTACGTCGCCGGGTTCGGCCGCCGGGCCGCTCAGGCCGACCAACCCCAGCAGCCCCGGTAGTTAACCTCTTCCGGAGATGCGCATCCGCCGCGCTCCGGAGCCCGAAGAGGAGACCCAAGCCCCACCCGCGCCCCGCGCTGTGCGGCGTGCGCTGCCGCCGCCGGGCGAGCTCCGCCGCGAGCGGCGGTCGCTCCTCCAGGTGCGCGAGCGGAAGCTCCGCGACCTCGGCGGCCTGATGGTCGAGATGTACCGCCGTGACCAGTTCCGGCAAGACCTGCTCGTCGACCGCTGCGTCGAGCTCGCGCGGATCGACGAGCGGCTCGCGGAGCTCGACACCCTGCTCGCGGTCGTCGCGTCGCGCGGCCGCGTCCGCGAGGCCGCCCACTGCGAGTGCGGTGCACCCCTCTTCTGGGGGGCGAAGTTCTGCGGCCAGTGCGGCCGGGCGGTCAGCTCCTCGTGAGCGAGCACCGCGACAGCTACTGCCCCAGCTGCGGCGTCGCGTACGAGGAGGGCCAGGAGTACTGCCTCGAGTGCGGCGCGCGCCTGCCCGTGAACCAGGGCGTCGTCGGCGTGCTCGCCGCGGCCTGGCAGCGGCGGTTCGCGTGGTATCCCGGCGACTGGATCTGGCCCGTCCTGCTCTTTCTGGTGCTGACCGTCGCGGCGACGGCCCTTGCGCTGGCGGCGAAGTCCGCCCACGAGGCCGACCGGCCGATCGTCGCGACGAACGTCAGCGTTCCCGTCGGCCCCGGCGCGACGCAGGTCCCGGTGCCGGTGACGAGCGCGCCGGCGACCCTGCCGATCCCGACCGCGCAGCCGACGATCACGACCGGGCCGCTACCGAGGGCGCCCGGCACCGGGACGCGGCGGACCGGCACCGTGCCGGCGACGAACCCGAATGCGCTCGCTGCGTGGCCAACGGACAAGACGGGGTATACGCTCGTGCTCGTGTCGCTGCCGCTCGGCGGCGGGCGCCCGGCAGCCCTCGCCCGCGCGCGCGCGGCGAAGAGGGCCGGGCTGACCGACGTCGGCATCCTGCTCTCGTCCGACTACTCGAGCCTCCACCCCGGCTACTACGTCGTCTTCTCCGGGATCTACGGCTCCCAGGCCGAGGCGACGGCGGCCGTCGCGAACGCGCACGCCCACGGGTATCCCGGCGCGTACCAGGCGCGCGTGACTCGGTGAGGCGGCGCTGAGGTGTAAGCCGGCGCGTGCCCGGGCACGGCTGTTCCAGGCGGCCAGAGGTGACACGTTCGCAACAAAGGCAACAATGTGCGCGAGTTTGTGACACCTCGGTGAACGTGTAGGATCGACCTCAGGAAGAGGCGCCCGCCACGCCTTTACCCGCTTCTAACCAGAAAAACGCGGGAACTTCATAGGAGCTGAGCACACTCGTGATCGAAGAGCGGACCCTTCAGTTGCAGCACTGCATGTATCAGTACTCGCGAGCCATTTATCGGTCGATAAAAGACATGATCGATCCGTACGGTGACCGCTCGTCGCAACTGGAGTCCCGCCGCGCCGTCCTCACCGCCTGCGAGACGACGATGGAACGGCTCGCCGCCGACCCGCTCTACTTCGCGAAGCCGGACCGGGCGCTCTTCCAGGACATCCGCCGCTACTTCCCGATCACCTGCCAGGCCGAGGTCGCGTGGGCGGTGTCGGAAGGGATCAACGCCGCGCTGCAGTTCATCCAGGAGCAGATCGAGGCCGGTGCGCTCGACGGCGGGGTCGCGCGCTGCCGCGCGACGACGCGCAAGGGGAAGCCGTGCCAGCGGACGCCGCTCCCGGAGCGGGACTACTGCCCGAGCCACCAGCACCTCGAAGCGCGCGCTGCCGCGTAGCGTCGTCCACAGCTTTTCCCCACTGACATTCCACAGGCACTCGCAGTTAGGGTGCTGACGGGGTGTCGCACGATACGGACAAGCTGATCCGCCAGCTCTCGCTGGTCGCATTCCTCATGGCGGAGCGGCGTGCGATCACCGCGCGCGACGTCAAGTCGAACGTCGAGGGCTATTCCGAGATGTCGGACGAGGCGTTCGCGCGGCGCTTCTACTCCGACCGGGCAGAGCTGATCGCGCTCGGAGTCCCGCTGCACTCGCAGCGCGACGAGTTCACCGGCGAGGAGCTGTACACGCTCCGCTCGGACGAGTACTTCCTCCCCCAGCTCGAGCTCGAGGACGAGGAGCTCGCGGCGCTGCAGACCGCGCTCTACCTGCTCGAAGGCCAGTTCGCGTACGCGGAGCCGCTGCGCCTCGCGCTGCAGAACCTCGCGCTCGGCCGTCCCGGGTTCGTCGAGGTGCCGACGGAGGTCGCGCGCAGCGTCGAGGTCTTCGATCCCGACTACTCGCCCGAGATGCCCGGCCGCCTCGCGAAGCTCGAGGGCGCGATCTCGAAGCAGCGGAC
>Ga0182008_10001178_pt1 | contig 18029 bp, 15 predicted proteins | sample Sormic07211129_1_FD_120482 | JGI IMG/M metagenome (GOLD analysis project Ga0182008, IMG submission 120482) | Rhizosphere microbial communities from Sorghum bicolor, Mead, Nebraska, USA - 072115-129_1 metaG | ecosystem: Host-associated > Plants > Roots > Rhizosphere | place: USA: Nebraska...
CGGCCGCTGGTCCTGGTCCTGACCACCTCGGTCGTGGTCGTCACCCTTGTCGTCCAGGGCTTCACCCTCGCCCCGGTCGTCCGCCGCTCCGGCATCGCGCTGGAGCCCGCGCACACCGCGCGCGAGGAGGCGGAGGCCCGCTCGCGGCTGGCCCACGCGGGCCTGGCCCGCCTGGAGGAACTCGCCGAGCTGGAGGTGGTCTCCGAGGTCGTCCTCGACCGCCTCCGGCGTGGCCTGACCGCCCGTGCGGACGACGCCCGCGAACGCCTCGACGCGCACAATGGCACCGACGGCGCAGCCACCGAATCCGCCGACCGTGTCTACCGGCAGCTCCGCCGTGACCTGATCGCCGTGGAGACCACCGAACTGCAGCGGCTCTACGACGATCACGCCATCAGCGACACGACGCGGCGGCGGCTTCAGCGGGGGCTGGATCTGGAGGAGGCCCGGCTGGCCGATGCCTAACGGAACTCGGCCAGCCGCGGGCGCAGTCCGACCAAGGTCAGCAGGGCAGCCGCCGCCAGCAACCCGGCCGCCCACGGAAGCAGTCCGTCCACCTCCGACCGGCCGGCGTCGACGGACGACGTGAAGTGGGCGCGGTTGATGCCCGCCACCTTGTCCAGTGCCGCCATCCAGGCACCGAAGTGCGCGTTGGAGGTGCCCGCCTCCCACCCCATGCAGAACTCCACCGCTTCCTGTTCCTTACCGGCGGCCAGCAGCGTGCGGATCTTCCGGTCGTCGCGCTGGTAGACGGCGTACGTCTCGACCGTCTTCTGTGCCGCGGCCCGCTCGCCGGGGAAGGTGATGTTGTCCAGCTCGCGCCGGAACTCGCCGGTGAAGCGCAGGTCGCGGTGGTCGGACACGTACGCCTGCCACGTGGTGGCCAGTCGGGAGTCGTACGTCGAGAGGGTCGCGCCCTTGAGGCCGTACAGCTGCTGCGACTTGGTGAGGAAGGAGTCGGCGTACTGCCCGCGGCGCTGCGGGTCGAGCAGGTAGCGGCTCTCGTCGGCGTTGGCGTCGTAGGCGATGGCGCGGGCGCGGGACAGGGCGACGACGGAGTCGAAGGCATCGTGTCGGGCCACGCGCAGGTGGGCGGTGGAGGAGGACAGGAGCTGCGTGCCGAGGACCACCGCGAGCAGTGTGCAGACGGTGGCCGCCAGCACTCCGGGATTCAGGATGCGCCGGAAGCTGCGGGCCAGGTACCACTGCAGGGCGCCGAGCACGGCCAGCAGCAGCACGCCGAGGGCGAGGACGGCCGCAAGCTGGGTGTTCAGAGTGGAGCGGGCCGAGGAGTATGCGGCGTTGAAGGCCGCGTTGTTCGAGGCCACCAACGTGCGTGCGGCGGGCAGGAGTCGGGTGCGCAGCAGGTCGGTCGCGCGGCGGTAATCGGCCAGGGCGGCCGTCCTGCCGCCGTGGTGGCCGTCATTCTCCAACGCCCGGCCGATCAGCTCCTGGTACTCGGCGAAGCCGTCGGTCAACGACTCGACCGTCTTCTCGTCGGTCCGGCTGCCCTGCGCGGCGACGGCGAGGGTGCGCAGATCGTGCCCGATCTCGCGCCGGGCGCCGTCGTAGAAACCCGCCGCCTTCTCGTACGGCGTCTGCAGGCGCCCCCGTCCCGCGTCACCGTTGGACAGCAGGAGGTTGGCGGCCTGGGCGTCCATGTCGTTGAGGGCCAGGTCGAGATCGGCCGCGCTGGTGGTGCGGGGCGCGTCGCGGTCCGCCGCGCTGCTCCAGGTACCCAGGGTCGTGAGCCCGGCCACCAGCAGCAGCACGCCGAGGGTGCCGGTGAGCAGGACCGTGGCCGCGCGCAGAAGGCGCAGCCGCGCGGGCACGGATGCCCAGTAGCGGCGGCGCAGAGCGGCCCGCGCGGCCTCGGCCTGCTGTCCCGGGCGGTGCCCCGGACCGCCCGCCCGCGACGCCCCTCGCCGCCGCGGTCCGGGGCTGCCCCCTGGCGGGGCGACCGCCGGCTGCACCTGCTGTGCGCCGGCCTCCGGCCGAGGTCTGTGCGATGTACCGGCCGTGATGGTCACGGTCCCTCCCACGTCATGCCACGGACGGTTGCCCGTCCCCCCGTTGCCGCTCAGTCTGCGACCGGATTCGGCCAGGGGTGGCTTGCGTTGACGCCCTTCTGACGGGGGGCCAGGCATGTTTGACGGGACCTTGACGGCGGGCGCGCCCGGCCCGTATGAGTGCCGCAAATTCCGTGCTGAGCAGGGTGGTTCGACCGTCTGTCACGGATAGGTTCCTGTAGTCCGCCGCCGAGGCCGTCGCGTCAACGGCCTCGCCGACACCGGAGTCCCCGATCCGGACGCGGCTCGCGGCGGCCGGGTGCGTGTCCCGAAGGCAGGCACCAGCGTGTGACGTCCCGTCGTCTTCCCGCGCCGACGTCCGCGCACCACCCGTGCGGTGCCGGGGCTCCCGGCACCGCACGGACCCGCGCTCTCTCACCCGTCCACCGGCCAGCCCGTCGGCATGCCCTGACGCATGCCGCGCCCAACCACGAAGGTGTCATGCATCCCGCCGCGCCCGAACAGGCCCCGCCGTCCCACCCCCAGCGCACCTCAGGACCGGCCCCGGGAGGAGGAGCCCGACGCCGCGCCCCGAGCGGTGCCTTCGAACCGGCCCAGCTCGTCAGTTCCTTCCCCGAGGCACTGCGCAAGTTGCACCCGAGGGTCCTGGTCAAGAACCCGGTGCTCTTCGTGGTGTCTGTGGGAGCCGTGCTGACCACCCTGTCCGCACTGCTGCACCCGGCCGTGTTCACCTGGGTCATCAGCGTCTGGCTCTGGCTGACGGTGGTCTTCGCCAACCTCGCCGAGGCCGTCGCCGAGGGCCGGGGCAAGGCGCAGGCCGCGTCGCTGCGCAAAGCACGTACGGACACGGTGGCGCTGCGGCTGCTGGACTGGCGGTGGGGCACCAACCTGCGCAACGCCCGCACGGAAGCCGTCGCCGCCACCGACCTCAAGCCGCTCGATGTCGTGCTGGTCGAGGCGGGTGAGATGATCCCGACCGACGGCGACGTCATCGACGGCGTGGCGGCCGTGGACGAGTCTGCGGTCACCGGTGAATCCGCGCCGGTCATCCGGGAGTCGGGCGGCGACCGCAGCGGTGTCACCGGCGGCACCACGGTTCTGTCCGACCGCATCGTCGTCCGGGTCAGCGCCCGCTCCGGCCACAGCTTCCTGGACCGCATGATCGCCCTCGTGGAGGGCGCGAACCGGCAGAAGACCCCGAACGAGATCGCGCTCAACATCCTGCTGGCCTCGCTGACCATCATCTTCATCCTGGTCGTGGTCAGCCTCCAGCCGATGGCCGAATACGCCGACTCGGCCCAGTCCACGACCGTGCTGGTCGCCCTCCTCGTCACGCTCATCCCGACCACGATCGGCGCCCTGCTGTCCGCGATCGGCATTGCCGGCATGGACCGCCTGGTGCAGCGCAACGTGCTGGCCATGTCCGGCCGAGCGGTCGAGGCGGCCGGCGACGTGGGCACCCTGCTGCTCGACAAGACCGGCACCATCACCCTCGGCAACCGCGAGGCCGCCGCCTTCGTCCCAATGCCCGGCATCGACGAGGGACAGTTGGCGGACGCCGCCCAGCTCTCCTCACTGGCCGACGAGACACCCGAGGGCCGCTCCGTCGTCGTCCTCGCCAAGAACCGGTACGGCCTGCGAGCACCCGCCGAGGGCGAGTTGGCGAATGCACGCTGGGTCGCCTTCAGCGCACAGACCCGCATGAGCGGCGTCGACCTGCACTGGGACAACGGAGCGCGCTGCGCGATCCGCAAGGGTGCCGCCCAGCAGGTGATCGAGTGGGTGCAGATGTACGGCGGTCAAGTCCCTCCCGAAGCACGGCACTTCGCCGACTCGGTCGCCGCGTCCGGCGGTACACCGCTGCTGGTGGCCGTGCACGACTGGGACGGACCGCGGGTCCTCGGTCTGATCCACCTCAAGGACGTGGTCAAGGACGGCATCCGCGAACGTTTCGCGGAACTGCGCCGGATGGGCATCCGCACTGTGATGATCACTCCTGCACGCGAAGGTCATCGAGCGGCGGTCGTAGCGTCTGCCGCGGAACGCCGCTCGCGTCAACCCGGCGTCAGAAAACGCTCTCTGCCAGTCAATAAGGCGTCAGCGCGCCCCTGGTCCGCGTGCTCGGCGTCGTAGCGTCGCAACAGGCCCACCGCCCCGGCGAAACCCGCCCGGACGGCGAGGACCTGTACCTCCCCCACCACAGGAGAAGACGCAGAACATGACGACCACTGTGCCCGCCACCCCCACCCTGGCCGGGCAGGACGACGGCCGGCAGGCCGATGCCCGGGAGAAGGACATCATGCGGTTCCGCACGGTGTCCGGACCCGATCTCACCACCCGCAACGACGCCTACCTGGCCTGGCAGCGGGACCGCGAACAGGCCGATCTGTGGCCCTACTTCCGCCGCTACGACACGGCCCTGACCACCCGTGCCACCGCCGTGTCCGACACCGGGGTGGTCACCCACGGCCCCAACTTCGGTGGCCAGGACTACCTTTCGCTCACCGGCCACCCCGCCGTCCTCGACGCCGCGCACCAGGCCCTGCGCGACTACGGCCCGATCACGGCCGGTTCACCGGCCCTGGGCGGCGCCAACCCGATCAGCAAAGCGCTGGAAGCGGGGCTCGCCGAGGCCCTGCACACCGACCACGTGGCGCTCTTCCCGACCGGCTGGGCCTCGGGCTTCGGCACCATTCGGGCGCTGATGCACCGCCGCGACCACATCCTCCTCGACAAGCTCTCCCACGACTCGCTCCGCCAGGGCGCCGCCGCCAGCGGAGCGACCGTGGAGTTCTTCCGCCACCTCGACAACGATGCCGTCCGCCGCCACCTCGCGGGCATCCGCGCCACCGACACCAAGAACGCCGTCCTCGTCGTCACCGAGGGCGTCTTCTCCATGGACTCCGACACCCCGCAGCTCGCCGAACTCCTCGGCATCTGCCGCGAATACGGCGCCCAGCTGATGGTCGACGCCGCTCACGACTTCGGCGCCATGGGCGAGAGCGGGGGCGGACAGCTGGAAGTCCACGGGATCCTCGGCCAGGTGGACTTCGTCGTCGGCGCGTTCTCCAAGACGTTCGCCACCACCGGTGGCTTCCTGGCCACACCGTCCGCGTCCGCGCGGGAGTACGTGCGCATGTTCGGCGGCCCGCAGACCTTCTCCAGCGCCATCACTCCCGTACAGACGGCGGTGGCCCTCGCAGCCCTGGGCGTCGTGACGTCACCGGAGGGCGCGCGGCGCCGTAAGTCCGTCGCCTCGGTCGCCACCCGCCTGCGCGAGGGGCTCACGGCACGCGGGCTGGAGGTCATGGGCGACGTCGTCTGCCCTGTCGTCCCGGTCCTGATCGGCGACACGCCCACCGGCCGGACCGCCTCGGGCCTCATCGCCCGCGCGGGCCTCATCGCCCATCTCGTCGAGCAGCCGGCCGTCGCCTCCGACGCCGCCCGCTTCCGCATGCAGGCCATGGCGGACCACAGCGACGACGACGTGGACACCGCGATCGACATCCTCGACACCTGCATACGCGCGGCCCGCCAGTCGGTCCCCTCGACCCGCTGACCCCGTACGCGTCCGATGGCCGGGCGGCCCCCTCTTGCGGAGTGCACGACGCCGCCGAGTACTTCGGCCTGCCCCGCGACCGCACGGTCATCATGGGCTCGCACATCGAGGTGTAGCCGGACCGGACGCCAAGGGCCAGTACGACACGGACGACGCTCACACTCGCGCGTGCCTCGGCCGGCAGGGTGCCCATTCGGCGTGCGTGGACGGTCAGTTAGACCCCGACGCCTCGCAAGGCAAGAGCTGCTGATCGCGACTGCTCCGACCGACAGCGCACCTCCCAGCGTCTGCGCGTGGAAAGCCTCGCCATTCGCGCAGGTCAGCAGAGACGACCCGCCAGTTGCGGCAGGCCACGGCGTCGCCCGCCCTCGACACCCCACCGAGACTGGCAACCTTGACCGGACCTGACCTGCCCAACAGGCCACTTGACGCCCCATCAGAACGAGCGTCAAATGAGCGTCAAGATACCTCGGAGAGCGTCATTTCAGCGTCAAGATATCGCCCGTAACGCCCACACCACACATAATGCGCACGAACAAAACCGCAGGTCAGGAGCCCTTTGCCACCGGCTCAAGGATCGCGACGCACTCCACATGGTGAGTCATCGGAAACAGATCGAACGCCCGCAACGTCCGCACCCGATACCCCCCGTCCCGGAAGTACCCGAGGTCCCGCGCCAGGGCGGCCGGGTCGCAGGCCACGTAGGCGATTCGGCGTGCTCCCAGTGAGGCGAGGTGTTCCACCGTCTTCTTGCCGGCGCCCGCCCGCGGCGGGTCGAGGACGATCAGGTCGACCTCCGTGATCCCGGTGCGCGGGAGCACGGTCTCGACCTTGCCCTGCTCGATCCGCACCCGCTCGAAGTCGGCGAGGTTGTGCCGCGCGTCCTCGACGGCCCGCTTGCCGGACTCGATGCCGAGGACCGCGCCCTTTTCGCCGAGGCGGTCGGCGAGGGCGCCCGCGAAGAGGCCGACCCCGCAGTAGAGGTCCAGCGCCATGTCGCCCTTGCGCGGCAACAGGCCCTGCATGACCGCCTTGACCAGGGTGTCGGCGGCCATCGGATGAACCTGCCAGAAGCCGCCGCTGCCCACCCGGTGGGTCCGGCCGTCGGCCCGCTCGCGCACGGAGGCGCGGCCGTGGACGCGGTGGATGCCGCCGTCCTTCTCCTCGACGCGCATCACGGAGACGGGCTTGTCGAGTTCGACGAGGGGGAGGCGGGCGCCGGGCCGGGGCTCCAAAATCACCATGCGGTCCTGGGAGCCGGTGGCCGCGATCGCCTCGACGGACGCCATCCCGGACCAGTCGCGCTCCTCGATGCCCAGTTCGCTCACGCCCGGCGCCGCGATCATGCAGTGCTCGATCGGCTCGACCTCGTGCGAGCGGTGCCGGCGCAGACCGGCACGGCCGGAGGAGGCGTCCACGGCGTACTGCACCCGTGTCCGCCACTGCGGCACCTCGCCCGCCGGCAGCTTGTCGCCCTCGGCCGGCATCACCGTGCCGTCCCAGCCGGCCTCCTCGGGCGTCAGCCCCGCGAGCCGGCGCAGCTGTTCGGCGATGACCTCGCCCTTCAGCCGCCGCTGCGCCCCCGGCTTGGCGTGCTGCCAGTCGCAGCCGCCGCACCGTCCGGGACCGGCGTAGGGGCAGGGCGCCTCGATACGGTCCTTGGAGGCGGAGAGGACCGAGACGGCGTCGGCGCGCAGGAACCGCGCCCCTTCCTCGCCCTCCGTCACCCGCGCCACGACCCGCTCACCGGGCAGCGCGTGCCGCACGAACAGCACCTGCCCGGCGTCCGTACGGGCGATGCAGTGCCCGCCGTGGGCGACGGGCCCGACCTCGACCTCGTACTCCTCCCCGACCAGCGACTTCTTCTCTTCTGCCTGCATGGCGGGGTGACTCCAAGTACGAGAGAGGGCAACGGCCGGACAACAGCCCACCAGTCTACGTGGGCGCCGTCCGGCCGATGACCAGCGAGTGTCAGCCCTGGCCGCCCCCGGGCGCGCCCGAGGCCTCCTTCGGCCGCTCCCCCTGCGCCGGACCGCGCCGCACCGAACCCGGCGCGTTCCACTCCTGCCGCTTGCGGGCCCGGAGCTTCGCCCGTTCCGAGGACTGCAGCTGGTAGGGCACGGAGGTGACCATGATGCCCGGCGTGAACAGCAGCCGGCCCTTGAGCCGCAGCGCGCTCTGGTTGTGCAGCAGATGCTCGTACCAGTGGCCGACCACGTACTCGGGGATGATCACGGAGACCGCGTCGCGCGGCGACTCCTTGCGCATGTTCCTGACGTACTCGATGATCGGCCGCGTGATCTCGCGGTACGGCGAGTCCAGCACCTTCAGCGGTACGTCGATCCCGCGCCGCTCCCACTCCTCCTGCAGCGCCTTGGTCTCGGCCGGGTCGACGTTGACGGTGAGCGCCTCCAGCGAGTCCGAGCGCATCAGCTTGGCGTAGGCGAGGGCGCGCAGGGTGGGGCGGTGGATCTTCGAGATCAGGACGACCGAGTGGACGCGGGAGGGCCGTACGCTGTCGTCGCTCGGGCCCTCGGGGGCCGCGATCTCGGCCGCGACACCGTCGTAGTGCTTACGGATCGCCGTCATCGTCGCGTAGAAGATCACCATGCCGAGCAGGGCGACCCAGGCGCCGTGGGTGAACTTGGTGACGAGGACGACGACCAGCACCAGGCCGGTGAAGAAGGCGCCGAACGCGTTGATGGCGCGGGAGCGGACCATGTGGCGGCGCTTGGCCTGGTCCTTCTCGACGGCCAGGTGGCGGTTCCAGTGGCGGACCATGCCGGTCTGGCTGAGCGTGAAGGACACGAACACACCGACGATGTAGAGCTGGATCAGCCGGGTGGAGTCGGCGCCGTAGATGACCGTCAGCAGGGTGGCGGCGCCGGCCAGGAGCACGATGCCGTTCGAGAACGCGAGGCGGTCGCCCCGGGTGTGCAGCTGGCGGGGCAGATAGCGGTCCTGGGCGAGGATCGAGCCGAGGACCGGGAAGCCGTTGTACGCGGTGTTCGCGGCCAGGAACAGGACGAGCGCGGTGGCCGCCGCCAGCACCACGAACAGGAAGCTGCCCTTGCCGAAGACCGCCTCGGCGACCTGGGTGATCACGGGGTTCTGGACGTAGTGCGCACCGACGCCGACGCCGTTCTCGAGCAGGTCGGTGGCCGGGTTCTCGGCCATCCGGACCTTGGTCGTCAGGGCGAGGACGATGATGCCGCAGAACATGGTGACGGCGAGCAGGCCCATCGCGGCGAGCGTGGTCGCCGCGTTCTTCGACTTGGGCTTGCGGAAGGCCGGCACACCGTTGGAGATCGCCTCGACACCGGTGAGCGCGGCACAGCCGGAGGAGAAGGCGCGCAGCATCAGGAAGACCAGCGCGAATCCGGCCAGGCCCTGGTGCTCGGCCTTGATCGTGTACTGGGCCGTCGGCGCGCGCATGGTGTCGTCCAGGACCAGACCGCGGAACGCGCCCCACGCGATCATGATGAAGACGCCGCCGACGAACACGTACGTCGGGATCGCGAAGAGCTTGCCGGACTCCTTCACACCCCGCAGGTTCATCAGCGTGAGCAGCAGGATCACGGCGACCGCGCACAGCACCTTGTGCTGGACCACGAACGGGATCGCCGAGCCCAGGTTCTCGATGCCGGAGGCGATCGAGACGGCCACGGTGAGGACGTAGTCGACGAGCAGGGCGCTGGCCACGGTCAGGCCCGCCTTGGGGCCGAGGTTGGTGGTGGCCACCTCGTAGTCGCCGCCGCCGCTGGGGTACGCGTGCACGTTCTGCCGGTAGGAGGCGACCACCGTGAACATCAGCACGACGACCGCGAGCGCGATCCAGGGGCTGAAGTGGTACGCCGACACGCCCGCGATGGACAGGACCAGCAGGACCTCTCCGGGGGCGTACGCCACGGAGGACAGCGGGTCGGAGGCGAAGACGGGGAGGGCGATGCGCTTCGGCAGGAGCGTTTCACCCAGCCGGTCACTGCGCAGTGCGCGCCCGATCAGAATACGTTTGGGCACGTCGGTCAGTTTGGACACAACAGGTAATCGTAGGCGTTCGAACGGGTGCCCAACCACCCGCCACCCACGATTGGCCCGCCATCTGCCCTCCGAGTGAAATCAGGGCTGGTCACGGCTGCGGATTCCGCACCGCGGCGCGCCCTCATGCCTATATGACGAACACCCCCCGTGTTTCCCGTCCGTTACCGCCCAGTTGCCTGCCTCCCGGAGGTCCCATGCACGCCCACGCAGAGCTGATCGGCGCCGCGGCGACCCTCGTCGGGATCGGAATCCTGACACTCGCGAGCGTCCGCAGCATCGGCCGTCGCTGGGACCACGGCTGGGACCACGGCTGTGACGGCAACCGCGCACAGGGGTGCCGACGTCGTACCGCGCGTGTGTAGCTTGGGCGACGGTCTGAGACCCTGAGCTGAGCAGTAGATATCTGGACACCGGAAGGACGGTCGTGCACATCGTCATCATGGGCTGCGGAAGAGTGGGTTCCGCACTTGCCCAGACCCTGGAGCAACAGGGGCACACGGTCGCAGTGATCGACCAGGACCCCACCGCCTTCCGCCGTCTCGGTCCCGGGTTCGGCGGTCGCCGGGTCACCGGGATCGGCTTCGACCAGGACACCCTGCGCGAGGCGGGCATCGAGGAGGCCGGCGCCTTCGCCGCCGTCTCCAGCGGCGACAACTCCAACATCATCGCGGCGCGCGTCGCCCGCGAGATGTTCGGCATCGAGAACGTCGCGGCCCGTATCTACGACCCCCGCCGCGCGGAGGTCTACCAGCGCCTGGGCATCCCCACCGTGGCCACGGTCCGCTGGACGGCCGACCAGATGCTGCGCCGGCTGCTCCCCTCGGGTGCCGAGCCCCTGTGGCGCGACCCCAGCGGGGGCGTCCAGCTCGCCGAGGTGCACACCTCGTCCGCCTGGGTCGGCCACAAGATCAGCAGGCTCCAGGAGGAGACGGGCGTCCGGGTGGCGTTCCTGACCCGGCTCGGTGAGGCGATCCTGCCCACCTCGCAGACGGTGCTGCAGGAGGGCGACCTGGTGCATGTGATGATGCGCACCGACGAGGTCGACAAGGTCGAGGCGTCCTTCGCCAAGGGTCCCGAAGAGGAGGGCGGTCACTGATGAGGGTCGCCATTGCCGGTGCCGGTGCGGTCGGCCGCTCGATCGCGGGCGAACTGCTGGAGAACGGCCACGAGGTCCTGCTGGTCGACAAGGCGCCGACCGCCATCTCGGTCGAGCGGGTCCCGCAGGCGGAGTGGCTGCTGGCCGACGCCTGTGAGATCACCTCCCTGGACGAGGCGGCGCTCCAGCGCTGCAACGTCGTCATCGCCGCGACCGGCGACGACAAGGTCAACCTGGTCGTCTCCCTGCTCGCCAAGACGGAGTACGGCGTCCCGCGCGTGGTCGCCCGTGTCAACAACCCGAAGAACGAGTGGCTCTTCAACGAGTCCTGGGGCGTCGACGTGGCCGTCTCCACCCCCCGCCTGATGTCCGCCCTGGTCGAGGAGGCGGTGAGCGTCGGCGACCTGGTCCGCCTGCTGCGCTTCAGCCACGGCGACGCCAACCTGGTCGAGCTGACCCTGCCGGAGGAGTCGGCCCTGGCCGGCACCCAGGTGGGCGACGTGGAATGGCCCGAGGACACCTCCCTGGTCACCATCATCCGGGGCACCCGGGTCCTCACCCCGACCCGCGACGACTCCCTGGAGCCGGGCGACGAGCTCCTGTTCGTGGCCGCACAGGCGCGCGAGGAACAACTGGAGGACCTGCTGTCGGTCCGGAAGGAGGACGCGGCGGGCTGATCCCTCCGGGTCCTACGACGACGAAGGGCGCCCTCGCGACCGAGGGCGCCCTTCCTCTGTTCAACTCTGCGCCGACGCCTTCTGTCCAGCCCTGCGCCGACGCCGGTGCTAGGCCTGCCGGCGGTGCCTTCCGCCGGCCGCCTCTTCACGCTCCGCGGCCTTGCGCTCCTCCTCGGCCTTCTCCTGCGCCTCCATCTCCGCGAACACATCGATCGGAGCGGGGGCCTTGGCCAGGAACACCCAGGTCAGCCAGACCGCCAGCAGGAACGGCGGGATCTTCAACGCGACCAGGACCCAGCCGAGTTGGGCGGTGTCGGCCCACCAGTACAGCGGGAAGAGGATCGCGCACTTGGCGAGCAGGATCAGACCCCAGGCCCAACTGGCCTTCGCGTACGCCTTCTTGCGGCCGGGGTTGCGGGTGCGCCAGGAGAGGTTCTCCTTGAAGACCGGGCCGAGGATCAGGCCGATCAGGGGGACACCGCACAGGGTCGTGACGATGTACGCGACCGCGAGGCCGAGCGTGTAGAGCATGCCGGGGAGGTAGAAGTCCTTGGCGTTGCCCGTCATCATCGCGAACACGACACCGAAGGCGACGCCGAAGACACCGCTGAAGGCGTGCTTGACGGTGTCGCGCATGACCAGCCGGACCACCACGAGCAGCAGGGACACCGCGAGGGCGGCGATGGCCGACCAGTGCAGGTCTTTGTTGATCGTGAAGATCGTGACGAAGAGCAGGCCGGGCAGCACCGTCTCGACCATGCCCCGGACCCCGCCGAACGCCTCGAACAGGGCGGCCTCGGTCACCGCCCGGGCATCGTCGGCAGACGTGTCTTCTGTCGGCTTGTCGAGCGACGTCACCGGCTACTCCCGTCCGAGGGGTCTCAGTTCGTATTTCGGGTTGAACAGCACCCGGCGGCCCCGGCTCATCGAGATCCGGCCCGATGCGATCAGTCTGCGCCCCGGCTCTATCCCGACGATGGAGCGCCGACCGAGCCACACCACGTCCAGCGCGGCGGAGCCGTCGAACAGCTCGGCCTCCAGGGCCGGGACGCCCGCCCGCGGCCGCAGGGTGACCGTGCGCAAGGTACCAGTAACCGTGACGATCTGTCGGTCGCGGCAGTCGCCGATGCGCACACAGCCCGCCGTCGCCGCGTCCTCCCGCAGCTCCTCCGACTCCAGGTCCTCCTGCGAGGAGGAGAGCCGGTCGAGCATGCGCCGGAACCGGCCCACCGGCTTTTCGGAACGAGGAACAGCACTCATATCTGAAGCGTACCGGGGTGCACTGACACCTTCGTACCCGCCCGGTCCCGCCCCGAACCGGCCCCCGCCCGCCCCGGCCTGCTACTTCTCGAACCGGTACCCCATGCCCGGTTCGGTGATGAAATGCCGGGGATGTGACGGATCAGACTCCAGCTTGCGCCGCAGCTGCGCCATGTACACGCGCAGATAGTTGGTCTCCGTCCCGTACGACGGCCCCCACACCTCCTGGAGCAGCTGCTTCTGGCTGACCAGCCGCCCCGTGTTGCGGACCAGCACCTCCAGCAGATGCCACTCCGTGGGCGTCAGCCGTACGTCCCGGCCGTCCCGGTTGACCTTCTTCGCGGCGAGGTCGACGGTGAACTCCTCGGTCTCCACGGTCGTCGCCTCGTCCTCGCCGGCCCCGACGGGCTCGGCGCGCCGGACGGCGGCCCGCAGCCGGGCGAGCAGCTCGTCCATGCCGAACGGCTTGGTGACGTAGTCGTCGGCGCCCGCGTCGAGGGCCTCGACCTTCTCGTCGGAGGTGTGCCGAGCGGACAGCACCAGGATCGGCACCCGCGTCCAGCCGCGCAGGCCCCGGATCACCTCGACGCCGTCCATGTCGGGCAGGCCCAGGTCCAGGACGACCACGTCGGGATGGCGGGCGGCGGCGAGCTGGAGGGCGGTGGAGCCGTCGTGCGCCGCGTCGACCTCGTACTTGCGCGCCTTGAGATTGATCACCAGGGCACGCACGATCTGCGGCTCGTCGTCAATGACCAGCACACGGGTCATGTGACCTGCCTCTCCGGTTCTACCTGCTGGACAAGCTCCTGCGGGGGCGATCCTTCCGCACGCAGGGTGAGGACCATGGTGAGCCCGCCACCGGGTGTGTCCTCGGCGTCGAGGGTGCCGCCCATGGCCTCGGCGAAACCGCGGGCGACCGCGAGGCCGAGCCCGACCCCGGCACCGCGCGGCGCGTCGCCGTAGCGCTGGAAGGGCTCGAAGATGCGCTCCTTGGCCTCGTCGGGGACCCCGGGGCCGCGGTCCACCACCCGCACCTCGACACGGTCGGCGAGGGCGCTGGCGGCCACCAGGACCTGCTTGCCCGCCGGGCTGTACTTGACGGCGTTCTCGACCAGGTTGGCCACCGACCGCTCCAGCAGCCCCGGGTCGACGGCGACCATGGGCAGTGTCTCCGGCACCTCCAGCTCGACGCTGTCCTCGGGCACCCCGACCAGCGCCATGGGCACCACCTCGTCGAGGTCGATCTCGCGGATCAGCGGGGTGACCGTGCCGGTCTGCAGCCGGGACATGTCGAGCAGGTTCCCGACGAGGTGGTCGAGCCGGTCGGCGCCCTCCTCGATGCCCTCCAGGGGCTCCGCCTGGTCCTCCTCCGACCACGCCACGTCGTCGGACCTGAGCGAGGAGACGGCCGCCTTGATGCCCGCGAGCGGGGTGCGCAGATCATGGCTCACGGCGGCCAGCAGCGCCGTGCGGATGCGGTTGCCCTCCGCCAGCGCGCGGGCCCGGTCGGCCTCCTCCTGGAGGCGCCGGCGGTCGAGGACGACGGCGGCCTGGGCGGCGAACGCGGCCAGCACCCGGCGGTCCTCGGCGGGCAGCACCCGACCGGTCAGCGCGAGCGCCATGTGGTCGCCGACCGGCACGTCCACGTCGGCGTCCTCGGGCCGCTCCACGGCGGACCCGAGCCCCGCGCGGCCCGCGCAGGTCCACGGGTCGTGGTCGCCGGCCCGCTCCAGCAGGGCCGCCGACTCCATGCCGAAGGTCTCCCGGACCCGTTCGAGGAGTTCCTCCAGGCCCGTCTCGCCGCGCAGGACGTTGCCGGCGAGGAAGGAGAGGATCTCCGACTCGGCCCGCAGCCGGGCGGCCTGATGGGTGCGCCGGGCCGCCAGGTCGACGACGGAGGCCACCGACACACCGACGGCCACGAAGATCACGATGGCGACGATGTTCCTGGGGTCGGAGATGGTCCAGCGGTGCAGGGGCGGTGTGTAGAAGTAGTTCAGGAGCAGGGAGCCGACCGCGGCCGAGGCCAGCGCGGGCAGCAGTCCGCCGAGCAGCGCCGCCGCGACCGTGACCGCCAGGAAGAGCAGCATGTCGTTGGCGAGGCCGAGGTGGACGGCGTTGAGCAGCGCGGCCATGATCACCGGGCCGGCCAGCGCGAGCAGCCAGCCCCAGATGATCCGGGAGCGGCCGAGCCGCGCGCCCCGGGCCGCCGGCAGCCCGCGCCCCTTGCCGGCCTCGTCGTGAGTGATCAGGTGGACGTCGAGGTCGGGCCCCGAGTCCCGGGCGACCGTCGCGCCGACGCCGGGCCCGAAGACGTACTGCCAGCTCTTGCGCCGTGAGACGCCGAGGACGATCTGGGTGGCGTTGACCCCGCGCGCGAAGGCGAGGAGCGCCGCCGGTATGTCGTCGCCGATGACGTGGTGGAAGGTGCCGCCGAGGTCCTCGACGAGGGTGCGCTGGACGGCGAGTTCCTTCGGGGAGGCGGAGGTGAGCCCGTCGCTGCTGGCTATGTAGACGGCGAGGACCTCGCCGCCGGCGCCCTTCTCCGCGAGGCGCGCGGCCCGCCGGATCAGCGTCTGCCCCTCGGGACCGCCGGTCAGGCCGACCACGATCCGCTCCCGTGAACCCCAGATCCTCGACACCCGGTGCTCGCTGCGGTACTGCTGCAGGTACTCGTCGGCCCGGTCGGCGACCCACAGCAGCGCGAGTTCGCGCAGGGCGGTCAGGTTGCCGGGGCGGAAGTAGTTGGACAGGGCCGCGTCGACCTTGTCCGGCTTGTAGATGTTGCCGTGCGCCATCCGGCGTCTGAGCGCCTGGGGCGACATGTCGACCAGCTCGATCTGGTCGGCCCGCCGCACCATCTCGTCCGGCACGGTCTCCCGCTGCCGCACTCCGGTGATGGACTCGACGACGTCCCCGAGGGACTCCAGGTGCTGGATGTTGACGGTGGACACGACGTCGATGCCGGCGGCGAGCAGCTCCTCCACGTCCTGCCAGCGCTTGGCGTTGCGGGAGCCGGGGACATTGGTGTGGGCGAGTTCGTCCACCAGGGCGACGGCGGGGGCGCGGCGTAGTACCGCGTCCACGTCCATCTCGGTGAAAGCGGCCCCGCGGTACTCCAGCTCCTTGCGCGGGATCTCCTCCAGGCCGTGCAGCATCACCTCGGTGCGCGGCCGCTGGTGGTGCTCCACGAAGGCGACCACGCAGTCGGTGCCCCGCTCCACGCGCCGGTGCGCCTCGGAGAGCATGGCGTACGTCTTGCCGACGCCCGGTGCCGCACCGAGGTAGATCCGAAGCTTGCCGCGTCCCATGGTCCCTATTGTCTTCATTGTCTTCCGGTCGCTGCTGCCTACGCAGCGTCGACCTTACGGCCAACAATCGCGACAGAAAGTGCCGGGACCGCCCCAGGGGCCGTCTTTGACGCAACTCTGACGCCGAGCCGTTTCAGTGTTCGACGATCTCGCCGTCGGACAGCTCCAGGACCCGGTCGGCCAGGTCGAGCAGCGTCGCGTCATGGGTGGCGACGAGGGCGGTGACGTTCTCGCTGCGCACCACGGCCCGCAGCAGCTCCATGACGGCGTGCCCGGTCTCCGCGTCCAGCTGGCCGGTCGGTTCGTCGGCGACGATCAGCGCGGGGCTGTTGGCAAGGGCGCGCGCGATGGCGACGCGCTGCTGCTGGCCGCCGGAGAGCTCGCCGGGCCGCTGCCGGGCGTGGTCGGCGAGGCCGACGAGGGCGAGCAGCAGTTCGACGCGCTCCTCACGCGCGCGTACCTCGGCGCGCCGCAGTCGCAGGGGGACGCCGACGTTCTCGGCGGCCGTGAGGATCGGGATCAGCCCGAAGGACTGGAAGACGAACCCGATACGGTCCCGGCGCAGGGCCATCAGCCCGTCCTCGCCGAGCTCGGAGAGATCGAGGCCGTCGACGAGGACCCTGCCCTCGTCCGGTACGTCGAGTCCGCCGACGATGTTGAGCAGGGTCGTCTTGCCCGACCCCGAGCGCCCCTTGAGGGCGACGAGCTCGCCGCGCGGGACCTCGAACGAGACACCGCGCAGGGCGTGCACCGCGGCGGCTCCCTGGCCGTAGGACTTCCTGACGTTCTCGACGCGCACCATGGTCTCGGTGATGACCACCTGGCTGCTCATGTCGCCTCCCCCGTGGGCCGGGCGCCAGTATCGCGGCGGGACGCCCGGCCGTTCAACGGTTCAGTTCGGGTTGTCACCGTGGGTGAGGGTCTCCCAGGCGACGAAGAGGCTGTTGGCGCCGGCCGGGCGCTGCTGCTCGGTGAGCGTCCCGGTGTTGGACATCTCGATGCCGAGGCGGTTGTGCAGCGCGTTGTAGCCGACCTCGGTGACCGGGCCGAGCCCGAGCTTCAGCGAGCCGCCGCACAGCCGGCTCGGGACGGCGGCGCCCAGCTGGTACCTGGCCTGGAACCCGAGCGCCTGGCGCAGCCGTTCGCCCTGGTGTCGAGGTGCTGGCTCGGCACGGTCTTCGGCAGATCGCCGTCGGAGGAGAGGTAGACATAGGCGGCGGCCCGGGTGCGGAACCTCGCCATGGCGTTGTCGTACGACGTCCGGTCTCCCAGGAAGACCGAGATGCCGACGGCCGCCTCCGTCATGGACAGCTCCCAGTTGCCGTTGGTCCTGGAGCCGTTCGCGACCTCGGGGAGGTAGACGTCGCGGAGCATGGTCGCGAAGCGGTCCGAGTTCGGCCAGCTCCCCGTGTACGTGTACTTGATGATCTCGGCGGCCTTCGGCCAGGAGGAGCCCGCCCAGCCGGTCTGCAGGGGCGCGTTGCTGTCGGTGTGCTCCTTGATCACCCCCGACCAGGCGTCCATCAGCTGTATGGACTTCCTGGCGTAGCGGTCGTCGCGGGTGATGTACCAGGCGAGGGCGTCCGTGTAGGCGGCGATGGCGTCCTGGCGTTCGTCCGTGCAGCCGTGGTCGGGGTTCGAGTACGAGCCGCACTCGACGGTCGCCCGTGGCTTCGGGGTGCGGTTCAGGTCGGCGTACTTGCTCGCCGGCATCTGGTCGAAGGCGCCCTTCCAGGGCTGGGCGCCGGCGTTCACCTTGGCGCGGGCGAAGTCCAGCTGGGCCTGGGAGACGGTGACTCCGGGGTGGACGAAGGCGGCGGGGGCCGCGTCGGCGCGGTGGGCGACCGGCCAACCAATCATGCCCACGACAAGCACGGAGGCGGATGCGAGAAGTGCGGTTCGACGCATTGCGGGGGCCATCCGTTCTCGTGTTCTCATATATGAACGATGACCGCATTCATGAACAGGACGGCTGGATCGAGACCGTAGATCCAGACCAATCGACCGTCAAGGGTCCACGCAGGAGAAGCAGAAGAAGCAGGAGAAGCAGGAGAA
>Ga0182008_10001179_pt1 | contig 18026 bp, 10 predicted proteins | sample Sormic07211129_1_FD_120482 | JGI IMG/M metagenome (GOLD analysis project Ga0182008, IMG submission 120482) | Rhizosphere microbial communities from Sorghum bicolor, Mead, Nebraska, USA - 072115-129_1 metaG | ecosystem: Host-associated > Plants > Roots > Rhizosphere | place: USA: Nebraska...
TATATTAGCTTAATCCGGACGTTAAGTCCATTCAGGATTAAAAAACAATCATGCCCTGTTTTTTCAGGATTATCAAATAGCGATGTTAAGCTATATCAGGACGAGACACCCTATACCATCCTCATACCTTCTTCATACCATGTTCGCAAAAAAGTACTTTAACCCATGTTTATATGAGGTTTATGCGAGGAAAGTATGAGGAAATGCGAAGGAAGAGGCAGACTTTCTGAAACAGAATAAACAGGTTGTCGCCATGTATTTTGCAACCAACTATTTAGCAGTTAGTGGGGTTAAAGGAACGGCTTTTGCTTCAATTCGCGATTCGACCACCTTACTGAAGTAATCATGTAGCTCATGACATTCTGGTTTTGAAGTTTAAAATAATTCGTTTTTAAATGCATGACTTGCTAACCACATTCTGATTTTATATAATACTTTTGCAGGCGAAAGGATCATATAGATCATGTCTAGCAAGAATTTGGTGAATTGGGATAATGTAAAAAGCAGGCTGACCCGCTTGATTTATGGAGAGTATTTTACAGATGCATTGCGCAATACTGCAACAGTTGTACTGCCGGTTGTTCTGTTGTTTTTTAATCACCAGGCTCAGGCTGCAATAGGGGTTGGAGTAGGTGCACTGCTGATTAGCTTAACTGATGTTCCCGGTAATAAAACGAATAAATTTAAAAGCGCTGTTGCCTGTATTATAACCTTCTCATTAACTGCATTTATCATTTCCTCCTCCCTCCATCATCCCTGGTTTACTGCCAGTGGTATTTTTTTGCTGTCCTTTATCTTCTCAATGCTGGCCATTTTTGGGTATAGGTTCGCATTAATGGGCACAATGGCATTGATACTGGCTATTTTTACACTTGGCCTGCACCCGGAAGACCCTTTATTGTTTAGCTGGTATATTTTTCTTGGCGGATCCTGGTATTACCTGATCAGCTTGCTCCAGATCATCATCTGGCCTTACCGTTCACTACACCAGGCCATATTTGAATGTATTACCAGTACAGCTGCTTTCCTGAAATCAAAAGCAAATTGCTATGATGCGGATGTTCCACTAGAAGAGTGCTACCAGGAAAATATTGCTTTACACATCAGGGTAAGTGAAAAGCAGGAATTGATCAGAGAACTTCTCCTCAGTGATAAAGCGGCTATGAAGCCTACCAATGAAAGAGGGCAGCAGTTGTTGAGAACAGCGATAAGTGTAATTGATCTATATGAACAGGTCACAGCAATACATTACGACTATGCTTTTGTTAGAACAGCTTTAAGTAAAACGGACGCTTTAAGCCTGATTATTGAGTTGATTGAAATTCTTGCCGAAGAAATGAACGTACTGAGCGGTACTTTTCTGAGGCCAGTCAGGAAAGCGCAGCAATCGCTTCGTTTGATCAAATTTGAGCGGGTTAAAACATCTTTAAGAAATTATGCAGCAACTGAAAATGAGACAAATTCGCCTATTCTTTTGAAGGTACTTAAAAACCTTGAAGATATTGTTTTGCATATACAGGTTATTAGAAAGGATCAACCTATATCGGCTATTCATCCTGATCTTAAGTGGGGTGATATCGTTTATGAGCATTTTTTGCCTCCTCATCTTCTAAAACCAGGTTCATTAAAACATCATTTCGCCTTTAGTTCCCCAATTTTTAAGTTTTCTTTAAGATTGGCATTTTTATGTTTAGGAGCTTATTTGATTACCTTTCTATTTCCATATGGAAAATATAGTTATTGGATGCTGCTGACCATTGTCATTGTTGCAAAACCCAGGTTTGGACTGACATGGAAAAGAAATATCGAGCGTTTATCAGGAACTTTTATCGGCGCAATTCTTGGATTGGTCTTATTGCTGATCATCAGGAATCAATCAGTACTGCTTAGCCTTTCCACGTTCTTTTTGCTTGGCTTTTTTACATTTAACCGCATTAAATATGTGGTCAGTGTAATATGCATTACTGCAATGGTTATTCTTTGCCTAAGCATCTACAGTGGACATACCGATTATATTATTACCGAACGTATTGGTTATACCATTGCAGGATGTGCGATGGCTTTTCTTGCTGCCTTTCTTTTTCCAATATGGGAGCTTAAGGGGCTTAAATCGTTGATGTCAAATATCCTGGATGCCAATATTAATTATTTAAATAAGGTGATTGCAGAGTTGTGGGGAGAAAAAGTCGGAATTACAGAATCCAAGCTTGCCCGCAAAAGTGGTTATATACAGCTGGCTAAATTTTCTGAAGCGCTTCATTATATCCACCTGGAGCCTAAGGGTAAAAGTATTGATATTCAGGGTATCCATAAAATTCAAATTCTCAATTACAGAATCAATGCGATTATTGCTTCACTCTCTCTGTCGGCTAAGCAACAAGATCAATCGGATTCTGATCGTTTTATCGTGGAACAGGTTGTCAAAAACTTAGATTATTGTCTTAAAAAAAGTCTTGGATTAGATCTTAAAAGAATCAATACGGCAGTGCATTCCTCAGCGAATGAGAGTGACAATTGTAATGAAGATATATTGCACCATCAACTCCATCTTTTGTTATCGTTATCTTCAGTGCTGAGAATCCATTTCAGTTAATGTTATATAAGTATACCCTTGTGTCATAGCAAATTATTAAATTAGGCCTTAGAACTTATAACATAAAAACAAATGAAGAAACTCGTATTATTACTACTTGTGTTGCCATTTATGGGCCTTGCACAGGAAAAAGGAACCCATTTTGAACATGGGACAACCTGGCAACAGGTAAAAGAAAAAGCAAAAAAAGAAAATAAATACCTTTTGGTAGATTGTTTTACCACCTGGTGCGGTCCTTGTAAATATATGAGCAGCACTATTTTTCCGCAGGAAAAGGTGGGGGCTTTTTTTAATAAGAACTTTGTGAATGTAAAGGTGCAGTTTGATAAAACAAACGGTGACAGCGAAGAGGTTAAAAGCTGGTATGCTGATGCGGATGCGATCAACAAGGCCTATAAGATCCAGGCTTATCCGACTTTTCTGATTTTTGATCCAAATGGTGAACTGGTACATCGTATTGTTGGTGGAGGAGAGGCAGACCAGTTTATCGCTAAGGCCGAGAAAGCATTACATCCGGAGACGCAGTATTACACGCTGTTGAAAAAATACGAAACAGGGAACAAAAATCCGGAAACCTTAAAGCAACTTGCTTATGCCGCAGGAGAGGCTTATGATCATGAAAATTCAGGTAAACTGGCTGCAGCTTATCTGGATACACAGAAAGATTTGTATACTAAGGAGAATCTGGAATTTTTAAGCAAATTTACGGATAACAGTAAGAGTAAAGGTTTTCAGTTACTGCTTAAAGATCCTAAGAAGGTAGATGCTGTACTTGGAACAGGTAAAGCTAATGCTGTGCTTGGCGGTATCATCCTTCAGGAAGAAGTTTACCGGTATCTTAGAAATCCCAAAGCAAACCTGGATTCTCTGATTGCCGTTGCAAAGTCAAAATATCCAACAGTAGATATGAGTCAGCAAACAGATCTTCTCCGGGTTCAGTTTTATCAGAACACAGGTAACTGGACTAAATTCCAAGCAGCTGTATTAGCTTATATGGGTAAATATGGAAAAGAAACAAATGGACAGATGCTCAACAGTTTTGCCTGGACAATTTTTGAAAATTGCAAAGATCCGGAATGTGTTGCGCAGGCTCTTGCCTGGAGTAAACGAAGTGTAGATGAAACGCAAAGTAAAGAACCTGCTTTTTTGGATACCTATGCTAATCTGCTCTATAGAACCGGGAAAAAAGATGAAGCCATTGCTGTGCAGCAGAAGGCTATTGCATTAGTTCCGGAAAAAGAGAAAGGAACTTATCAGGCTACCCTTGATAAAATGCAAAAAGGTGAAAAAACCTGGGTGGAAAAGTAAGCTAAATAAATAACCTTCTACTGGGGGGTGTCGCATCTGACGCATATCTAGCTGGGGTCTTGTTGGGATAAGGGTACCTTTTACCCCAACAAGACTCCACCCAGACCCCAAGCAGATTTAGGCGGGCTCTATTTAAGCTATAATCTGCAATAATTTCTATTATATCCTTCAAGAACCAAAAAATAACACTGATTTAAATTTATTTTCTTTGTTACGTTTGTTTAGTATATGTATTCTTTGTGTATTTTTACTATACTTTATTTAAGTTCCAAAATTGAAAGATAGAATGATGAAAAACGAAAACCGAAGATATTTCCTGCAAAAGCTAGCGCTTGGTGCATTGGTGGTTAGTCCGGTTCAAAAACTATTTGCCAAAACAGACCGTGTGCAAACTGCAATGAAATCAGGTGAAGCAAAGGTCAGGTTTGGTGTGATCACAGATTTGCATCATGATCTGATTTATGATGGCCTAGATCGCTTGTCTGCCTTTATAAGTGAAATGAACAAGGAAGTGCCTGATTTTATCATACAGATGGGGGACCTTTGTTTTCCTAAAAAAGAGAATCTCCCATTAATGGATGTTTGGGCTAAATTCAAAGGCAACAGCTACCATGTGATTGGAAATCATGATACCGACGGGGGCTATACCCGTGATCAGGTCGTGGAATTCTGGAAAGCCAAAGCGAAGTATTATTCTTTTGATGCCAATGGATTTCATTTTATTGTTCTGGACGGTAATGAGCATAATCCCTCACCAGACCGGCCAGCCGGCTATGCACGTTTTGTTTCCAGAACACAGTTGGATTGGCTAAAAAAAGATCTTGACGAAACGGCGCTGCCTACCATTATATTTTGTCATCAAGGCTTGGATAATGATGCGGGTGGATTGGAAAACGGTACTTTGATGCGGTATACCTTGGAGCAGGCAAATTTTAAGAATAAACACAAAGTAGTTATGGTGCTGAGCGGACACCATCATCAGGATTACCATAACCATATCAATGGTATACATTATGTACAGATCAACAGTGCATCCTATCAATGGCTAGGCGATAAGTATAAAGAGATCCGTTATTCCGAGGCTGTGGATAAAGCTAAACCTATGTTGAAATACACGGTGCCTTATAAAGATCCTTTGTGGGCAATGGTAGAGATTGGTCAGGATGGGACTATTCGAATTGAAGGAAAACGATCTGTTTTTGTGGGATCCTCTCCTGAAGCACTAGGTGTAGATTTGACAGATTATATTTATCCAATTGTACCGTTTATTTCAAACAGAAGCCTTAAAGCATAAGTTCTGTAATCTTTTTTTGGAGATTATTTATGTAGTGTTTACATTTGGTAAATATTTACGTAAATACTTACCTATATGGCGCAGAATATTATCAATGAACTTGGACCATTAGCTATTGGTTCTAGAATGAGGCGGCTTTATGACATTTTATCTAAAGATGCAGCAAGGATATATGAAGATCATGAGTTGCAATTTGATATCAAATATTTCATTTTATTTTTCCTGATCAGTAAGAGAAAACAGATCGGAATTATGGATATCGCTGAAGAGCTTAGCCTGACCCATCCTGCAATCATTCATTTAGCAAAAGACTTAGAAAAGAAGGGATATATAGAATCGGTAAGTGCTCCGGGGGATAGCCGAAAACGGCTACTTCAGCTCTCTGCTAAAGGTAAAAAAAGTCTTCCGGCCTTTAAAAAGGTATGGGGAAAGATAAATGATCTAAATGAGCAGCTTTTTGCCCAGCAGCACCAATTGTTGCAAACACTTGAGGCAATAGAAAAAACATTGGAGGAAACATCTTACTATAAAAGATTTCAAAATGCTGAAACTCGATAATCCTACCTGGTACGCCTTAACCAGTACGCATAAACCTTTTTGTATCGGGACAAGCAAGGCTAAACGATATCCTGCAAATGTTTTGCCCTTTGTGGGCTTTGATGCAGATGCAACTGATCCTTTGGAAACGCTTCAAAATGAAGTCAGGTCAGGGGAAGTAATTTACATCATCGGTGAACTCCCTAAACTTCCCCCCTCATGGGTGGTATTGGGTGAGATTGAAGGGGACCAAATGGTTTGTGAGAAACTGATTGATGTTAAATATGGGGATAATATTGAACTTTTGAAATTAGGGGTATCAGATATTCCGGAAATGTATGCGTTGATCAATAGTGTTCAACCCGGTTTTTTTAAGGAAGATACAGCAAAAATTGGAACTTATTACGGCGTCAGGGTAGAAGGAAAGTTGGTTGCCATGGCTGGTGAAAGACTTAAAATGACGGGACTAAGTGAGGTCAGTGCGGTGTGTACACATCCGGATTATACGGGAAGAGGCTATGCCGGCCAATTGGTTTCGTTGGTTGTTAAGCAGATGATTTCAGAGAACAAGATTCCTTTTTTGCACGTAGTGAGCAGTAATGAAAGGGCTATTAAGCTCTATGAGAGACTCGGCTTTGTGAAAAGAAGAAGCATTAGCTTTTGGAAGATTCAAGTTGGAAATCAGGAGTGAGATTTTCTAAGTGACGTATGTGATCGCTCTGGATTGCAAATTTGCTTCCTGAATTGGGGAGCAAATTTCTATTTACAGTTTATGATGTGTTAAAAAAAACTGTAACTATTGAAAATTGTGATAAAACTATTCTATATTCGTAGTATGTTCGAACATATGAACAAACTATACTATCTGGTTCAAAAATTATCAAATTATCAATGGAATCTATTCAAGCAGTACGAAAAACATTACAGCCTTTATTACCTCTTACCAGTTCTTCTCCTTCTCTTCCATCTTATCATATAGTTCCAAGTTTTAGTACTCCATATGCGGTGCAAGCCGGCTATGACTCCCTGGCCCAAAGTTTGTTAAGTGAAAAAACTGTAATCATTGATGGTTTTGGTGGTGTGTTATGGGATTCATTCAGAATGAATTTACAACGTTCCTTTGATGATTATGGCAGGAAAGTATTATGGTACGATATAGATTCCTCTTTAAAAAGCCCTGAAGAAATCAACGCGCTGATCGCTGTGAACTTAAATGGAGACGATCCGGTATTTGGAAAGAAATACACCGGTAACCTCATTGATTTTTTTGATAAGGAAAAATTGCCAGTATTTACACCCAGTGACAATATTGACCTTCACATTGTTTACGGAACAGGTGCTGCGTTGAGTGACTGGCAGGGGCCGGTTATTTATTTGGATGTCCCTAAAAATGAAATCCAGTATCGTATGCGGGCTAAAAGCATTGCTAATCTCGGGTCTGAAGAAGTACTTGAGAATACCCAGATGTATAAACGGTTCTATTTTGTAGACTGGCCGGTATTAAACAAACATAAAGAGGTGTTGCTTTCTAAGCTTAATTATATAGTTGATGAGCAGCGTATCGATGAAATTACCTGGATGAAAGGGGACGATTTCAGAAATACACTGGACAGTATGTTTGAACAACCTTTTAGGGCAAAGCCTTGGTTTGAGGCCGGCATATGGGGGGGGAATTGGATGAAGGAAAGGTTTGAAGGACTGCCTCAGGAGGAGGTAAATTATGCCTGGTCTTTTGAATTAATTACGCCTGAAAATGGAATTGTACTGGAAGGCAACAAACACTTGCTTGAAGTTTCTTTTGACTTCCTTTTATTCCGCAATAATTATAAAATGCTGGGTAAAGCTGCCAGCAGGTTCGGCAACGAATTTCCGATCCGTTTCGATTTTCTCGATACCTATGATGGCGGAAATCTTTCTATTCAGTGTCATCCAAGAACTCAATATATTCAAGAGCATTTTGGGGAAACGTTTACCCAGGATGAAACTTATTATATTTTGGATTGTGAGCCAGACGCTGATGTTTATTTGGGCTTTCAGGAGGATATCAACCCGAATGAGTTTAAGCAAGCATTACTTGAAGCGCAGAACAATGGCATCGAACTGCCGATAGAAAAATATGTGCAAAAGCATAAGGCGCATAAGCATGATTTATTCCTCATTCCAAACGGAACTGTCCATGCTTCCGGTAAAAACAACATGGTGCTGGAAATTAGCAGTACGCCCTATATTTTTACATTTAAAATGTACGATTGGCTCCGTTTGGATCTTAATGGAAAACCTCGTCCCATTAATATTGAGCATGCATTTAATAATTTACACTTTGAATACAAAGGGGATTATGTGCCTGCAAACCTGATCTCACATCCTAAGTTAATGAAAGAATGGCCTGGGGGGAGAATGCTGAAATTACCTACTCATCCAGAACATTTCTATACAGTTGACCGCTATGAGTTTGATCATGAAGTTATTATATATACCGATGGACAATGTCATATTTGTATGTTGGTTGAGGGGCAATCTGTTGAGGTGAAAGTTGGAACTGGAAATTCCGTATTTCAATATGCCGAAACATTTTTGATTCCGGCAGCTGTTGAACAATATACCGTTCGCAATTCCGGAACACAAAAGGCCTTTTTAGTGGTGGCTTACGTCAAAGAGATTTGCTGTTAAAATTGAACCTAAATAAATAACCAAATTAAACTATTATGGAAAGAACAGGCGCAAATTATTTTATTTTTCTCATTACACTAATTGCTGCGTTAGGAGGTTTTTTATTCGGTTTTGATATGGCCGTGGTGAGCGGTATTATTGAGCCTTTAAAATTGCAATATACATTGTCGTCTGCACAGGAAGGATTGTTTGTTTCGAGTGCTTTATTAGGTTGTATTGGTGGGGTGGCTTTTTCGGGTTATCTCAGCGATAAAATTGGCAGAAGGAAAGTCTTATTTATCTCGGCTGTTTTGTTTTTAATCAGTGCGGTTGGTTTTTCATTTTCGGAGGCCTATCCGATACTGATCTTCTTTCGTGTTCTTGCCGGTATTGGGGTCGGTGTGGCTTCCAATGTTTCTCCGTTGTATATTTCAGAGGTAGCACCTTCGCAAAGACGAGGTAGATTGGTTGTTTTTTACCAGCTTGCCATTACCGTTGGGATTCTGGCTGCTTATATCAGCAATCTATTTTTACAGGGTTATGCTACGAACAATGCGGGAAGTGGTGAAGGGTTGTTTCACTGGTTCTTTATAGAGAATGTTTGGCGGGGAATGTTTATTGTTGGTGTTATTCCGGCGGCTGGATTTTGCTTGTTGCTGCTTATCGTGCCCGAAAGTCCACGCTGGTTGGCGCAATATGGTAGAAATGAGGAGGCTATGGCGATTCTCAGTAAAATAAATGGAGAACAAACGGCACGTGCAGAGCTGGATTCTATTAAAGAGATGGCCAGTCAAAAATCAGGTGGCTATAAAGAGTTATTGCGTTTGCCACTCAGGAAATTGTTAACGTTGGCTGTAGTGCTTACGGCGCTGTCGCAGTTCAGCGGGATCAATGGCGTAATTTTTTATGGACCAACCATTTTAAAGTCTGCAGGTATTGTGACCAGCGACGCTTTGTTTTATCAGGTTATCCTGGGGTCGGCCAATGTGCTTTTTACCTTTATAGCCATTTCCAAAGTGGATACCTGGGGGCGCAGACCTTTGTATATTGTTGGTTCTTTGTGTGCCGCCCTGGCTTTGGCACTAACAGGAGTATGCTTCTTAATGAATATCACAGGATGGTTCATGTTGTTTAGTATCATTTTATTTCTTCTGTTTTTTGCATTCTCTCTTGGACCGTTAAAGTTTGTGATTTCGACAGAAATATTTCCTACACATATCAGAGGAACCGCTTTGTCTATGTGTATCATGACGATGTGGGTGTCTGATTGGGTGGTGAACCTGTTGTTTCCGATGATGAGGGACGGCTTTGGTATTGCGACTACATTTTTTATATTCTCCTTCTTTTGTCTGCTCTCTTTCTTGTATGCAAAAAAGAAACTTTTTGAAACAAAGGGTAAAAGCCTGGAAGAAATTGAGAAAGCCTGGAATTCAGAAGTAAAATAGATCATTAAGATATACTCCAATAATAAATAATAACATAATATGCCATCAAATAATATTTATCGTACGGTTAAAAACGGTTTTTTAATGCTGATAGCCCTGTTGCTCTCCAATCAGGTACAGGCACAAAAAGAGGTTCCTTATTTTGGTAAGATCCAATGGGTAAATGGTTATGCCAAGGAGATTAAGGGAGAGAATATCAGTTATGATTCCGCTTTCCCGGATTATGCAACCATGGCTTTACTGACCAGGTGTACGGATGGACAAAAGGTAATCGAATGGGAAACGGCCCCGGTTCCACAAAAAACAAAAGGGAAGTACGTATACTTTAGTTGGGTTGCTGCGCATTCATCGGGCAGCAGTAGTGGAGCACGAAATTTTGATTTATATCTTAATGATGAAAAATTACTGACTTTTACCACTTTGCCTGCTCATAAAGCACCAGACTGGAAGTTTGTTGCAGCCGACAGTTCTGCCTTGGTTTTTCATCAAACTAAAAGAGACGGCGCAAATGATGCTCATGGGCTGTCCTATCTTCGTTTGCCAGTGAACAAACTTAAACCTGGTATGCCCGTGAGACTTAAAATTGTTGGGCAGGCACAAAACAGCAATGACTGGTATATGACTTTTAAATTCTCATTTGAAGAAAAAGCGGATATCTTTCCCAGACCATTTTTATTAAAAGACGGAAAGCAAATCATTACAGTCACAACTTTGCATTTTGGCAAAGAGGAGCCGTTGACCATTGATATCAAGGGCCAGCAATCCCATACATTTCCACTTCATGATGGCGTAAATCAATTTGACATTCCCGTCAATCCGGTTTCGAAAGAGGATAGTGTAATGGTGGATATTGCAACCGGGAGCAAAGTATTGATCCATAAATTTATTGCACTGAGACCTGTAAAGTACCGCGTTTTACATTTTATCCACCATTCGCATACCGATATAGGTTATTCTCACCTTCAGCCGGAAGTATTAAAAATTCATATAAAGAATATTGATGATGCTTTGCAGATGATTGAGACTACAAAAAATCTTCCGGAAGAGGCCCGGTTTAAGTGGAACATTGAGTCGTTATGGGTAGTTGAGAATTACATGAAACAAGCCAGTCCTGTACAAAAGGATAAATTTATACATGCAGTAAAATCAGGAAGTATTTGCTTGTCAGCTTTGTATGCCAATATTCTGACAGGTCTGAGTGAGCCAGAAGAAATGTTTCATTATACGGATTATGCAAATCAGTTAAAGAAAGATTATGGATTGGTTATTAATAGTGCCATGATTTCTGACGTTCCTGGTTTTGCATGGACTACAGTAACCGCCTTGTCTAAAGGTGGGGTTAGGTATTTTTCAAGCGGACCTAATTTTATGGGTGAAAATCATCCATACCTTGGAGACAGGGTAGGGCATTTTGTTAAAACCTGGGGAGATAAGCCGGTTTGGTGGGCTTCTCCTTCGGGCGAAGAAAAGGTTCTGTTCTGGACAGGTGCAAAAGGCTATTCATCGTGGCATGGAACGGCCCCCGGAGGCATATTTAATCGTGGTCCTGGCAAAATTGCGGCTTATTTGAATGAACTGGATAAGAATAATTATCCTTATGAAATGGTGCAATGGCGCTATAATGTGGTTGCAGATAACGGGCCAATTGACACGGCGATTTCTCGTTTTGTTGATCTATGGAATAAAGAATATTCCTCTCCGAAAATTGTATTGAATACAACGGATAAAATGTTTGAAGAATTTGAGCAGAAGTATGGAGCCCAGCTTCAGGTGGTAAAAGGAGATATTACTCCATATTGGGAAGACGGAGCGGCTTCTACCGCTGCTGAAGAAGGAAAAAACAGAGTGAATAGTTTGCGTTTGCAACAGCTGACCACACTCTATTCCATGTTAAATCCAAAGCAATACGACAATGAAAGGTTTTATGAGGCCTGGAAAAATATCATTATGTTTCATGAACATACCTGGGGTGCCCATAATAGTATCACGGAGCCTGACGTTCCTTTTGTAACTGAACAATGGCGTATTAAGAAGCAATTTATGCTCGATGCAGATGAAGAGATTCATTCCCTGGAGAAGGATTTGTTGCAACCCTTTAACAATACCAAGTCGAGAAAAATCGCTGTCTTCAATAGCTTGTCATGGAAGCGAAGCGGACCTGTTGTTCTACCGGCTGGCACTAAAGCCAAGGCAGTCAAAGATGCATCCGGTAAATTACATCCGCTCCAAAAATTGAGCAATGGGAATGATGTGTTTATTGCCCAGGATGTTCCTCCTTTGGGAACGGCATTATATGAGCTATCAGATGCGGAAGCGCCAGGGGCAACTTCTAAACTTAGATTAACAGATCAAACGCTTTCCAACGGAAAGGTAAGTGTGCAATGGGATAAGACAAATGGCAGCTTACTGAAGCTAAAACTTGATAATGACTTTAATTATGCTGGTGTTTTTAACAGTCAGGGATTAAACAGTTATTGGTACGTAGCAGGTTTAAACCCTGCTGATGCGGCTACAAATGCTAACGTACAGGTAAACGTAGTGGAAAATGGTCCGGTGCTGAAGTCTGTCAGCATGGTTGCCCAGGCTCCAGGTACGAATAAACTTGAGCGAAGAATAAACTTGTACGCGGGAAGTGATGAAATTGAAGTTGAAAATCTAGTTGATAAAAAAGCGATCCGTGATAAAGAAGCTGTTCATTTTGGATTTCCTTTTCATGCATCTTTTGATCAAACCATAGTAGATGCCGGTTATGGTGCTATGCACTATCTAACCGATCAATTGCCTGGCTCAAATATGGATTATTTGTACGGGAGGAGGTGGCTGGATGTAAATTCATCGGATAAAGGTGTCCAGTGGATGCTGATTGAAGCCCCTCTGGTTGAACCGGGTGCTATGATCGATGAACGGCGTACTGTACCTCCCGGTCATAAAGAATGGAAAAAAGAAGGTGCCCCAACTTCAAACTGGTTCAGTTACGTGATGAATAACTATTGGCATACCAATTACAAAGCGGATCAGGAGGGGATAGCCCGTTTCAGATATGCATTAAGGCCTCATGGTCAGTTTAGTTATTCTGAAACTGAAAAAATGGGAATGGCATTTACTCAACCCTTATTGGCATTGCCGGTCGATGGACCTGTGTTCGTTAAAGGAGGGTTATTTGAACTGACCGATAATCATATCGTGGTGACCAGTGTAACGCCTCAGCAGGATGGTAGTTTTATGATTCGACTTTACAATCCTGAAACACGACCTCAACAAACGAGAATTCAATGGCATAGTATAAAACCATCACAACTTGTGGATAAGAACAGTGGGAAAGTATTTCAAGCGAACGAAACGATCACTTTAAGTGGGATGGGGGTTATGGATCTGATGTTCAAAAAATAGTTGTAAACCAAAAGAATATGAAAAAAATTAGCTTTCTTTTTATCATCTTGATCCAATACCTCAGCGTTTCGGCACAAGAAATAGGCCTGAAGAGTGATGGTCTGAACCTGAGTTTGTCTGCCAAAGGGCAACTTACTACATTGTCGAATCCTGTTTCGGGTAAAAATTATTTGGCAATGGGTGAGAAAGCTCCTTTGCTCAAAATCAGGATAGGTGACAATTGGTATGAACCCACAGATGCGACTTTTAAGTCGGGAATTATTTCTCTTATTTATCTACCTGTAAAAATTACGGCTCTGGTAAAGGTGGTTCAGAAGAAAACACATTTAACTTTTGAACTGATTAAAATTGACGCGAATGATAAAGTGAATGCTGTTATATGGGGACCTTATCCAACGGTAATCAGTAAAACCATTGGTGAAGTTGTGGGGGTAGTTCGTGATGGTGAATACGCTATAGGCATCCAGGCCTTGAACCCAAAAACACTTGGTGGTGTTCTGAAAAATTCTGAAGGATCTGTAGAAACGACAGGATCCCGTGGTTCTACAGCTGTAGCGCAAACTTATGGGAGTAGTTTGCAGGCTTTTAGTTTGGATCGTTCGCTGGATAGAAAACTAACCGTGTGGGGGCGTCCGGAAATGCCTGTAAAGGCAATTCCCAATGAAACAACATTGGGTTCAAAAATTGCGATCTTCGGTTGTACTGAGCCACAGGTTTTATCGCGTATTGGTGCAATTGAATTGGCAGAAGGCCTTCCTCATGCACTTATAAATGGTGTTTGGTTTAAGCAGTCACCTGAAACCGGAAGGGCGTACCTGATTTCTGATTTTGATGAAACGACGGTAGATGCGATGTTGGATTATACGCAACAAGCGGGCCTGGCTTCACTTTACCACGAAGGGCCATTCCAATCCTGGGGACATTTTATTTTGGATCCAAAGTCTTTTCCGAATGGCATTGCCGGTATGAGAATGTGTGTGGATAAAGCGACAAAAAAGGGCATCCGGATTGGGGTACATACCTTGAGTACCTTTGTCAATACCAATGATCCTTATGTAACACCCATTCCTGATCAGCGCCTTTCGATGACCGGTTCATCAGTTCTGACCGAAAATATAAGTGCTGCAGCAGGTGAAATACCAGTGGCTTCCGACCAATATTTCAGGGATATCAAATCCAGTACACTACATGCGGTAAAAATTGGAGATGAAATCATTCGTTTCAGAGCGGTTTCGGCACAGGTTCCTTATAAGTTATTGGATTGTCAGCGTGGAGTATTTGGTACAAAGGCGTCTGATCATTCTAAAGGGGAAAAGGCAGGAATGTTGTTCGATTATCCTTATAATACCCTTTTTCCAGATTTCGAACTGCAGCAGGAAATAGCAGGTAACCTGGGCCGGTTTTTTAATCAGACAGGTGTTTCACAGATGGATTTCGATGGGCATGAGGGGTGTTTATCATCGGGAGAAGGAGACTATGGGATACAGATTTTTGCCGATAAAGTGATTAGAGATACCAAGCATACCCTGGTTAATGGTACCAGCCGATCCAGCCATTATTACTGGCACCTTTGTCACTATTGGAATTGGGGAGAGCCATGGTATGGTGGATTTCGTGAGTCTCAGGGTGATTTTCGTTTAGAAAACCAACCCTTTCTGGAACGCAATTATATGCCTAATATGTTGGGATGGTTTTTACTCTCTTCTACAACTACAGCAGAAGATATCGAATGGATGATGGCTCGTGCGGCTGGTTACAATGCTGGTTTTGCCTTGGTTGCCAGATATAAAAATCTTCAAAAAAATCCAAATACCAGCCAGTTACTTGCTTTAGTTAAGCTATGGCAGGAGGCCTACAGATCAAAAATTTTTTCCGCAGATCAGATTGTCCGGTTGAAAAATCCGGAAAATGATTTTCATCTTGAAAGAAATCAACAAGGATGGAAATTGTATCCATTTAAGAAATACAAATTTGAACACGAGAAAAAAGTCCTTCAACCAGGAGAACCAACTTTTTCGCAGTGGGAATTTGTAAATAATGATGTTGAACAGCCGCTCAATTTCACGTTAACTTTTATGGGTAAAGAAGGAAGTATCAGCAATCCATGGATAGAAATTGACGGATATTTCAAATTGGAATTACCAGGTGAATATGAAGCGGGAAATTCAGTTGTTTGCGATGGAACACAAATTAAACTATACAACAAAAAAGGTGGCTTTGTAAGAGATATTGCCTTGAAACAAGCAATCCCAAGTCTTAAAACCGGAAAGCATGTTCTGAAATTTGATTGCGAGTTTCCTGAAGAAAAGGAATTATCCAACCGGTTCATTGTTAAAATGCTTGGTAACGCAGAAACTATTTCAAAATAACATATAAACTTAAGATTCTGACATGCGAAATTTATCGTTTCTAATTTTTGTGTTTGCAACTTTGAGTTCGCTGGCACAAACCCCTGTTGCAACAAAATTATCCGAACGGGGTAAAGAATATCATGTATCCGTAAGTGGCGATGATGCAAACGATGGGAGCAAAGCAAAGCCATTTAAGACCATTTCAGCTGCTGCCAATATTGCGATGGCTGGTGATGTGGTTACGGTTCATACAGGAGTTTATCGTGAGCAAGTTAGCCCTCCGCGTGGTGGCAATTCAGAAAATGAACGAATTGTTTACCAGACCGCAAAAGGAGAGAAGGTTGAAATTAAGGGCTCGGAGATTGTAAAGGGCTGGAAAAAGACAGAGAATGATACCTGGGTTGTGAAAATACCGAATAGTTTCTTTGGGAAATTTAACCCCTATAGTGATTTAATCCGGGGCGATTGGTACTGGCCACCTAAGGGCAGCAGGTTTCATACCGGAGCTGTGTATCTTAATGGTGATTGGTTGATGGAGGCCTTGTCGAAGGAAGAAGTAGATAAAACTGCTGAGGAAAAGAAACCCCTTTGGTGGGCAAATGTAGATGAGGAAAACACTACAATCTGGGCCCAGTTTAAGAATGTAGATCCGAACAAAGAAACTGTCGAGATCAATGTTCGTCAAAAGGTTTTTTATCCTGAAAAGCCTTTTACTAATTTCATCACTGTTAGAGGCTTTATCATGGAGCATGCGGCCACCAATTGGGCACCACCTACAGCAGAACAGATGGGCTTGATTGGTACGAATTGGAGCCGGGGCTGGATTATTGAAAATAATATTGTCCAATATTCAAAATGTGTAGGTATTGCGCTAGGTAAACACGGAGACGCTTTCGATAATAAAGAAACCGAATCGGCAGAAGGTTATGTGGGCACCATCAACAGGGCCTTAAAATTTGGGTGGAACAAAGGAACAATTGGCGGACATCTGGTGCGCAACAATACGATAGCCTATTGTGAACAAACGGGCATTGTGGGGAGTATGGGTTGTGCATTCAGTATTGTAGAGGGGAATACCATTCATGATATTCATGTCAGAAAATTATTTGATGGGGCGGAAATGGCGGGTATAAAATTTCATGGTGCAATAGATGTGCAGATCCGCAACAATCACATCTATCATACCAATATGGGCATATGGCTGGATTGGATGGCGCAGGGTGTGCAGGTGAAAAGCAATTTAATGCACGACAACGGGTTGGATATCTTTTTAGAAGTAGATCACGGGCCTATGCTGGTGAGCAATAATATTCTATTGTCTAAAACCAGTTTGCTGATGAACTCCAGTGGTGCTGCATTCGTACATAATATCTTTGCCGGAAAAATGGATGTTATTTCTTATGATAGTCGTTTAACACCTTATCATAAGCCCCATTCTACCTATGTTGTGGCATTGCATGATAACCCTGCTGGCGATATTCAGTTTGTGAACAATTTATTTGTGGATGGTGGGAACGCCGGTCAATACAAAAAGAACATCCTGCCGGTAACTTTTGATGGAAATGTATATGTAAAGGGTGCAATAAGGGCAATTTCGGGTAATAAACAAAGAAGTTTTGGTGAGATCAGTGCTGAGGCTAAAGAGAAGATGAAAAACGTAACAGATAAGGATGTGGAGGAAAAGAATTTTATTGCCGATGAAAATTTTGATGCAGGTACAAAACTGACAAGAGAAGGCCATAACGTGTTTTTGGAAATCAGTTTGGATAAAAGCTGGCTAAGTCAACAAAAAAGGAAACTGGTTACCACTGCATTATTAGGTAAGGCAATTGTTCCCAATTTGTTGTTTGAAAATACAGATGGCTCAAAAATGAAAATTGACATGGATTTTCTGGGTAATCAAAGAAACCTGGCCAATCCTTCGCCAGGTCCTTTTGAGATTACAAGGAATGGAAAACAAAAGATAAATGTATGGCATGACCAGAGGTGATTCTCTCACCGAACTTAAAATTTGAGTATTTCCCAAGAGTTTAGATGATATAAAATTAGCGGAAGAAAAAGTATCAGAATAGGAGAAAAAACCATTCAAAAGATACTTTGCCTTCCACTAATTTTATGTCAAACCTGGAGCTGGAGATTTAATTCCATAGACTGGTTGGTTAGAGTAGCTAATTTTTTCTAAATATAAATTAACTAAAAAATCAATTTCTATGACTTTTAAAACAATTAACATCTCCTTGCTTGCGGTGATTGCGCTTGGGGTTGCAAGCTGTAAAAAGAATTCGGCAGAAGAGCTGATCTCAAAGGGACAGCTTCTTAAAATGTCTGCAAAGACATCAACTACGGCTGCTCTTGCAGGTGGTGCAGACATTACTTTAAACTGGGACCAAACCTACCAGCGTATTGATGGCTTTGGTGCATTTGGCGGCCGTATTGTCCCCTTTTTTGAATCCCCGAAA
>Ga0182008_10001180_pt1 | contig 18024 bp, 14 predicted proteins | sample Sormic07211129_1_FD_120482 | JGI IMG/M metagenome (GOLD analysis project Ga0182008, IMG submission 120482) | Rhizosphere microbial communities from Sorghum bicolor, Mead, Nebraska, USA - 072115-129_1 metaG | ecosystem: Host-associated > Plants > Roots > Rhizosphere | place: USA: Nebraska...
AGACAAACCCAGCGAGCCAAAAAGCATTAAAGGTCTGCGGCCAAGTTTATCGACCTGCCACATTGCCAACAGTGTAAATACGAGGTTAACCGCACCAATGGAAATGGTTTCAAAAAGCTGGCGGTTTAAATCAGCGCCTACGGATTCGAATATTGTAGAAGTATAATTGAAGACCACATTGATTCCGCAGAACTGTTGAAATATGGCGAGAATAACCCCAACCACTACGGCCGGACGTACACTTTTCTCAAAGACGTCTTTGTAATTTTGTTTTTTAGGGCTGCCTTCCAGTGATTTATGAATGGCCGTTAAGGTGGTTTCTACAAAAGAGGTCGAACCAATCTTATTTAACACCTGTTTGGCTTTTTCCTGCTGGCCATCTTTCAATAGCCATCTTGGGCTTTCGGGCAACCAGATTACCCCAACAAGAAAAATGGTGGAAGGAATGGCGCCGAGACCAAACATCCATCTCCAGGCATCAGGACCAGTATCCGCCAGGAAATAATTGACCATATTGGTCACCAATATTCCAATCACTACCGTTAATTGATTGATCGCGACGTTTCTTCCTCTAACTTTTGCAGGAGAAACTTCTGCGATATACATGGGACATAACATGGAGGCCATGCCCACTCCAATCCCTGCGATAAACCTCATTATGATAAAAAAAGATAGGCCAAAGGACAAAGCAATTCCAACAGAGGATACGGCAAATATTACAGCGGCAAGCATTAAACCCGGCCTCCTTCCATATTTATCGGCAAGTTTACCGGCGATCAGGCAACCCACAATGCAACCAAGAGCGAGAGAACCTGTCAGAAATCCTTCCCATACAGAATCGAGCATAAATTGGGGCCGCAAGAAGGGCAGGGCGCCGGAGATCACTGCAAAATCAAATCCGAACAGATACCCGCCAAGTGCAGATATGAAGGAGATGCCAATAATATACCGGCTGTTAAATGTGATGGATTCTTTGCTCATAACAGGATGATCGTTTGTGTAATTTGGTTACTGTAAACCTATCTCAAAATCAGTTCAAAAAAAATAGTCGTTTTTATGAAGATGATGGATTTTATTCTGATTCTTATAAGTTTGTGTTATGAAAGCAAATGATTTTAGAAAAAGGGAAGGATTTAATGGCCAGAAGCTTATTGTGCTTCCCAAAAAGATTATCAATGACTTTTTAAACAATGATGCCATTACGAGGCAACTGCACATTACGGATATCGGCTATTATCCAAAAGCCCGGTTTCACTATGCGGAGCGCAATGCGGGTATAGGACAACACATCCTTATTTATTGCCTGGAAGGCTTTGGCTGGGTGGAAATAAATAAAAAAAGAATAGAAATAGGGCCTTCCGAGTTTGTAGTGATCCCCAAAAATTCTTCTCACAGATATGGGGCAAGTGAACATAAACCATGGACAATTTATTGGATTCACTTCAAAGGTGAGCTGGCAGGACATATCGTTGAGCTCATTTTAAAAAATGCGGTTAATTTTCAGCCCAAACTGGCTTATAACGAAGAGCGGATTGCCTTGTTTGATGATATTTATCATACGCTTGAAATGGGGTACAGCAGTGATGCCTTGCGTTATGTAAGTATGACTTTTTCTCATTTTTTATCCTCTTTGATGTACGAAAGAAAGTTTACTAATCCTGATCATAAAACTGAAGAGGATATCGTGGAGCGTAGTGTGGGGTTTATGAAAGAGAAGATCCAGACTTCTGTTACCCTTTCTGAGCTCGCAGAGTTTTCGAGGCTATCGGTTTCTCATTTTTCTTCGATTTTTAAGGCTAAAACGGGTTACTCGCCGATTGAGTATTTTAATCATCTAAAGATCCAGCATGCCTGTCAGTATCTGTCATTTACAGATATGTCTGTGAAACAAGTAGCCATCACGCTTGGCATTCATGATCCTTATTATTTTACCAGAATGTTTACCCGCTTGATGGGAGTGTCGCCTACGGCTTACAGGAAGAAACAAGACTTAGTACAAGAAACCAAATAACCATAGAGGGATTTTATTTCCCCAGCCATACTCCAGATCATCGGAGACTACAAATGCATTTTCGTGACCTTTTATTTGCTCACTTGATTTGTTCTTTCCGCCAATTTCAAAAAGATACTTGTCATTTACTAAAAAATCACCATCTTTTGGATAAGTGACAATTGCTCCGGAATTTTCAATCTGAGAGAGGAAAAATGTTTCCCTTACATTGCCGATATCAGGTTTTCCTTCGGCCAGAGCAGCAATAAGGCTGGTATTATGTAAGAAGATTTTTTCTGGTTTATTCATTAGGCTTATGCCGTGGGAAGATGCGCGGAGGTTGTGGATGAGCTGTGACTGTTCTAAAATATGTAACATTTCTAACAGCCTGCTTCTGGAAGTATCTACTTGTTCGGCCAGTTTAGAGATATTCGGTTTAAAGGGAACAGAGGTAGAAATGATATACAGCAGTTTTTTGAGTTTGGCTAAGGTTGATACCTCTATTGCTTTTGCTTCAGGCAAATCATAATCTATGATTACATTGATTAACTGATTAATTCTCATGAAATAGTCATTCTCACCCTCGATAAAGAAAGGATATGCTCCATAAGAGAAATACTCCTTAATATATTTTAATGGAGATTTAAGTTCCTTTTGTATTTGACCTGCAATTGCGCTGTGGTCACCAATAATGGCTTCAAGACTATATAAAGGTAAGTCCATCGCGTATTTTAATGAAAGAAACTCTCTGAATGAAAGCTCTGGTAAATGATAATGGAGCATTCGTCGGCTTAGATCTGCCCTGGATTGTTGCAGGGCAAGAATTGAAGATCCGGACACAACTAATTTCATTTCAGGTAAAAAATCATAAATGTTTTTTACGGCAGTTTGCCAATCTTCATATTTATGTACTTCGTCTAGAAACAGATATCGCCCGCCAAGTTCGTAAAATTTTTCTGCGACCTCTACCAGGTTATTTTTTCTGAAGTATAAGTCATCTAGAGATACGTATAAAGTTTGATCTAGTGGTAAATTGATCTTTATATGTTGAAGCATCATTGTAGATTTACCTGTGCCCCGGGCTCCTTCTATGCAAATCCCTCTTGCATCCCAATTAATCTTATAGCTTAAACCTCTTCTAAATGGAGTAGAATGGTTATTAATCAGACGTCTAAATTTGTTTATTAATGATTCCATCGTATCGTCAAAGGTACAAAAATATAAACAAAGTGTTTCTTCTGTGATACGTTTTTGTTTGGTGATATGATTTCATAAATTAGGGATAATTTAATTAACGCTTATGAACCTGATCGCAACAAATAAAATAGCCAGTTATATAGAACAACACCCTGAAGCCCGGATACCCTTGTTAACCTGGCTCAAAGAATTTCCATACCAGCAAGCGAGAAGGGATTCTCTTGATCATGATGGAAAACCTCTTCATGGCTGTGGTGAGGGTGGATTTGGGGTTGGGACTGGAGAATATTGGGTTAAACATTTGGTGAATTACGATGCGAAAACCTACTGGATAAAATAGAGACGGATCATGAGTTTAAACAGATGTTAAAAAAATATCCAAATGCTGTAACCAAAACAGTGTCTGTTACGGAGACGGTAGTCGTGCCTCCGCCAACGCCAGAGCCCTATGCAGATCCGGAAATGGATTCATTTGCCTTTACGACTATAACAGGTGGAATTTCAACGGTGAGGGAAAAAAAGCGAGATCCTGTTGGTATTTATGCAGTTCCTGCATTACCTGCAGGAGAGGGGTTTCAAAGCGAAGAGGAGTATGAACAGGCACTGTCGAGGGCTTCAGAGATTTTTGCTGCAGAACCAGGTACCCCTGAATTTGAGGAGTTGTTGGTTTTACTTCCGTTGATCAGGGAATTTGAAAATCACAAACTGAAGTTTCCTGTGCTCCATAATTTTGAAATCGTTAAAGACAGGCTGGAGATGTTTAAAATGAAACCTACAGATTTACCCGCTATAGATGGGGGTGAAGAGCAGATAAACCTGTTTCTTTCTGGCCAACTGGAATTATCTGACGAAATTGTTGGCCAGATGTTTAAAGTTCTTTTTATCCGGATTCCGATTGGTGATAAGAGGTTTTCTTTATGAGGTAACTATATCGAGCTATTAGGATCTTCTTTCTTCATACGTTCGGTACGAATTTCTAATAAATCTTTTGGTAAACCTACCCCGGTTTAAAGTTTCGAAAGCTTCTTCAGCTTTTTTTACAAAGTAAGGGTCATTGCCACGGTCTTTAACCTCAGAGCTAACCTGTCCTTTATAATTTCCTAAATAGATTTAGCTGATTTGTTTTTCATTGTTAATCTGTTCATAAAATCCGTGATCCAATTTATTTGATTCTTTAGGTAGAAGAAGTTTATAAATGCCTAATTGCATTAATAATGCTTTTGCTGCTTCTTTAGAAGATGTAATCTCTTTACGCTGTTTTGCAAGCGCATCGGTCATAGCTTTATTCTCCTTTGATCTCATATTCTAATAGATTTACATATGTATAATAAGCTTACTCTAGTAAGCATTTATTACAAAGCTATATCTTTGGTTTTGTGTAATCAAAAGAAATAAATAAAAAATTATAGGAAATATTTTATTGTGCGCTGATTAATGGATATTTGAAGCCCTATTATCAGTTCCTGTTTACTTTGTGATGAAGCCTTAATCAGATAGTATTACTTTATGATGAAATTTTAATCAAAAAGTAACCTTGAACTGGTGCGTTATGAAATGGAAATGTTTAGGTTTTATTTGAGGGTGGGCTAAGGGGCTTTAATCAACAACCGAGAAAAGCTCGGTTGTTACTTTAATAACATGGTGAGTATATGCTGTGTAACATACCGGGGTAATGCGGCGTCATATGGGCGGGTATAGATTTAGTTGATGCTTGTTTATAGTCAGAACTGTTTTATAGTCATAACTTATTTAAATCCTGGTCAAATGAAGAAAGGTTTCCGTTTTCTTATCGCTTTTTGCCTTATTGCGCTCTGTTTCGTTTCTGTTGCCCATGCGCAGGATACTGTGCTAAATGTGGGCTCCAAGGGTAAGCTGGATTCTTTACATTCAACGATACTGAGCCAGGAGCGGATGATACAGGTGTTTTTGCCTGCGGATTATAAACCGGGTAGTGCGGATAAGTATGATGTTCTGTATGTGCTGGACGGGGGCAACTGGAATACCGGTTTGATCAAAAACGTGCAGAAGTTTGTAGAAGGAGAGGGCTTTATGCCATCAACGATTATTGTGAGTGTGATGGGGATAGACCGGAATAAGGAACTGACGCCTACGCATATAGACAGCTGGAAAGGGTCTGGAGACGGGATTAAGTTTTTGGGTTTTATCAAAAATGAGCTGATTCCCTATGTGAACAAAAATTATCCTTCCAATGGGGATAATACGCTTTGGGGGCATTCTCTGAGCGCGATGTTTGTGGTGTATACGCTATTGAACGAACCCGATCTTTTTAAATCTTATATCGCGGTTGATCCCAGCATGTGGTGGGACAATTCTTATGTAGCTAAAATGGCGGTCAACAAACTGCCTGCCTTATCTGATCAAAACAGGACGCTTTTTATAGCCGGACGGCAGGACGCGCTTAGGGATATGAGAATTGATACACTGGAAACGATTTTGAAAAAGGCAGCACCTGCAAGCCTCAAATGGAAACTGAATGTATATACCGGTGAAACCCATAGTTCTGTACGGATGAAAAGCAGCTATGATGGTTTGAGGTTTACTTATGAGGGCCTGACCAGCAATCTCCAGATCCATCCGATGAGTGGTATTGTGCTGAAAAATAAACCTTTTCCTATTATATTTTTAGGCGATACAAACCAGGTACATTATACGATTGACGGAACGGTGCCTACCTTGTCCTCTCCAAAATCTCATTTTGAAATTAAAGTAACCGGACCTGCAGCAGTGAGTTATAAGTCCTTTGGCAACCGGAGCCGGTATGATCAGCTGACGAAAGGGATTTTTACGACAGAAAAGATGCGTGCGGCCAGTTCCAATCCGGGTAATTTGCAGCAAGGAGGTTTTAACTATGCGTATTATGAAGGCAATTGGGAGAAGACGCCTGACCTTAAAAACTTAAAACCGGTAAAAACAGGAATTACAGACAAAAATTTTGATCCTGACAAGCTCCCTCGTCAAAACAATTATGCATTGGTTATTGATGGGATGTTCGAAAGTAAGGAAGAGGGCTATTACCTGTTTTTCTTTACGGCTGACACCGGTTCAAAGCTTTATATAGACAACAAGTTGATGATCACCTGGGATGGAGGTTATACCAAGAAAGATTATTCTTGTATTGTACCTATGTCAAAAGGATTTTATCCGTTCCGGATAGAATATTTCCATAAAAACCCAGATTTTAAATTGAACTGTACTTATATGGCACCGAGTGCAATGACGACGAAGAATACGGTTCAGATCCCGGTTGAACAACAGTATGGAAAGAAACCTTAATTATAAAAATGCCCCCGAATTGTCTGACTTTTCGGGGGCATTGCAATTAAAAAGCGCCTAGTTCTGCCAGGGATGCAAATTGCAATCCATCATAAGCAGACTTCGCAATGATCTTAAAATAGCGTACGGTTTTAGAGCTGGTGAAGTTAAAATATTGAGGACCATTGGAGTTTGCTGCAACAAAATTACCTTCGGAGGTAAAGGTTGTTCCATTGGTACTCGTTAATATTTCAAAATCTTTAACCGCTCTCTGTAAACCGCTTCTTTGGGTTAAACTGATTCCTTGTAAAGTCTTTTGAGCGGCCATGTCAATAACAATTTCATGAGGGTAGGTGGCTGCTGTTCCAGACCAGCGGGAGTGCCAGTAGGTAGATGGATTGTCATCAATTACGGCATTCGCCCTGCCGCTGACCGGTCCTTCGCCCGAGGTTTCCTCCGAGCTGAATGAAGCCACCGTCCAACCCAATTTGCTCAGTTCATTTCTGCTGGAAAAGCTGAGCACCGGAATATTATTGACAAACGCATAGTCATAGGAACTCTGGCTGATTGTTCCATTTTCATGCACCAGGCGGATCCTTAATTCATAGGGATTGCCATCTTTGAATTTAAATTCACTTACGGGCATTTCTACATAAAAGCTATCCGTTCCTATGGTCTTAGACTCCCAGGTGACTGCATTGTAATCGTGATTTACCCCTCTTCCTTCATTGTTCACATCAGGATCATTATAGTACAAAATGCTGTTCACTTTGGTGTCTGTTTTAAAACGCCCGGAAAGGACAATGGCTTGTTTAGAAGTGGAATACGCAGCATGTATCTTCGTTATGCCAGCGTTTACAGCTCCATAATAGGCTTTACTGTCGTTATTGAAAATCTGGTTCGCATTTAAGGTGGCTGCATCAGCTGCGGTTAAAAAAGTAGGAGACTTACCTAAAGTTCCATTTCCAGCCCACATGAGTGCCATCCCTTTATTTGGATCGTTATTTTCAGAAACTTTCTGGCAATTGTGCGGCAAATTCAATCCATGTCCAAGTTCGTGTACCATTCCGCCGAACCAAACGCTAAAGCGGTTTCCCAAAGCATCTGTTTTACCCAAATTGGCAACGTCCATTTCTTCATAATCCAGTGCATAACACCAGGTACCCGTACCAAAAAAGGGACCACCACTTGGGTTGCCATCAGATTTAATCAGGTAACGGGGTAAAATAATCAAAAAGTGGTCGCTGGTTTTATCCTCCGGGTGCGCAGAAAAGTAACTATTGACTTCGCTCTTCACATTATTCGCACCTGTATCGTAAGAGTAATCCGCTTTGCCTTTAGTACCATAAATCGTAATAATTTTGACGTTTGTTCTGTTGGCATCCACATACATTCCAAAAGTTTTATTGGAATAACCATTTAGGTTCATTTGATTTTTGTACCAGTCCTGGGTCCAGATCATCAAGGCACTTAAACGGCTTTGATAATTGGCAACCGGGCTTACATCATTTGGCACAAAATACACGAGGTTCAGGTTCCTGGCCTTATCTGAAGTAAATGTTCCTGGCGTTGGTCCAGACACTGAGGGGCCTGTGGCCGTGCTTTCGGCCTTAACTGCATTGGGAGCAGACTGAACAATTTCCTTTTTACAAGCGGAAACCGCCAGACTGCTCATCAATAATAAACTAACAATTTTCTTCATAGGTATATTTGATTAGTATTTATAGACATTCACTTCGGCCAGGTGGGTAGATTTTGCAGCGGCAGTTCTGGCCTCAAGCATGGTAATTCTGATGTACCTGTAGGATGCCGGGCTGATCGGATAGCGTTGAAATGTTTTTACAACAGGGTCCATGGTCAGGTTTTTTCCTAAGGATACCCAGTTGCTGTTATCAGTGCTGCCCTCCAGATCAAACCGGATAAAACCATTGCTGTTGTTTTGTCTGGGTGCAAGATCAATCCGGGTAACAAAATTCTCCTTTTTCATATCGATAATCAGCCAATGTGGATAAGGAGGTTCAGAACCAGACCACATGGAATGCCAGTAAGTACTGATGTCGCCATCAACTGCCGCTCCCGCCCTGCCATTTACCGCACCTTCACCTGTTAACTCCTCCGTATCTGCGGTTGCCGTCCAGCCGGTTTTTGAAGCCAGCGTTTCGGAAAGTTTTGGTGCTACAATTAATACCGTTTTTACTGTGGGATTAATGGCATAACCAGAAGCATTTTTGATGCTGATGGGCAGCAGGTAATCCTTAGCGGAATCAAATTTTCTGGAGAAATATTTTAAGGTTACAAAATTAGAAGAGACATCTCCTTTGGGAATACTCACATTTAGATTGTCCAGTGTGTAAGCATCGGCAGGGAATTTCTCGTATAAAGCCAATCCGTTGTTTTTCCGGATCACATTCAAACTGTCAAAAGCACGGTTATCTACCTCAAAAGTTACATTTATAGCGTTAGCAGGTAAGCCTAAGGCACCATATTGTGCGTTAAATTTAAATGTTCTGGCATCATCTGAGTAAGGGAAGATGTTCAGATTCTGTAAGCCCGAATTTGCTCTGGCAACAAAAATCGCTGCATTTGATTTTGAATCAGTTTCTTCTAAATAGGAAGTATTCTTTTTACAGGCAGAGAAGGCTAAAAGGAATACCGGCCAAATTAAAAAGCGGTTCTTTATATTTTTAATATACATGGAGTTTTATATTAAAGGGTTAGTATCCAGGAAATTGAACAAGTTGTTTATTTCTGTCCATTTCATTTTGTCCGTAAGGAAGGAAATAGAATTTACGCTGCCATGCGGCTCTGGTAAAGGCAACAGTACGCACATGGAAATTTGGATCGGATAAGCTGGTACCTGCGTCCATATTCATCCCATAAAAAGCCCCGCCTTGATTTGACCCGGCTTGATTTGGGATCTTCCAGCGGCGAACATCATAAAATCTGTGCCCACCTTCGTAACACAATTCTATCCTTCTTTCTAGCCGGATTTGTGTGCGCAGATCTGATTGTCCTAAATCACTGGTCAGGGCAGGTAAACCGGCTCTGCTCCGAACCAGATTCAGGTATTTCAATACATCTGAATTTCCAGGATCGCTCTCATTTAAGGCCTCAGCATAGTTCAAGTACAATTCTGCCAGCCTGATCAACATGGCAGGCCTTGTAACTGTAACCGAAGGGCTCATGCTAAACGTTGGATGGATATTTTTTCTGGCGGTGTAACCTGTTTTCGGCCAGTCACGGGGTGCACCGGCTTTACCTGATGTTCCTGAATTAAAGAACTCTACCCGGGCATTACTCGCACCGGTTTTCGCTATCCCTGGATTTACGGCTCCGTTAAAGGTCACATCGGCATAAAAACGAGGCTCGCGGTTGGTGTACATCGTATTGGTACCTGCTACATAATAATCAGTAGCGGTAGAAGTGTAGGTGTTTTCTTTATAGGCTGCACTTGAATTGATATTTGATCCATCGGCCATCCGGAAATCATCTACCAGGCTTTGTACCACACCAAGGCCGTTGTAAGCGGTTCCCTGCGTGGAGCGTGGGGCTGCTGAAGACTCCCAGGAGCCGGAGATGGCGGTAGAAGACCTCAACCATATGCCTTCTGCTTTCCAGCCATTCCAGAATAAATCTCTGCAGGATAAGAATGCGGCTTTAAAGGGATTGGCATCAGTGGCTTTGTACAAGGATTTTCCATTAGCTTCGGCCAGATCAATCGCTGCTTTGGCTGCGTCGGCTGCATTTTTCCATCTTGCGGCATTGTAGGTTTGGTTGAAGAGTTGTTTGCCGTCCAGGTTTCTAAAGTCGGATAGTTCTGTATTTCCGTTAAACAAAGGACTGGCATGGTACAATAAGATCTGGGATCTTACCGCACCTACAATGATCTTATTGATGCGGCCTGCTTTTGTTACATCCAGATCGGTCGTACTTCCGGTGATGTAATTGTTGAGCGGTAAATTACTCTCTGCTTCTGTAATCTGAGCCAGAACGAAGGCTACGCATTCATCCCAGGAGCTTCTTGGAATTTGAAAATTATCTTCGGGCGTGGCGGATTTTAGTGGTGAAATAACCACCGGACCCACTTGTTTCATAAGCAACCAGTAATAATAGGCTCTTAAAAACTGTGCTTCGCCTTTGTATTGTTTGATCAGGTCAGCGCCGTTTACCAATGCTTTTATTTCTTCATTGTGGTCTACATTTTCTAAGAAAATGGTGCACAACCTTATTTTTTCATAATATGCATTCTGACCTGAAGGGTTGGCGTCGGCATTGATTGCACCACTGTTTAAAGCGGGGTTGGTCCAGTTGCTCGCGTCCATTTCATCACAGGTGATCGCGCTGGTAAAATTATAGGGCATATCCCAGGGATCCGGAATAGATGCATATAAGCCGGTTAACCATTTTTCTGTTTGTGCCCTGTTTTGAAATACCCCGTCAACGGTAACCAGGTTATCTGGAACGGCATCAAAAAAGCCTTTTTTACAACTGGTTGGAAGCAGAAGTACCAGGCATAATGCAGTCAGTACCGTTAGTTTTATCTTAATCGTTTTCATGATTTCTTACTATTGAAAATTAACACGTAGACCTAAATTGTAAGTGGTGATGTTGGGATAGGTAGCGCCCCGGCCATCGCCAAGTTCCGGATCCCAGAACTTCCACTTCGAAAATGTAAGCAGATTGGTTCCGTTCGTGAAAATCCTGATTTTCTTAATAGCTGCTTTCTTCATCCATTCTCCTTTGAGTGTATAACCAAGCTCCGCACTTTTCAAACGAAGATAATCGGCTCTCTGGATCCACCAGGTGCTGGTGTAATAATTGGTCGTGGCATCCTGATTGGTCGATAAACGAGGATAAAAAGGTCGTGGGTTTGGATTGTCGGGTGTCCACCTGTCCAGTATCTGGGTATACATGTTGCCATAGCTGGAGCCCTGAGAGAATGGAGTGGTACCAAAACCACTGGCATAATTGAAATCAACTAAGGCTGCTCCCTGGAAAAATAAGGCGATATCAAAACCCTTAAAACCACCGCCAAAGTTTAATCCGTAAATAATACGTGGTGTAGCACCATAACCGATAGCGGTTTGGTCATTACTGTTGATGATGCCGTCGCCATTTAAGTCTTTATAGCGGATGTCTCCCACTCTGACATCGCCCGATTGTACAGCAGCGTTATCGATTTCATCCTGACTTTTGAATAAACCCATGGCAATATATCCAAATCTTTGGCTGATGGGTTGCCCGATACGGTTGAGATAATCGTATCTCCAAGGCGGTTGACCATCATAAAGTGCAAGGTTTTTATTATAATTGAAGGTTCCTCTGAAACTGAAAAAGCTCTCGTCTCTAAAGTTCTTGGTGTAATTCAAGGTCAGATCGATCCCCTTGTTGTTCGTTTTACCAATGTTGTTATAAGGGATATTGCCAATGGTAAAACCGGAGTTATAAGGGATAACATAGTTTGGTAACAGAATTCCTTCCCGTCTTTCTTTGAACAGCTCTACGATTAATTGTAAATCGTTCTTCAAAAAGTTCAATTCTATACCCAGGTTGTTGCGGTAAGAGCTTTCCCATTTAACATCTCCGCCGATACGAGATTCGTTATAGCCGGTCCCGCTTTGTATGGAGCCAGGTTCGCCAAAGGAGTAGGAACCTGAAGAACCTAAGGTGGTGAGGTAAAGGAATCTGAAATTGGCATTGTTCACCGCTGCGTTTCCGGAAGCACCGTAACTGTAGCGCAGTTTGAAATAGGAAACCACATCTTTAAGCGGCTCGAACCATTTCTCATTGGAAACAATCCAGCCTGCACCTATAGCAGGAAAAAATCCATATCTTCTGCTGGGAATAAAGGCATCAGAACCCGAATAAGAGGCACTTACCTCGGCAAAGTACCTGTCTTTATAACCATAACTTACCCGGCCGTTAAAATTTCGCTGACGGTAAGGGATGGCTGCCTTGTATCCGTAATTTTCAACATTGGATGTAGCGTCTGTATAGTTTGACTGGTTAAATAATAACAATCCACCTATATCGTGATCACCAAATTTATTGGAGTAGTTTAAGGAACTTTCTGTATAAAACCTTTTATCTCCATATCGCGATGTGCCGAAAGCCAGATCGTTTGTGCCCGGAGTGGTAATTTGGGTAATTAAATTTCCGTTGGCATCGCGTCCGGTTGCCCAATAGGTTTGCAATACGCGGGCACGGGTATAATTGATGTAATTGTTTAAATCAAAAGCAAACATGGTGGAAAAGTTTAAGCCTTTTACGATCATGCTTAAATCTTGCGTGGCTTTTATATTGGAACGGATCGTACTGGTCGAATTATTGGTGATACCCGATTGGGTAAGCGCCATATAAGGGCTAAATAAAGTACCTGCCAGCTGTGGCCATTGTCCGTTGGAATAACGCGCAGGTATCACGTGTGGAGCTGATGCGGTTGCGAGCGCAAAAATTTCGTCAGTGCCGTAATTGGGCTGGTTCCTGGTGCCTACATAGCCGTTAATTCCCAAAGCCAGTTTGGTGGTTTTGGTTACATTGACATCCACGTTACTGGTAAAATTGAACCGGTCGTAGGATAATTTGGCATCGTAACTCTGGACGTTATCTGTTTTAAATAAACCAGTTTCTCCAAAATACCCTACAGAAATGTAATAGGTAGAACTCTCGGAGCCGCCGTTCACGTTTAGTGTTGCACGTTTATTCTGTCCATATTTGTTGAATAAGACGTCGTACCAGTTAACATTAGGGTATAAATCGGGATCGACCCCACTTGCTGTTTTATCGATCTGTGTCTGGGTATACAGCGGGGTTCTTCCACGCATGGTTAAGCCTTCATTATACAGCTGCATAAAATTAGGCCCGTCAATGAATTTAGGAAGATCTGTGAATTTATTGATGGCCTGGTTCAGCTCAGCGTTGATTTGAGGCTTACCGGATTTACCCTTTTTCGTGTTGATGATGATCACACCATTGGCACCACGTGTACCATAAATGGCTGTGGAGGCCGCATCTTTTAAAATCGTAAAACTTTCCACATCTTCAGGGTCGATGTTGTTGATGCTCCGGTCAGGAACACCGTCTACCACTAAAAGGGGCGCTTGCGGGCTGGAAGCGAATGTTCCGATGCCCCGGATAAAAATGGATGTTGCATCGGCTCCCGGAGCTCCACTTCTGGTATAGGCCACCACACCTGCCATACGACCGGCAATGGCGGAGGAAAGATCCCGGACAGGAAGTTTTAATTCCTCGGGCTTTATGGTTACCTGCGCACCAACCAGACTGGTTTTCTTCTGTTTTCCATAGGCAACAATCGCAATTTCCTGTAAACTGCCATCTTCAGGTTCTAGTGTAATATTGATATCAACCTTGTTTCTTACCGGAACAGATTGCTTTTTGTAACCAATAAAGGAGAATTCTAAATTATCGGTTGGTTCTACATCAATAGAATATTTACCATTATCGTTGGTTGAAGTCGTTTTGCTGGTACCGGCCACATGTACGGATACACCGGGTATTGGTTTTGAAAGTTCATCTTTCACCGTACCGGATACTTTATAAAATCTTTTTTCTTTTTCCTGAGCAGGTTTTACCGTTTCCTTTTTTGAAATCATAAATTGATTTGCAGAAACTTTTTTGAATTCGTAATTCGATTTTGATAAAAAGTTCCTGATGGCCGTTTCGATCTGGTCTTTTGGCGTGTTCAACAGGGCTGCATCGATCTGAAGGCTGTTTACTTCAGGTTGGTTGCTCACCACATTCATCTGATATTTATTGAACAGCACCTCTACTGCATCTTTAAAGTTTAAACGTGCAGGGTGATTTTTTTTCGCCGGAGCAGACTGGTGTGCGTAGTTGCCGTCTGCCAATACCGGCATTTTCTGGAATGTACTACCTGCGTAGCTATTGTTTAGCCATAGGGATACCATTCCTGTTACAAAGAGTAAAGGTCTTATCTTCATTTAGTTGGTTTTGGTTGGATTTTTTTTTGTTTGTCGGAAAGCGTTTTTTTAATTCATGCGTTTCATCATAGGCGGTTCGGTTTTATGGTAATGGTATTTTGCTGTTTGATAATAGAGGCCGATAACATTGGTTTGAGCAGTTCCAGGAATTCCTGCTCTGTTTTGGCCACCACTCTGCCCGAGAGGCGGATATTTTTAAATTGTTCGGGCTCGTCAATTTTTACGGTAACGTTATAGGTCAGCTCCAGTAATTCCCGTATTTCTTCAATACTGGTATCGTTAAATTCATAGTTTCCAGTCATCCAGCCTTTATAGAGGCTGGCATTTACTGTTGAAGCGATTAACTGCTTATTTTTAAATAAAGCCCTGTTGCCTGGATGTAAGGTGGTTACCTGGTTCTTACTTTCTACCCTGACTACGCCTGTGTTGACCACTACGCCTTCTTCTTCTCCGTGCTGCTGTACATTAAAGGAGGTTCCCAATACGCTGATGCTCAATGCAGCCGTTTTAATGGTAAAAGCTTTCCTGTTTCCATGGCTATCCAATTGCTTGGCAACCTCAAAAAAGCCATCTCCTTTTAAATCGATGATCCGGCTTACCTGCTCAAAATTTGAAGGGTAATGAATGGAACTCCCTGGTTTTAACCAAATTTGAGTATGATCGGGCAGGAGTACCTTTTTCATGGTCTCATTCTTCGCCACCTGTACGGTAATCCATGTTGTAGGGTTGTATTGCCTGGAATACAACAGGGCTGCACCGGCCAGGAGTATTATGGCAGCGGCATACCTCCATGGTTTTGGAAATTTTATTGCTTTTTTATCTGTTTTTTCTTCTCTGTTGTATTTTTCGGTGATGCTTGCCCATACTTGTGGATCGGCCGACACCTGACTTTCGTTTTTTGAGAGGGCTTCTGCCGCATCTTTGATTTTAAAATACAGGATTTTATTTTCCGGGCTCTGATCTATCCATTGCAGAAATTCGGCCGTTTCTTCCTCACTGGCCTTTCCTTCAATGTATTTTAGTAGGAGTATGTATGTTGCTTCGTCCTGTTTCATTTTTGTGTTTTATACCAGGAAGACGACGAGCTTTTAAAAACTACGTACTGATCAGAGAAAATTTTTTTTTTAATCACCTGGATAGGTGCAGAACGATATTGGGTTTTTACAGGAGGAAGTTGAAAAGCATGCTGACATTGCGCAGGGCAAGCTTTAACTGCTTTATCCCTTTGTACACATGGGTTTCCACGGTTCGTGGAGAGATGTTGAATTCTTCGGAGATTTGAATGGTTTTTTTACCGTAGATGAATTTTGAGATAAGGATTTCGCGGCATTTATCTGGCAGGCTGTCCAGTGCTTTAAATAAGGCGGCTTCATCTTCATTTAAGAGTAAACTCTGATGGTTTGAGGGATCGTAATAGTTCAGTTCGTCTACATTGAGGCGATGGATCTGATCTACATATTTTCCGTGGACATTTTGAGATTTTACGTAATCGAGGTATTTGTTCTTGATGGCTTTATACACGTAATGTTCCAGCTTCCCGGCTATGGTGAGGGTGCCGCATTTTTTTAGCAGCTGCAGGAATACGTCTTGTACTAAGTCTTTGGCCTGCTCTTGAGAAACAAACTTTGCTGCATAGTGAACCAATTTGGCGTAGTGTGCGATAAAAAGATCGTGCACATCTGTTTCGGTTAGATGTTTGGTATCCATCATCAGTTGGTTTTAGGTTAGCCCGATTGAAAACTAAACTAGCCACTGAATCCAAAAATAAAATGAAAAGATTAAGCACAAACGTTTGAGTTCGTGTTGTGGAGTGTGGCTGAAATTGGGTTGGTGTTATCTGAAAGAAGAATTTTGCGGTTTAAGGGGAATGCAGGATGTGGATATTGGGCGTTTTGGGGCTTTTGGTTTGGGTTTGTTGCTGGAATTTGGTGGGTTTTTGATTTTGGGTTGGAAATCGGGGGCTGGATTGGGGATTTTTACGAAAAAATAAGGATGGTCGGGTTGTTCAGACAAACGTTTGCGTTAAATCTTTTAGCTGGATATTGAGTGTTAGGGGGGTGAAAATATGTTTTCAGATCTCTCTGGACCTTTCGCGAAGAGCTTCAGGCCCTGAGGTTCGATCTTGAAAACATATTTTTTTGGGTGCAGACCGGATTTCGTGGTTAAAGGAAGGCTTTTAATTGATGCCCTTTTCTAGTTGTCTGCGGATTTTTTTTACAAAGGAAATAGGGGCGTCTACGGCTTTAGCTGCCTGTTCATTTGAAAATCCAAAGGTGGCGATTAGGTTGGCTACAACCTTTTCCTGGTTCTTCAATTGGCCGATTTCAATATTCAGCATTTTTTCTGTTTCTATAATTCCCATAGTGATTTATGTGGTGAAAATATGTTTTCAGGTCTCTCTGGACCTTCCGCGAAGAGCTTCAGGCCCTGATGTTCGATCTTGAAAACATATTTTCTTGGGTGCAGACCGGATTTCGTGTATTTGGCTCTGGTTATAAAGCTTCAATTTCTTTGATGGTGAGTTTAACGGTTTTAGAAATAAAATCTATAGCCAAACCTTTATTTTTGAGTTCACGGGCTATCTCTTTTTTTTCTTCAAGGGCTTTGGCCTGTGCTTTTTGTTCTCCTTTTTTGTAAAGGAAATCTTTTTCTTCTTTAAAAAATGTGCTTACTGATTGCATAGCTTGTTTAAATTGTTGTTCAATAATGGCATGTTTCGTCTTTGATTCTTACATCCAACCCCGGACAAAAAATTCATTAATTATTTCTGTGTTGATAGATGTTTCCATTGTTTAATGATTTTGTTGTCAGTTAATTCTGCAAAGGTATGTTTAATAATTAAAGGTGTTTATATTTATTTAATAATTAATATTTAATGTTTTTATGATAATATCGGGGGCCAAAATTTTAACGGAAAGAATTAAAGGGATAAGGGTTATGCCAGGGGGTAAGATGGTGTATTGGTATAGGACCCATAATAAAAAGAGCCTGTATCATAAATCATGATTCAGGCTCTTTTTATTATGCAACGCTTATTGCGAAAGCGTATATATTTTTAATTGATATTCTTTTCTAATTGGCTGCGGATTTTTTTTACAAAGGAAATTGAGGCGTCTGCGGCTTTAGCTGCCTGTTCATTTGAAAATCCAAAGGTGGCGATTAGGTTGGCTACAAAATGTTCTTTTACTTGCGATTTTCCAATCTCGATGCCTTGTTCGATATTCAGCATTTTTTCTGTTTCTATAATTCCCATGGTGATTTGTTCTCCTGTTAGGGTTCTTATTTGTTGTTCAAATTTAGTATTTAATTCTTCATCTTCAATATGTATCATGTTCTTTAGGAAGAGAATAAACCTGGTGATGCTTTGTTGTGTATAGTTTCCATTGGCGGTTAGTTTTTCTATTATTTTTATTCTGGTGTTATGTAATTCAAGCAGTGTAAGTTTTTCACTGAGGACTTCTTTTTGTGCGACGAGAATAACGAGTGCGAAAGGATTGTCGAATTGCAGGAGTTCTTCTTCTGTATGCTGGAAAATCTGGTAGTATTTGTATTCGAAGGAGAGCTTTGTTCCAAGCATATTGTATTGGTATTCGTCTGGACGTC
>Ga0182008_10001181_pt1 | contig 18007 bp, 17 predicted proteins | sample Sormic07211129_1_FD_120482 | JGI IMG/M metagenome (GOLD analysis project Ga0182008, IMG submission 120482) | Rhizosphere microbial communities from Sorghum bicolor, Mead, Nebraska, USA - 072115-129_1 metaG | ecosystem: Host-associated > Plants > Roots > Rhizosphere | place: USA: Nebraska...
TCAAGCCAAGCCGTGAAGTTGCTTCCAGTTGCCGGGATGCACCACATACCCGAACAAGGCATGCCCGCCGTACACCAGTTCGGTGCCTTCGGGTATCCATAGCAATTGCCCGGGCGTGACTTGAAACAGCTCGTCGCCGACGCGCAATTCGAAGCAACCCTCGATGACGAAAATCACTTCGTCGTAGAGCACCGTCCAGGCGACCTGCGCGCCTTCCCAGCGGGCGAAGCCCACGCCGATGTTCGGCGAGACTTCGTTGCTGATGGCCCGCGCCACATAAGCGGCGCCGGGCGGACCACCACGGAAGGTGAAGTCCAGGTCGTAATGGTCGATGCGCAGCACCGGACCTTTGCCTTTGGCCAATTGGCTCATAGCTCGCTCCGGCTGTTCCAGGCCGCCAGATGAATGCGCGAGCGAACGCCCAGGCCAAGGAATGGTTCTGGCGGGTTGAGCGACGGCATGCCGGTCACCGCCCGAATATCGTTCAACTGTGCCGAGTCGGCACCCACCGCGAGATCGGCGAGCATCGTTCCGGAGATGGTGCCCCACGCGGCACCGACACCGTTGTCGCAGGCTGACGCATGAACACCCGGCTCCAGCTCACCGAAGAAGTTGGTGAAGTTGCGCGAGATCGCATAGACGCCACCCCAGGTATGGCTGAACGGCACGTCGGCCAGCTGCGGGAAGCGCGCCAGGAATGCCTTGCGGTGCGCATCCCGCACTTTCGAACGCATGCCATCACTGGTGCTGCGACCGTACTTGGGCACGTGCTTGTAGGTGTTGCGGATGATCAACCGACGATCCTGGGTCATGCGCACCGTCGTGCCGGCGTGATCGGCCGGGGTCAGCCCCCAGTCCAGCTGGCCGCCATAAATGGCCAGCTCTGCATCGCTCAGCGGTCGGGTCCAGCTGGCGAAGGTCATCACCGGCAGCAGACGATTGCGCAGATAACCGAACTCCTGGGTGAAGATGCTGGTGCCCAGGAGCAATTGCGGCGTGCGAATCAGCCCCGCCGTGCCGTGCAGAATCCAGCCGCCACGGCCGTCACGTTCCAGACGCTGGATGGGCGACTCTTCGAGCAGCTCGACGTTGCCCGGCAACGAGCGAGCCAGCCCCGTCACCAGCGCCGCCGGTTGCATCAGATAGCAGCCAGGCGTGTAGATCGCGCCACTGTAATGGCCAGTGCCCAGGACCTTCGCCAATTCGGCGGAATCGGCTCTGCGGAACGGCTCGCCGAGGTCACTCATCAGGCGTTCGAAGTGATCGAGATAAGCCAGGCCACGTGCACCGACGGCGCCCTGATACTTGCCTGCATGGGACCATTGGCAATCGATGCCATGGTTTTGCACCAGGCCTTGCAACTGTGAAATAGCGGCGCGGTTGAGCGACAGCAAACGCTGTTTGTGCGCAGGGTCCGGATGCTCCAGGGCAAACTTGTGCGGCAAGTCGATGACAAAACCGGAGTTGCGCCCCGAGGCACCCTGGGCGACCCGTTGCGCATCCACCAGCAGAATACGCGCCTGGGGATGATGCTCGGCCAAGCGACGGGCGGCGGCAAGGCCGGCGAAGCCCGCGCCAATCACCGCGTAATCCGCACGCTGTTCGCCCGACAGACGCTTGCACGCCGGTTGCTCGGGCAATGCTGAATACCAGCCGCAGCTCGTGTCATCGAATGGCAGGTTGATGATGTTTTTCATGATTCGGGCCTCAGGCTACAGCCTGCTGAGAATGCTGACAGGACTGCAGCAATGCGCTGCGTTGCGTTTGCGCTTGGCGACCGAGCAGGACAAAGCCATTGAGCTTGCCCGCCGCGTCGTAGAACCCGGCACTCAAGCCATCTTCGGTCGGCGTGCAGCGCCACTCACCTTCGCTGGCGATGGCAGGCGCCAACAGGCACAGCGGTGCGGCCGGCGTTTTCACCGTCACCGGCATCAACGGGTAGTCGACAGCCGTGGATTGCCCGAGCAATGTCTTGCTCAACGCCTGAATGCCCTGATTGATCGGTGCCAGGTACGGCAGCAGTTGTCCATCGATCTCGATGCAGTCGCCCAAGGCGTAGATGCCCGGTGCAGAAGTTTGCAACTGAGCATTCACCTGAATACCTCGTCCAACCGCCAGACCGGCACTCTCTGCCAGGCTCAGGTCAGGACGCAGGCCAACCGCCGACAACACCAGATCCGCCTCGAGGGTTTGGCCATTGGCGAGTTGCAGGCGATAACCTTGAGGCGTGGATTCAATGGCTTCCAAGGTGTTTTGCAGATGCCATTTCACCCCCAGATCACTCAAAGCGTTTTGCAGCACCTGCCCGGCCTCGGCCGGCAACAGACGCTCCATCGGCCAACGCCCCAGACCGATGACATCAACGCTGAAACCGTTGTGGGCCAGGTCATTGGCAAACTCGCAACCAATCAACCCATCCCCCAGGATCGCGACACGGCGCACACCGGTCAGGCGCTCACGAAAGCCGTGGTAATCCTGCAAATTATTGACGCTGATCAGCGCTGAGCTATCGCCCTGGATCGGCAAGCGAATCGGTTGCGCACCGCTGGCAAGCACCAACTGGCCGTAAGCCATTTCACCGAAGCTGGTGCGCAAGCGTCGTGTCGAACTGTCGATGCCCAGCACCTTGCAGTGCGGGTACACGCGGATGTTCAAACGCTGTTCGATGGCCAGCGGCGATTCGCCGGACAACGCCTCGGCGCTTTTGCCCTGGGACAAACCGATCGACAGTGCCGGTTTCGAGTACAGGTGCCCGGACTCTTGCGTCAGCACGCGGATCTCAACCTTGGGATCTGCCTTGCGCAGCGCCTGGGCCAGGCCGTAACCGGCATAGCCGCTGCCGATGATGACGATCGGCTGGCGCGTTACCGCAGCCACCACAGGCGTCGCCACCGCTGGTGGCGGTGCGCTGACAGCGGTGACCGCCTGCGTGTGTTCACTGATATCGAGCATCTCGAAGTCTGCCTTGCCGACGTGGCATTCGGGGCAGACCCAATCCTGGGGAACATCCTCCCAGCGCGTGCCGGCAAGGATGCCATCTTCCGGCCAGCCCAGCGCCTCGTCGTAGATCAGACCGCAAACGATGCAAAGCCAAGTCTTGAACATCCCGTTCACTCCCCAGCAATCCGGATCGCTACGTTCTTGGTGCGCACGTAGCTGTACAAGGCTTCCTGGCCCTTCTCGCGACCGAAGCCCGACAAGCCGACGCCGCCGAACGGCGTTTCGATGCCGCCGGCGTACCATTCGTTGACGAACACCTGACCGGATTTCAGTTGACGCGTGCAGCGCATGGCGCGGCTGATGTCCTGGGTGAACACCCCGGCCACCAGGCCGAACTCGGTGCCGTTGGCAATCGCGATGGCTTCTTCTTCGGTGTCGAAAGGCATGATCGCCAGCACTGGCCCGAACACTTCCTCCTGGGCGATGCACATGTCGGCAGTAACGTCGCGGAACACCGTCGGGCGCATGAAATGTCCGGCTCGGTCGGCAAACGCTTCGCCACCGGTAACCGCCACGGCGCCGTCTTCCATCGCTCGCCGGCACAACGCCTCGATGCCCGCCAGTTGCCCGGCGCTGACGACCGGCGTGAGGTCGGCGTTATCCTGACCTACGCCAACGCTGAGGCCTTCGGCCATGGCAACGACTGCCTCGACCACTTCTTCATAAATCTCGCGCTGCACCAGCAACCGCGACATCGCCGAACACACCTGGCCGGCATTGAAGAAAATCCCTGACTGAACGCTCGCCAGCAATTGCTCGCGATCGGCATCGGCGAAGGCAATGGCGGCCGACTTGCCACCCAACTCCATGACGCTCGGAATCGCATGCTGTGCGGCGTCGCGCAGAATCGACTGGCCGGTTGGCACGGAGCCAGTGAACACGATCTGGTCGACACTACGATGGCTGACCAGATACGAACCGACCTCGCGACCACGGCCGCAAATCAGGTTGACCGCCCCATCGGGCAAACCGGCCTTGGCGATGGCGCGGATCAGCACGCACATGCCCAGTGGCGAAAGTTCGGGGGACTTGATCACCACCGCGTTGCCCGCCGCCAGTGCCGGCGCCAGCGAGCGGGCACAGATCGACACCGGGAAATTCCACGGCACGATCTGCGCCGAGACACCCATCGGATCGTACAGGGTGAAGTCCATGTAACCATTGCCCAACGGGATCGAGGTGCCCTCGATCTTGTCCGCCATGCCAGCGTAATACTCGAAGTAGCGCGCGGCTTCGATGAACTCGTCTTTGGCGTCGCTCAGGCGCTTGCCGTTTTCCTGGCACAGCACCCAGGCGCCCTCGTCCGCCACGGCGCGGATTTCCTCGGCTATGCGCAGTAGCCAGGTCACGCGTTGCGCCGGACGAGCGCGAGTCAGTACGCCGCTGTCGGCGCAGCGGCGAGCGGCCAGCAACGCACGCTCGGCATCGGCCACGGTGGCCTGGGCGATAGTCGCGACCGGCTCAGCGGTGCCGGGGTTGTTGACCGTCAGGCGCTGGACGCTGTCGCTCCATTGCCCGTCGATATAGTTGAGCCAGTGAGAGGCGATCGGATACATGGACCTCTCCTCAGGCGGACGGCGTGGTGGCAAGCAACTGACGTGCGGCCCACTGGTGGAAGAAATGCGTCGGGATGTCCATTTCCGGTGAGAACGCGCCACCCTTGTAGCCAGGGGAATGCCGGCCTTTCTGCATGCCTTCGACCGAGCTGATGTCTTCGGCGAACACCACTTTCCAGGACTCCAGAATCGCCTCGCGGCAGGCACTGAACTCGTCGCTGCTGGCGGCTTCGTCGCCAACATAGAACAGGCGCAAGTGCTCGATGGTGCGTCCCGGTGCAACCGGCTCAAGCTGCATGGCGAAGGCATGGTCAGCCTGGATGCCGAGCAATACGTTAGGGAAGAACGCGACGTACTCGGCATTCTTCAGACGGTCCAGCGGCCAGCCCGGGAATGTCGGCAAGTGCGTACCGGCGACGTCCGAAAGGTTGTAGGCGTAGCTGCCCTGGCCGGCGAAGTGTTGGTCAAAAATGATGTTGTAGTGGTCTTCCAGGCGTGAGTAGGAGTTCAGGCTCGGGTGAACCCACGGCAAGTGATAAGCCTCGCAGTAGTTCTCGACCGCCAGTTTCCAGTTGCAATTGATGTCCAGGGTGGTGGCGTCGTGGCCCGGGCGACGGCGCATCAAGCTCATGCCGTCTTCACCGAGGAACTGGGTCCAGCGTTGGGTCAACGGCGCCAGCATGTCTTCCAGCGGCTGCGCATCGCCGGACAGGTTGATGAACACCATGTCCATCCAGATCGCGCTGCGGATGGCTTTCAAGCCATGTTTTTCACAGGCGAAGCGCTCGTCTTTGTGCTGGTCGATGCCGCCAACGTGCGGCGTTCCGCGCAGCCCGCCGTTAAGGTCGTAAGTCCAGGAGTGGTAAGGGCAGCGAATCACGCCCTGCACTTCACCGGCCTCTTCCACCAACTTCATGCCGCGGTGACTGCACACGTTGTGGAACACCTGCACCAGGCCTTCGCGGTTACGCATTAGCAACAATGGCAAGCCCATGAAGTCGATGGGCTTGACCGAACCGGCCTTGCCCAGGTCGCTGGCGAAACCGACGCAGGCCCAGGTCTTGCCCAGGACCTGATCGCGCTCGAGTTCGAAGTAACGTTGCTCGGTGTAGAACTCGTTGCTCAGGCCGGTCGCTTCGTGGATCGGATTGAGGACGGTTTCCAGGTGATGCACAGGAATTTGTTGGATGGTGCTCATTATTGTTCTCCCCTGCTGGGCACGGTATTGAATGATCGGCAGGCTCGTTGGCCAGGGTCCGCTGGCGGCAAGTTTGGGAAAACAGGGTGGGTCTCGACAAACGATATTTCCGGCGCGATTCATGACTTATTGTCATAAATATCGAGCGTATGTTTTTACGCTTGCGAGCATTTTCCCGGGGCAAAAAAAATCGCCCGGCATCGAAATGCCGGGCGATTCAGATTGAAATTCGACCCCGTTGACGGCGTTACAGGACGTCCTCCGCTGGCGGAAGCTGGTTCAACAACCAGCTGCGGAAACGTTTAACGCTCTGGCGCATCCCGCCACGGGCCAAGGGCTCCAGCAAACAGAATTGCGCATCGGTTCTCAATACCGTATCGAGCGGTCGGATGAGTGCGCCACTGTGCAGGTGATCATCGACAAGGTTGGACCAGGCCAGCGCTATGCCCTGCCCGCTGATCGCCGACTGGATCAGCATCGAGTAACTGTTGATATTGATCCGGCGTTTCGGTTCGACCTTTTTCAGGCCCTGGCTGTGGAACCATTCCGGCCAGCCGATCCAGTCCCGTTGCGGGTCGTCGAGAAACAGCCAGGTGCAGGCTGCCAGGTCTTCAGGGGTATTCAAGGCGGGATGCTTGGCAAGATAGGCCGGGCTGCAAACCGGGTAAACCTCTTCGGAAAACAACGGCGTGACCTGCATGTCCCTGGGCGGTGTCTTGCAGTAATACAGCGCCAGGTCGCAATCGAGCCGGGAGAAATCCTTGACCTGATCATGGGCGATGATCCGCAGATCGATCTCTTCGTTCTCCCGCTGAAACTCGGTCACTTTAGGCAAAAGCCACAACGAGGCCATTGCGGTACTGGTGGCGACCGTCACCTGTTCGGCGCCCTGCCAATGGCGAATCTCACCGGTGGCCTGCGCCACCTGCATCAACGCCGCACGCACCGTTTCATAGTACTGACTGGCTGCCGGGCTCAGTTGAATCGTACGAGTGGTCCGCTCGAACAGAACCTTGCCCAGATAGTCTTCCAGCAAACGAACCTGTCGACTGATTGCACCTTGCGTCACGTTCAACTCATGGGCAGCCAAGGTGAAACTCAAATGACGCGCCGCCGCTTCAAACGCGACCAGACTGTTGAGTGGCGGTAATGGGTGGATTTTCATACAAGGCAGGTCACGTCGTTATTTTGGTTATCGCCGCAGTTTAGCCCTTGGCGCTGGACGTGGACAGCGCAGGTTCCAGACCATACCCCTAATCCTGTAGGGGCATGGCTTGCCCGCGATGGCGTACGACATTCAGCATCGCTGGTGCCTGACACCCCGCTTGACCCGGCCTACACCCGAGACGCTTCCTTCAATTTCGGCAACATCGGTTCAGTCGTCATTGCAGATGGCGCAAACACAGCCTCAGGCTTTTCCACCTCAACCTCACCATTCAAGGCCTTGTGCATTTTCACCGTGTCCAGCGCTCCGACCCATTTGGCGATCGCCATGGTGCCGACGCCATTACCTATGGTGTTGGTGATCGCCCGCGCTTCCGACATGAAACGGTCGACACCCAGCAGCAACACCATCCCCGCCACTGGAATGGTCCCGAGGGACGACAACGTGGCCGCCAGAATGATGAAGCCGGAACCGGTGACCCCCGCCGAGCCCTTGGAAGTGAACATCAGCACCGCCAGGACGATCAATTGGTCGGTCAGGGTCAGTGGCGTGTTGGTCGCCTGGGCGATGAAGATCGCGGCGATGGTGTAATAGATCGCCTGCCCGTCCGGGTTGAAGGTCAGACCGGAGGGGATGATCATCCCGGCCACGGGTTTTGATACACCAGCCTTTTCCATCTTGGAAATCATCTGCGGCAGTACCGATTCCGAAGAGCTGGTACCCAGCACGGTGAACAGTTCTTCCTTGATGAACTTGAGGAACTTCCACAGGCTGAACCCGCTGTAGCGGCAGATCGGGCCGAGAACAAAGATCACGAACACGGCACAGGTCAGGTACACGCAGGCCATCAGTTTGCCCAAGGAGAACAGCGAGCCGAAACCGTACTTGCCGATGGTAAACGCGATTGCACCAAATGCGCCGATCGGTGCCAGGCGCATGACCATGTTGACGATGCGAAACATGCCCTGCATCAGGCTGTCCAGCGTATCGACAAAGACTTTGCCGCGCGGCCCGACATGCGCCAGGGCGATGCCGAGCAGGATCGAAAAGAGCAAAATCTGCAGTACGTTGCCCTTGGCGAAGGCGTCGACAATGGTGTCGGGGATGATGTTCATGACGAAGTCCATGAACGAAGCGTGTTTCACCGCCGAGGTGTAGGTGGCCAGGCTGGAGGTGTCCAGCGTCGCGACATCGATGTTCATGCCCGCGCCGGGCTTGAACACATCGACCACCACCAGGCCGACCACCAGTGCCAGCGTCGACACCACCTCGAAATACAGCAGTGCGCGAAAGCCGACGCGCCCCAGTTCCTTCATATTTTCCATGCGGGCGATGCCCGTGACCACGGTCAGGAAGATCACCGGTGCAAGGAGCATTTTGATCAGTTTGATGAACGCATCGCCCAAGGGTTTGAGCGCCGTTCCGGTTTCGGGAACGAACACCCCGACGATGGCGCCGAGGATCACCGCAATGAGCACTTGTACGTAGAGTTTGCCAAGTATTCTTTTCATGACAGGGCCCTGATTTTTTATTGTTGTCAGGAAATGCCCAGGGGTCGGATCCACCGATCCGCCCCTTGGCGTTGTGCCGCAGTACTACTTTGAATCGCCGGGAAAGATCAGCGGTTGATCAGCGCGAGTACCGCGTCGGTGATCTGGCGGGTGGTGGCGTTGCCGCCGAGGTCCGGGGTGTGCAGACCGCTTTCGGTCACCGCTTCGATGGCTGACATCAAGTGTTTGGCCGCGGCGACCTCACCCAGGTGTTCCAGCATCATGGCCGCGGTCCAGAACGTCGCGATCGGGTTGGCTACGCCTTTACCGGTGATGTCGAAGGCTGAGCCGTGGATCGGTTCGAACATCGAAGGAAACTTGCGTGACGGGTTGAGATTGGCGGTCGGTGCGATACCCAGGCTGCCGGACAGCGCGGCAGCCAGGTCGGAGAGGATGTCGGCGTGCAGGTTGGTGGCGACGATCACGTCCAGGGTCGATGGCTTGAGCACCATGCGCGTGGTCACGGCGTCGACCAGTTCCTTGTCGATCTTCACATCCGGAAAATCCTTGGCCACTTCATAGAAGATTTCGTCCCACAGCACCATGCCGTGGCGCTGGGCGTTGGACTTGGTGACCATGGTCAGGTGCTTGCGTGGGCGGCTTTGCGCCAGTTCGAAAGCGAAGCGGTGAATGCGCTCGACCCCGGCCCGGGTGAACACCGACACTTCGGTGGCGACTTCTTCCGGCAAGCCGCGATGCACACGACCGCCGTTGCCGGAGTACTCGCCTTCGGAGTTCTCGCGCACCACGACCCAGTCAATCTGGTCACCGTTATGCAGCGGACTTTTCACCCCCGGCAGGACACGGGCCGGGCGTACGTTGGCGTACTGGTCGAACCCTTGGCAGATCGGCAGGCGCAAGCCCCACAGGGAAATGTGATCCGGCACGTTGAGCGCACCGACCGCGCCGAAGAAGATCGCGTCGAAGGTTTTCAGCTCTTCCAGGCCACCTTCGGGAATGTAGTAGCCGTTCTTCAGGTAGTTGTCGGAGTTCCAGTCGAAATGTTTGAAATCCAGTTCGAAGCCGGTTTTTTTCGACAGGGCCTGCAGTACCTCGACGCCTGCGGCGATCACTTCCACACCAATGCCGTCACCGGGTACTGCAGCAATTTTGTATGCGCTCATTGTTGACTCCACTCTCATCGATTTCTTGTTGTTCCCGCTGTTCAGGCGGGGTGTGAGCGGAGTATATGTAGTGAACAAATAGCTGTGAGTTCCTCAAAATCACTACATAAATAACTTTGAGTTACGAATGAACCAGACCCTGGATTTATCGTTTTTTTACCTGTTGGCCAACAAAGGCAGCCTTGCCGCCACCGCCCGGGAGCTGGGTATCACCCCACCGGCAGTGAGCAAACGCCTGACGGCGCTGGAAGCCCGGTTGGGTATTCGCCTGGTCAACCGCACCACGCGCTCGATGAGCCTGACGTCCGAGGGCGAGCTGTATTTCTCCCAGGCCGCGCGCATCCTCACCCAGATCAACGAGCTCGAACAGTTGGTGAGCAGCAGCCGGGCCACGCCCAAGGGGCTGATTCGGGTCAATGCTTCGCTGGGCTTCGGCCGACGGCATATCGGCCCTGCCCTCGCCGCGTTCTACGCCCGCTATCCCGAAGTGGAAATCCAACTGGAGATCAGCGACCACCCGCTGGACCTGACCACCCACGGCTTCGATCTGGGGATTCGCTTCGGCACCTTGCCGGATGCCGCTTTCCACGCGCGCAAGATCGCCTCCAACCGGCGCTTGCTATGTGCCTCGCCGCTGTACCTGGACAAGTACGGCACCCCGCAAAAACTCGCGGAGCTGCAGCACCACAACTGCATTTTCATCCGCCAGAACGAATCACCCTATGGCGTCTGGAGCTTCACCAACGGCGGTCACACGGAAAACATCAAAGTGCATGGCGCCCTTGGCTGCAACGATGGAGAGGTAGCGCTGAATTGGGCGCTGGATGGGCATGGCATCCTGCTTCGGGCGGAGTGGGACATCGCCCGTTATGTGCGCAGTGGCCGCTTGCGCCTGGTGCTGGAAGACCAGACGCCGACCCGGGCCGATGTGTATGCGGTGTACCCGCAGCAGCTGCATTTGTCAGCGCGGGTACGCAGCCTGATCGACTTTCTGATCGAGCGGTTCAAGCACATTGATAATGTCGAGGAAGGTTGAGGTTCACCTCTGCCCGGTGAACTGGACGCTTTCAGGTCCTGGCGATGGTGCTCCCGAATCCGTCGCCAGGACCTTTTTTACCTAAGCGTCAGCTTGCCATACGCTTGCGCTTTACAGGGTCAGTGCGCCCACTGCGGTGCAATGAGGGTATTGGGGCGTTTGGCTCGCTCAGTCAGCGCCAGCATCGTCAAGAAGCCCAGCACGATCAGCACCGGGTAGGCCATCAAGAGTTCGGAGAGAGAGTATTTCCAGGCCAGCGGTCGTCCGACACCCAGCATGGCGGCATACATCCAGGACACTGCCGACAGCGAACCACAAAAAAGAGCCATCATTCGGGCGCTGAACCCGAGCTCGAGCAAGGAGCCGGCCTTCTGCAGTGCGGGCAATACCAGGCGGTGTAGCAGAATGCCGTTGTAGGTCAGCAGCAAAACAATAATCACTTTGGCGTGAAGCTTCGGATTCATGAAATATTCCGTGCCTTTTCCCAGGTAATCGATGCCGATGATGGCAGCGCCTGTCACCCACAGACCGATCAATGCCAGAACCACAGACTTCTGCAGACTTTCCATGTGCGCATGATCGTGTTCAGTGAATGCCTTGCGTTTCCACATATCCCTGACCATTGCAATGTCACTGGTCAACACCAAACCGATCGCCACGCAACAAGCGACCAAATGAACGTACACCACGCCCAGCCGCAAAAACTCCATGAATTCTTTATGTTCGATCAGGCTCATGATTGTATTTATTGCCACGGTATTTTCTCCACCTTATTCGACAGTACACTTCAGGGGCTTATTAAATAACCCTGAGCGACCTTACTCATACAAGAAAACCAAACCATAGGTTTATTATTTGAAACCCTATTGATTAGATTAGGAAATTGATGTCAGCTTAGTTGTTACCTCTTGAATTCAGGATAAAAAAATCCCCATTTGCAATCACTGCATTTGAGGTCGCGTTTCCACTTCTTTTTTTTACGATTTCGCTAGCATGTCATGATGCCATGCTGGAGAGTCTGAGGCCCGTAGCCGCGAAATGTTCATTTTTCAGGCATGCCACCGACAAGCGGTCGCCAGTTGGAAGTACCACTGGCTCCACGTTAAGCGACCAACTTACTCGTCAAGCCCCATTCTAGCTGAGGCGCTTGAATTACATGACCTTTGACATTATTGATTGGATCCACTAGTTGTCATGACAGCAAAAAAACACGACTGATAGCGAGCCATTGTCATTTACGCCCCCAGCAACTAAAACAGTCATACTATTTATCGAGCCAGATCCACACTCAACTCACGTCGAACAGAGGCAGCGAACTGCGCATTTCCTTCTCGATACTGAGTCAGAGGGATCATAAAGATTGGCGAGCTTCTTTCAAACTTAAACTTACCTTATTGTCGTCGATGAGGTCCTGGCAATACGGCTATTAAAACAACCTTCGCCAGGACCTTTTTTATTTCAACTCAAACGAGCTTGACCTCGACATTAATATTGTTGCGCGTGGCTTTTGAGTACGGGCAGTACTTGTGGCCGGTTTCCACGAGTTTTTGTGCAGTTTCGCGATCCAGTCCCGGCAGGCTGACATTAAGTCGAGCTTGCAACAGGTAACCGCCTTCATTGGTGCCCAGATCGACTTCGGTGTCGACCGCTACATCCTTGGGCAGTGCGACCTTCAGCTCCTTGGCCGCCACCCCCATCGCGCCGATGAAACACGCCGACCAACCGGCGGCGAACAGTTGCTCGGGATTGGTGCCGCCGCCGTTCGTGCCCGGGGACGACAGCTTGACGTCCAGAATGCCGTCGGAGCTGCGGGAGGCGCCGTCCCGGCCGCCAGTGGTGTGGGTTTTGGCGGTGTACAGTACTTTGTCGAGCTGGGTCATGATGATCTCCTGATTGAAAGGTTGTTTGCACAATTTCAGGTGAATCAGAAAAACGCACGTCAGACCCGACGCCTCTCAGTCATGATTAATGCTGAACCTGCGACGGACCCGGCCTTTCAATATAGTCGGCGTGCGTCAACCCGTAGGCCAATCCGACCAAGGCCTGCTTCGGCACTTCATTTCCTGGCCAACTTGTACTTCACACAATCATCATAAAAACTCTGCCGCACCGCCGCCGGCTTGATCCGCGTCGGGCTGTCGTAAGTCTGCTCGGTAATGCCCATCGCCATCATGCGCATCCACGATTTGTCGAACTTGTAGTGCTGGATTTTTTGCCGCGCGGCGTAAAGAGAAACCCCGGACAACTTGAGTTCCTGCGCTCTGGCCGCCGTGCCCGCCCCCCAGCTGCACATATAACGATCATTGGGTTTCAGTTCCCTTGCCTGGGCAGACACAGCCAGCCCCGCAACGCTGACAGCGATCAGCGCGCCCCAAACATTGCGCATATGCGTTCCACCTAACCAACTGAAAATAAAGTGATTCTGGCGACAGACGAGCAATCTGGGGGCCAGCATAATGCCTCTTCTGCAATATCCCTTGAAGACGCATCGGCTGCCGGGCATTTCTTGCGGCATTTCAATACTTTGCTATAGCTAACACTGCTTTGACCAACTAACGAGGCAGCGCATGTCAGTCGCAAAGAAAATGAGTGTGGGGCAACTGACCATGTTGACTGCGGTGAACATGTTGGGCTCGGGGATTGTGTTGCTCCCCTCGAAACTTGCGGAAGTCGGCGCCATTTCGATTCTTTCCTGGCTGGTGACGGCCACCGGCTCACTCGCGCTGGCCTACGCCTTTGCGCGATGCGGCATGCTCAGTCGAAAAACCGGTGGCATGGGCGGATACGCCGAATACGCCTTCGGCAAGGCCGGCAACTACCTGACGAACTACACCTACGGCCTTTCACTGTTGATTGCCAATGTCGCGATCAGTGTCACTGCGGTGGGCTACATACAAGAACTGTTCGACCTGCGCCTTGACTCGCTGCAAGTGGGCCTGGCGACCATTGCGTTGCTATGGATGACCACATTCGCCAATTTCGGTGGCGCGCGGATTACCGGGCGGATCGGTGCGGTCACGGTATGGGGGGTAATTGCGCCGGTGCTGCTGGTCTCGACCATTGGCTGGTTCTGGTTCGACAGCAGTATTTATGTGGCTGGCTGGAACCCCCACGACAAGAGCTGGTTCGAAGCGGCCGGGGCATCCGTGGCGATAACATTGTGGGCCTTTCTGGGCCTGGAATCGGCGTGCGCCAACTCCGACGCGGTGGAGAACCCCGAGAGGAACGTACCGATTGCCGTGCTCGGCGGAACCCTCGGTGCTGCGGTGATTTACATCCTGTCCACCAATGTCATCGCCGGCATCATCGACAATCCTGAGCTGGCCGCCTCCACCGCACCGTTCGGCCTGGTGTTCGCCAAAATGTTCACCCCTGCGGTCGGCAATATCGTCATGGGCCTGCTGGTGCTGGCGTGCATCGGTTCACTGCTGGGTTGGCAATTCACCATCGCTCAGGTCTACAAGAGCTCGGCGGACACCGGTTACTTCCTGCCGATATTCGCGCGGACCAACAAGGCAGGCACGCCGATTGCCGGCATGCTGATCCTGCTGGCGGTACAAACGGCGCTGGGCCTGTTCACCATTGATCCCAACCTGAGTAATCAATTCGACACCCTGGTCAACCTCGCGGTGGTCACTAATCTGGTGCCGTACATCCTCTCCATGGCCGCCTTGATGGCGATACAAAAGGCCCGCGGCGTGCCGGCGCGCAAGGCGCTGACCACCAACATCGTTGCCTGGGTGGCGTCGGCCTACAGCTATCTGGCGCTATTCAGTTCCGGCGAACAGGCGCTGATGCTCGGCGGCGTGGTCACCCTCCTCGGCTTCACACTGTTCGGTTTTGTCAGCAACCGCCTGATCCGCTCTGAATCACTCGATAAAACCCTTGAAAGCCCTATGGGCAAACCCGAACGCAGCGCTCTATGATTGAACCCCATGACCACCTCTGCGCCGATCCGCCAACCCTGTCCGCCCGGTGCCTGCGATTGCGGGCGTGACCCATTGCTCGAAACCCCGGGCGCGGACGTGCGCATCCTGTTTCTGACGCGCACCGAAGAAAAACGCCTGATCGAACGTCTGGAAAACCTTTCGAGCCTTCAGGACCTGGAGCACCTGCAACGGCGGATGTTCGAACAACTGGGCATCCGCGTCGACATCGTCCCCAGTCTCAACGAAGTGCGCACCATGCGCGGCATCGGCATTTACGTCGCTGAACTGCCGGGGTTGTGCCGCAAGACCCGCGCATCGATTCCGGCGGCGATTCGCCGCGCCATGGAAAAGCGCCCGGAGATCGCCTATGAAGTGCTTAACGCCAATGACTTGTTGCGCGATGCCTGAGTAACACCGGGATTTCGGTGAGTTCAGGGCATGGGGACCACGGTGTAGTAAACACCGTTGGCGCCGTACGCAGGGCGCACCCACGAATTGCCGCATTGATAAAAAGTGCCCGCAGACACTGTCCTCAATCCACAGCCCGAAGGAAGACTGGCAAACGTCGCACCCATCGGCATGGTGGGGGGAGCGGACGCCATCATGCCGGCGTTGTAGCCCTGGCTCCAGGCATTGTTATTGACGTTCTGATCAGTCGAGTCAGCGATCGCGCTACCGGCCACGACCCCGGCGGCCGCTGCCGCAGCAGGATTGACGCCGTCATTGTAACCGCAGTAGTAACAACCGCTGCTGGCATACACTGCCGTCGGGGGATGGTAGTAGCTCGTGCCATAGGTCTGCGGACGATAGACCGTCGTGCCATAGCCATCGGCACGGTACCCGCTGGCAGTGGCGCCATTCTCACCTTCGGCGTGCCACGCGCCCTCGCCGCCATAAGCCGTGCCACCTTCGGCACCTGTGCCCCGCCACGAGCCCTCGCCACCTGAGGCGCTACCGCCGTTTTCGCCACTGGCGCTCCAGCTACCGCCACCACCGGAAGCCGAACCACCGCGATAGCCCGAACCACTCCAGCTACCATCACCGCCCGAAACCGAACCACCACGATTGCTTTGACCGCTCCAGCTGCCACCACCGCCTGAAGCCGAACCAAACGCCCCTGAATGGCTCCACGAGTCAGCGCCGCCGAACGAGCGTCCAAAACCGGCAGCATGGTACCAGGCCGACGCTTGCTCACAACTCAGCAGCGCGACCATCAACCCTGCAAACTTCAATGTGGGTCCATGCATGTTTGAAACTCCTCCCTCAGGGTTTGGCAACCGGCTGTTTAACCCCTTCAGGGGCACGCAAGTCGGAAGGCGGTGCAAACTGGATGCGGTGCGCATTTTCAATGTGTTGTGGTTTGAAGAAATCTGCCGACAACGCTGATTCGAGCTTCCAGTCACTGAATGCCACCTGATGCCGGGATTGTGTCGGATCATCACGGAACACCGCCCGCAACATGCGCGGCAACTTGTCTTGCGTACCTATCCAGGCCTGGACAAACACCACGTCGTTGGCATAGGCGATCACATCGGTCGCGGTATCGCCGACCACCGTTGACTGACCGATATAGAACGCCAAGCGCATATCCTTGGCCAAATCCTTGTAGGGGTCGGAAACGATCACATCGGTGAAGGGAAAATATATAGCCGCCCGCTGATACGCCGCCTCGAGGGTTGCATCGATGGTGGGCGGTGCGTCAGCTTGCGCCACCAGGTTCTCCTTCGGTTCAACGGCCCAGGCTTGCTTGCCGTTGTAGTAGAACTGGGTCGCAGGGCCATCGCCGGAGGTCAGAACACGCAAGCGATCGGGGCGCTGAACATTGACCAGCGCCACGGTGTTGTACGCCAGGGGTGGCCCCAGACGACTGGGGCGCTCATAAGTGGTGGTAGCTTTGAAACTCATGCCCTGAACGCCGGCCAATCTGGCGCTCATGGCCTTGAGGATCTCCAGCGCTTTGGGTTCCAGCTGATTTTTCGGCGCATCGACCGCAACAGGCTCGGCCGCCAGCAAGGGAACGGCGAGCAATCCGGTGACCAGGCCGAAAAACAACCTCCGAACACGCTGAAGCTGAAGTGACATCGCTTGCTCCCCGAACAGATGAGGTCAGGTTTAAAGCGTAGCAACTGAAATACAGGCGTAACCGAATAATTAACCGACTGATTCCGCCGGTCGCGGTTTCCGTTTGTTGATCGGTGAACGCATTAAACAGCGACACTTGATTGGCAACTCGCGCTGGATAATTCGTGTTTAAAACCTACGCTCTTGTCTCACGCTACGGACGCTGACGCACAGGCGCTGCGGCAACGGCTATGACACTTGGGCGTGACGACGGCAGATGTGCGTGTCGGATGGTAATCGAACATTCACAGTGCATTACGCCAAGAGCCACCTATGCTCTGAACAATGACGTGGCGTTGCTGCTTTCTGCGCCCGATAAAACGATTTCACTCAAGGAGCACACTGCACTATGAACCTGTCCCGAAACCTGCTGATCGGCGTCGCATTGACCGGGCTCCTGCTCGGAGGTTGTACCTCCAAAGTCACCGACAAGGCGCAGTATTCCGGTTACCTGACCGACTACAACAATCTTCAGGAAGTCGAAACGCCCAGCGGCGGCACGGCGATGCGTTGGGTGAGCCCATCGTGGAACCCCGATGCCTATAACACCGTGGCATTCAACCGACTGGAACTGTATCCGGCGCCAAAGCCCAACGAGCGGGTCAATCAGCAAACGCTCAATGACATCCAGAACTACATGACCACAAAGGCGAAAACCACACTGGGACAGAAATACCGCGTGGTTTCCAGCCCGAACGCAGCACCGGCCGGTTCGAAAACCCTGGTCATGCGTGCCGCCATCACTGGCGTGAGCGCTTCCAATGAAGGCATGAAATGGTATGAAGTCGTGCCCATCGCCGCCGTCGTCGGTGCAACGCAAGCCGCTACCGGTCATCGGGATCAGGACACCGAACTGTTTATCGAAGCCGAGTTCATAGACGCCAAAACCAACCAGACCATGGCCAAAGTCGTGCGCAAGGTGTTTGGCAAACAACTTTCCAACGAAAGCCAGAAGATCACCGCGCAGGATTTCAAAGCGGCGATCGACAAACTGGGCACTGATTTCCAGGCGTTCATCAACAAGTAATACCCGGTCTGTGCAGGAACTGCCGCAGGCTGAGAACTGTTGAGCTTGTCGTTCAGATCAACAGATTACAGCCTGCGGCAGCTTCAACCGGGCACGTCAGGTTTTTTTCATGCCGACCCGTCGCCGCATTTCGGCAGTAATGGTTTGCCGGGTTTTCTTCATGTCCGCCCAAGGCCCGTCGCCCACTTCCTCCAGGCGTTCATGCACGTTGTGGATGTTCCACTGATTGCCGCCCTTGAGCTGTACGATTTCTTCGCGATAGATCGGCACCGACACCGGCAGGCCTTCGCGGGTGCGCGCA
>Ga0182008_10001182_pt1 | contig 17998 bp, 18 predicted proteins | sample Sormic07211129_1_FD_120482 | JGI IMG/M metagenome (GOLD analysis project Ga0182008, IMG submission 120482) | Rhizosphere microbial communities from Sorghum bicolor, Mead, Nebraska, USA - 072115-129_1 metaG | ecosystem: Host-associated > Plants > Roots > Rhizosphere | place: USA: Nebraska...
AGTTATAGAACATACAGTGCCTACGGCAGTACTCAGGTAGAAAGCGTAAACGATAAAACCGATCATTTCAGGTCATCCTCTTACCAGAATTACCAGGGCGAAAAGTTAATCAACCGCTTTAATGCTTACAGTTATTATTATTTAACCAAAGCAATGGATAGCCACAATGTGGGCCGGAACCGCAAGAGTATTGCTGATGCCTTAAAACTAATCACCGCAAATACCCTGGTAATTGGTATTGAGAATGATGTTCTGTTTCCATTATCAGAGCAGAGGTATTTAGCTGATCATATTACCGGGGCAGAATTTACAGCTCTACATTCCGATTATGGTCACGACGGTTTTCTGATTGAAACAGATGCACTGACTAACGTAATCGGAAACTTTATGAAGGAAAGCCGTAACAAAAAAATAATCAAATTGCAGCATACTGCGTAAAAAGGTAGAAGGCGGAGGGCCGGATGTCTACATAAAATTTCAAACAAATTACAAAAATAAGAACAGCTATCGGTGTAATCGACCAATCTGTGTAATCACTTTATAACAATGAGTAAGAATTTAAAAATCGGTTTATTTGGTTTTGGTGTTGTAGGACAAGGTTTATTGGATATTATCCAAAGCCAGAATCTGAACCTGGAAATCATTAAAATCGCGATAAAAGACCCTAAAAAAAAGCGTAGCCTGAATAAGGATCTGTTTACTACTGACCGAAATGAAATATTAAACAATACAGAGATCAATACCATTGTAGAATTGATCAATGATGCCGATGCCGCATATGAAATTGTAACAACGGCCTTAAAAAACGGCAAAAATGTAGTTTCTGCCAATAAAAAAATGATCGCCACACATTTAAAAGAGCTGGTAGATTTACAACAAAAGCACGGTACATCCTTATTGTATGAAGGTGCTGTTTGTGGCAGTATCCCAATTATCCGGAATTTAGAGGAATATTATGATAATGAATTGTTTCATGCTTTGAGCGGTATTTTTAATGGCTCATCAAACTACATCCTATCTAAAATATTTAATGAGAGCCAAAGTTACGATTCAGCATTAAAGGAGGCCCAGGATTTAGGTTTTGCAGAAACCGATCCGATTTTAGACGTGGGTGGTTACGACCCTAAATATAAACTGGCTATTGCTACCGCACATGCTTACGGTTTATTTGTAAATCCTGATGCCATTTTAAACATCGGGATACAAAACCTATCCAACCATGATATTAAATATGCGCGTGAAAAAAACCTCAAAATTAAGTTGGTTCCTACCGCACGTAAGGTCAACACAAAAGATATTGTGACCTATGTACTGCCTAAACTGGTCGCTAAAGATGATTTTCTTTACAACGTAGAAAACGAGTATAATGCCGTTGCCGTTCAGGCGGCTTTTGCCGATAAACAGTTTTTCTATGGTAAAGGTGCTGGTGGCCACCCTACCGGTGCTGCCGTACTATCAGATATCGCGGCTTTACGTTACGATTACCGTTATGAATACAAAAAGTACCACTCAGAAAACGGTGTAAAACATACAGAAGAAATTCTTTTAGAAGTTTACCTGCGTTATGCAGATGAAGATTTGATTACGCTATTGGAATTTGATCAAATTAGCGAGCGTTATGCGGCCAGCAGTTATAAATATGTGGTTGGTACGGTTAAGTTAGAAAGTTTAATTAAAAACCGCGATTTGCTTTTAGATCAATCTGTTTTTGTGGCTTACACAGGCAGACAGATTTACAAACAAGAGCAATTAAGTGAAAATGTTTTTGCAGCAGAATTGGCAAGCCTTTAATTTATTTTAGCAGTTTATTTTTTTTATTTGTTTTGTTGTTAAGTACAAAGGTCGGAGCGATTCCGGCCTTTTGCGTTAGTTGAAATTGTCTAAAATACGCTGTCTGTCTTCATTTTCCTTATCATTTTTATGATAAAGCTCAATAAAAACGATCTTTTTTTCTTCTTCGAAATAAGCGTAAATCAATCTTAGACCAGAATTAACTCCACGGCCTTTTAAAGATTTGCAGGCCATCTTTTTTATTTTAATCACACAGGTTTTAATACCTAAGTTATCTATAGTGAAGCTAAATGGTGGCTGCTGACTTGGCCTGACTTTTATAATTGTCTTTACCATTTCCAAGTCGTCATTTAATGTTCGATACTTTTTTAATAGAAATTTCAAATCCCTATTAAATTCGGTGAGTGAATCGAAATGCATACATCAATTATCATCTTCATCATACACCCTTACAGAGTATGGCAACTCTCTATAGAATGCGAGTTCGTAACTAATATCCTTTCCTTCTTCTGTAACCTCCCAGGGTAAATCTTTATGCGAATAATCGCTTATAGCGGTAGCCGACCAATCGCTCATTTGTTCGATCACTTTATCTATAACATCTTTCTCGCTGGCTTTAAGTTCGGTTAAGTCAGCTTTTTCAAGTGGCAGGTAGCGCTTTTGCGGATAACCTTTAAATGCTGTTTTGATCCGCTGAAGCTGATTAGCATCTATCATTTGGTTGATGATGGCATCTAATTTTTGAGGAACAGGACCATATGGCAGTTTCTTGTACTTCGCTCCTGTTAGATGCTCTTCGTACAACTCGTAATAATTAAAATCAGAAAAATAAAGGAGTTTATACAGTACGGTTTCACCAACATTAGGTTTTCCGGCACAACGCTCTAAAATATAAAGCAATACATTTTTAAACTTATTGATATTTAAGGTTGGAACGGAAATACGTTCTTCTGTAACCTCTTCCTGTGCATGAACTGAAGGCTGCAGCATTTGGTTGGTCAGAAAATCCCTGGTCATAAAATCATCCAGAGAAAAACCCAGCAATATGGAAAGTTTTTGCATTTCACTTAAGCTCACCCCCCGATTTCCAAGCTCTATTTGCGTCAAAGAAGGCCTTGAAATGCCAATGCTTTTTGCCAAATCTTCCTGAGAGAAGCCTTTTTTTGAACGCAAACCAGCTATTCTTTCCCCGATTTCTTTCTTTGATATTTCGTAACCCATAAACCAAAGATACAATATGTTCATAAATAAAACAATTGAATGTTTCATTTATGAACATCGTTGGTAGTGTCTTTAAAAAAATGGAAAAATAGCTATTGTTTTAGTCGAAGGTATTTTTCGATGATTAAACGGTTAACTCCTGCCTTTTCTACCTTTTCAATTCCTTTCTGAATCAAGGTATCCTGATGGATAGAAAGTTTGAAATTAAAGTGTTTACCTTCCCAATTTTTGTCTTTATAATATTCAAGGTGTTCAGTATAATCATCACCATTTAAAATAAAGGTTCCACCGCCTGCATCAAAGCCGGTGCTATCTTTCGGATCAAGGCTATGTTTTAAAAAAGCAAAATGTGTGTTATTAAACATCTTAATCATTTTTAGTTTTCCGGAGTAATCAGTGGTTCTGCTGTTTCCATTTGCGATTGTTGTAGCTGACAACAACTGCCAGGTTCCCTGAATATTTAAAGTTGATTGTTTTTTGTTTCCATCCTTATTCGCACAAGAAAATAAGCAGAATATCGCTAATAGCATGAAGATGTTTCTCATAAACCAGGTTGTTTGGTAATTGTGCAATTTTCAAATGTTATCCCCTGCCCGCCATTTTGATCAGTTTATGAGCGAGGTCTTTGCCTAAATACCGATCTATGACGATGTGTACGAGGTATAAAATTGGAGTCATTAAAATGGCAACGATAAATTTATAAGTATAGTTAACCAAGCCAATCGCAGCGACCATTTTCCAGCTGTAGTGATATTGCGGGTTTAAATAAAATGCGATAAAAATGACCACAAAACTATCGATCAGCTGAGAAACCAGCGTAGAGCCTGTGGCACGTAACCATAACGCACGCTCGCCGGTAATTTTTTTTATGCGGTGAAAAATAAGCACATCTGCCATTTGCCCTATAATAAAAGCCGTGATGGAACCTGCGATAATCCACATGCCCTGCCCAAAAATTCCGGCAAAAGCATTATTCATGTTAAGGTCCTCGCCATTGATATTTTGATGTACCCAAAAATCTGCGGCACTTAAATGCATTGAACCCCAAACAACCAAAAAGGCAAAAGCGATTAAAATGGAGGTAAGTATAGATAGAAAACGGACCTGTTTTACACCAAAATATTCGTTTATAATATCTGTCATGATAAAAATAATGGGCCAGGTTAATACCCCTGCTGACATTACAAAAGACAAATTTGGAACACCAAGCAAGTTGATATCGAACTTTTTAAAACCCAGTGTTTCTTCAACACTAAACAATTTAACCCCAATAAATTCTGATAATATGGCGTTTGCCACAAAAAAGCTACCCAGAACGAGTAGTAAACGGCTTTCTTTTGTTTTAAAAGTCATAGACTATAAATCTAGAAATAAATAGCAGATTTAACACACCGATCTTTATATTTTTAACCTAAATTATGCAGAGCTGACAAAGCAGCCCCTTCACAACCTATTGATTAATATGATTTTTACAATCATTCGACCATAAAAATAGGTTAACAACATAAATCTCCCAATCTTTGCGCCATCAAAATCTGGTAATCTTCATGGCTAAAAAACAACACTTCTATCTTATACTTATTTTAGGTTCATTGGCTGCTCTTGGCCCTTTTTCTATCGACATGTACCTGCCTGGTTTTGTTGATATTGCAAAGGATTTAAAAAGTACAGAATCTACAGTAGCGCTTTCTTTATCTAGTTTTTTTATCGGAATTTCTGCCGGACAGTTATTGTACGGTCCGCTGTTGGATAAATTTGGCCGGAAAAAGCCGCTATACTTTGGGCTGGTACTTTATATTTTTGCTTCTTTTTTATGTTTGGCCGTAACTGATGTTAACCAGCTCATCATTTTACGTTTTGTACAGGCCATCGGAAGCTGTGCTACTGCAGTCGCTTCAGTTGCGATGGTAAGAGACCTGTTTTCGGTAGAAGAAAGTCCGAAGGTATTTGCTTCTTTAATGTTGGTTATTGCCGTTTCGCCCATGCTGGCTCCAACAGCTGGTGGCTATCTGATTTCAGCCCTGGGCTGGAAATATGTATTTGTATTTTTAGGATTGATGGCCATTTTAATGCTCCTGGCCTCCATGTTTAAATTACCAGAAAGTTATAAACCAGATCCGAATTACTCTTTAAAACCAAAGCCAATTTTAACCAATTTTTTTACCGTTTTAAAGGAACCTCAATTTTATACCTATGCTTTAATCAGTTCAATTACCTTTTCTGGTTTATTTGCTTATGTATCTTCATCTCCTACTGTATTTATGAAAATATATGAAGTGAGCAAGACAGGTTACGGGTGGATCTTCGCACTCCTATCTGTAGCATTTATTGGCTCAAGCCAGGTAAATAGCTTAATACTAAAATGGTTTACCAGCAAAAAAATTGTTTCCTATGCACTGATTGCGCAATGTGTTTTCAGCTTAATATTTTTAATTTTCGCTTTGAATAACTGGTTGGATTTATATTCTACCATAGGTTTCATCGCATTGTTTTTGGCCTGTTTAGGCCTGATTAATCCTAATGCCGCTGCCTTGTCGCTTGCACCATTCTCTAAAAACGCAGGTAGTGCCTCTGCACTTATGGGTGCCTTGCAAATGGGTTTAGGTGCGCTGGCTTCGGTAATGGTGAGTTTATTTAGCGAACACTCGGTGGTACCGATGCCTTTGGTTATGACAGCTGCTGCGTTTATCGCGTTGTGTTGTTTGTTAATTGGCAGCAGGTTTATCACCACTGAAGTAGAGGCATCAGCTGATGCTACTGTTGTGGCACATTAAGATCTACCCTCAAAAACACCGAGGCTATCATAAGTACAGAATTTTGATACAGAGTGCTGATTTATTGGATAAAAATCATCTCGGGGGCGTCATTTGCGCAGTGCCTACCCGTACAGGCGGGGAGAAATCTTTTAAATTCATCTTTTTTGCTTCAAAGATTTCTCCATTCCGCCGCACTCCGATGGAGATGACGATCTTTGTATTCGAATCACAAATATAATACAGTCTCGCCATCTCTTGTGGTAAAATTACGGTACAAATAACTGATAAATCAGATAACGTTTTTTTAAAACCAACAGCTACAGTCACAATCGTTTAGCAAGGCTAATGTTATAGGCTTTACGTCTTAAGCTTTTTTTTCCTATTTTCGCTTATAAGATGCTTCATATACAATCTAAACTTCCCGGCGTAAATACCACCATTTTTTCGGTGATGAGTAAACTTGCCGCTGAACACCAAGCCATTAATCTTTCTCAGGGGTTTCCTGATTATGCCTGTGATCCAAAATTAATTGAGTTGGTGAATAAAGCCATGAAAGATGGTTTTAATCAATATGCACCAATGCCTGGTTCTACTTTTTTAAAAGAAACCATTGCAGCAAAAGTTGAAAGTCTATACAACATCAGTTATAATCCTGATACAGAAATTACGGTTACTGCTGGCGGAACACAGGCTATTTTTACTGCACTGGCGGCCATTATCAATGCTGGTGATGAAGTGATTATTTTTGAGCCAGCTTACGATAGCTATGCGCCTACGGTTAAGTTATTGGGTGGCCTGGTTAAAACTTACGAACTTGCCCCGCCGAGTTATGCTATTGACTGGGATATGGTGAAAAAGTTGTTTACGGCAAAAACCAGAATGATCATCTTAAATACGCCACAAAATCCTACCGGTAGTATTTTATCATCAGATGACATGAAATCGCTTATTAAACTCGTTAGCGGTACCGATATTTTGATTTTGAGCGACGAAGTTTATGAACATCTCGTTTACGATGGGCAAAAACACCAGAGTGTAATGTGCTATCCTGAATTGAGGCAAAGAAGTTTTATTGTAGCCTCTTTTGGTAAGCTTTTACATGCTACAGGATGGAAACTGGGTTACTGCCTTGCGCCCGAGAATTTGACCAAAGAATTTAGAAAGGTACACCAATTTAACGTTTTTAGCGTTAATAGTCCCATGCAGCAAGCTATTGCCGAATACATTAAAGAGCCTGAAAATTACAATGAAATTGGTCTTTTCTTTCAAAAGAAAAGGGATTATTTCAGCAATCTACTTGCTGAAAGCCGTTTTAAACTTCTGCCTTGTAATGGTTCGTATTTTCAATGTGCAAGTTATAGTGCTATCAGCGATGAAAAAGACACTGATTTTAGCATCAGGTTGATCAAAGAATTTGGAGTGGCCACCATTCCGGTTTCTGCATTTTACCAAAAGGCAACTGACCATAAAATTATCAGGTTTTGCTTTGCCAAAGAAAATGCCACCCTCGCCTTAGCTGCAGAAAAACTTAAAAACGTTTAACCAGACTAAACCGACATACCATGGAAGCACCTGTTTACACCCAAATTGAAAACCTGAAAGTAACAGTTTTTCAAGCGTATCTTTTTTGGGAAAACACCGAGAAAAACCTGTTGAATCTGGCACTTAGATTATCGATGGGCGTTAGGGAGAAAACAGATATTATTATCTTACCCGAAATGTTTAACACTGGTTTCAGTATGAATTCTGAAGCTTTAGCGGAAGAGATGGGCGGTAAAACCATGCAGTGGATGGAAAAAATGGCGCATCAGTACAATTGCGTTGTTACAGGTAGCTTAATTATCAAAGAAAACAACCAGTATTTCAACCGCCTGATCTGGATGGAGCCAGATGGCAAAAACCAGCATTACGATAAACGCCACCTGTTTGGTATGGGTAATGAAGATAAATATTTTAGTCCTGGTAAAGAAAAACTCATCGTAGAACTTAAGGGCTGGAAAATCAGGCTGGCCATTTGTTACGATCTGCGCTTTCCGGTTTGGTTACGAAATGTAAATCAGGAGTACGATATCTTGCTTCTGGTGGCCAGCTGGCCTGATAAACGATCGGCCCACTGGAAGGCTTTGATCCCCGCCAGGGCTATTGAAAACCAAAGTTATGTTATAGCGGTAAACCGTGTTGGACACGACGGAAATCAGATTTACCACAGCGGATTATCGATGTGCCTGGATCCATACGGCAATACCGTTTATTATAAACCTGAAGACGAAGATTTGTACACTTTTAGCATCAACTACGAAGAACTGGTTAAAGTCAGGAGGCAGTTTCCATTTTTAAAAGATGCAGATCAATTCACGATTGAATAGGCAAATGCAATGACGAAATCACGCTTTTAAGATCCGTGGTTAAACGATTAATTTAGGGAATTCAGTTTCACACACGATTAATCGATTTAAAAATATCATAATCAATCCATTTATTAATTAAATCATCAACCCGTTAACCAAACCATACAAATGTTTAACCGCCGTAAATTTATAAAAGCTTCTGCCCTATCAGCCGGACTGATGGCTATTGACAAAAGCAGTATTGCCAGGGCTATTCCTAAAAAAACGTCAACAGCAGGAAATTTTCCCATCGTAATATCTACCTGGGACTTTGGGATTGCAGCAAATGCTGATGCATGGAAGGTTTTATCCGCTGGCGGTCGAGCGTTGGATGCTGTGGAACAAGGTGTTTGGGTACCAGAAGCCGACGAAAAAAATCAATCTGTAGGCTACGGTGGTTTGCCTGATCGTGATGGCCATGTTACGCTTGATGCCTGTATTATGGACGAACTGGGTAACTGTGGTGCTGTTTTAGCACTTGAGCATATTAAACACCCCATATCGGTAGCGCGTAAAGTGATGGAAAAAACGCCGCATGTGATGTTAGCGGGCGATGGTGCATTACAGTTTGCACTGGAGCAGGGTTTTAAAAAAGAGAACCTGCTAACTCCTGCCAGCGAAAAAGCCTGGAAAGAGTGGTTAAAAACGGCGAAATATGCGCCTGTGATGAATATTGAAAATAAACTTTACGAGAAAGCAGCTCCGCAAAAACTCCCTGGTAACCAGTATAACCACGATACCATTGGGATGCTGGCTATTGATGCAAAAGGTAATATTTCGGGTGCCTGTACCACCAGTGGCATGGCTTACAAATTACATGGTAGAATTGGTGACAGTCCGATTATCGGGGCTGGCCTTTATGTAGACAATGAGGTTGGCGGTGCAACATCAACCGGCGTTGGTGAAGAGGTAGTGCGAAATGTAGGTTCCTTCCTGGTGGTAGAGCTGATGCGCCAGGGTTATACACCCGAAGCAGCCTGTAAAGAAGCGGTAATGCGTATCATTAAAAAGAAACCCGAAACGGCTAAAAATATACAGGTGGGGTTTTTAGCCATTAATAAAAAAGGCGAATATGGTGCTTATGCCATTCAACAGGGTTTTAGCTATGCCGTTTGCAATGCAGAAAAACAAGATCTTTTGATCAAAGGCAAGAGTTATTATTAATTTAAGTTCTATTATCTAGCTGATACAACTATTTAACTTTTAACGAAAGCGTGCTTTGTGGTATCCTTCTTGTGAACAGACCCTGAAATAAATTCAGGGTTGATGATGAGAAAACAAAAACCGTTTCCATAACATAAATCTAAATAACATGAATGCAAGCGCAATTTCTTGCTTGGAAGTCTGTGCCAATTCTTACACCTCTGCTTTGGCTGCCCAAAATGGCGGAGCAAAAAGAGTAGAATTTTGTGATAACCTGGCGGAAGGTGGCACTACACCGAGTTATGCCCAAATTTTATTGGCCAAGAAAAATCTCTCGATTGAAGTCTGGCCAATTATCCGTCCGCGGGGTGGCGATTTTCTATATTCTGAGATGGAATTCGAATTAATGAAAGAAGATATAAAAATCTGCAAGTTATTAAATTGTGAAGGTATAGTTATCGGAATACTTAAGGCAGATGGCACAGTAGACAAAGAAAGATGCGCCGAATTAATTGAATTGGCCAAACCTATGCATGTTGCTTTCCACAGGGCATTTGACATGAGTAACGATATGGATCAGGCATTGGAAGATTTAATCGCACTCAACATCAAGAGGGTACTTACTTCAGGAGGAGCTTCTTCTGCAATTTTGGGTGCACAAAAGCTAGCGCAGTTGGTAAAAAAAGCCAATGGCCGAATCACCATCATGCCTGGTGCAGGAATCAATGAAGGCAATATTAAAAAGCTTATCAATCAAACGGGTGCAACACAATTCCACGCCTCTGCCAAAGAATTTGTTTCCAGTAAAATGGAATTCAGAAATACCGAAACCAAAATGGGCAGTATTGAAGATGAATACCGGTATGAACTCACCTCAGAAACTAAGGTGAAAACATTGGTTAATTGTATAAATGAGGCGTTTAATGTGAAATAGCATCTGCTTGATAGCGATTGTAAACCTTAAAAAAGATATAATCTTCCAAAAAAATCGAAATCACGAGAAAGCTTTTTCAGCCGACGAAGCAATCTTTATAGCGCGAATCTTTAGTATGAAAGATTGCTTCTACGTTCCTCCTCGCAATTGATATTCAATTTTAGTTCGTTGTAAGAGATTTAAAACATTTTAAAGCTAATCTCCACTTCCAGGTACATAGTGTAGGCCTGGTGTAAGGTAATGAAGCAAAATAACTCTCGAATAGCGGTAATTAATCGGCGATAACAATAAAACACCGGCTAAAATTAGCCCCACGTAGTACCACAGATTCTCATATACCAAGGGCAATCCCAAAACATAAGATGCCACACCAATGCTAATAATTTCCGCAACATTCATTGCATAACTCACAAACATGGCTACATAAAAGAAACCTGGCTCGCGTTCAAATTTTAAGTTACAATGCGGACAGCTCACGTTGGTTTTTTGTAACCTGAACGAATAAGCGCTACCGGTAAAAATATCTCCTTTGCGGCACCGCGGACACTTACACTGTAGAAAAGCCTGAAATTTTGATAACTCTGCCATAATCTCCTAAATTGATAGTGCAAAGATAAGCCTTAAATTAGACACTAATTTATGATCTAAGTCATGTTTGATGTATTAATTGATTAGTTTAAGGATATCCTGAGAATTAAGTACATTACCACTGGTTGAGTGTATAAATCACTCAATACTTATCAAACTTTAACGATTTTTCCTTTAATCGTTTTAATCAGGCCTTTTTCAGCCAGTATTTTCGTTCCCCTGATCACCGTTTCTACCCTCAAACCGGTCATGTCGGCTAGTTCCTGTCGTGTTACTTTCAAATTTTCGCCTACATTAATATCACTCAGCAGATAATTAATAATGGTTAGTAAACGATGATCGGCCTTTTCGCTGGCGAGTTCCTCAAGCATCATCGATTTATAAAACAATCGGTTACTTAAAGTACGGATCAGCTCTATGCTAAAATTGGGCTCATTTTCAATCAGCCCGAAAAAATCTTCTTTATTTAACGCAATAAGCTGCGAATCTTTATTGGCAATGGTGAAGGCTAGGTAAGGCCGATCAATCAACAAGGCCGGTTCACCAAAATATTGACCAGTTTTAAAAACGCCTTGAATAAATTCCTTTCCCTCGTCGCTCACGGTAACCATGCGCACCTCCCCTGATTTGATGAAATATACGAACCGGGGCTTCATCCCAGGTTCATAGATCACCGAATCTTTTGGATAGTCTTTGAGTTTTAAACCTTTATCAATCAGTTTTTGGATGTTCATCATTGTTCAGGTAAATCAGTATAAAGATTCTTCATTGCATTCAGAATGACAAAACTCAAAAGTACTACCCCAGCGTTTCTTTCATTAAGCGGGTATAAAATTCTTTCAGGGTGATGCCCATTGCAGCTACCTGCTGTGGAATAAAACTGGTTGCCGTTTGTCCGGGAATGGTATTGATTTCGATAAAATAAAACTTGCCGGTTCCTTCTTCCAGAAAGTAATCAATCCGTACCGCTCCCCTACAGTTTAGTTTAAGATATGCATCTTTTACCACCTGTTGCACACGGCTTACCTCTTCTGCATTCATTCTACCAGGGGTAATTTCTTCTGTTGCACCTGGTGTATATTTGGCTTCGAAATCGAAAAACTCATTTTTAGGAATTACTTCTGTAGCAGGCAAAACGATAATCTTTCCTTCAGCGCCAAAAATGCCAACCGAGAACTCCCTACCGCTCACAAATTCTTCAATCAAAACCTGGCTATCTTCCTTAAATGCTCTTTCAACGGCATCCTCCAGGTCGTCAGCATGTTTTACCTTGCTCATGCCAATGCTGCTTCCCCCGCTGTTGGGTTTAACAAAATAAGGTAAACGTAAATCCTGCTTAATCTGGTTTAAGTTGTAATTCCCATCTTTAAATAGCTGAACAGACTTTGCGGTATGCAGGTTGTCAATACCCGCTACAATGGCTTTGGTATAGCCCTTATTCATGGTGATGGACGAGGTTAAGGCATCGCAGGTGGTATATGGAATACCTAACATATCGAAATAGCCCTGCAGTTTCCCATCTTCACCGGGAGACCCATGTATGGCAATAAAAACACCATCAAACTTAATTTTTCTTCCTTCCAGTGTTAAGGAAAAATCATTTTTATCAATTTCAATTTTAACAGAATCGGCAGGTTCATAAAACCAGCCTTTTTCGTTCAGCATAATCTTATACACATCGTATAAATCGGGGTCGATATTTTGAGCAATAGTGGCTGCGCTTTTTACAGAAACAACCCATTCGCCTGTGGTACCGCCTGTTAGCAATGCTATCGTTTTCTTCATGTTAAAAATCCTTTTATAAATAGAAATTGAATATAAATATATCCTCAAAAATATAAATATCTTTGTGCTTTAGTATTATTGAAAGCGAGAATTTACGGAAGGAATTGGATAAAGGTGGCGCGAGGAAATAGACGGGATAATCCAATCCATCATTTAAAATAGTTACATTTGAGCTTGTACGCATAACCCAAATTAAGATTCATGTCTAAATTTATAGAGTATTTAAAAACCAAATCGTTTAGAAACAACATTTTAGCCGCAATAGTAACTGTTATCGTGCTTTTACTGGTTGCCTTTTTTAGTTTAAGGTATTATACCAAACACGGACAAGGTTTAAACGTACCGATGGTAAAAGGCTTATCTTTTGAGCAGGCCGTAAAGAAACTCGAAGATGCCGGATTAAAATATGAAGTAGATTCAGTTTTTATTATGGATCAACCTGCCGGAATGGTAATTGATCAGGATCCTGATCCCAATACTTTTGTGAAAGATAACCGTACCATTTATTTAACCATTAATGCAGGTAAAACACCGAATACAAAATTCCCTGATATTGCGTTTAAAACCTTAAGAGAAGCACAGGCGATTATAGAAAGTTCGAGATTAAAACTTGGCGATACAACCTACAAACCAGATGTAAGTCGCGATGTGGTTTTAGAAGCCTCTTTTGGCGGACAGCCGATCGCAGCCGGGCAGATCGTGCCTGTGGGCTCAAGGATCAACCTGGTGTTAGGCGATGGACGCGGAAACGAAGAGGTAGATATTCCACAGTTAATGGGCTTAACCATGGATGAAGCCAAATTTAGCCTGAGGGGATCAAACCTTACGTTGGGTAATATCATGTACGATGGACCGATTACCGATAGTGCTGCTGCCGTTATTACTAAACAAGACCCTATGCTGCTTGATTCGGTAACCAAAGTGCCTATAGGTACCAGAATTAACATTACCCTATCTAACAAACAACAATAAATAAGTATCAAATTACAGATGACTGAAGTAGAAAAAAAGAACATGAGTACAGGCAAAAAAGCAGCAATGGTTATTGCGCTTATCGTTATTTTAATTGCCGGTTACTTTGCGTTAAATATTTACAGGCTATACTTTGCCCCTAATGTTACCGAAAATCAAAAGTTCTTATACATCAAAACCGGAAGCAGCTACGATGATCTGGTTGCAGAAATTAAAAAGAAAGACCTGGTAAAAAGCGTTTCAGCGTTTACAGCTGCTGCCGGAAAAATGAATTTAGCTGCAAGTGTAAAACCAGGACGTTACCGCTTGAAAAAAGGGATGACCAATCGTACGTTGATTAACATGATCAAAGCCGGAAACCAGGATCCGGTTAAATTAAAATTCCATAACATCCGTAAGAAAGAAAATTTTGCAGCTTACCTGGCCAGCAATCTCGAAGCCGATTCGTTAAGCTTTATCAGGGTATTAGATTCTACTGCGCTGATCAGCAAGTATGGTTTTAACCAGGATAATGTGTATGCCATGTTTATCCCGAATACCTATGAAATGTACTGGAATATTTCGCCGGTTGATTTTTTTGAGCGCATGCATAAGGAGTATGAGAAATTCTGGACGGCAGACCGCAAGCAAAAGGCAGCAAGCTTAAACCTTAGTCCTGCACAGGTGTATACTTTGGCCTCTATTGTAGATGCAGAGGCCCTTTATGATAAAGAGATGCCGATTATAGCGGGCTTGTATTTAAATCGCTTAAATAAAGGCATATTACTTCAGGCCGATCCGACAGTGATTTTTGCCAATAATGATTTTACAGTAAAAAGGGTGACCGGAAAGTTGTTGCAGGTACAATCGCTTTATAACACCTACAAATATGCAGGTTTGCCTCCGGGACCGATTATGATGCCAAGCATCAATGCCATTGATGCCGTGCTCAACCGCGATAACAACAATTACATTTACATGTGTGCCAAAGAAGATTTCTCAGGTTACCACAACTTCGCTGAAACCAAGGCTGAACATGAGATTAATGCAAAGAAATATCGTGAGGCGTTAAATAAAAGAAATATATTTAAATAATGTTTAGCCACAGTACAAAAATCAGGGTTCGTTATGGCGAAACCGACCAAATGGGTTATATGTATTATGGCAATTATGCCCAGTACTACGAAGTAGGCCGGGTAGAAATGCTACGCAGTTTAGGCATGAGCTATAGCTCGATGGAAGCTGACGGCATTATGATGCCGGTTTTAGAATTAAAGTGCAAGTACATCAAACCTGCCCTTTACGATCAGGAAATTACCGTAAAAACAATCATTAAAACCTTGCCAGGTGTGAGGATCTTTTTTGAATACGAGCTATATAACGAAAAAGAAGAATTGATCAACCTTGGATCAACCACACTGGTTTTTGTTGACATGAAGAAAAATAAACCAACAAATCCACCCGAAAATTTTATGGAAAAATTATCGGTGTTTTTTAATTAAACAATATAATGGAATGGTTACACAGGCAGTTATTACATCTTAAACTCTATTCTAGATTTATAGAATGGACGAAAGGATGCATACTGCCCGGATTTAGCCCACTACCCTTATATACGGTTGCAACGTTTTTCTTTCGGGAAATCGGTAAAGATGCCCTGGTAAACAAATCATCATCTTTAGCATACAGTTTCATGCTGGCCATTTTCCCCGGAATTATCTTCTTATTTACTTTAATCCCTTTTATTCCGATTAAGGGTTTCCAGGATCAGCTTTTAAATCTGATCCAGCTGGTGCTGCCGCATAACGCTTTTGATGCCTTTGAATTAACCCTGAAGGATATCATCAAAAACCAGAACAGGGGATTGTTATCCTTTGGTTTTTTATCAGCACTGTTTTTTGCAACCAACGGGGTTAAAAACCTGATGAAGGCTTTCAATAAATCATCATTGATTATCGAAACCCGGGGTTGGATCAAACAACGTTTAATTGCCCTTGTGCTTACCGTAATTATCTGCTTTTCGATCATCATCTGTATCAGTGCAATGGCCCTGGGCGAAGTTTTGCTGAATAAAATTAACGATGAGCTACACCTGAAAGATAGTTTTTTGATTTATACCATCAAATTTACCCGTTGGGCGTTATTGGCCATCCTGTATTTTATCACCATATCCATTTTATACCGGTACGGACCCTCCCACACCAAAAAATGGCGCTTATTTAGTGCAGGTTCCTGGCTGGCTACTATTCTGGCCTTTCTTACCATCTGGGGATTCTCTTTTTACATTAACCACTTCGCGTCCTATAATAAGGTTTACGGATCTATCGGTACCTTAATCGTAGTAATGATCTGGCTTTATCTTAATTCGTTGATTTTATTGATTGGCTTTGAGCTGAATGCCAGTGTTGATGTGAGCAAAAGAAGTGTAAAAATTATTCGCCCGACCTTTAATTTGTTCAAAAAATCTGAGCCGATTGAAGAAAATCTACAGAAGAAATAATTTTTTCTCCCTCTGTGTTAAGTAATTATCAAGTTTATATAAAAAAAAAGCTTTCCGAGTTTGCAGAGTTAAGCTGAGTTTGTACTTTTGCAGCGGAGAGCTGGCAGAGTGGTCGAATGCGGCAGTCTTGAAAACTGTTGACTGTAACAGGTCCGGGGGTTCGAATCCCTCGCTCTCCGCACAATAGAAAAATGGGCTTTATTAAGGCCCATTTTTTTTAAGTCTAATATTTGTGGCTAATTCATGGCTATTTTACTGTAGAAAGATAAAAAACAGGCTTTAAAGCGGAATGCAGATAATGGGTTCGAATCCCTCACTCTCCGCTGCGCTGATTGAGATGAGTTTCTCAACTTGCACTAAACGCTTTTAAGCCTAGAATTTTACAAAAATTTTAGGCTTTTCTTTTTTTAGTCGATGTGCCAAAATTTTCAAAATTGCCATAATTTATGTGGCAAATTCGTGGCTATACTTTTGAAAGCCAAAAATAGCCACAGAATCCTACTCAATTCAATGATGAACGGTATTAATTCAATTTTATAAACATTTAAAATTGTTGAACTAATGCTAGAACAAAGTTTTGGGCTAAACTTCTTTTTGAAAAGCCAATCAGGAAAATCTGAAAACCTCAGATATGTGTATGTAAGGGTTACCGTAGATGGTATACCTAAAGAAACTTCAACCAAAAGGAAATGGGACATTACTAGATGGGAGAAAAATCTAGAAAGAGCATCCGGTAGCAAAGAAGATGCTAAAAGCCTTAATTATTTCCTGAATACCCTAAAAACTAATGTCAATAATTATAAGACAGAACTGATTTTGAGGGGAAAAAAAATTACTGCATCGACCCTCATTGATTTTGTCAAAGGTAAAGATGCATCAAGCCTCAAGGTATTAGAGGAATTTCAGAAACATAATGACAGAATGCTAAAAATGGTGCCAGATGAATATGCTGATGGTACTCATAAACGCTATGTGACAGCGCGATCTCATGTACAGGAATTTATTCTTTTCAAATTCCAAAAGGATGATATCGAATTTCGGGAACTCAATTATGAATTTATTATAGATTATGAATTCTACTTAAGATCAGTCAGAAAATGCAATAACAATACAACCTTAAAATATATCCGTAACTTCAAAAAAATTGTTCTCGACGCGGTTGCAAAAGATATTCTTCTCAAGGATCCTTTTAAACTTTTTAAAGGAAAAATCACTAAAACACAAAAAAAGCCTTTGACAAAAGCCGAGATGCGCATCCTCGAAAATAAAGATTTCGAAAATGAAAGATTGTCAACAATACGCGACATCTTCCTCTTTCAATGTTACACTGGTCTGGCCTATATTGATGCGTTTCAACTTAAAAAACATGATATTAAGGAAGGAAATGATGGTAGACTTTGGATCATGAGCTTCAGACAGAAGTCAAAATCCGTAACCGATATACCTTTACTTCCAAAAGCGCTCGAGATTTTAAACAAATATAAATCACATCCAGTTTGTCTACAGCGTAATGCTGTACTTCCCGTTAAATCCAATCAGAAGATGAATGCATATTTAAAAGAAATTGCTGCGATATGCAATATAGGTAGTACTCTCAATACCCATAAGGCACGACGTACTTTTGCAAGTACTGTCACATTAAATAACGGAGTTCCGATATCTATTGTAAAAGAAATGATGGGGCATAGTTCCGTAAAGCAGACTGAAGCTTACGCCCTTACGGAACAAGAAACAGTAGGACATGAAATGACAAAACTTGCAAAGAAATTATCGACACCAATTGGTTCAGAAAAAAATAAAACAATTGAAACGCAGATTAGAAAACTTGAAAGTGAACTGGCGGCCTTAAAGAAAAACAATGCTAAATCTTCTCACGATGATGATATTACTCTAAAACTTTCACAATTTGAAGAAAATTTAAATTTGTTTAAAGTTCTAATAA
>Ga0182008_10001184_pt1 | contig 17976 bp, 23 predicted proteins | sample Sormic07211129_1_FD_120482 | JGI IMG/M metagenome (GOLD analysis project Ga0182008, IMG submission 120482) | Rhizosphere microbial communities from Sorghum bicolor, Mead, Nebraska, USA - 072115-129_1 metaG | ecosystem: Host-associated > Plants > Roots > Rhizosphere | place: USA: Nebraska...
CATCATGCAAGTAATGATTGATCGTTTCGCTCAGTTTATTACCATCAGCATCATATTTAATAATACGATGCAAACTTCCAACCCTACTTGTATTATTCTGTAATAATATGGTAGAAAATTCTCTATTTGGATACTTAATTGGGTTCAAATTCCACAATCCCACCATACCTTCATTAAAGACTTCAAATTGATATTGTGATTTACCGATCTGTTGTGTCGTCTGCCCATCTGCACCGCGTTCAGAAGAGACAGAAACATACTCATACATTACCCCTGGAGCTGGGACTTCTCTTACTACACCAAGAAGTCTTGAAAAAGATTTTAATAATACATTTCTATATGCCGTTTCATCTCCACCTGCCCTTAAACTTACAGCATCAAGACCTAATGGCTCATACGAAGTTGTACCAGAACTCAACAAACTATTATCTGGACGATTATAATTGTAATTGACCGCTAAATTTACTCCTGTTATTGGTTCATTATTGACGATTTTTTTAATTCTTAAACCTCCACCCAGATTATTTCCGATACCACCAGCAGACATATTTCCACCGTAATAACTCACATTACTTCCTGCCTGATTCACAAACAATACATCATAAAACTTACTGTCATTCAAGATGACATAATTCTCTCCCACCTCTGTAACAAGCAAACTCGGCTCTTGCCCTGAAGAAAGACTAATACCCTGTACAGAAGTCATAGGATTTCCGTATTGGTCATCATAGGTTTGGTATTCATAGTTTCCTGAAATATTTAATTGAACTTTATCTCCTGAAAGAATAAAATCCCTTAAATCAATTCCAAAAATATCACTGCAATAAACCTTGAATTTTCCATTACTTATTGATTCAACAGTATTAACCTGTATCGCTGCATTTCGATACAACGCAACTTTACTGTAAGTATCCGACTCATAAATAATATCTGTTGTCATACCTAACGGATGCCGAACCCTTCTCAAAGACCAAACGTCGGTAGACTGAGCAGAGGCTTTTGACGGAAGCCTGGAAAGATTTTCATTTCCGTTATATGGGGTATAATCTGCTTTAAACAATCCCCACATATCATAATTATCTGAAAGATAAGGTGGATTTTTTGTCGAAGTCCAGGAGTATTGAACGTTGGCAGTCGGCGTAAAATTAGATAGAAATTTCACCTCCATTGTCTTAGAATAAGAACTTCCTCCAGAATTCGCAACATTTGACACCTGTTTAATCAAGGCATAAAAAATGGTTTCATTGTGATTAAACTTAATAATATCACCCTGACTAAAATCAGCCTCAGAACCAGGTTGAAAATCTGATATTTTAAATCTATAGACATCTGAATTTGGCTTTTTATCCAAAAACACTACGCTGTTAGATTGCTTCGTTAATTCTGAGGGAATATCGTAATCAAAATGCATCGGTGGGATACTTGCTTCTCCCCCCTTACCTAAAAAGGTTAAATTGTTTAGTGTTAATTTACCAGACTTCTTAACCAAACTCGAGTAAGGAACACCTGAATCATACATAGCTCCATTCTCATCGTAACTATTTGGAACATTTGGGCAAAGGCTATAATCATAATTCAAATTGATCTTTCTGATGATTTCGCTATTTAATATCTGATTTGCACCAATATCCCATTTATCAATAACGTTCCTTCCATAGTGTTTTACAAATTGATGGTATTTATCAGTCGCTCTACGTATAGAATTAATACCTCCGCTTGGAAGTGCATTGTTATTAACCAAAATAATATTGTTCAATCTTAACAATGCTGTAGATAACCCACCATAGGGATTACCAGCATCGTCTGCGTACATTCCTTTGCCGTCTGCCCTAATCTCCTTTTCAAAAATTGCAGTATGAGTTGGCGTTACAACTGCGTCTAAATAATATAATTCTCTCTTGCCCCTAGAATGGAATTGAAATCGGCCGTCCAAATCCTTCTTGTTATTCAGACCCGGATTACGCCATGAATAGTCGGCTGCCCATTTACCATATTCAAAGCTTACCCAATATCCCCAATCACCTTGATCGACATATCCATTATTATTTACATCTACATAGTCTGGACCAGTAACAGCAGTCAACATCCAGCTTGTGGCATAAGCGTTTGCTCTTGTTTGCTCATTATAATTTGATACACCATAAATATTTTCTGTTTTTGTATATTCATCATATGCGTATACCGGGAGTGCATAATGATAGGTTATTCCACTCTCATTTGTTATCATAAATCCACCTATCCGTTTATCGCTAGTGGAAATAATACCGCTTTTTGGATCTAAAGACCGATCAAAACCTTCTGCTTTGCTGTCAATAAATCCCTGAAGTTTAGCAGAACCATTTTTTATCTCATCATTCGTAAAATATTCGATATTTTTTGAAGATGCCAGCCGTTCTTTTGCCGGGTCATAGCCATAAGTTCCATCATTATTACCATAAACTGGATTGAGATCAAAATTTAAATTTGAATTATCACCCAGAATAGTGTTCTGCTGTTCATATTTATTTGAAAAATCATTTATAAATCTAAAATTCAATTTTGAGGGATTCTTTAAATAGGTGGTATAGTTCGTAACTGTGCCACAATTATAATCTTCTCCGGTACGCGGATCTGTATCACAATGATATTCCTCACTTCCTTCCTTATATTCTCTGTTTGTTGTGTAACTGGTCAAATACCTCCCTTTTCCAACAATTTCCATTTGATAACCATATGGCCTGATATTTCCTGAGATTCCCTGACCTAAAACAGAATAAGTATCATAATCGGGAAACGATCCACCTGTTGATTTTACTGGATCATTCTTTCCTAAAAGGTCGTAGCTTGGATCATTTACATCAGCTAGATAATAGGTATCATACTCACTCCCAAAATATGGTATATTTTCACGAACTATGGGGTAATTCAGACTTCCGTTTGTTGAGGTATTTTGTGTCTCATCAGACCAATACCTCAGATAATTTCTCTTAATAGATAATGAAATTCCAAACCAAACAGGAATTGTTACTCCCCAACTTCTGGATTGCGACTGAATCCGACCGGCATTCACATTTTCAATATTACTATATCCTCCACCAGTGCTTAAACTGACACCACCACCACCTGAACTTATACTCGCACCAAGAAGAGAGGTAGATGCACTTCCAAATGCACTTTTAGCATAGTTATCCCCTCTACTTAATGAAGCACTTATTCCTGCTCCCGCTCCAGCATTAAGTCCTTCAGAATTGGCGGAGAAACCTATTCCCAATCCAGCACCTAAAGATCCATTACCACTCCGTGCGAAAGTGGCACTTAACCCAACACCACCGTTTACTGACAATCCTCCAAAAGGATCAATTGCAAGTCCAATAGAGGCTGAAGCACCAACACCTTCAGCAAGTTTCATCCCGGCCGAAAGTCCAATAAAACCACCTATCCCTGTTCCGAGAAATGTATCGTGAGATACTGATAATCCAAAATCTGCAGATAAAACTCCTGTTAATCCAATATTGACCCCTACTGATGTAGTTGATTTGCTGCCTCCAGCCCAATAATCTCTAACCGTATTTTGTTGACCATTAAAATCATCTGGAAAACCACTCACAGTTCTATTTATCGCACCAGGACTTAAACTCCACCCCAGGCCCACCCAGGATGCTTCCTCATCAGGCATAATTCCTGCGTGATAGGATAGCGCAAGTGGATATCCACCTTCAGGTCCTGGCACTTCAATTAAAGGTATATTATAGGCTAAGTCACCGCTAAGCAAATTCACCATATCCGTTGTGTCAATTGGTTCAAAACTTGTAGCATCCGGATTTACAGGTCCCGAGGTCAAAGCATAAGCAATTCCTGGCGCAGTGATGTTATTTAGTACACAAAGAATTAGCGTAACAGCTATTATCTTTTTAATAGGGGGAAATTTTTTAAGAGCCATAATTTAATCGGTTAAGTGTATACTGTAAAAATTTTCAATGTCTTTCTTTTTGAAACCAAACTTCATTTTTCCAAAACCAAATCCAATTTCTTCCAAAATGAGCCGGCAATCCGACTGTATTTTTTTTGATTTAAATACGAGGAGCAGATTATTTGAAGGGCCAGTACCATATGTGTTGGAAAAGGAGCTGTTTACTATCTGAAGCGTATCATTATTCCCTTCAATTACATAACATTTCTGTGCACTTGGAAAGGATAGATTGTTTAGCAATTGAGAATATTTATCAATATCTCCTGCCTGCGGAAGAGCTTCCCTTCCGTCTTTACTAAAAGAAATCATAAAATATCTTAATGAATCCAAAGTATTCGGATTCCGTTTATATAAATCGCCAATGAGTTCCGGTCTTATTAAAAAAGCTTCAGCCTTAATTCCATTATATTCTTTAATTTGCTTCACCCCATTTTTGTCTGACCTCATATATTCTTTTAATTCCTTTCTCGACATCTCATCTTTTCTACAACCAAATAGAAAAGAGAAACCTATGATCAGCAATAAAGAGATCAATATCTTATAGTTTTTCATTTGCTGCTTCAAGTACTTTATCTGTGATATCATATTTATCCTTTGCATAGGCTATTGTGCCCGATGGACTGGCAATTAAAATCATTTCGTATCCATGGCTTTCCCCATACTCCTTCAAAAACTCATTTAATTTCGTCATCGCTTTTTGGGTGAGTTTAGACTCCTCTTCTCTTAAGGACTCATTCATAGCTAATTGATAGTCATTCAACTGCTTTTTATAAAATTTAACGGAGTCAATTAACTTGATCTGACTACCCCTGTCATTCTTAGCCCTCTCAACATTCATCATCGAAATTTTCACTCGAGCATTCAAAGTATCCGTCCTGCTTTTGTAAAACTCCACTTTCGTCTCAAATTCCTTCTTTGCTAATTTTATACCTTTATAACCATTGTATATTCTAGCGGAATCTATATAGGCTATATTTCTTCTTCCCTTAAAATATTGAACAACCAGAAAAATGAGGCAAAGGCCAACAACGGCATTATAAATCCAAATTTTGCTGTAATAATTATTTTCTTTTGTTAAAGTTTTCATCTATTTATTATATTGTTTCTAATTATCAGATAGAGTTTTTGTTGGTTATCTATAACTTTTATTTAAGATTTCTTTTTAGAATTTTTATCTGCCTTCCACTTACTATAAATCACTTTTTGTTCGGTGGTTAACAAGCTATCAATCTTAGAATTTAGGATCGTTATCTTGCTCATTATCTCTTGCTTTTTCAGAGGATTATTTTGGAAGTGGAGTCTCACACTATCTAACAAATTAGATCGGTTGTAAAATATAGAATACAAGCTATCCTTTTGTTTGTCTGTCAATTGCAACCCAACCTGAATTTCCCTAATAAGAGCAACAGCTTGCTTTTTTTTGTTGTCTTGACTTATAACATTTTGAGCCTTAGCCTTATTTACCGTAGTGAGCATTCCAGGAAATAGGATCACAATCATTAGTGCCTTCCTTAGCATTTTTGAATTCATAATCTGATTTATGGTTTTAGATATTTTATTTATACTTATTTGCTACTTCAAACCTCTTATTGTCCGATTTAACTTTATTCAACTCCTTATTCATCTCAATCAAATACAAAGTCAACTCCTCAATCTTCTTGAGCAGTTTCGCATTCATTTCGCTTAAGTTTATCCCTTGTGTTTCCGCTTCTGCTGCAGAAGGAATTCCTGGCAAATGGCCCTTTTCTTTGATATGTTTTTCTGTGGCTTCTAAAGAAGGAAGATTGTAATCAGACTTGAACACATAGTCTGGCCAGTTCTGAGTTTCCACTTTAATCTCTTTCGCCCGAATATTTCCATTAACAGAAAGCTTTTCAGCAGGAGAATTCATCCCTATACCAACATTTCCAGAGGTCGAAATCCGCATTTTTTCAGAACCACTGGTTCCAAAAACAATGTTCCTATCCATATCTGGCATGGTAGAATAAGAACTAATATCTATATAGGACAAAACCCCAGCATTAGCTCCTCCGCCCGCACTTAACCGCAACAACCCATCATCAGCCGTAGCTCCGGCAGAGCTGTACACCCTAATTTCACCCGGAATTTTATTAGGAGAAATCACAGGTCTTGCAGACTGATTATTCAGTGTTGACTGCATCATTATACCACCCAGAATATCCAGCTTTGCCCGAGGATCCTTAGTGCCAATACCAATATTACCTTCGCTTGTAATACGCATTTTTTCCGAAAGGTTCCCAGCCAGCCAACCATCAGAGGTATAAAAGCTGAGATCCATAGCCTGTACGAGGGCTGTATTGGCGTAATACCGATTCATTCTTTCTGCCCGGATTCTGGAACCAACCTGATTAGGAACATTATCTCTCCAGGTATAAAAATCAATATTATATCCGCCAGGGCTTCCACCAAGAGGCACATTGGTATTTCCAGCAGAATTTGGTGCCCCGATACTCACAGCAGAAACACCATTCAAATCAGAATTCACTTGCAAATTGGTCAGAGGATTGCTACCAGTGCCAATCCCAACGTTTCCACTCGAAGGAAACACATTTGTTTGTGCAATAGAAAGACTAACAGAGCAAGTCAGCCCCATAAGAACAAGAAATTTAAGCATATTGTATTATTTAATTTTAGATTTTAAGTCTTGAATTTCCTTGTCTTGCTTTTCCATGCCCTTTTTCATGTCAATCAAATGCAAAGTCAACTCCTCAATCTTTTTGAGCAGTTTAGCATTCATATCTTCCAAGTCAATTCCATGAGTTTTCGCCGCCTCGGCAGAAGGAATTTCCGGCAGATGCTTGTTCTTTTTTACAAAAGCTTCGACTTCAGATAAAGGCTGTAGCTTATAATCGTCATCAAAAACATAATCCGCCCAACTACCCTGCAACTGGACTTTAACAGATTCAGCAATCATGTTTCCCGCAACAGCAAGCTTATAGCCCTTTGTATCATAAGCCCCTATCCCCACATTTCCAGCAAAGTAGTTTGTGTAACTGCCCTGGAAATATGCATTGGCAGCCTTGGTTAGCCCGTTTGAATTAACATAAGCATCTTTTATTGTTTTGAAAGTAAGTGCTGGACCATTGACCTCTTGAAAAGGGAGCGGATTTGCGACTCCATCAAATACCCTGCATGTAATAGGATAAATTGATTTATAATAATACGTCGTTCCTCCTCCTCTCAACCAAATGACCAGATCGTAAGTCGCATTACCTGGCGTTGCGTCTTTCCAACTGGCAATAAAGTCCTTATTCAGTGCAGCATCCGTGTTATGGGTTTGAATAATGTCTGCATCTATAAATTGGGCTCCATTTCCCCACCTTGTTAAGTGAAAGGTGAATTTTGCCATGACAGAACCTCTCCAGTTACCATTTTGATGAACATCCGACCTACCGATTTCAAGTTGAGAAGGCATTTTATTATCCCAGCCCCCATCATTCCATACAACCGGATAAAACTTATCAATATCCCCGCCTACAGTAAAACTTCCTGTTGTTTGTGCTTTTAGATTTAAAATAGTGCCTGCAACAAAGAAAAGCAGACAAAAAAGAGTTCTTTTCATAACGCCATTTAATTTTGGCGCTAAGTAAAATAAACTCAGTGCTACCCCACTGCACTAAAGAAAATGTTGATAACTTTTTTAAATGACCGTCAAACCTCAAAATTTGACACCGAAAAAGTTAATGAAAAACCAGGAAATTCCTGAAGTCTAATTTGGTAAATGACAATGACAATTGAAGTTTAAAATATCATTATATCCTCCTCGCTATCACCATCACGTCCTCCTGAATTCATTTCAGGATCCCAAAAGAGAAAGGAAACCTAGCGAGTCCAAGATCCTGAAATGAATTCAGGATGACGACCGCCCTTTGCAAAGAGCATCAAAATCAATCCGTCATTGATAGTTATTTCAGGAAGAGGAGCGTTAGCAGAACTTTAAATCCAACAAATACAAATAAACTACGAGTTCACGAACTTCTTTCCAGCTTTTATCAATTACAAAGTCCTCAACATTCCATTTGTTCTGAGCTATACACTCAATTTTTAATCTGATATCTTTTATTATATCGACGGCTTTCTCAGAAAGCATTCCATGCTCCAATAATTCATAAACATACTTTTCATTTAGAAATGTATAATAGTCTCCCTCCAACTCCTCTAAACAGCTCATCAGTGTATCCGAATACGGTTTACCGATTTCCCTCACAGGTAAAAGGATCAGATTTAGAGTCGAAACCAATAATTCATATTTGCCATTTATTTCTAGACTATTTTGCATATATTATTCTTGATTTATCACTCATTTCAGGTACATAGCCCTTTAAAACTTATACAATAAATAATCAGTGTCCATAACTATTGATGAAATAGTATCTCTGTTAAAATGGTAATTATGATTAATCCCTTCCAAAGCCGATATGATTTTAACATTGTTAATTTTGTTTAAGTGAACTGGTTTATTAAAAAGCTTACTAAAAAACACATCCTTTCTAAGTCCAACTCTTACGCCCCTCAACAAAACAATATTCCTATCTAAAACCTTCGCATAAACAATTTCTATTTTTTTTGTATCACTGTTTTTTATAAACTTTGCAAAGTTCTGATTATAAGTCATCTTGTACAAGTCTAGTGAAATACCTTGACTAGTATCAATTACAGTTTGCAATTTTAAACGCGGATATTTCGACTGAATCGAATCTATACTATCATATTCTCCAAAAGGATAATAAAAATAAAAGTCAGCTGAAATCAATTTCAGCGTATCTCCTTCAACTTCTATACTCTGCGTTTCAAGATTTTGGTGGACCCATTTCCTCAAAGAATCTGTATTAGTTTCAGGTTGCAGAGGAGAAGCCTTACTCGCGGAATGTGCAGTTGTTTTATTTACATTAGAAGTGCAACCTCCAAATAGTACTGTTATTAACGATATGAGTAGTATATTTTTCATTATTTTTTATTGATTCCTTATCGACAATGATGCGTGAGGTTATTCCCTCTCCCCATTTTCAAAGTGATAATGATCTTGACTAGCACAAGTAAAATTTTGGATAAACTGTGGTTCGCTTTGCGTTGTTTTCTTCACTTCAAAAAATTCATTTTTTACAGCCCAATCATAAGCACCCTCATCTACAGGATACTCCGTTAGAACTCCAGTTAGTTTATTTTTTCGTATCCATTCTTCAGCTTTAGCTACGGAAGAAAACACTCCACTCGAAAATCTTCCATTTGCTCCATGGAATACCCACACGGTATTTAGCCTATTATTCATTTAGTTTTAAATATCATTCTACACTCCATTGCCACAGATATTCACATTATTTAATCAATAAAACCGAGTCTAATCTCGAACACCCATATCCTATATTATGGGTTAAACAATCGTCTTTATCTTGATAAAAATCCCCAATACAATCCATAAGAATCCCGCAACATACAGTAGAATTTGAAGATATTTCATATAAAGACGAGCACATTAATCCGATCAATGAATTCCGAAAGATAATAAACCTCTATCACAATTCTGAAAGATTGCGGAATCAGAATACAAATAGAGATGAACAGTTACTTCCAGGAAGAAATTTTATCCACTACCTATTACTAGATTTTAGTTGCAATGTTATTTCATTTAAAAAGCCATCATTCCTGTAATAGTGGTCACCTGAGCTTAAAACACCACCTGAAAAAGATGTTTTAATAAGCTCCAAATGATTTTTATTGCCGTCATTATAAATAACGTCAATCATACAAAGCCCCAGACTTGCTTTAATATTAATATTATTAAAGCTAATCTGAGTTGACTTCAATATCATTTTACTCAGATACGCTATACTGTCGGGATCAGTTATCTTAAGCTTTTTGTTTCCAAGTATGCCTCTGTCGAAAACCTCCAAAGCCGATACTTTATTCCAAGGGAAGTTAACAATATCTAATTCTCTTGCTGAACCGGCTCTAAACGCAAAATAATACAACAAGCTCGATAATAAAATAACGGCACCTAAAATTACTCTTCTTTTTAACATAATATTACCTTTTAAATGGGATATGACCATCCTCTAATAATTTTGAAAGCGAATATTGCACATCTGCCTATCCCCCAAGCTAAACTACCGGAATAAAGTGCTGTTACTCACTTTTTGTAAAACTTATATATCCTATGCATTTTATCTCTTGTTGGTGTAGTCTCATTTTCTGATCATCATAGCTGAACCGTTATTAATTTTTTACGCATTCTTTAGCTTTCATGTTCCATTCAGAGAATTTAGCGTTTAAATCTCCTGTATTCCTCAAAATCTCTTTCAGGAATACCTTTTACAAACCCAAACATATCTAAATTTTCTATCGTAATGAACAGGATATATTTATTTTTGGAAAAACTATCACTCCACAATAACCTACCCCATGACCTGGACCATTGCTCTCATCGTCCCTTTGATTTTAGGAATCTTAGCGAAAATAATGCCCTACAAAACCCCACATTATGTAGGAAATCAGGATTTTGCATTGTTAAAAGTCCAGTATCAAAAATGGGAATTCTTTTCAATCGTAGTTCTATTTACCATTTTGCCAGCCATGACCTATGCTTTTGGAAAACTATTTGTCTCCACGTACCATCTCCTTTCAGATGTAGACCCCAATATGGTTTTTAATATAGTTCCAAATCACTTAATGTGGTGTTTTCCAGGTTGCATCTTAGCCTTTGCACTCATTGGTTATCCATTAGATTTTACTTATAGGCTCATCCTGAGAGACAGATATGAAGACTACCTGCTATTTACCAGTTTAAGACACGGATTTGATGGAAAGAGAAAGGGCTCGAACCCCATCCCTATTACCTTATCAGATTTAACGACAACAACTTTTGGAATATGAATACCGGAATTAAAGATACCAACAAATTAGTCGAAACAGTCGAATTCCTAGCCAGGAAATCTAATAAACACATAGACAACCCTGGCTTATGTATCTCAATGATACTATTTACTCCCAATCGTAAGCACCCTTATCTATAGGATACTCCGCTAGAACTCCAGTTAGTTTATTTTTTCGTATCCATTCATCAGCTTTCACTACGGATGAAAACACTCCACTCGAAAATCTTCCATTTGCTCCATGGAACACTCACACAGTATTGCTACAGACAAATTATTTAATCAATAAAACCGAGTCTAATCTCGAACACCCATATCCTATATTTACCAAATAAACCTTATCCTTTTTAAGGATTTTCATATATAAAGTACCTTTATCCTTCATAACAGTATCTCCATTTTCAAATAATGCATATCGATCATAAAGATAAGCTCCAGTATCTGTGTAATTGGTTACGGAGTCCTCACCAATAAGTTTAATCCGTTTTCCAGCCTTGAACTTATCTTTCAAAACCAACCTAAACGAACTGTCCTGATACCTTGAAATATCGGATAAGGACCTTTTCGATTCCTGATTCCGACACCCTACAACGAGCAAAAAAAAGAGCCCCCATATCTTATATCTCCTTGGACCCTTCATTTCTTATAACAAATTATAGAATCCAAAGATAAACCAGAGCAACTTTGATTCAACAGGTAAACAACGTTACCACGCTTTATTTTTGCATAAAAAACATCTTTTTCCTTAATTAACGTATCTCCTGCACGGCAAACATCATACTCTCCACTACCTACAAACCTCACAGGAAAATTTGTTTTTGGATCAATACCCGTTAAAATAACGGATCTTCCTTGTTGTTTTTTATGTTTAACAACCAAATGAGTCTCTAATGTCTTACAATAATCAATATAGGTTAAGCAATCGTCTTTATCCTGATAAACATACCCAAATACCATCCATAAGAGCCCTACAACACACAACAGAACTTGAAGATATTTCATATAAAGATGAGCACATTAATCCGATCAATAATTCCAGAAAGATAATAAACCTATTTCACACTCAATAGCATTCAATCAAATCCCTATTCTATTTTTTTTAAAGCAATTTTCGCCTCTTTTTTTATCCATGCATCCTTACTATTAATGAATTCGGCGATTCTTTCTTTAGCTTCTTTTGATCGTGATACTCCTAATGCATATATTACATTAGCAACGACTTCGTCGTCATTAAGTAGATTTATCAAAACATCTTCAACATCATTGGATTTAACGTTACCTAGGGCTCTTATCATTTGCCCCCTACTAATTCTATTACTTTTATCGATAACAGTTTTAATAATCCAATCAACGTCTTTAGATGTCATTGTAGTCGCTATTGCATTTCCAATTATCCACCGCAAGTTATCTTTTTCTTTAGGTGTCCTTTCATATTCGTTTATTAACGCTAAAGTTGCTTTACCTCTTGCCTCCTTCACAGTTAATGACCTGATTATACCTTCCTTATTCTTATCAGAATAATTACAGGATAAATGTTTTATCAAAATATCTATGGCCTCCGGATATTTCATTTTGGTATTAACCAAATCCCATATCGAAGAAATTACTATTCCTTTTTCACATAATTCAGATATCAAAACGCTAATTTCTTTAGCCCTTTCCAACTCTATTTCTTTTGCAAGTAAAAGAGTTTCTTCAACCTCATCTTCTGAATTTGGCCTACCAAGCAACTCTTTCCATCTTTTTTCCAGTTTTTCTAAATTGGTCATAATTTTACATACCAGGTATTCTTTCGTGTAATATTAATTATTGGTCATCAAATTGAAATTACTGCAAAAGATTATTTTTTTTAAAGTCTTTCAAGACATATTCATCACCAGAAAACTGTCCTAGCCTATATTTACTTATAAAAATCATATCTGATCTGAACATTACTTCTGCGTTTTTTGATTTCGCTACTGTGTCGCTTCCACTATAAAAAACAGTTTCATTCTTTTTTTTATCAAAAGCGATAGAATCTATAGTTTCTTTTCGAATATATTTACTCATCCCAGTATAAACAATATAACTTGACTTTAGATAGTACTTCCCAATCTTATTACCCTTTAAATTACTATTATTCATATTATTATATATTGTCCGTTCCTGATCCGAGATAACATATTTAATATTTAAAGTATCTGGTTTTCCTTCCTCAACAAACATCGAAAATGAATTGTACAAACTCAATTTATCTAAAATACTACCTTTAGAATCATAGAGAATCAAGGTGTAATGGTTATTATCATTTATACTTTTCAAGATATTGTCCCCAAAAAAATAAAACTGATACGTTTTCAACGACTCCATCTTACCTATATCACTCTTACTAGAAGAATGGCAGCTCGATAAAGAAAATAAAATTGGCCAAATTTTTCTAAATAGATCCACAAAAATTGATTTTAACTTACTATAAATAAACCTATTAAGATCACTCTTTCTAAATCCAATTTCAGTAAGTAATAAAGCTGATACCTACTGTTCCAACCGGATCACAGCCTTCTTAAATTAAGTCAAAGAGGCAACAATCACGACAATTATAAAAACAACGAATATTACACCAAATCCTGCCACCCTATCCTTAAAAGACTCAACATCAATAACATTATCATAATCAGATCGTCTAATAACAGCATTTTTACCTAATCCGATAATTTTAAGAAAGAATGACCAAGCTTTTCTGGCAATTCTCCCTAACCCACCTAAAATCCATTTACCAAAAAATATTGAAAATATTTCAAGAATAAAGTCCATAATCTATTATGTTTTCTTCCATTGAATTCCTCATTGTACTACTACTTTTAGCAAAAATGGAAACACTATGTTTATTCATACATTTTTGCGGCCACCAAAATATCTGCAAACAACTTCCAATCTACATTGTCAGGTATCGGAAGATCATTATTAATATAATAACCTTCCATATCATCTGTCCAACCTGCTATTGCTTCTAAAAATTCAGGCAATGTTTTATTTTCCCAATCTTCTGAGTTATTTTTTAAATCTTCCAAAAGAAAATGGATGAAATTTATAAAGTCAGCCTTGGTTTTAATACTATTTAAAATATTCGTAAAATTCATTTCTAAAACTATTTAACTATCATCGTTTGACCTCCATCTAATTTTAATACAACAGAGGTTGCCCCATGGTGCTGATCGATTTTCCTCAACTGCAACTGCCATTAGCTCCTTAGTTTTTCTAATTACTTCAAGTATCATAGGCAATCAGTATATTTTATTTTCTCGCTTTATTTAAAACAAGACTGTAAAATCATAAACATCTATCTAAAAATGTATATACACATATTTAGAAATAAGATTAGCCCAATTCTGATATAATGGTTCTCTTTATAGATTCCCCAGGTCTTTCTATTAAACAAAAACAGCAAAATTGACATCAAAACAATAAACTGCAATAGATAAAAGAAAACTTCATAGCCGCTTCGTAATAAAACAATAGCAATACTTAAAAGGCAAATTGAATACAGTACTCCAGAAATTATAGAAAACAAGGCATGTTTTTCATTTTTTGTTGAGAACATAAACCAACCAAAGAACATATAGTAAAAAGCAAGTAAGCAGAGCATAAACAACGAGGGTACAACAGAACTATATTCAACTATAACGGTGAATATAGTTGTTAAACCAAAGAAAATTTCTTCCGGTCTAAATCTCTTAACAAGATTACTAAAAAGTGCTTTTATAAAATGAGCAATTGTATTCATTAGTATTTTAATTGGCTAGATTTTTCTAAATAGATCCACAAAAATTGATTTTAACTAAATTGTATTTTTCGGGAGTATCTTATCTTTTAATGAAGATAAGACATCATCAGAACTTTTAACAAAGTCGAAGATCGAAGATTGAAAATAAAACTTTGAGCCGTCATTCAATATAAGACAGAATGTGGTCGACAATATTCCCGTATCTACATCCTTTACTTGATCTTTTGAAACACTCTTTTTATAAAATACATTTCTAATAACTAGGTTATCTCCAGCATCATAAATATCAAAATAGGAAAAACCATTTCTAACTATTAAAAATACCACAGTATCAAAGATCAACAAAACAGGAATCTTGTCTACAGTTAAATACCTGATCATCATATATGAGAAAAAAATCGCTAACGGCAGAAGCAATATCAACAACACTAGTTGACCTAATATTGCTGAACGACCACTTATTCTAGTTAAACCCATTCTTTTGTTTTTATCTACCATTCAGAGAATTTAGCTGATATCTCAACTCAACCATATTGCCTCAAAATCTTTTTCAGAAATGAAATCAGTTTGTACTAAATCCAAATCCTCAAAAGATTGATCATACAACATCGAATCCCCCACAACAGGATTGTCAAGATTCATTTTTTTCACTTCCCCGTCTATGATCTCAATCTGTCTCACAGCCTCATTACCACGAAAATGCAGATAGAATAAAACACCTTCTTCCTCCCAATACTTTTTCACATAAATATCTTCCATATCTTATATTCTAACAGATTATAGAGATTTACCTTCCCTGGAATTATACCGCTTAACCGTTGCCTGCAAGAAATCAAAACTAAACTCATCAACATCCATAAACTGTTTAGCAAGAGCAGCATCATCCTTAATCAAGTTATAAAACGCATCCTTTCTTTCCTTCCTGCTTCCGCTTAATATCTTATTCGTTTTGATTTCAACGGCAGCAGCATCCCCTTTTACCGCATACCAGGTTCTTGTACTACTACTCGAGCCACCATATTGGCTATACATATAAACCGTCCTCAGCAGTTCATAGATCTGGATCTTACCACTTTCCACCCTTTTTAAAAAAAGATCCTTTTTCTCTCCTGGTACCCTTACCGGAAAATATTCAGATTTACTTTTATGGTAATACACAGACTTAAGCTGATCCAGTTGAAACTTAACATTTGAACTGCTATCCATCTGCCTAAACTTCAACACATTATCACTAAAACTGTTTATTTTACCTCGCAACGTATCCTGTTGGAGAGTCACGATATAATCTTTTTGCGCAAATACACTTAAACTGGAACAAGTAGCAATAGCACCGATTAAACACAAACGTTTAACCACTTGGCTGGAGGAATTCAGAGCGTTCATTTCTTATCTATTTTCTAAACCTCATTGATCATATTCACCCGATCAATAATTCCCGAAAGATAATAAACCTCTTCCAAACTCAATAACATTCCTCAAAAAACAACCACGATCAACAAAATATAGTTTCACCACTAAACCATTCAAAATTCCAGCTAAAAATTAAATTAAAAGAATACCGAATAGTTCATTAAATTTGTTTAAACGCCACCTCAATGAAAAAAGACCAATATAAACCCGCAGGTAAAAGAGCTACGATTCTTCTTCTCAAAAAAATACTGACAACGCTACCCGAACTATTGCAGGACATTGCTCCAGATGGATTTGAAAACTCCATATACCACCAAATCCTTCACGGTGACCTGGAAAAGGATTACATCAAGTACAGAACCCTGCGCATCACCCAATACAAATGGTCTGCATTCTGGTCAAGAAAACCAGTCTATACCCCAAAACTTTCCTTTGCCGATTTCAAGAAAACCTATAAACCCTCCCCACCAAACCTACCCGCAGAAATCCTTTCACTAACCGCCATGGTTATGGTACCCATATTCTCCAAATACCACGTCATTTACGATGAGAAAGGACTTGACCACGGCCTGGTCTTCCAGAATTACTTTAATGAATATTTCCTCAAAGCAGCCAACAGACTATCCATATTTAACAATTATCGGTTCAAGGAAGAAGATCTTTTTGACCGGTACATTTACGATAAAGACATTGACCTTGCCCCTTTCTATTGCTTCGTATTCCGGAAATTCAAAGAACTTCAACTCCGTTTTTACTACGAAAAATCCTGGCCAGAATTTGACAGTTTTATAGACTGCCTGGAACAAACCCTATTAGAGCGGCAAAAAACAGAATCCATGGAAGAATATAACCCCGAAGAAGCACTGCTCAAAGAAATGAGCATAGACCAGCAAACACAAGAACTGCAGTACCAAAGGAATCTCCAGACTGCCGCAGAATGTATGGTACCCTGTGAAATGGTCAGAGCATATGTAAACGTACACGGGGAATATCCCGATGGCTATTTATAGAAAAACAAGCAAAGCATCACGCAGATGCTTTCTCTTTCTTCCTGCCCTCTATGGATAAAACCCCATCTCCTTCTATCAGGAAACAAACGAGCCCCAGAAGCACAGCACATGAAAACCAGAATTCAGAATAAGGCGCAAAGATATTCTGAGGAAGGTTCACAAAGAAAACAGCAACCAGCAGAATCGGTAAATTAAGCAAACAAAACATTCTGGTGTGCGTACCCAATGCTATAAGAAGCCCTCCAATAATGTGCAGCACAATAATCAAATGTGCCAATAAACTGATACTTAAAGCAGCGCCAAGCTGAGTATCTTCCATTAAACGCGTAAATGCATGCAGATTTACAGCGAAAGAAACACCTTTCCAAATCAAGGTAATACCTAAAGCAATTCTGATGTAATCTAGCCAGGTTGGGTGATTCCGATCGCCCCAATTCTGAATCTTTTCAAATACGTTCATAGCATCTATTTTTGGTTAGATCAATATACGATTTTTTATTTGAAAAAATAAGGTAACAAACTGAAGATCTTTAGAGTAACTCACATAAATTACGATCAACAATTTTCTTATTGCCTAAGCACGCCATTGCATAAGATTCAATTCCTTCCGTTAGCCGCGCTGCATTTTTGGGACTTTGCAATAAATAAAGAGTTTCCTTCCACCCCTTTTTTTCCAGTATTGAGCGCATAGTTATACCATCAATTTTCTTTGCAATTTTAATGTATTTCGAATTCCTATTCTTGTCCATATTGAGCTATTTTATCTACCCTTTATTATTTAATAAAAGGAAAAACAAAAATAAGCAAAAACAGCTTAGATAAACTAAAAATTAAATAATATTAACAAAACGAAATTAAATCACATTATCTCCAAAAAAATGATAGGAATATCAAAAAATAAAGTTCTTCTAAAACCGAACCTTAAACTCCCCGTTCTTAATCACCACAGAATCC
>Ga0182008_10001185_pt1 | contig 17968 bp, 17 predicted proteins | sample Sormic07211129_1_FD_120482 | JGI IMG/M metagenome (GOLD analysis project Ga0182008, IMG submission 120482) | Rhizosphere microbial communities from Sorghum bicolor, Mead, Nebraska, USA - 072115-129_1 metaG | ecosystem: Host-associated > Plants > Roots > Rhizosphere | place: USA: Nebraska...
AAACGATACAGCTCTGGGATGTATGTTCGTTTGGCATTTGCCGTTGCTGCCCACCTGGAAAGTGAAATACTCATTGTGGATGAGGTTTTAGCTGTTGGCGACGCCGAGTTTCAGAAAAAATGTTTGGGCAAAATGGGTGAAGTGAGCAAAGGTGAAGGCAGGACGGTACTTTTCGTGAGCCATAATATGGATTCTATTGGTCGGCTATGCAGAACCGCTCTTTTATTGTCTAGAGGAGAGAACATTGGTTTTGGAAAAACCACCAACATCATCAAACAATACAATCAAAAAGAGGCTGTACTTAACGAGCGTTATATTAATAACAAATATGTAAAGTACCTGAAAGCAGCGCAAGTTGGTAATGTTATAATCCTAGAATGTCACTACGAAAACTGTCAAGAATTTATGTTTCCCTGCCTGGGGTTTGTCATTAATGATATCAGCAATTTTAAGCTTTTTGGTAACAATCCAAAGCTTCAACCGTCTTCAGAACCTTTAAGTAGGTCTAGCAAGGGAATACTCAAGGCAATAATAGATAGCCCTAAGCTATTAAATGGCATCTATAATATTTCTATATGGTTTGGAGATGGCACATCAGATTACTTTTTTGAAGAAAACATGCTGTCTTTTGAAATCTTGAATATGGTAACATACGCAGAAGATACAAGCGCTGCCGAGAATGGCCCAATCTCGCCAGAGGTAAAGTGGCATCAGATACTTGGCTAAATTTTAACAATCATGCATTTTACTTGCATAGTTACTTGTTATAACCGTGAAATCGAAATTGCCAGGGCTATACAGAGCATTCTTGATCAATCCCATCAAGATTTTGAAATTTTGCTAGTTGACGATTGCTCTACAGATAATAGCGTAATGATTGTTGAGGGATTTAACAGTTCAAAAATCAGGATAATCCGTCACAATGTTAATCAAGGTCAAAATGCGGCACTGAATACTGGGATAGACAATGCTAACTATGATTTTTTAGCATTTTTAGATAGTGATGATACATGGGAAGCTGATTATTTACGAGAAATGCAACAAGCATATGTTGAACATCCTGAGGCTGCTTTTGTTTATTGTAGCTTAGTAAATGGACCACAATGGACATTAGAGGGGGCAGATAAATACCCAGATGTTTTAAATCAAGGATATTTATCTTCTATGATCAGTATTACCGCAAAAAAAAGTGTTGTTAAGAGCATCGATGGATTTGATTTAAGATACAAAATTTGTCAAGATGATGATTTTTGCTTTCGACTGGCCAAACATCATTCATTTAAAGTCATCAAAAAACAATTGGCACACGTGCATGGAGCAACAAATTCAATGACTAGAAATCAAATCGAGGTTGCAAAAGGATGGAATTTCTTATTTGATGATTATAAAAAAGATATTTTAGTTTTTTGTGGTGCAAGAACTTACGCCCGCCACATGCTAAATGTTTCTATACAATATTTCAATTGCAATGAAATGGTTGCAGGGTTTAAATGTTACGCAAAAGCCGTCTATTTTTTTTTAAAGCCTTCAAATAATTTATTTCCTTTTACAGTTAAAGATTTTTTTATTCTTAACAAGAAATTGTTATCAATATTTATAAGAAAAGGTAAACGTGTATTTATAAAGCAAAAAAATGATTGAAAAAGTACTTTTTCAAGAAACTCAACTGGCTATTATCATTAGAGCTAGCTACAAAAAAGAAGGAATTTCCTTTTTTACCCCTGGAGATTTTTCTCAGCAGCTTGGTTATATGAACCGTCCTAAGGGATATGTTATAGATCCTCATGTACATAATCTGGTTGAACGTAAAGTTACCTTAACACAAGAGGTTCTATACGTTAAAGCTGGAAAAGTAAGAGTTGATTTTTATAACGATGAGCAAGATTATTTAGAAAGCCGGATTATAGAAACTGGTGACGTTATCTTGTTAGCTTCGGGAGGACACGGTTTCGAAATGCTGGAGCATACCGAAATGATCGAAATTAAACAAGGACCCTATTGTGGCGATGAGGATAAGGTTAGATTTGACCATACGCCTGAAAAAATAAACCTCATTTCTAAATAATAATGAGCAAGAACTTTAAATTATATAGTCAGTATTATGATCTTTTGTACCAGGATAAAAATTATCGGGCAGAAGTTGACTATGTTGATCAATTAATTCACCAATACCGTCCTAAAAGTACAAGTATCTTAGAATTAGGATCCGGAACAGGCAAGCATGCTAATTTGCTGGCAGAGAAAGACTATTATATACTTGGTTTGGAGCGCAGTGCCGAAATGGTTGCTATTGCCAGTAAAACCAGATTGAAAAATGTCGATTTTATAGTAGCAGACATATCAGACTTTCAGGTAAACCAATCTTTTGATGTGGCACTATCACTATTCCATGTGATCAGTTATCTCACAGATAATCAAAGCCTAATTAATACATTCGGGCATGTTCATCGCCATCTCAATAAAAATGGCTTGTTTATTTTCGATGTTTGGCACAGTTCTGCAGTAAATTTTCAAGTACCAGAACAACGGACCAAAACACTTCAAAACGATGTTATTCAGGTTACCAGGCATGCAAATCCTATCATTAAAGCCGAACAGAATATGGTTGAGGTAAATTATGCTATTGAGGTTAAGGAGTTAAAAAATGGAACAACAACTAATATAGATGAATTGCATCCAATGCGCCATTTTTCTAAACCAGAAATCGAATTATTGGCTTATGCAACCGGATTTGAAATAGTCCATAGCGAGGAGTTTTTGAGCAAAGCCATACCTTCTGTTGAAACCTGGGGCGTGTGCTACATTTTAAAAAAGTTATCATGAATCCAATTCCTGTTAATACACCCCTGCTTAATGGCAATGAGTTAACATACTTAACAGAATGTATTGAGACGGGCTGGATCAGTAGCGAGGGGCCATTTATCAATAAATTCGAAGCGCAATTTAGCGCTTACATCGGTCGTGATTATGGTATAGCTGTAAGTAATGGTTCTGCTGCATTGGACATTGCAATTAAAGCTTTAAACATTGGCCCTGGAGACGAAGTGATCATGCCTACATTCACGATTATCTCTCCAGCCCAATCTGTGGTTACTGCCGGTGCGTTGCCCGTATTGGTAGATAGTGATCCTATGACATGGAATATGGATGTTACCCAAATAGAGGCCAAAATAACGGCTAGAACCAAAGCCATTTTGGTGGTACACATTTATGGATTACCTGTAGATATGGATCCAGTTATTGAAATAGCAAAAAAACATCAGCTTAAAATAATTGAAGATGCTGCAGAAATGCACGGCCAGACATATAAAGGTAAAATGTGTGGCAGTTTTGGCGACATCAGCATTTTTAGTTTTTATCCTAATAAACACATCACCACTGGCGAAGGTGGCATGTTGCTGTGCAATGATAAAGAATTAGCCGAAAAGTGCAAAAAGCTTCGCAATCTTTGCTTCGAACCCAATGGTCCTCGCTTCGTACATGATGAATTAGGTTGGAACTACCGGATGACTAACCTTCAAGCGGCGTTAGGTGTGGCACAATTGGAGCAGTTAGAAGGTTTTATTGAAAAGAAACGAGTCATGGGTACAACTTATCAAAAAGGTCTTTCATTTTTAAAGGATAAAGGTTATCAATTGCCTGTTGAAAAAACTGATTTTAGCGAAAACATTTACTGGGTTTTTGGCATTGTGGCACCTAATCAGGCAGAAAAAGAAAAAATTGTATCCCACTTAACCGAAAGCAAGATTGGTACCCGTCCTTTCTTTTGGTGTATGCACGAGCAACCGGTGTTTCAGAAAATGGGATTATTTAAAAATGAAAAATATCCAATGGCAGAGAAATTGGCCAGAAATGGTTTTTACATACCGAGTGGGTTGGGTTTGGATGTAGCACAGCAATCACAAGTTATTGACAAAACATTAGCATTTTATAGTTAATGTTGATCATCTTTCCATACAATGAGCATACGATTATATCTCATCCTACTTTATTATCCATATTAAAGAAGTATGAAAGTAAGAATAAAACACTTTTCTATTACGCAAATCACGCTCATAAATTAGCCTCTTCAAAGAACTTAAGCCTTATTGGACACGTTTACTTAGATAGGAGATCATGGTTGCAATTTTTAATAAAATACTTTATTAAGAATTTAAACAAGATAAGTAACATGCTTAGTCCTTTTGAGCCGATTATTGCTTTCGACAATTTAGGTTTTCATTCGGCCTTACAATTCAAACGAATTCTTAAGTACAAAAAAATCGTTTATTTCAATTGTGAGATTTCCCCGAATCTAGTTGAAAAAACCCAAATTCATAATTGTTCCAGATTTGTAATCCAAGATCAATTTAGATTACAACTTTACCAAGAAGCCATGCAGGTTGAAATCCCGATTTCGAAACTTAACTTTTGCCCTGTGGCTTATTTTGATGTTTCAAATTCCTTACCTAAAGAAAACAGGAATGGTTTGATCTATTCGGGTAGTGTTTCAAAAAGCTTTGGGTTAGATAAATTCATATTAAATGCTGAAACATCTTACACTATTCATTTTCAAACCCACTGGACAGACAATTTCGAATACTTTAATAATTTAATAAGCAAAAAAGGTCACGTTTTTGAGAAAAAAACCTTTGATAATTATCATGATTTACTGGTATTTTTAAACCGATTTCAGATCGGACTCGCAATATATGATAATTTTCATCAGGATGATAATTTTATCAATATGTCTGAAATAGGGTTATCTAGTGGAAAAATAAGTGCTTATTCAATGCTGGGCATACCAATTTTATATAGAGGCTCAGCTGCACTGGAAATATACAACCATAAGTTTAATTTTGGATTATCAATTGACAGTATAGAAAATTTAGAAGATAGCGTCAATTTGATCTTATCAAATTATGACTATTATAGTGCTAATGCTCGAAATTTTTATTTGAACATTCTCAATCCAGACCTTCATTTCAATCATATCTTTAGCAATAAGCCAGATGATACCTAAAATTATTCATTATTGCTGGTTTGGCCCTAAAAAAATCCCAGGAAATCAACTGCGGTATATTAAAGAATGGCAAAAAATAATGCCAGACTTTGAGATTATGCTATGGAACGAACATAATAGTCCAATGCACCTTCCTTACATGACAAATGCATTTGTAAATAAAAAATGGGCAAATCTTTCAAATCTTGCTAGATTGTATGCCCTAAGTAAACATGGTGGCATATATTTCGATACAGACATAGAAGTACTAAAGGATTTTACCCCACTTTTGTCCGAATCCTGTTTCCTGGGTTTTGAGGATAAATATGTAGATTGGGATGGCTGTATAAACAATGCAGTTATAGGAGCATCTCCTGATCATTGGTTTATAAAAGAATTGTATGATAAACTAATTGCCAATTTTAACGGAGAAGAAGACGCACACCTATCTTCGCCTAATCTAACCACGCAAACACTTAAGGATCTCGGCGTTACAAATTATGGAGATCAAAAAGTAGCAGATATCCGTTTATTTCCAACGGATTTTTTTTATCCATATTCATGGCATGAGATATTTAATCCTGACAAAGTCACTAAAAACAGTTACTGTATTCATCGATTTGCCAGATCCTGGGTGGATGATAAATTAAAAATCGAAAATTTGAAGTTTCTATCAAAAACCATTTACTATAACTTGAAATGGAAACTAGTTAAAACGAAATTTAAAAAGTGATCGGGGTTTCAGTTATTATATGTTGCTATAACAGTAGTTTAAGGATTGGCACTACATTAAAACACTTAGCTTCTCAAGAATTTAATAAACACGTAGATTGGGAAATTATACTTATTGACAATGCTTCTACAGATGATACAGCAGAAAGTGCCCAATTGCTTTGGAAAAGCTTTAATGCTAATTGCGATAGCAAGCTGAAAGTTGTTTATGAATCACTTCCTGGTCTTAGCTATGCCAGAGAAAGGGGTATTCTAGAATCTAGCTATGATTTCTTACTCTTCTGCGACGATGATAATTGGCTATGTCCTAATTACATACAAACAGTTTTCGATCTAATGTCTACTCATCATTCTATAGCTGTTTTAGGTGGTTGCGGAACAGCTTTCTTTGAAACAGCTCCTCCAGAATTTGTCCGCCTAAACCCAGGACCATATGCAGTAGGTCCTCAATCTGAAATAGATGGTTATTTATCACCTCTGCATACGCTTTACGGAGCAGGAACATCCTATAGAAAATCTGCATTGGCAAAACTAAAGTTGAATGGGTTTAATTTTTACCTGTCAGGCCGGTTAGGGAATAAATTGTTAAATGGAGAAGACCGAGAATTGAATTTTGCCCTCACATTACTGGGTTTCAAATCGTATTATTCTTCCAAATTAAGTTTTACTCATTTTATAGGCGCCGAGAGAACTACTGCTCAATATTATTTCGAAAACCTGAAAGGCAATTCTCATAGCTTTTACATCTTACATGCTTATTATCTAACAGTTTTACAGAAGTTTGAGGGCAGAAGTAGAATTAAAACAAGCTTTCTGTGGAATTTCATTTCCTATAATATTATTAGTTTAAAAAATATGCGCTCTCAAAATTACCTTCCAATGAGTAAAAAATTACAATTTTGGTTTTTAACAAACAAGCATTGGATAAAGAACCTGCAAACCTATCATCTCGTGAGAAATACTTTATCAAATCAAATTAAATCTTCGTGAAAATCTATTTTCTTATAGCAGAGTATCCCGAATTATATGATGATGGTAGCATTACACTTGCAGAAGGGTTAAGAGAAATGGGAATTGAATTTTATGCTAACCGAAATTATTGGAAAATAAATAACAATGGTGACTATTTATTTAACTTTCACAATGCTTTAGATAAAAATGAATTTGATGTGATTATCCTATCGGATGCTTGGACACAATTTATACATCATAAAACATTTAAGCATTATAAAGGAGAACTGCCTAAGTGGTTATTTAGTTCGACAAGAAGTTACAAAACCGTTTACATAGACAAAATGGACGGTTACAAAACATTTGGCTATTCTGAAGAAGCTAGAAAATTTGATTATGTTTTGCGTTGCCAAAAAAACAAAAAAACATTTAACCCAAATAACATACATCCTTGGGCATTAGGCTATCAAGATAGAATTCTTCACGAAAGGCTGAATATTCCTATCGAAGAAAAAAAACTAGAAATCGCTGTAAACTTTTATTTTACTCATCAGTTTTCTCATCAAACAAGGGCATTTGCGGAAAAAAAAATCTTAAATAAATTTAAGTCGATTCCCATAAATAGATTTAAGAATAAAAAAGAAGAGCCACAAAATGCTTTTAGCGCTATGATGTGGCATCAAACACTAGAAAAACACAATCCCGGATATTATCACAATATTGAAAGGACCCTAATAAATGCGGCATTTTGCGGAGATATGATTGCTGGTTTGCCAAATGATCCTTCCATATATCTTATTGGTGGCAACAAAGCAAAACTGAAAAAAAAACAATATGAGGTGTTATCATTTTTACTTGGCAAACAGAAAAGGATAATTCAGTGGGATAGCTGGAGATTTTGGGAAACCTTGATCTTAGGCTCAGTTCCCATGCATGTAGATTTAGAAAAATATGGTGTAGAATTACCGGTAATGCCTAATAATTGGGAGCATTACATAGGCATTGACCTTGATCATATTAAAAGGGATGTAGAGAGGATTTTAGACGATCCTGAAAGTATTTATAAAATAGCTGGCAAGGGAAAATTTTGGGCTGAACAAAATTACTCTCCTTTAGCATCTGCGAAAAGGCTGCTCAACTTATTATCAACGTAATGTACTCGCTTACAAACTACCTATCACTTGCAAACAACTTTTGGTCGTACCATAGCTTTATAGTACTGCGATATGCGCGCACTAGACCTTTAAACGGGAAGGGATTGATAACTGGATTTTTAAGAAAATTATTTCCCTTACTCGTTCTCAAATCAGAAAAATTTTATGGTTTAAAATTGGTTATTGATCCTGCCAATTTTTCTCATGTTAGAATTACTGATGAATTCTTTTTTGAGAATGTTTATGATTTGGAACGAGTGCCCTTTAAACCCGACTGTATAGTAGATTGTGGAGCTCACATTGGCATGTTTACACTTTTAAGTAAGGGCAAATATTCAGATATTCCAATTTACATATTTGAACCGAACGCTGATAATATTCTATACATTAGGAAGCAAATTGCCCAAAATAATCTATCATTAACAACTATTGAAGAAGCTGCTGTATCCAGCTATTCTGGAACTGCACTATTTGAAGCTTCTGAGCTGTCATTTGGTGGCCATTTATCTAACGACATAAATAGCGATACTAAAGCTGAAATAAAAGTAATTGATCTAAAAGAATACCTGGAGAAAATTAATGTTCAAAAGTTGTTAATTAAAATTGACATTGAAGGAGAAGAAGAAATTGTCATCCCTCATATTGTAAAAAGTTTACCTCAGCAAACTGCTGTCTATTTTGAGTATCATTATGGTTTAGAAAAATTCCAAAAAATCAAGTCAATTTTTGAAGAGAATGGCTTTGTGGTTAAAATTAACAGAGTTGTAGATAATACATACATAGATGTTTTATCCATGCGTATTTAAATGGAAAATTGGCCCAAAATATTATTTATTGCAGATGAGATTCCCCAATCAATAAACGCTGGCTCAATCCAGTTTTATCGTCTTTTTGAAAATTACCCGTCAAACAGATTAATTGTTTTTGGAAAGTCACCAGTACCTGGCGCTACGGTTTTAGATTGCCGCTATTACGACCTAAAGTATCCCTTTCTAGAAAAATTAAGGCTATCTAGATTTACATCAATGTTATCAGACCTGCAAGCTTTAGAATTTTTATCACCTAAACTGCCAAAAAGTTTGGTAAAAGTAGCCAAGGCATTCAAACCCGACATTGTGGTAAGCCTAATGCAACACCTCACCTATTACTACCCTGCTTATCAATTTGCAAAAAAAGAAAAATTACCTTTTATTTTATTTTGCCATGATGACGTAGAAGATTTTTCGAGGATACATGGAATATTTAAAAAAACACTGTTGCGATTGAATGGTAAAATCTACAGATCGGCAGCCAAGCGGATTTGCATTAGTCCTGAAATGGCTATCCAATGGAAAGTTAAATACGGTGTTGAAGGTGACTTTTTATATCCTACGGCATCTAAAACACTGAAGACCAAAGAAATTGATTTTGATAAGCTGCAATCAAAAAAACAACTTAAAATAGGTTACGCAGGTTCACTAGCATATGGATATAAAGAGGGTATTGAAGAAATCATACCTATACTTCAAGAAACTCAAACTTTACTTAAAATATACCGGGATGAAAGCAGTTTGCTACCTGCGTCAAAAAATTTGGAATATGGCGGATTTTCCAAAACTGCTGAAGAAACTTTCGAGAAAATAAAGGCAGAATGTGATGCCGTTATCCTGCCCTACTCTTCGAAACAATGCTTCAAAGCCTTATACACCACGCATTTTCCGAGTAAAATTCCAGAATATGTTTTGTTAGGGATGCCAATTATTATAATAGGTCCTGAATATGCAAACGGGCTAAAATGGGCGAAGACGAAAAAAGGCATTTTTTGTGGCAACTCGGCCTCTTTACCGGGTATTTTGGCAGATTTAAAGCAAAATGTCCCGAAGCTAAAAAAAACGCTTATAGCGCTCGGGGATATAAAAGATTTTGATCCTAATCAGATCAACAGCAAATTTCTGAAACTCCTTAATGAAGCAAGAAAAAAAAGTTAGATGGTGGTTGCTATTTCTTTAATTATTCCAACCCTTAATAGAAAGGAAACACTACGCAGAACTATTGAGAGCATTTCGCTTCAAGAATACCAGCCAGATGAGATCTTGATTATAGATGCTTCCAATCCCTTTATACCTGAAAACGAAACCCTTAAACAGCTTTTCCCAAACTTAAAGAGCAACATTTTGCACCTGCCTGCTGTGCAAAGGGGTTCGGGCAAGCAACGCAATCAAGGCATAGCATTAGCGAAACACGAGATCATCGGGTTCGCCGACGACGATATTCTTTTAGAGCCACGATGCATAGAAAATTTATATCATGGTTTAACTCATAATGAAAGATGCGGAGGTATCAATGCCATCATAAGCAACCAATCTTTTCAGCCATTGGGTACCGTCAGTGGATTGGTGTATCAGTTAATGGGCATCAATACCGCCCTGCCCTTGCAGGGAAAATGTGTAGGGCCTGTTATTACATTCTTGCCAGCTTATCAGCAAGAGGTTGATGTGGTACAGGTTGATTGGCTAAATACTACCTGTACACTATATCGGAAAGAGGCATTGCCAGATCCTGTATTCGACGAGCATTTTACAGGCTACTCATTAATGGAAGATTTAGCACTTTCGCTGAGGGTTGGCAAAAAATGGCCCCTGCTTAATTCGCCACGCGCTGTAATCTATCACAACAGTCAACCTGGCGACGAAAAAAGTAACCTACTCATTATGGGAGAAATGGATCTGGTAAATAGGTATTACATTATGAAATACATTTTGCATCATAGCTCGTTTAAACATAAATTCCAGTTATTGCTTCAGCAGGTATTTAGTGGGATAGCTACCAAGCAGATTTTTAAGCCAATCTACTGGAAAGCAAAAATGAATGCATTCCACAAAATCCGATCTTTTTAAATTGAAAATACTTATCGGTATTACCACAAAAAACAGGGCGCAAATCTTACCAAAGGCAATCGATTCTGCACTGTCGCAAACTTACAAAAACAAAGAAGTGTGGGTATTCAATGATGCTTCGACCGATGACACCTATTTGCTGGAAAACAAATATCCTCAGGTTAATTGGATTACATCTTCAGAATCAAAAGGTTTGATGTACGCCAGAAACCTATTTATGAATCAGGCAGGATTCGAACTTTTCTGTAGCTTAGACGATGACGCCTGGTTTCTTAAACAGGATTCCTTGTCGAAAGCCATCCATTTTTTTGAAAATGATAGCCAGATTGCAGCAATTGGGTTTGATATGCTTGACAAACAAAACAGTTTACCTTCAACTATCAACCAACATGCTTCATTTACCAACAGCTATATAGGGTGTGGTCATGTGGTCCGCTGTAGCGCTGCGCGCCAAGTAGGCTTGTATACCTTAGCTCCCGGCTACTACGGAAGCGAAGAAAAGGATCTTTGTTTAAGGTTGATCGATAGCAATTATCTCATTTTAAAATACATTGGCGAATATATATGGCATGACAAAACCAGTATTGAACGCGACTTGCAACTGCAGCATAGGTCGGGTGTGTGCAACGACTTGGTTTTTGCATACAGAAGAACACCGCTACTTTATCTTATTCCCGCCATCTCCTCAAAAATCATCAAACAGTTCCTATTCGCATTTACTTACAAGAAAAACAGGCTCGGTGGCAGTACGGCAGGAGGAGTATATGACTTTTTTGTTTGGCTCCTCACAGCAAAAACACTAAGAAAAGCGGTATCAGCCAAAGGGTTTAACAAATACCAATCCTATAAAAATAATGGACAGATATATATGGGAAGCACTTCTATTTAAAAAAATCCTCGGTTTGAAAAGCAGATTCAAAATATTGCTTTATAGAGCCTTAGGATTAAGATTAGGTAAAAGAAATCGATTTGAGAATGGCAGGATCAGGAGGGCCACACAAATTGAATTGGGACAGTATAATGCCTTTACTTCGGGTTATATGCTCTGGCCCGAAGATGCACCTTTCAAAGGCACAAGAATAAAAATAGGCAGTTACAACTATTTCAATAGAAACATTATGATCGATGCCTGCGGAAGCATTGAAATTGGAGACAATAATATGTTTGGCCCGGATATTTATATTACAGATTCAAACCATAGCTACAATGGGCAGGTATCACCAAAGGACTTGCCGATGCAAAAAGGCAAAGTAATGATCGGGAATAATTGTTGGCTTGGCGCGAAAGTGGTTATCTTAAAGGACGTGGTGCTTGGTGACAACTGCGTTGTTGGGGCGGGTGCCATCGTAACTAAAAGTTTTCCAGCGGGAAGCATAATTGCTGGAGTACCGGCTAAGATCATAAAGTATAATGCCAATTAAAGTAAGTATAATCCATCCTGGAACGCAACATTCGCCCAACTTGGCTAAAGTACTCGGCAAATTAGACCTCTTGCTGTATTTCGTCACGTCTGTAGGTTGGACATCCAAGAATCTATTCATATACTTGTTAAAGAAATTCAACACATCATTATATAAAAAACTGCTTAACAGAACGTTTGAAATAGAGGGGCGCAACTTGGTAACCTATCCTTTTGCTGAACTTCGCCTACAACTTAGTCCCAATCAAGAGGGACATCAGGAAGCGGAGCAATACATCTTTAAAAGAAATGCTTTCTTTCAAAATGCTGTTAGAACAGCAATTATCAATCAGTCAGACGTATTGATCGGTTTCGACACCTCGTCATGGATTATAGCCGAAAGAGCCAAAAAGGCAAATAAAAAATTTATACTAGACCAAACTATCGGACATCCGTCATCCAAACTTAATCTTTTTTTAAAACTACAAAAAAAATACCCACAATGGGGTTCCGATAGCGACCTCATACCTAAGCCTGAAGATTTGCTAAAGCTGGAAGCTACCGAACACGCTATAGCTGATGCGATTGTAGTGCCGAGCCATTTCGTTAAGGAAACGCTTGTATCAAATGGTGTTTCGCCAGATAAAATACATGTTAATCCTTTTGGTATCGACCAAGATTTATTTATTAACCTCGATCGAAGAGATTTCAATGCCCAAACATTAAAATTTTTATTTGTTGGTGCCATCAATGTCCGCAAAGGTATACCTGATTTGTTAGCGGCATGGAGGGAATTGAAGCCCAAAAATGCCGAGTTGACTATCGTAGGGGCTAATCAAATACCCTCAATTACGGATGCTGCATCGGTTGATCCAACCATTAAGTTTCTGGGCCGGATAGAGAAAAATAAACTTCCAGAAATATATAATGATGCCCACGTTTTCGTTTTTCCGAGCTATTTTGAAGGATTAGCCCAGGTTCAGCTTGAAGCACTAAGTTGCGGGCTACCAGTAATCGGATCCACAAATTCCGGATCGAAAGACATTATTGTAAACGGACAAAATGGTTTTGTGATCGAACCCGGAGATCTCAAAGCATTAATGAAATCGATCAATTTCTTTATACAGCACAGAGAGAAATTGGCACAGATGTCAAAAAATGCAACGGAAAGTGCAAAAGTTTTCAGCTGGGAGAATTATGGAAAACGATGGAAAATGATTATCGAAAAAGTAATGCTAAATTAGTTTGAAGACAATAATTCTAAATTCACACCCTATACAATACTTTGCACCACTCTATAAATATTGGTCTAAAAATGCTAGCGGCCTGGAGGTTTGGTATTGTTCTGACGAAAGTCTATCGAACAACCATGATCCAGGATTTAACAAAAAAATTAAATGGGACATTGATCTGCTGGAAGGATATTCATATAGATTTTTTAGCAATTACTCGCCGATAGCTTCGATACATAAAGGCTTTTTTGGCTTAATAAATTTAGGTATAATAAGGGCACTTTACAAAGAGCCTAAAAGCTTGATCATAATTCACGGTTGGGGCTATTTTACTCACGTATTTACAATAGTTTTCGCCTGGTTTTTTGGTCATAAAGTTGCCTTGAGATCAGAAACGCCTAACATACAAGAGAATTTGAAGCCTAAGTTCACTACCTTTCTCAAACATGCCTACTTACGTTTTCTTTTTCTCTTTATTGAAACGTTTCTATATATTGGACAAGAGAATAAAAAATTTTATATACGATTAGGTCAAAAACAAAAGAAATTTATTTTTGCACCATATTGCGTTGATAATGCAAGATTTCAGCATGATGCAAGTATAATGCTTAAAGATGAGGCCAAAAAATTATTGGGAATTGCACCAGAAAATTTTGTTATACTTTTTTGCGGAAAATACATTTACAAAAAAAGACCACTTGATTTGCTTAAAGCCTTCAAATTGGCTGGTTTATCAAATGGAACTTTAGTTATGCTCGGCGAGGGAGAATTAAGGCTGCAAATAGAGGCTTATATACATGCAAATGATCTGCAAGGACAAGTGGTATTAACTGGTTTCATCAACCAATCAGACATTTACAAATATTATCGTGCGGCAGATGTATTCATAATGTGCTCAGGCCTTGGAGAAACTTGGGGACTTGCTGTAAATGAAGCAATGAATTTCGGATTGCCATTGATTGTATCGGATATTACGGGCTGTTCAGCAGATCTAGTCAAATCAAATGGATACGTCTATCCATATGGTGATATTAGGAAACTTGCTTCCTCAATTATCGAGTTAGAAAATAATAGCATAGAACAGAGAAGTAAAATGTCAGAAGAATCTTTAAAAATCATTAAAAAATATAGTTTTGAAGTTATTGTCAACAATCTTGAAGTTATCTGCAATTAATGCTAAAAGATGTAATGAAAATCTTTAAACTGGCAACATATCTAATCATTCTGAAAATATTAAAGATTGTTTGATGCATAATAATCCAGCTAAACTTATCTTACTACTGCATCTCCCAGTACTAATTTCATATATATTAATCAATAGCCCAATTATATCTTATTTTGTGGCCTGGTTTGGTACGCTTTTTATCTTTTATACCACTATATTATCACCCGCTGCCATTATCAATCAAGATTTGCCTATACACAAGCAGATCATGCGCCCCATATTTCTGCTCCAACTTATCTTTGCCGGCTTTATGTGCACTACCTCCATATTTTACTTTATGGATCACTTAGGTTACCGATATTTAACTGAAATTAATTATGGTGCCCAATTTAGAGAAAATGAACAAACCATCTTGATCGCCAGCTGCCAGCGTATGAGTTTACTGGCACATTCCGCATTGGTTACCGGCATGTTGTTAGTTCAAAAAAATAACATTAAGATTAAAAGCACGAGAACTTTTGAAAGTGATGATTTTCTCATCTGGCTCAGTATCATCGTATTTGGCATTGGCTCATTAACCCAACGTTTTCCAGGTCTTAGTCAAATTGCTATACCCCTTACCATAATAGGCATATCATGTGCGGCGGTGCTATTTGTGAAAGGGATTAACAACAAAAACATTAAATACCTAGGTATTGGTGCCAGCATCTTTATCATTAACTTCCTGCATGCTTCCTTATCGGGCTATAAAGAACCGATTATCATCAATATAATTGTTATTGCCTGCGTACTTTTTCCTTATTATAAAAAACTCGTCCTTTATTTAGCTATTCCGGTGGCTTACGTTCTCCTTTATTTTTTACCCACTTATAACAATACGGTTCGGCAAAGCTGGAATGGAGAGGTAAGCGCAGAGGAAGCACAAGATCAAGCATTTGAAAATCTAAATTCGAAAAACACGGAGCAAATCGAAGAAACAAATTGGAGTTTTTTAACCAAAAGACTGAGTGAAATAGACATGTTTACCCAATTTGTAGATTACGTGCCCAGCCACCATCCATATTACGACTGGGAAATAGTCGAAAATTCTTTGGAAGGCTTAATTCCAAGAATTTTCTGGGCTGGAAAACCCAATATGGAAACTGTTTCGATGCAAAGGGTTTATGATGCGGGGGTGGCGAATCAAATGTCATCCGTATCGGCAAAAACGCGACCAGTTGTTGATGCTTATTTAAGCTTTGGTATACCGGGTATCTTCTTTTTTATGTTGCTTTATGGCATGCTGGTGCAACATTTATCAGATAAAGCCGAAGAAATATTCGGTGGTTACGAGTTAGGCTGCGTCATTATGTTCAATAGCATTTTTCAGGGCCTTTGGCGGGGGAATAATTTCGAATTTATGTTTAACAACATTTTTTGGGGTTATGTGATTATGTGGTTTCTGTTTGCGTTACTAAGGACAATAAAAGTATTAAATCCGGTGTTTGATTAAGGATTAATCCGTTTAGCGGTGAGGGATAGTTGATGAAAGTGTTAGAAAAAATTGAAAGTAATTCATATTACAGCCTCTTATAAACCAGCCTACGTTTACGGTGGACCCATACAAAGCGTGGGGAAGTTATGTGAAGCATTGGTCAGTTTAAGACTTAAAGGCGACAGGTTAGCGGCGGGTGCTGATGAGTTAGGGATCGATGATGTCCAGGTATTTACCACTACGGCAAATGGGACAGATGAGCTACCTGTAAAAATTGGTGTTCCTATTTTGATCGATGGTGTAAGCGTTACTTATTTCACGCGCCAGACAAAGGATCACAGTCATTTCTCGCTGGGGTTGTTATTAGGACTAAGAAAGAAAATCCTACATTACCTGCAGGATGACAACAACAATGAAACGTCCAAAAGCCAAACGCCAAACACTAAACTCATTATTCACATCCATGCCTGGTGGAATTTAGTTTCGGTATTAAGTTGCTTCGTTGCTAAGTGGTATGGTGTTCCTGTGGTGCTTTCTCCCCGCGGTATGCTTACCTCCTATACCTTAAGCAACCGCAATTCTTTGTCTAAAAGAATTATCCATAAACTGCTGGGAGAAACTTTATTAAAATATTGCCATATCCACGCCACCAGCGAACAGGAAAAGAAAGATATCCTTGCCGTTATCAAGCCAAAAAGCATTACCGTTATCCCTAACTTAGTCAGTTTTCAGTTTCCGGTTTCTGGTATTCCTACACCCAATAACGATACATTTCGTCTGCTCTTTCTGTCACGTATCGAACAGAAAAAAGGTCTTGAACTACTTTTTGAAGCTTTGGCAGCAGTAAAAATCCCCTGGCTGTTAACCATCGCAGGGAGCGGAAAAACGGAATATATACAAAGCCTGAAGCGTAAAGCAGCGGAGTCAGGAATTCATCAACAAATTTCGTGGATTGGACAGGTGGGGAATAAGGATAAATTTAATGTACTGGCCGAGCATGATTTGACGGTACTCACCTCCTATAATGAAAATTTTGCCAATGTGGTGGTAGAAAGTTTAAGCGTGGGTACGCCCGTACTCGTTAGTAAATTTGTTGGCCTGGCTGATTACGTTGCTGGTAAAAACCTGGGCTGGATTACCGGACTAAACATGGAAGAAATTGAAACCGGAATCCTTTCAGCATATCAGGACATAAAAAAAAGAAAAGAAATCAGAAATACCGCTCCTTTAATAATCAATAATGATTTTGACGATGATACTCTGGCCAAACAATACATCGAGTTTTATAAGGATATTTTAGCTACTCCAGCAGCATTTTAATCCTAAATGAATCCAAATTTTAGCTTCGTCATTTTAACTTTTAATGAAGAAATACATTTGCACAGGTTATTGGGGTCTATCCAAAACCTAAATGCCAAAACCTACATTCTGGATAGCGGAAGTACTGATGAAACGCTGAAAATTGCGGAAAGTTATGGCGCTGAGGTAAAGCAAAATCCTTTTATAAACCATCCAAAACAATGGGATTTCGCCTTAAAAAACTTTCCAATAGCAACACCATGGACAATTGGGCTGGACGCAGATCAGATTGTTACCCCCGAACTTTTTGAAATGCTCGCAAATTTCAATAGTGATGAATACCATGATGTCGACGGCATCTATTTTAACAGGAAAAATTTTTTTCAAGGGAAATGGATCAGGTTTGGCACCTATTATCCTTTTTATCTTTTAAAAATGTTCAGAACAGGCGTTGGCTTCTCTGATCTGAATGAGAACATGGACCACAGGTTTATCGTTCCCGGGAAAACCATGATCTGGAAAAAAGGCTGGATTTTGGAAGAAAACCTAAAAGAAAACGACCTTTCCTTTTGGAAGGCCAAACACGAACGTTATAGTGATCTGATAGCCCAGGAGGAAATAGAAAGGATGTTAGCACTACGGATGCAAAGTTTAAAGCCTAATTTATTGGGCAGTCCTGATGAAAAGCGGGCCTGGTTAAAAAGA
>Ga0182008_10001186_pt1 | contig 17968 bp, 17 predicted proteins | sample Sormic07211129_1_FD_120482 | JGI IMG/M metagenome (GOLD analysis project Ga0182008, IMG submission 120482) | Rhizosphere microbial communities from Sorghum bicolor, Mead, Nebraska, USA - 072115-129_1 metaG | ecosystem: Host-associated > Plants > Roots > Rhizosphere | place: USA: Nebraska...
CCGGCACCGACGGCTCGGCGGGACCGGAGCGGGCCCCCGGCTCCGAGGCACCGGGACGGGGCCCGGGCATCGGCGGCGTGGCCGGGGTGGCGGGCGGAGCGGAGCCCTGCCGGGTCGCGTGCATGAAAGGCCTCACCACATCCGGACGAGCACCGGCACGCGGCGCCGCGGGAGACCCCGCAGACCCCCCGAACCCCTCACCGGAGCCCGGAGCGGGCCACTCCCGCGGCCTGGTCGGCACAGGAGCCGAGCCGGGGCGGGCGGGGGTCGGGGGCGGTGGTGTGGTGGTGCTTCGGCGCTCCGTGGGCTCGGTGGAAGGCCCAGTCGGGCGGTGGGACGGGCGTGGGGGTATCTCGGGGCCCGACGGCTGTACCGCAACGGCACTGTCTTCGTGCGGCTCGCGGCGCACCGCCGGAGGCGTGTCCGGGAACCGGGCCGAGGCCTGCGGCGGGGGCGGTGTCTGGGAGGCCGGGGAGTCGGGCAGGTGCGCAGGCCGGTGGGGGGCCGAGTTGTCTCCGGTCCCGTTCGCGGTTGTGTCCGCGCCGGTCGCACGGGCACCGGCGTCTGCGTCGCTGCCCGAGCCCGCGCGCGCTCCGGTCGCCCCGGACATCGGGCCCGATCTTCCGCGTGACCCCGAGCCGGGGCCTGTACCCGAACCGGCGCCGGCCGCAGGACCCGTACCCGAACCGGCGCCCGCACCCGCCCCAGGCCCCGTACCCGAACCGGCGCGTGGGCTCCCGCCAGGACCTGTGCCCGAACCGGGACGCGCGCTCGCACCTGAGCGCGCGCTCGTGGCTGAGCCGGTGCTCGTGGCTGAGCCCGTGCTCCAGGCGGTGCTGTCGGTCGCGTCGTCCGTTCTCGGGGGTGTGGCCGAGGGCGGCTCCGGCTCCGTCTGTGCGGGCGGTTCCGTTTCCCGGGGCGTGCGCGGGCCTGTCGGAGTCGTGCGGGTGCCGAAGGCGTCGAAGGGCTTGGCGCTCGTCCAGGGGGACCATGCCCCGCCCGCACCCCCCGCGGGCGCCGAAGCCTCCGGCGACGGCCGGTCGGTCATTGCGTTCGTTCCCTCGGCTTCGGTTCCCGGTCGGTCGGCCGATTCGGCGGCTCCGGCACCCCGTGCCCCGCCCTCCGTACCGTCTCCCACAGTCGGCGGCCGGGAGGGGCGAGGCGGAAAGGAGGCATGCTGTGCTTCCGTGCTCATGCACCCCCCGTTCCCTCGTACCCCCGGGCCGACTATTCGTACGCGGGCCGTCGTCCGTGCGCTCAATCGATCTGCGCCGGACCGGCGCGGTCGGTCCGTCCCGGGGCAGGCATACCCGCATGAACGGACCGGCATCCCGGTGCGGGCTTTGCGACCGCACCGTTCCGCCGTACGTGCGCGTCACTCTACGGCTTGCCGCCGCCAGATCGGGAACCGGTCCACGGCCCCGGGGCATCTGCCCGGAACGTCCCTCTACCCTGCGGTAATCCTGTCTGGCAGGCTTCGTTCATGACTGCGCGCGCCGCCGACCGGGCCCGTTACGACCGGGCCACCGCCCATCTCGACGCCCCTCTCGCGATCGTCGACCTCGATGCCTTCGACGCCAACGCGGACGATCTCGTCCGCAGGGCCGGCGGCAAGCCGATCCGCGTCGCCAGCAAGTCCGTGCGCTGCAGGGCGCTGCTGGAGCGGGTACTGGCGCGGGACGGCTTCGCGGGCATCATGTCCTTCACGCTGGCCGAGTCGCTGTGGCTGGCGCGCGGCGGGTTCGAGGACGTACTGCTCGCCTATCCGTCGGCCGACCGGGCCGGATTCGCCGAGCTGGCCTCCGATCCCAAGCTCGCCGCGGCCGTCACCGTGATGATCGACGACCCCGCCCAGCTCCGTCTGATCGACGAGTCCCGCGACGGCGGCCGTGAAGTCATCCGTGTCTGCCTGGAGTTGGACACCTCGCTGAAGCTGTTCGGGGGACGGATGCGGGTCGGGGCCCGGCGCTCGCCGCTGCATTCGCCCGCCCAGGTCGCCGACCTCGCCCGTTTCGTGGCCGGCCGCCCCGGTTTCAAGGTCGTGGGGATCTTGGCCTACGAGGGCCATATCGCCGGTGTGGGCGACTCCGTCGCCGGACGGCCCCTGCGGTCCCGTGCCGTACGGCTGATGCAGGCCACCGCCCGCCGTGAACTCGCCGAGCGACGCGGTGAGGTGGTGCGCGCGGTACGGGCCGTCGTGCCCGATCTGGAGTTCGTCAACGGCGGCGGAACCGGCAGTGTGCAGACCACCGCCGCCGAGGACGCCGTCACCGAGATCGGCGCGGGCTCCGGCCTGTACGTCCCTCGCCTGTTCGACAACTACACGTCCTTCAGCGGCCGTCCGGCCGCTCTCTTCGCCCAGCCGGTGGTGCGCAGGCCGGGGGTCGGGGTCGTGACCGTCCTCGGCGGCGGCTACCCGGCCTCCGGCGCTCCCGGGCCCGACCGGCTGCCCGTCCCCCACCTGCCCGAGGGCCTGCGCTACGACCCCCAGGAAGGGCCCGGCGAGGTGCAGACCCCCCTCCTCGGCTCCCCCGCGGACGACCTGCTGCTCGGCGGCAAGGTGTGGTTCCGGCACGCCAAGGCCGGTGAGCTGTGCGAGCGGTTCGACGTGCTGCACCTCGTGGAGGGGGACGAGGTGACGGCGACCGTCCCGACGTACCGCGGGGAGGGGCACACGTTCCTGTGAGTCCCTCCGCCCGGTGATCCCGGATCAGTGGACGGTGTCCCGCTGGTCGGGGACCGTCGAACCGTCCTCCCGCCGCAGCGGCCCCCGGCTGCCGTCGGGGGCGTTGTAGGCCGTCGTCGAGCACGGGTACGGGTTCGCCCTGCGCGGCAGCGGGTCGATGAACATCGGGTTGACCAGCCAGCGGCCGTCGGCGTCGTCGTAGGCCCGGCACATCAGCTCCGGCTTGCCGCGGTTGAGGACGAGATGCGCGCCGGTGGCGTCGCCGACGAAGGTGACGTCCGTGTCCGCGTCGCCCGCCGCGAGGGCCGGTCGGCGCGGCCACGGCTGGCGTCGCCAGGCGGCGGCGCCGTGGACGCCGTAGATCTCCTGGTTGGTCCAGCACCGCTTGCCGTCGATGTAGGGGATCACCGCGCCACGGGTCGGGCCGGCGCCGCCGCAGCCCTGGTTCCAGACGGTGAGGCGGCCGCGCCGGTCGAGGACCGAGCGGATCGCGATCGTGTGGGCGGGGTCGATGCCGACGCCCCGCGCCCAGACCTCGGTGATCGGCTGGGAGCCCGCCGAGACGATGTAGACGTCGAATCCGGCCCGGTGGAGGGTGTGGATGAGGTCGCGCTGCTGGGTGTAGTAGCGGACGGCGGCCGGGACGGTGTGGGTGCCGAGGGTGCGGGTTGCGCCGATGGGGGCGGCCAGGGCCTCCGCGCGGGCCTCGCGGGCGTAGAAGGCCAGTTCGGCGGGGGTGCGGCCGGCGAAGAGCTGGGGGATCCAGGCGTACTGCGGGATGGTGCGCCGGTGGTTCCAGGTGCCGGCGAAGGCGGGGGCACCGGACGTGGTGGTGGCGCGCTCGCGGATGTCGAGGATCTCGTCCGTGCAACGCGGGTCGGCGGAGGTGCGCAGGGGGACGCCCGCGCCGCTGCCGCAGGCCGCCGTGAGGGCCTTGTCGGCGGCGGGGGTCAGCCAGGGGCTGGTGTCCCGCCAGCGGGCCGGGCGCGGGAGTGCGTCGTGGCGCAGCGCCCAGGAGAGGGTGGCGTCGGTGACGTCGTTCTTGGTGACCGTGTTGTCCCAGTCGAAGACGGCGACCGGCCGGCCCGCGGCCCGGGAGCAGCTGCCTCGTTCGTCGATGACCCGCTGGAGGTGGGCGCGGTTGTCGCCGTACCAACGGGCGGTCAGGCGGGGGCAGTCGGGGGCCGCGGTGGTGGGGGCGGCCGCCAGGGTGGTGGCCGTGGCGGCCGCGGCCAGGGTCCACGCGAGAAGCTGTCGCATACGCGTGGACCGTACCGTTTCGTCCGGTAGGACCTACAGAGGCGTGACGTACGCGCCCGAGATTCCGCCGTCCACCAGGAAGTCGGCGGCGTTGACGAAGGAGGAGTCGTCGCTGGCCAGGAAGGCCACCGCGGCGGCGATCTCCTCCGCCTCGGCGAACCGGCCGACGGGGATGTGCACCAGGCGGCGGGCGGCCCGCTCGGGGTCCTTCGCGAACAGCTCCTGGAGGAGCGGGGTGTTGACCGGGCCCGGGCACAGGGCGTTGACCCGGATGCCCTCGCGGGCGAACTGGACGCCCAGCTCGCGGGACATGGCGAGGACACCGCCCTTGGAGGCGGTGTAGGAGATCTGGGAGGTGGCCGCGCCCATGCGGGCGACGAAGGACGCCGTGTTGATGATGGAGCCCTTGCCCTGCCGCCGCATGTAGGGGATGGCGGCCTTGCAGCACAGGTAGACGGAGGTCAGGTTGACCTCCTGGACACGCTTCCAGGCCTCCAGGCCGGTCTCCAGGATGGAGTCGTCGTCGGGCGGGGAGATGCCCGCGTTGTTGAAGGCGATGTCGACGCTGCCGTAGGTGTCGTACGCCGTCCTGAACAGCGCCTCGACCTGCTCCGGGTCGGTGACGTCGACCTTCACGAAGATCCCGCCGACCTCGTCCGCGGCCGCCTTGCCGCGGGCGTCGTCGACGTCACCGCAGACGACGTGCGCGCCCTCGGAGGCGAGCCGGCGGGCGGTGGCGAGGCCGATGCCGCTGCCGGCTCCGGTGATGACGGCGGTGCGGCCGACGAGACGGCGGCAGATGATTTCCTCGTTCTTGTCGCTCATGAGCGGCTCAGGCCTCCGTGCTGATGAAGACGTTCTTGGTTTCGGTGAAGGCGGTCAGGGCGTCCGGGCCGAGCTCGCGGCCGAGACCGGACTGCTTGAAGCCGCCGAAGGGGGTCCAGTAGCGGACGCTGGAATGGGAGTTGACGGACAGGTTGCCCGCGCGGACGGCCCGCGAGACGCGCAGGGCGCGGCCCAGGTCGCGGGTCCACAGGGAGCCGGCCAGTCCGTACGGGGTGTCGTTGGCGAGGCGGATCGCGTCGGCCTCGTCGGTGAAGGGCAGGAGGACGGCGACCGGGCCGAAGATCTCCTCGCGGGCCGCGGCGGAGTCGTGCCGCTCGCCGGTGAGGACGGTCGGCGGGAACCAGAAGCCCGGCCCGTCGGGGGCGCCGCCGCGCAGGGCGGGCGCCTCGTCCGGCACGAACGACCGCACCCGGTCCAGCTGCTGACGGCTGATCAGCGGCCCCATCTGGGTCTTCTCGTCGGCCGGATCGCCCACCACCACCGACGCCAGGGTATCGGCGAGCAGCTCGCGGACCTCGTCGAACACCGGCTCCTGGACCAGGATCCGGGTGCGGGCGCAGCAGTCCTGGCCGGAGTTGTCGAGGAACGAGAAGGGGTCCACGGCGGTCTTGAGGTCGGCGTCGGCGAAGACGATGTTGGGGCTCTTGCCGCCGAGTTCGAGGGTGACCGGCTTGACCAGCCGGGCGCAGCGCTCCATGACCTCGCGGCCGGTGCGGGTGGAGCCGGTGAACACGATCTTCGCCACGTCGGGATGGTCGACGAGGGCGCGTCCGGCGATGTGGCCGTGCCCGGGGACGACCTGGAACAGATGCTCCGGCAGGCCCGCCTCCAGGGCGAGTTCGGCCAGCCGCAGGGCCGTCAGCGGGGTGGTCTCGGCGGGCTTGAGGACGACCGCGTTGCCCGCCGCGAGGGCCGGGAAGGAGCCCCAGGCGGCGATGGGCATCGGGAAGTTCCAGGGGGCGATCACGCCGACCACGCCGAGCGGTTCCTGGAAGGTGACGTCCCAGCCGCCGGGTACCGGGATCTGCTTGCCGAGCAGGCGCTCGGCGCCGCCCGCGGCGTACAGCAGCAGGTCGCGGGCGTTTCCGGCCTCCCAGCGGGCGTTGCCCAGGACATGGCCCGCCTCGCGGACCTCCAGCCGGGCGAGTTCCTCGACGTGGGCGTCGACGACGTCGGCGAAGCGGCGCAGCAGTCGGGCCCGGTCGGCGGGGGCGGCGGCCGCCCAGGAGCGCTGGACGGCGACCGCGCGGGCGACGGCACGGTCCACCTCGGCCGCGTCGGCGGCGGGGACGGTGGCGACGACCTCCTCGGTGGCCGGGTTCAGTACGACGAGTTCGTGCTCGACGGGTTCGCGCTCGACGGGTTCGTGCTCGGCGGTTTCGTGCTCGGCGGTTTCGTGCTCGGCAGACAAGGAGGGCCTCACAGGCGTTCGAAGGAGCGGCGCAGCTCCCAGTCGGTGACCGCGGCGTCGAAGGCGTCCAGTTCGACGCGTGCCATGTTGCGGTAGTGCGCGACGACCTCGTCGCCGAAGGCGGCCTCGGCGATCGGGCTGTTCTCCCAGAGCTCGGCGGCCTCGCGCAGGGTGGTGGGGACGTGCTCGAACTCCGCCGCGTAGGCGTTGCCCGGGCAGGGTTCGGGCAGTTCCAGCTTCTGCTCGATGCCGTGCAGGCCGGCCGCGATCAGCGCGGCGACGGCGAGGTGCGGGTTGACGTCACCGCCGGGCAGGCGGTTCTCGAAGCGCATCGAGCGGCCGTGCCCGACGACCCGCAGCGCGCAGGTGCGGTTGTCGTATCCCCAGGCGACGGCGGTCGGGGCGAAGGACCCCGGCTGGAACCGCTTGTAGGAGTTGATGTTGGGGGCGTAGAGCAGGGAGAAGTCCCGCAGGGCCGCCAGCTGTCCGGCGAGGAAGTGCCGCATGACGTCCGACATGCCGCCCTCCCCGTCGCCGGGCATGGCGTTGTTGCCGGCCGCGTCCGCGAGCGAGAGGTGGATGTGGCAGGAGTTGCCCTCGCGCTCGTTGAACTTCGCCATGAAGGTGATCGACACGCCCTCCTGGGCGGCGATCTCCTTGGTGCCGGTCTTGTAGATGGCGTGCTGGTCGCAGGTGACGAGGGCGTCGTCGTAGCGGAAGGCGATCTCGTGCTGGCCGGGGTTGCACTCGCCCTTGGCGGACTCGACGGTGAGGCCGGCGCCCGCCATCTCGTTCCTGATCCGGCGGAGCAGGGGCTCGATGCGTCCGGTCCCCAGCACCGAGTAGTCGATGTTGTACCGGTTGGCCGGTGTCAGGCCTCTGTAGTTGGCGTCCCAGGCCTGTTCATAGCTGTCGTTGAAGACGATGAACTCCAGCTCGGTGCCGACCTTGGCGGTGAAGCCGTGTTCGGCGAGGCGCTCCAGCTGGCGGCGCAGGATCTGGCGCGGGGCGGCGACCACGGGTGAGCCGTCGTTCCAGGCGAGGTCCGCGATGAGCATGGCCGTACCGGCGTTCCAGGGGACGCGCCGGAGGGTGCCGAGGTCCGGGTGCATGGCGAAGTCGCCGTAGCCGCGGTCCCAGGAGGACATGGCGTAGCCGTCCACCGTGTTCATCTCGGTGTCCACGGCGAGGAGGTAGTTGCAGCCCTCGGTGCCGTGGTGGAGGACCTCGTCGAGGAAGAAGCGTGCGGCGAACCGCTTGCCCTGGAGGCGCCCTTGCATGTCGGGGAAGGCCAGGACGACAGTGTCGATCTCACCGCTCGCGACGAGGGCGTGCAGCTCCTCGACGGAGAGCGGGGGTGTGCGGTCTGCCACGGGAAAGCCTCCTTCGGCTTCTACGGTCAGCCGGAAGCCATAAGGTATTCGGGAGAACCTTTGCTTGGGAAGGGGGTGCGGCGGGATGTCGCTCGATCAGGACGACAGCCTCGACGACCGGCTGACGCCGGTGCTGCGGCCGGTGCGGGCGGGCAACGGCTTCGAGGAGGCGCTGGAGCAGATCCTCCAGGTCGTACGACTGGGTCTGGTGCCGGGCGGCGAGCGGCTGCCGGCCGAGCGGGAACTGGCGGAGCGGCTGGGGATCAGCCGGGTGACGTTGCGCGAGGTCCTCAAGGTGCTGCAGGAGCAGGGCCTGGTGGAGTCCCGGCGCGGGCGCTACGGCGGAACGTTCGTCCTGCCGCGCACGGACGCGGGCGGCGAGGACGAGCTGCGGCGCCGGATCACCGAGGTCGACATCGAGGACGTGCTGCGCTTCCGGGAGGTGCTGGAGGTGGGGGCGGCGGGCCTGTGCGCGACGCACGGGCTGACGGACGACCAGGCGGACCGGCTGCGCGAGGCGCTGGCCCGCACGCATGACGCGCCGCTCGCCGACTACCGCCGCCTGGACACCCTGCTGCACCTGACCCTGGCGGAGCTCTGCGGCTCGCCCACGCTCACCGCCCAGTACGCGGCGGTGCGGGCCTCGGTGAACGACCTGCTCGACTGCATCCCCCTCCTCGTCCGCAACCTCGAACACTCCCAGCGCCAGCACATCGCCCTGGTCGAGGCCGTCCTCGACGGGGACGCGGACGGGGCACGGGAAATGATGCGCGAGCACTGCGCGGGTACGGCGGCGCTCCTGCGGGGGTTCCTGGCGTGACCGGGAGCGGCGGCGGCGCTGCGAGGAGCGGGGCGGGGCGGGGCGGGGCCCTGGCGCGCGGGGCGTTTCCGCGCCGAGCCTTGCCCTGGAGGGCACTCCTGGGAAAAGGTATGAGCTCAGTCCATTAGGGGATCGGGAGGGCGCATGGCGGGCAGGCCGCTGATCGGCGTCAGTACGTATCTGGAGGCCGGGGCGCGCTGGGGTGTCTGGGAGCTGGAGGCCGCGCTGCTGCCGGTCGGCTACCCGCGCCTGGTCCAGCGGGCCGGAGGACTGGTCGCGATGCTGCCGCCGGACGCGCCGGAACTGGCCGCGGCGACCGTCGCCCGGCTCGACGGCCTGGTGATCGCGGGCGGCCCGGACGTGGAGCCGGTCCACTACGGCGCCGAGCCCCACCCCCGCACCGGCCCGCCGGCCCGCGCCCGGGACGCCTGGGAGCTGGCGCTGATCGACGCGGCCCTGGCGGCACGCGTGCCGCTGCTCGGCATCTGCCGGGGCATGCAGCTGCTGAACGTGGCCCTCGGCGGCACCCTCGTCCAGCACATCGACGGCCACGCGGAGGTCGTCGGCGTCTTCGGCCGGCACTCGGTGAAGCCGGTCCCGGGAACGCGGTACGCCGAGATCGCCCCGGAGGAGGTCTCCGTACCGACGTACCACCACCAGTCCGTGGACCGGCTCGGCAGCGGTCTGATGCCCTCGGCCTACGCGGCGGACGGCACGGTGGAGGCCGTGGAGGTCCCGTCCGCGGACTGCTGGGTGCTCGGCGTGCAGTGGCACCCCGAGATGGCCGACGACCTCCGCGTCATGCAGGCCCTGGTCCGAGCCGCGTCCTGACCCACTCCGCCGTCGGCCCGCGCGGGCGGCCGAACACCGAGGAGACAGCAGATGAGGATCGTCGTCACGGGTGGCTTCGGTTTTCTGGGTGGACGGGTCGCCGCCGCCCTGCTCGCGCGCCGCGCCCTCGGCGGGAAGCGGATCGACCGTCTGGTGCTCGTGGACCAGGTCGTACGACCCGAGTCGCCGGTGTGGGCCGACCCGCTGGTGGAGGTGGTGCACGGCGAGCTGACCGATCGGCTCGACGAGGTGTTCGCGGAGCCCGTCGACCTGGTGATCCATCTCGCGGCGGCGGTGTCGGCCGCCTGCGAGGCGGACTTCGACCTGGGCATGCGCGCCAACGTGGACACGACCCGCGCCCTCCTGGAGGCGGCCAGGACCCAGTCCGCGTCCGGCGGGCGGGTGCCGCGCGTCGTCTTCTCCAGCAGCGTCGCGGTCTACGGCGGCGACCCGGCACTCCCGTTGCCCGCGACGGTCGACGAATCGACACTGCCCCTGCCCCGGACGAGTTACGGCACCCAGAAGCTGATGTGCGAGCAGCTGATCGCGGACTGCACACGGCGCGGGTTCGTCGACGGGCGCGTGGCCCGGCTGATGACGGTCACGATCCGTCCGGGCAAGCCGAACGCGGCCGCGTCGGGCTTCCTGTCCGGCATCGTCCGCGAGCCCCTTGCGGGCATCCCGGCGATCTGCCCGGTCCGCCCCGACCTCCGGGTGGCCCTGTCCTCACCCCGCCGCGCGGTGGAGGGACTGCTCCGGCTGGCCGAGGTGGAACGCGGCACCGCCCCCGGCCGGCTCGACGGCGCCCTCCCCGTCAACCTCCCCGCCCTCACGGTCACGGTGGCGGAGATGCTGGACACCCTGCGCCGCGTGGCGGGCTCCCGGGTGGCCGACCTGGTCACGGTCGCCCCCGACCCCGCGACCGAGGCCATCGTCGGTTCCTGGCCGGCGGCCGTGGACCCCACCCGAGCGGCCCGGCTGGGCCTGCGCCCCGACCCCGACTTCGAGTCGATCATCCGGGCCCATCTCGCCGACGAGACTCCGTGAGCCGGTTCAGCCCTTTCGGCCCTTTCGGCCCGTTCAACCCGTTCAGCCCTTTCAACCCGTCCCGCGCCTAACCCCGCGTCAAGGACAGCAGCTCCCGGGCCGGCCCCACCGGCCGATGCCCCGTGGGCCACACGGCCCGCAGTTCACGCGCCAGCGCCACCCCCTCCACCGGCACCCGCACCAGCCGCCGCATCGCCAGTTCCTCCCCCACGGCCAGTTCGCTCAGCACCGCGGGACCGGCGCCGCTCACCGCCGCCGCCTTCACCGCCGTCGTCGAGGACAGCTCGATCAGCGGCCGGGCCAACCCGCCCAGCGCGGCGTCCAGCACCTGCCGAGTCCCGGAGCCCTTCTCGCGCAGGATCAGCGGGGTCGCCGCCAACTCCGAGGCATCCAGCGGCCGTCGGCGCCGGGCCCATGCGTGCCCCGGTGCCGTCACCACGATCAGCCGGTCATGGGCGATGACCGTGAAGTCCAGCCCCGGCGGCACACTCACCCCCTCCACGAACCCCAGATCCGCCTCCCCCGACAGCAACCGCTCCGCGACCGCCGCCGAGTTCCCCGCGAGCAGCGACACCGCCGTGTCGGGCCGGCCCGCCCGCAGCGCGAGCAGCCACCCCGGCAGCAGGTACTCCGCGATCGTCATGCTCGCCGCCACCCGCAGCCGTGAGTCCCGCCGGTCCCGCAGCGCCTGCGCGCCCACGTCGAAGGCCTCCGCCGCCGCCACGATCCGCCGCGCCCAGTCCGTCACCAGGGCCCCGGCGTCCGTCAGCCGCGACCCCCGCGGCGAACGGTCCACCAGCGCCACCCCCAGCTGCCGCTCCATCGACCGGATCCGACTGCTCGCCGCCGGCTGGGTGACCCCCACCTCACGAGCCGCCGCGCCGAGACTCCCCAGCCGCGCCACCGCCAGCAGCAGCTCAAGGGCCCCGAGATCCGGCACCCGGTGCGCCAGCGTCCCGCCGGGCCCCGAACGCGCGACGTCCGACCGCTCCTCCGACTCGCTCATAACCCGAGTTTATGTCCCCATAGAGACGAAGTACCTGGTCGCGGCGATCCCCGGGCGAGACGGTGGACACATGGTCACCGCCGTCCGTCACCTCGGGCCCAACTGGTACGCCACCGTCATGGGCACCGCCGTCGTCGCCACCGCGGGAGCGACCCTCCCCGTCGGCGTCCCCGGCCTGCGCACCGTCTGCGCGGCCGTCTGGGCCCTCTCCCTCGCCCTTCTCCTGACCCTCCTCGTCGCCCGCGCCCTGCACTGGCGGCACCACCGCGACCAGGCCCGCGCCCACCTCCTCGACCCGGCGACGGCTCCCTTCTACGGCTGCCTCGCCATGGCCCTGCTGGCCGTCGGCGGCGGTGCGCTCTCCGTCGGCCGGGACTGGATCGGGCTCGGCGCCGCCCTCGCGCTCGACGCCGTGCTGTTCACCGCCGGGACGGTCGTGGGTCTGGCGGCCGCCGTCGCGGTCCCGTACCTCATGGCCGTACGACACAGGGTGGAGCCTCGGCAGGCCACTCCCGTGTGGCTGCTGCCCCTCGTCGCGCCCATGGTGTCCGCGGCGCTCGGTCCGCCGCTGGTGCCGTATCTGCCGCCGGGGCAGCCGCGGGAGACGCTGCTCCTCGGGTGCGTCGCGCTGTTCGGGCTGAGTCTGTTCGCGACGCTGCTGATGCTCCCGCTGGTCTTCGCCCGGCTGGTCACCGGCGGACCCCTGCCGCTCGTCCTCACGCCGACGCTGTTCCTGGTGCTGGGCCCGCTGGGGCAGTCCACCACCGCCGTCGGCAAGTTCGCGGACGTGGCACCGGGGGTCGTACCGGCGCCGTACGGCGAGGGCTTCGGTCTGCTCGCCGTGCTGTACGGGGTGCCCGTCATGGGCTTCGCCCTGCTGTGGCTGGTCTTCGCGACCGCCCATGTCGTCCGCGCCCGCCGGGACGGAATGCGGTTCGCCATGACCTGGTGGGCGTTCACCTTCCCGGTGGGCACCTGTGTCACGGGCGCGGAGGCCCTGGCCCACCGTCTCGGACTCTTCGTATACGGCTGGCTCGCGGTCGCCCTGTACGTCGTCCTCGTCGCCGCCTGGGCCACCGCCGCCCTGCACACGGTGCGGGGCCTGGTCAGCGGCGAGCTGCTCGCAGGGCCTCGCCCAGCACGTGTGGTGCTTGCGTCAACGACGGTCCGTACCAGGTCAGATGCCGTCCGCTGACGAGCGCGCAGCTCAGCCCGGGGAACGCCTCCGGACCGTCCTCGGCCGTGAAACGGTACGGCTCGTCCGGGAGGACGACGAGGTCGGGCTCGGCCGCCCGCAGCTCTTCGAGCGGGACGCGGGGGTAGCGGTCGGGGTGCGTCGCGTACACGTGGTCCACACCGAGGCGGGCGAGGACGTCGCCCGCGAAGGTGTCACGGCCCAGGACCATCCAGGGCCGACGCCAGATGGGGACCACCGCGGTACTGCGGCGCTCGGGGGGCCGTAGCGTCGCCCAGGTCTGTTCGGCCTCGTCGAGCCAACGGGGGCGGGAGGGGGCGCCGCAGGCTTCGAGTACCTGGCTGAGCTGGTGGAATGCCTGTGCTATGTCACATACCACTGTCACGAGGACCTCGACACCCGCCTCCTTCAGCGCCTCCAGATCTCCCTCACGGTTCTCCTCCGCGTTCGCCACCACCAGGTCGGGCGCGAGCGCGAGGACGCGGTCCAGCTTCGGGTTCTTGGTGCCGCCGACGCGGGGTACGTCGAGGCCGGCCGGGTGCGTGCACCAGTCCGTGGCGCCGGCCAGGGCGCCGGGGACCGACACCGCCACGGCCTCCGTCAGGGACGGGACCAGCGAGACGACCCGCGGGGGCACTAGCGCTGCCGGTCCTGGACCGCCTCGACGTGTTCGGCCACGGCGACCACGAGCAGGCGGGTGTCGGGCACGGTGGCGCGCCAGCGGTGGCGTACGCCGCCCGTCAGGTACAGGGTGTCGCCGCGGCCGAGCCGGTAGGCGCGGCCCTCCGCCTCTATCTCCACGGCGCCCTCGGCGACGAACATCAACTGGTCGTTGCGGTACTGGAATTCACGGCCCGCCTCGTGGTCGCCGATGAACTCCGAGGCGTGCATCTGGTGGTGGCCGCGGACCAGGGAGCGCACGCGCGGTTCGGGACCGGGCTGCGGGCCCTCGGCGCGCACCACGTCCACGCTGCACGCCGGGTCGGCGGCGGCGAGGAGCTCCACGGCCGTCGTACGCAGGGCGTCGGCGACCTTCTCCAGGGAGGCACGGCTCGGGCGGGCCCGGTCGTTCTCGACCTGGCTCAGGAAGGGGACCGACAGGCCGCTGCGCTCGGCCACGGCGGCCAGGGTGAGTTCCAGCGCCCGGCGCCTGCGCCGTACGGCCGCGCCCACGCGCAGCGGCTGCTCCTTGTGGTCGTCTTTGTGGTCGCCCATCGCTCCGGCTCCCTCCCTCGCTCCTCGGTCCCGGCAGTCCTGAGAAGTGCTCTGCTCCTGAAGAGTTCTCTGCACCTTACGCAGGTTCGGCAAACTGTTTCATGCGACCGTCACACACCCGTAAACAGTGCGTGCGGTCAATTCGCCAACTCTCGCCAGTAGACCAGTTCCACGGACGCTCCGGGTCCGGATTTCCCCTCGGTTCCGCCTCGGTTCCGAAGAAGGTGAACAGCGGGGACGGTGAGGTGGCCGACCGGCCTTGGGGATGGGTGTAGCGCTGTGTGGTTGGCCGGATTCCATTCGTGTCGTGGACACGGACCGAGGGACCCGCTACCGCGGGTGCGTAAGATCGCCGCCGGTTGTTCACATCCGCGCGGGGGGGCGACGGTGGAACGAGTGGAAAGACCTGACGACAGACGCGCGTCCGTGCTGCGTTTCGCGACGGAACTGGTGGCCTGGGTCGCGACGCCCTGGGCACTGTGGTCGTACTCCTGGCCGCTCGCGCTGCTTTCGGTGCTGGTGCTGATCGGTCTGCCGACCGTCTTCTCCACCCCCGGCGACAAGGCGAACGTGATGGTCGCGGTCCCGGGCTGGGCCACCGTCCTTCTGGTGCTGCTGCAGGTCGCGGCGGCCGTCGTCTCGGCGTGGTGGCTGATGCCGGTGTGGGCGGCCGCCCTGGTGTCGCTGCTCGCCGCGTCGACGCTGGTCACCGAGGTGCCACGCTGGCGTTGGCTGCTCGCCGGCGGGTGACTGTCAGTCCCGTACGGCATGATGCGAGACGTGACCGGACGACTGATGCTCCTCGACACCGCCTCGCTCTACTTCCGCGCCTACTTCGGCGTCCCGGAGTCCGTGAAGGCCCCGGACGGCACGCCGGTGAACGCCGTGCGCGGGCTGCTGGAATTCATCGACCGCCTGGTCAAGGACCATCGCCCCAGCGATCTGGTGGCCTGCATGGACGCCGACTGGCGCCCGCAGTGGCGGGTCGACCTCATCCCCTCCTACAAGGCGCACCGCGTCGCCGAGGAGCACGAGGCGGGTCCGGACGAGGAGGAGGTGCCGGACACGCTGTCGCCGCAGGTTCCGGTGATCGAGGCGGTGCTCGACGCGCTCGGCATCGCGCGCGTGGGGGTCGAGCCGTACGAGGCGGACGATGTGATCGGCACCTTCACGGCGCGTGCGAAGAGCCCGGTCGACATCGTCACCGGTGACCGCGACCTCTATCAACTCGTCGACGACAAGCGGGGGGTGCGCGTCCTCTACCCCCTCAAGGGCGTCGGCACGCTGCAGCTGACCGACGAGGCGTGGCTGCGCGAGAAGTACGGGGTGGACGGGCCGGGGTACGCGGATCTGGCACTGCTGCGCGGCGACCCGAGCGACGGTCTGCCGGGCGTGCCGGGCATCGGCGAGAAGACGGCCTCGAAGCTGCTCGCGGAGTTCGGGGACCTGGCCGGGATCATGGCCGCGGTGGACGACCCGAAGGCGAAGCTCACGCCGTCGCAACGCAAGCGGCTCGACGAGGCGCGGCCGTACGTCGCCGTCGCGCCGAAGGTCGTCAAGGTCGCCGACGACGTCCCGCTGCCGGACGTGGACACGGCGCTGCCGCACACCCCGCGCGACCCGTCGGGGCTGGCGGAGTTGGGGGCGCGCTGGGGGTTGGGCGGTTCCCTGCACCGGCTGCTGAGCACGCTCGGTGCGTGAGTGTGGGCGGAATCATCCCGCTATCGCCCTTCTTGTTTCCAGAGATGTAACTCTCTTTAAAGTGTCACCCGGGAAGGGATGCTAACTTAGGTAACCCTAAGCAAAGAAGCATGGGAGGCCGTCATGGCAGAACGTCCGGCTCGGAGGCCGCGGAAGCCCCATTCCGCGCAGGTCGTCCGCACAGAACGGCTGACTCCGCACATGCAGCGCGTGGTCCTCGGAGGCGAGGAACTGGCCGGTTTCGCGGCCGACACCTGCACCGACCACTATGTGAAGCTGCTGTTCCCCCCGGCCGAGGGTGTGACCTATCCGGAGCCCTTCGACATGGAGCGCATCCGTGAGGAACTCCCGCGCGAGGAGTGGCCGGTGACACGGACGTACACCGTGCGGGCCTTCGACCCGGAGTCCCTCGAACTGACCCTGGACTTCGTGGTCCACGGCGACGAGGGCCTCGCCGGACCCTGGGCGGCGCGCGTCCAGCCGGGCGAGACCGTGCGCTTCATGGGCCCGGGCGGCGCCTACGCGCCCGACCTCAGCGCCGACTGGCACCTGTTCGTCGGTGACGAGAGCGCCCTGCCCGCGATCGCCCGCTCCCTGGAGTCGCTCCCGCAGGGCACGGTCGCGCACGCCTTCGTCGAGGTGTCCGGGCCCGAGGAGGAGCAGAAGATCGACTCCGACGTGGAGGTCGTCTGGCTGCACCGCGGGGACCGGCCCGTCGGCGAACTGCTCGCCGAGGCGGTACGGGCGCTGGAGTTCCCGGAGGGCCGGATGCACGCCTTCGTCCACGGCGAGGCGCACTTCGTGAAGGAGCTGCGCCAACTGCTGCGCGTCGAGCTCCAGATCCCTCGCGAGGACCTGTCGATCTCCGGGTACTGGCGCCTCGGCCACAACGAGGACGGCTGGCAGGCGTCCAAGCGGGAGTGGAACGCACGTGTCGAGGCGGAACAGGAGGGGGCCTCGGCGGCCTGAGCCGGGCTGACTCCACGGCGCCTGGCACGAACGCAGGCACCGGCTCCGCGATCTCCGCGCGGGTGAGGTGAGCCACGGGGTCACGGCCTCGCGCCCGAGCAAGGGAACCGATCCGAGCCACCGGGTTCGGCCCCGCGGCCTCGGTAACCGCGCCGCGGCCCGCGCATCCACGCGGGCCGCCTTCTGTTGTGTCTACTGTGTCTACACCGAGCGCTGGTAGGACCGGAACGTCCGGATCGACAGCCACACGGCCACGATCGCGAGTGCCAGCAGCGCCCCCGTCCGGCTGAGGACGTCGCCCCAGTCGGGATGGTCGGACAGTGCTGAACGGCCCGCGACCATCGCCCAGTTGAGCGGATTGAAGTCCGCGATGTGCCGCATCCACGAGGGCATCTGCGAGGGCGCCATGAAGGCGCTCGACAGGAACGTCAGCGGCAGCAGCAGGAAGGTGTTGATGCCGATGATCGACTCCCGCTCCTGCACCAGCATCCCGAGCGCGTTGGACAGCGCCCCGAAGATGGTGCCGAGCAGCACGGAGGCGAGGACCAGGATCGCGACACCACCGGCCCCACCGGGGTAGTCGGCACCGCCGGCCAGGGCCAGCAGCACGATCACGACCGACTGGAACGCGGTGACCAGGCCGTTGTTGACGACGTTGCCGTTCATCAGCGCGGCCCGGCTGACCGGTGTGGTGAGGAACCGGTTGAGCGTGCCGCGCTGGATCTCCTCCAGCGTGCCCATGCCCGCCCACATGTTGGAGCTGAGCGCGCTCATCACCACCACACCCGGGACGAGATAGGTGAGATAGGTGGTGGTGCCGAAGCCGCCCAGCTCGACGACCTTCTTGAAGAGGTTGCCGAACAGGAAGAGCCAGATCACGGGCTGGATCAGCGTGATGATCGCGTACGCCGGCTGGCGTGTGAACACCATGAGTTGACGCTGCGTCATGTACCAGGTCTGAGAGACGGCCGTGCTCATCGCGCACCTCCGGCGAGGACGAGGTTCTCGGCGGCTTCGGTGTCCGCCTCGGAGTAACGGCGGCCCGCGTAACGGAGGTAGACGTCGTCGAGGGAGGGCCGGGCGACGGTCGCGGCGGCGACCCCCACCCCCGCCCGCTCCAGGGCCGCGAGCAGCGCTGGTACGGCGGCCGCACCGTCGTCGGCGCGGACGCTGATACGGCGCCCGTCGATCAACACCTCGTGCATGCCGGGCAGTTGCCCGATCGCCCCCTTGAGCAGCGTGCGCCCGGCCTCGCCGACCGCCTCGCCCAGCTCCAAGTGGACCGCGTCACCGCGGAGTTCACCCTTGAGGGCGTCCGGGGTGCCCTCGACCACGACCCTGCCCCGGTCGACGATGGCGATGCGCTCGGCGAGCCGGTCGGCTTCGTCGAGGTAGTGCGTGGTGAGGAGGATCGTCAACCCCTCCTCCCCCGCCAGCCGGTCGATCTCGTCCCACATCGCGGTGCGGGCCTCCGGGTCCAGCCCCGTCGTCGGCTCGTCGAGGAACAGCACCTCGGGCCGGTGCACCAGGCCGAGGGCCACGTCCAGGCGGCGCCGCATACCGCCGGAGTAGGTCTTCACCGGGCGCCGGGCGGCCTCGGCGAGGCCG
>Ga0182008_10001187_pt1 | contig 17949 bp, 11 predicted proteins | sample Sormic07211129_1_FD_120482 | JGI IMG/M metagenome (GOLD analysis project Ga0182008, IMG submission 120482) | Rhizosphere microbial communities from Sorghum bicolor, Mead, Nebraska, USA - 072115-129_1 metaG | ecosystem: Host-associated > Plants > Roots > Rhizosphere | place: USA: Nebraska...
TCGCGTGGGGCGTCGCCGGCCTCGGCGTCGGCAGCGTCAGCGTCAGCGAGGTCTTCCTCGCGAAGAACACGTTCCACGCCGGCGACTTCGGCTACGGCCTCCTGTTCGGCGCGATCGGGACGGGCCTCGTCGTCGGGAGCTTCTGGAGCGGATCGCTGCAGGAGCGGTTCGGGCTCGCGCGGACGTACGGCCTCGCCATTCTCGTGATGGCGATCGGCTTCGGCGCGGGCGCCGCAAGCCCGAACGTGTGGGTCGCGGCGGCCTGCTGTGTCGTCGGCGGTCTCGGCGACGGCGTCGCGATCGTCTGCAACGCGCTGCTCGTGCAGACCGGCGCGCGCGACCAGATCCGCGGCCGCGCGCTGACGGTGCTGATGGCCGGGACGATGTCGGTGCAGGCCCTCGGCACGGTGCTCGCCGGCGCGCTGATGCCGCCCGGCGGCGCCCGGTGGGTGTGGGCTGCCGGCGCCGTCACGTTCGCGGTGGCCGCCGTGATCGGCTATGCGCTCGCCCGCGAGCCGGCGCGCGCCGCCGCTCCGGCGACCGCGGCTCGCTAACTAGGCTTCCGCCTCGTGGCCGGGCGCCGCGACTGGACCCGCGAGACGCTTGCCGCCGGAGTCCGCGACGGCGACCGGCGGGCACTCGCGCGCGCGATCACGCTCGTCGAGAACGGCGAGGCGCTCGCGTACGACGTCGTCCGCGACCTCTATCCCGAGACGGGCCGTGCCTACGCCGTCGGCCTGACCGGCCCGCCCGGCGTCGGCAAGTCGTCGCTCATCTCCGCGCTGCTCCGCCACGTGCGCGCCGACGACATGCAGGTCGGGGTCATCTCGGTGGATCCGTCGAGCCCGTTCTCGCAGGGCGCCCTGCTCGGCGACCGCATCCGCCTCTCCGACCACTTCCTCGACCCCGGCGTCTTCATCCGCTCGATGGGCACGCGCGGCCACCTCGGCGGGCTCGCGGAGGCGACGCTGCAGGCGCTGCTCGTCCTCGACGCCGCCGGGAAGGAGCTCGTCTTCCTCGAGACCGTCGGGACCGGCCAGAGCGAGGTCGAGGTGATCGGGATCGCGGACACCGTCCTGCTCGTGCTGATGCCGGGCTCCGGCGACTCGGTGCAGGCGCTGAAGGCCGGGATCATGGAGATTCCCGACGTGATCGCGATCAACAAGATGGATCATCCGGCGGCGAAGACGATGCTGAACGAGGTGCGCTCGATCCTTGCGCTCGATCACGACCGCGACTGGCGGCCGCCGATCGTGCTGACCGATGCGACGCGCGGCGAGAACGTCCCGGAGCTGTGGGGGAAGATCGCGGAGCATCGCGCGTACCTCGAGCAGTCGGGCGAGCTCGACGCGCGGCGGCGGAAGAATCTCGCCGGCGAGGTCTTCGCCGTCGCATCCGCGCGCGCGAAGCAGCACATCGAGCGCGCGGTGCAGGACGATCCGGAGCTGCGCCGTGTGCTCGACGACGTGCAGCAGCGGCGCCTCGATCCGCTGACGGCGGTGCGTGAGATCCTCGAGAAGGTGTTCAAGGTTGGCGATAACGGCGCCGCCTGAGCTGCAGGACATCGAGGCGGCCCGCGCGCGCCTCGACGGCGTCGCGCGCGTCACGCCGGTCTACCCGTCCGAGACGCTGTCGCGCGCGGTCGGCCGCGAGGTGCTGCTGAAGGCCGAGAATCTGCAGCGCACCGGCTCGTTCAAGATCCGCGGCGCCTACAACCGCATCTCGATGCTCAGCGACGCGGAGCGGTCGGCCGGTGTCGTTGCCGCGAGCGCCGGCAACCACGGTCAGGCGGTTGCGTGGGCAGCGCGGGAGGTCGGCGCCAAGGCGCGGATCTTCATGCCCGAGGACGCGCCGATGGCGAAGGTCGAGGCGACGCGTCACTACGGCGCCGAGGTCGTGCTCACCGGGCCGGCGATCGAGGAGGCCCTCGAAGCGTGCGGTGCGTACGCCGGCGACAGCGGCGCGACGTTCGTCCATCCCTTCGAGGATCCGCGCGTGATCGCGGGGCAGGGGACGATCGGGCTCGAGCTCGTCGACCAGGTCGAGCAGATCGAGACCGCGATCATCCCGATCGGCGGCGGCGGGCTCGCGTCGGGGATTGCGCTCGCGCTGCGCGGCGCGAAGCCGGGCATGCGCATCGTGGGTGTCCAGGCGGAGGGCACGCTGCCCGGCGGCTCCGGGTACACGATCGCCGACGGCATCGCCGTGAAGAAGCCGGGCGAGTTGACGATGTCGATCCTCGAGCGCGTGCTTGACGACATCGTCGCCGTCGGCGACGAGGAGATCAGCGAGGCGATCGTCCTCCTGCTCGAACGGACGAAGCTCGTCGTCGAGGGTGCGGGCGCCGTCAGCGTCGCGGCGCTCCTCTCGGACAAGGTCGGCGGCACCGGCTGCGTCGTGCCCCTGCTCTCCGGCGGCAACATCGACGCGACGCTCCTCATCTCCGTCGCACGGCACGGGCTCGCCGTCGGCGGCCGCTACCTCGTGTTGCGCACGCGTGTGCCCGACCGGCCGGGCGAGCTCGCGAAGCTGCTGACGCTGCTCGCCGAGGAGCGCGTCAACGTCGTCGAGGTGGAGCACCAACGCGAGACGGCCGGCCTGCCCGTCGCGATGACGGGCGTCGAGCTGACCCTCGGGACGCGCGACGCCGCGCACTGCGAGGAGATCCTCGCGACGCTCGAGCGGCTCGGCTACCCGACCGAGCGCCTGGCCTAGAGGCCGAACCAGGATGACGCTCGCCGCGCGGCGCAGCCGCTCATGCTGCGTCGGCCCCTATACCGCGGCGGGGCGGAGCCTGTAGAGCAGGGCGAAGCCGAGGCGGCGCGACCGCTCGACGCGGGCGGGCTTCGGCTCGTTCGGCAGCCGCGGGTTCCGGAGCGAGTCGCGGATCGCGTCGGCCTGCATCTGCGCTGCCGAGATGGAGTGAATCGCGGAGTTCATGCCCACAGGACGGCTTGGGTGGAGGCATTCTTCCGTCGCATGCCGGCCTGTCCCGTCTGCGGCACCGAGAACCCCGACGTCGCGCGCTTCTGCCTCGCGTGCGGGGCGGCGCTGAGCACCGAGCCGCCGCGCGAGGAGCGCAAGGTCGTGACCGTCCTCTTCGCCGACCTCGTCGGCTTCACGTCGCGTGCCGAACGGCTCGACCCCGAAGAGGTGCGCGCGGTTCTGGCTCCGTACTGGGAGCGCCTGCGCCGTGAGCTCGAGACGCGCGGCGGCACGGTCGAGAAGTTCATCGGCGACGCGGTGATGGCGTTGTTCGGAGCACCGACGGCCCACGACGACGACCCGCTGCGCGCCGTCGGCGCCGCGCTTGCGATCCGCGATTGGGCCCGCGAGGAGGGCGACGTGCAGGTGCGCATCGCGGTCAATACGGGGGAGGCGCTCGTGCTGCTCGGAGCCCGCCCGGCGGAGGGCGAGGGAATGGCGTCCGGTGACGTCGTGAACGCGACCTCCCGCCTGCAGGGCGCCGCGCCGGTCAACGGCGTCCTCGTCGGCGAGACGACGTATCGCGCGACGCGCGACGTCGTCGAGTACGCCGAGCACGAGCCGGTCGTGGCCAAGGGCAAGGCCGAGCCGATCCCGGTATGGGAGGCGGTGCAGGTGCGGTCGCGGCTCGGTATGGACCTCGAACGCGCGACCTTGCCGCTCGTCGGACGGACGCGGGAGCTCGGCGTGATCGTCGACGCGTTCGAACGTGCGAAGTCCGAGCGGGAGCCGCAGCTCGTCACGCTCGTCGGCGTCCCCGGCATCGGGAAGTCGCGGCTCGTCGGCGAGTTCTTCTCGCGGCTGGAGGGGGAGCCGGATCTCGTGTGGTGGCGGCAGGGACGTGCGCTGCCGTACGGAGAGGGCGTGAGCTTCTGGGCGCTCGCGGAGATGGTGAAGGCGCAGGCGGGGATCCAGGAGAACGACGCGCGGGCAGGCGCCGACACGAAGCTCCGTGAGAGCGTCGAGCGACTCGTCGACGAGGACGAGCGCGACTGGGTGCTCGAGCACCTGCTGCCGCTGGTCGGCGGCGACCAGCGAACGGGCAGCGGTGAAAGCGCGCCCGCCTGGCGGCGCTACTTCGAAGGGATGGCCGAGCAGCGGCCGCTCGTCATGGTCTTCGAGGACATGCATTGGGCCGACGAGGGCCTGCTCGACTTCATCGACCACGTCGTCGACTGGGCGAGCGGCGTCCCGATCCTCGTCCTCGCGACCGCGCGGCCGGAGCTGCTGGACCGGCGGCAGGCGTGGGGCGGGGGCAAGCTCAACGTCTCGACGATCGCGCTCACGCCGCTCTCCGACGAGGAGGCGGCGCAGATCATCCACGGCGTGCTCGAGCAGTCGGCGCTGCCGGCGGAGACGCAGCAGGCGCTGCTCGAACGCGCCGGCGGCAACCCGCTGTACGCGGAGCAGTTCGCGCGCCTCTACATGGAACGCGGCACCGCAGAGGACCTGCCGCTGCCCGAGACCGTGCAGGGACTGATCGCGGCGCGTCTCGACGGGCTCTCGCCCGAGGAGAAGCGACTCGTTCAGGACGCATCGGTCTTCGGGAAGGTCTTCTGGGCCGGTGCGCTCGACGCGGACGAGAACGCGCTCCACTCATTGGAGCGCAACGGGATGCTGCGCCGCGAGCGCCGCTCCGCGGTCGCAGGTGAGACGCAGTACGCGTTCCGCCACGTGCTCGTCCGCGACGTCGCCTACGGTCAGATCCCGCGGGCGGCACGCGGTGAGAAGCACGTGCGCGCAGCGCACTGGATCGAGTCGCTCGGGCGGGCCGAAGACCATGCGGAGCTCGTTGCGCACCACTTCGGCGCCGCACTCGAGCTGGGGCTCGACGTCGCCGATTCCGCGTGCCACGCCTTTGCGCGGGCCGGCCGCCGCTCGGAGTCGCTCGGTGCGTGGCCGTCCGCCGAGCGGTTCTATGCCGCTGCGCTCGAGTTGTGGCCCGACGGCGACCCCGAGCGGCCGCGGCTGCAAGCCGCTCATGCACGCGCGATCGCCCGCACCACCGGAGAGACGGGACCGCTCGCGAGCGCAGTCGACACGCTCGAGGCGGCCGCGCTGCGCGAAGACGCCGGAGCGCTCGCCTCGTTCGCCGCACAGAGCGCGTGGTACCGCGGCAATCACGACGAGGCAGCCGCCTACATCGAGCGCGGCAAGGCGCTGCTCGCCGGCGCGCCGCCGTCTCCGGCACTCGCCTCCCTCCTGGCAGAAGAGGCTCGCCTGGCCGTGCTCGGCAACCGCTACGACGAGGGCCAGTCGGTCGGCGCGGCAGCCCTCGAGCTCGCGACGCAGCTCGGTCTCGACGAGCAACGTGCGTCGGTCCTCAACACCCTCGCGACCAAGAAGTTCATCGACGGGGAGCTCGAAGAGTCGGACAGGCTGCTCGAGCAGATCATGGAGATCGCGCCGCCGGGGTCGTATCAACGGTTCCGGGCTTACGCCAATTACGCCATCACGGCGTCCGCCGACGGTGATCGCGACGCGTGGCTCCCGCGCTGGGAGCGCGCGCTCGAGCTGGCGACGAGGGCGGGCGACCGGGCCAACATCCTGTGGCTCGAGAGCAGCAGGATCGCGGATGCGCTCGACGTCGGCCGGTGGGACGAGGTGCTCTGGCGAGCGGACGCGTTTCTCGCGCAGGGGCCGCACTACCTCGATCACAGCATCCTGCTCTACAAGGCGATCGTGCTCGCGGCCCGTGGCGAGCGCGAGCACGCGCTTGCGCTGCGCGACCGCGCGCTCGAGTCGACCGCTGGCATCACGGAGCACCAGGTGGTGATCCCGGCCCGGATGTTCAGTGCGGGTGTGACGCTTCTTGCCGACGATCCGAGCCGTGCCCGGGAGCTCGTCATGGAAGCGGAGGTCGTCGCGGCAAATCTCGCGTACCGCGCGCCAGGCGTCGGCGGGTTCATCGCGGCGACGATCGCCCGGACGGGCAGGAGCGATGCCTGGCTCGCGATCCATTCGCGCGGCGCGCCGACGAGGCGGATCCTCGCGCTGCGCCTGCTCCTCTCCGGCGACGTCGTCGCCGGCGCCGACGCCTGGGCGCGCGTCTCGCCGCACGACGAAGCGTGCGCCCGGCTTTACGCCGCTCGTGTCCTCCTCGGCGAAGGCCTCCGCGGCGAAGCGGACATCCAGCTGCAGCGCGGCCTCGCGTTCTTCCGCGCCGTCGGTGCGACGAAGGTCGTGCGCGACGGGGAGGCGCTGCTAGCTGCCGCCGCAGCGGCGGAATGAATAGGTCTCGCCGGGCCACGAGGCGATCCCGCCGTCGAGCACCGGCCGCGCGTCCAGCCCGACCGACTGGAGGACGCTCGCAGCGACCGCGGCGCGGGCACCGCTCTCGCAGATCGTCACGATCGGCCGCTCGCCGCACAGGCCGTTCTCCGCCGCCTGGCGCACGCTCCGGTAAGGGAGGTGCGTGCTGCCGGGGATGAAGCCGTGGTCACGCTCGTCCTTTTCGCGGACGTCGATCAGCTGCACCTCGCCGTTCGCGAGCGCGCGCTCGAGCTCGTCGACGGTCACAGAGGGCAGCGCCTCGTCCGCGCCCGGCTCGCGCCAGCCGCCGAGATCGAAGATGGCGACGGCGTGCAACCGCTCCGCGGCGTCGAGTGCGTCGCGCTCGTTCGCTGCTTCGAGCACGACCGGCCGCTCGGGCAGGACGAACGCCGACTTCGTGCCGAACGACCCGCCGAACAGCGGGACGTTGATCGCGCCCGCGCTGTGGCCGGCGGCGTAGGCGTGCCGGTCGCGCACGTCGAGCAGGACGGCGCCGCCGCCGTCCTCGACGTGTCGCAGCGGCGGCTGGGCGCCGAGGAAGGAGCCGCGGTTGAGCTCCACGATCGTCTCCATGTTCGGCGGCCGCGGCGGTTGCGGCCCAGACGCCTTGCACATGAACTCGTCGTACGTCTCGACGAGCGCCTGGTTGAAGCGGCGTTCGAAGCCGATCGTCGTCGACGGCTTCGGGCTCAGGTTCGCGCCGCAGAGCGAGCCGGCGACGTGGCCGGGATACACCTCGACGCCGTCGCCGAGCTCGACGAGCCGGCGCAGCGAGTGGAAGAGGCCCTCGGCGCCCTCAGTCGCTTCGACCGCGAGGTCGGGCCGCGCGGCGTCGCCGACGAACAGCGAGTCCCCCGTGAGCACGAGCCACGGCTCGTCGCCCCGGGTCCGGTCGGTCACGGTGAAGGCGCAGTGCTCGGGCCGGTGTCCGGGCGTGTGGATGACGCGCACGACGACGTCGCCGAGCTCGATCTCCTCGCCGTTCCGGAGCGGCTCGTGCGGGAACGCCGCGCCGGCCGCCGCGTGGACGCGCACCGGGACGTTCCGCTCGAGCGCGAAGCGGCCGTGGCCGGACACGTGGTCGGCGTGCGTGTGGGTCTCGAGGACGGCGACGATCTCGACGTCGGGATCTGCGTAGCGCTCGATCGCATAGGCGGGATCGACGATGACCGCGACCCCGGCTTGCTCGTCCCCGACGAGGTACGAGCCGCAGCCGAGGTCGTCGTCGACGTACTGCCGGAACAGCACCAACGGCGACGCTAGCACCGGTCACGGCTATATCTCTTGTAGTGAACGACGCACCACGTCGTCGCGACCTCGTTCGTGGACCGTTGCATGTCGGGCTTGACTTCCGCGTTGAGGAAGTCATAGGTTCGTCGTGCTTTCCACCACAAGCTCATATTGAGGGGAACATGCTCTCCGCGAGGAGAGCCGAGGGGGGTGGCTGAAGCCGCGGTCGCGTGGGCTGACGGCCTGCTCGCAGCCGTCGTATTTGCGCTCGTCGTCGGCAGTGCCTCAAAGAACACCGCCGGATCGTCGAGCGGGAAACGTCGTGCTGACGGACCAGGTTCAACGGCACCCCGTCGTCCCGTACGAGTACGCGCTCGACAACGTGTGCACGATGAAGCAGGGGAACTTCCGGCTCGGCCAGCGCGACGACATCGTCTATTGGAACGGAGGACAGCTCGGGGAACCCGATGGCGGTCATGCCGGTGTACAACACCGTGGTGAAAGGCTCGACGCTCCAGTACACGGTCGGTTGACCTAGGGGAGGCTCGCGTGCGGGGCCGCTGCGGTCGGCCCACGCGCGCCTCACGCGGGCCGAACAGCTACACCTGCACGGTGAAGGCGCTCGCAGCCGCCGTCCTCGTCGCGCTCGCGGTCCCGGCCGCAGCGGGCGCGCACGCGAGCCTCGTCCGGACTCAGCCGCTCGACGGCTCGGTGCTCCGCGCCTCGCCGGCGGCCGTCCGCATCGTCTTCGACGACGTCGTCCGGCGCGGCCCGGGGATCGAGGCGATCCGAAACGGCGGCGCCTCCGTGCTCGCGGGGACGGCCCGGGTCGACGGCGGGAGGACGCTCGTCGTCCCGCTCAGGCCGCATCTGCCGGACGGGAACTACAGCGTGCGCTGGGCGATCGTCTCGGACGACGGCCATCTCGAGTCGGGCGTGCTCGCGTTCGCAGTCGGCGTCGGCAGGCCGCCGCCGACGGCCGCGCTGCGCGCCGAGGCCGCGGGGGCCCAGCCCGGCGCCGTCGCTGCGCGCTGGCTCTTCCTCGGCGGAATTCTCGCGGCGGTCGGGATCGCGCTCTTCGCGCTCGTGCGCGGCGCACGCGACGAGGCCGTCGCGCTCGTGCTCACGTCGACGGCCGTGGCGGCCGCCCTCGGCGCGGCCGACGCCGCCCACGGCGCCGGCCTGTCGACGCGGGCCGGGACGGTGTTCTTCGGCGCCTCGATCTACGGCGTCGTCCTCGCGCTCCTCGCGGCGTCGGCGACGCTCGCGCCGCGTGTGCTCACAGCCGCGCTTCTGCTCGCGTTGCCGCTCGTCGCCGCGCCGACGCTGTCCGGACATGCGCTCGACCGCGGGCTGCCACGGCTGAACGTCGCCGCCGACGTCCTGCACGTGGCCGGAGCCTCGGCGTGGGTCGGCGCACTCCTCGGGCTCGTCGTCACGCGACGACGGGACTTCCGGCTCGTCGTCGGCGGCGTGGTCGTGCTCGCGGTCAGCGGTGTCGTGCGAGCGTCCTACGAGCTGCTGCACGTCGCGCAGCTCTGGGAGACGAATTACGGCCGGACGATCCTCGTCAAGACGGGCCTGCTGTTCGCGGCCGCGGCGCTCGGGCTGTGGCGCCGCCCGCGCATCGAGCTCGTGCTCGTCGCGGGGCTCGTCGTCGCGGCCGCGGTACTGGTGCTCGAGCGCCCCGGCCGGAATGTCGCTCGCGCCGCCTCGCCACCGGCTGCGGCGGAGCCCGGACCGCCGCCGCCGGCTCCGCCGGCCGACGCCGTCGTCGTCGCGCGCGAGCTCGGTTCCTACGGCGTCGCGCTCGCCTCCGAGCGGAGGCGGTTGACGGCGCTCGTCCTCTCGCCGGCCGGCGGCGGCGCGGACGGGCTGAACGTGCAGATCGACGGCCGCGACGCCGCGCCGTGCGGGCACGGCTGCTACCGCGTCGACGGAGCGCACGGCCCGACGGCCCGGGTGAGCGTCGCGGGTCTGACGCGGGCGATCGACTCGCCGCTCGACGCGACGCGTGCAAGTGTGCGCTCGTTCGTCGACTTCTTCCGCGGCTCGAAGAGCGTCGAGTACGTCGAGCGTCTCGCGTCCAGCCCGACGAACGCGATCGTCACCCGCTGGCGGCTCGAGGAGCCGAACAGGTTCTCGTACTCGATTCGGGGCGGCGCGCAGGCGATCGTGATCGGCGGCCGCCGCTGGGATCGCGACTCCCCGACCGGGCGCTGGCAGGAGTCGTCGCAGACTCCGCTGCCGCAGCCGGCGGTGCCCTTCAAGCGTGCGACGAATGTCTGGCAGGTCTCGACGCACCACATCGTGTTCGTCGACCCTTCGATTCCGGCCTACTTCGACCTCGAGTTCCATGCGCGCCCGACCGCGCTGCACATGGTCGCCGCCGCGCACTTCATGGTCGACCGCTACGTCAACTTTGGCTCGACGCCTCGGCTGCGCCCTCCTCGCTGAGCAGCCGCCAGACATAGAAGCCGATCGCGCAGAGGAAGACGAGCGTCTGCTCGCCGTTCATCAGGATGCCGCCGAGATTCTGGTCGCGCACCGGTGAGAGCCCCCAGAGGCGCGGCGTGTGCTCGTAGTACGAGTAGATCACCCGCGTCGAGAAGATGAGTGCGAGCCCGAGGAACGACGAGGCGACGAAGCCGACGCCGAGATAGGCGAGCGCCGCGGGCGACGACAGCCGCCCGGAGACGAGCGGCCACCAGAACAGCAGCCCGCCCAAGATCAGGACTGCGTGCTCGACCTGCAGCGGCCAGCTGTTTCGCAGCGCGTAGTCGTAGACGTTCGCCGCGTGCGTCGCATACCAGGCGACGAGCCACGCCGGCAGCGCGTAGCGAGCGCGCACGTGCGGCAGCGCCCGCCGCATGCGCGGGGTCAGGCCGAGCAGGAGGAAGAGCGGCGCGATGTCGGCGATGAGCGCGTTCTGCAGCAGGTGGATGAGCAGGAGCCGCTTGACGGCGATCGTCTCGAGCGGCGAGTTGAGCGAGCCGGCGATCAGCACGATCCCGAGTGCGAACGAGCCCGCGCGCCACGGCTCCGGCCGGTCCTCGCGCGCGAACCAGACGTAGGCCGCCGCCGCGACGACCGCCGCGCCGAGGAAGAACCACTCGAAGGTAAAGCTCGTCGCGCTCACGCCGTCACCGTCCGGCGAAAGGGGCGGATGCGCGGCCGGAGGAGGACGAAGGCGAGCGTTCCGAGCGTCAGCACCTGCTCCGCCATCATCACGACGCCGGCGAGCTGCTGCTGCCGCAGGCTCGGGTACGCCGGGTAGAGCGGGTGGAAGGTGAACATCAGCACGTCGCTGAGGACCTGGCTCGAGGCGAACATCGCCGCCGCGAGCGCGACGCGGAGTCCGACCGCGCGGCGGTCGTCGAGGAGCAGCGTCCACGCGAGCAGGCCGGCGACCGCCCAGCAGGCGTGCTCGAAGTAATGGAGCCGCTCGTGGTGCAGGGCCGCGTCGTAGAGCGCGGGCACGTGCCAGACGGCGAGGTTCGCAGCCCAGAGCGCGTAGGCGATCTTCGGCCTGACGAGCCTCCGGAGCGGGGTGCGCGCCAACGGCTTGAGGACGCCGGGCGGCAGGAGGAAGAGCGCGAGCGGTCCCCGGGTCGCGAGCACGAGGAGCGCGGGGGAGAGGTCGCCCACGAGGACGTGCTGCGTCATGTGCCAGGTCAGGTTCTCGTCGGCGCGCTCGTCGAGCGCGAGCAGCGAGATCGGGACGAGCGCGATCCCGGCGGCGAAGAACGCGACGCGGCCCCACCCGGCGAGGTCGGGGCGGCCGCGGCGCCGCAACCGGACGACCGCCTGTGCGAACAGGAGCGCCCCGAGAGCGCAGACGGCGTGCACGGCCACGCGCGGATTCTGCCTGCGCTCCGCCCGCGCACTGGTGGCAGCCGAGCTCCAGCCTCTTGTCAAGGAAAGTGCGACGTGCCACGATTCATCCGGGTCATGGCGAGGGAGGCTCGGCAGTCGTGTGAGCGGGTTGTGAGCGCGTCCTGTCAGGGTCGGCGGTCATGAGGAAGGTCGCCGTCTTCAGCGCAGCCGCAGCCGTGCTGGCCGTGGGCGGGCACTCGGCGGGGGCACGCCCGCCGGCGCCGACCGCCGCAGGCCTGCCGAGCGAGCGTCCGACGATCGCCGCGCCGGCGAAGGATGCGTCCCGGCTCGCCGGACAGCTGATCGACGTCGCGGCGGTGGCGCGGTCTCGCGGCTCCGCGACCGCCGCTGCGGCTGCGGCGCACGTCGGCCTCGACGTGAGCGCTGGGCGGGTTCGACTCGTCGTCGCCGCCGCTTCCGCAGACCTTGGTCAGGCGGCGGTGCGCGCTGCCGGCGGCGACGTGGAGGCGATCTCCGGGCGACTCGTGCAGGCGCGCGTTCCGGTGACCGCGCTGAGCTCGCTCGCACATGCGACCGGCGTGCTGCAGGTCAGACCGCCCTTGACGCCCGTTCCGCAGGACGTCACGGGGGAAGGGCCTGCCGCGGCGCACGCCGACGTCTGGTTTGCCGCGAACCTGAAGGGCTCGTCCTCGGGCACGTCGGTGAAGGTCGCGATCATCGACATCAGCTTCGCCGGCTATGCCGGCCTGCTCGGGACGGACCTGCCCGCCCTTGCCGACGTCACCACGGTCGACGACTGCGGCGGGGATCTCACCGCCGGCGACGGCCACGGCACAGCCGTCGCCGAGGTCGTGCACGACATGGCGCCCGAGGCCAAGCTCTACCTGATCTGCGTCGACAGCGAGGTCACGCTCGCCCAGGCCGAGCAGTACGTCGTTGCGAACCACATCCCGATCGTCAACCACTCGGTCGGCTGGTTCGGCGACATGCCGGGGGACGGGAGCGGCGGCGCGGGCACGCCGGACGCGACGGTGGCCGACGCGAGGAGCCACGGCGTGCTGTGGGTGAATGCCGCCGGCAACGCGGCGACCACACACTGGCGTGGAACGTGGAACGACCCCGAAGGCGACGGGATCCTCAACTTCTCGGGCAGCGACGAGGGCAATACCCTCGTCGCGCAGCCGGGCGACGAGCTCTGCGCGGAGCTGCGGTGGAACGTCTGGCCGGTGACTGCGCAGGACTACGACCTCTACCTCATCCGCTCGTCCGACAACACGATCGTGGCCGCGTCGGCGACCGACCAGGCCGGGAGTCCTTCGCCGCCGGTGGAGACGGCGTGCTACACGACGTCGGACGCCGGCGCGACGCCGTATGCGTGGGTGATCGCTCGCTTCGGCTCAGGCGGGTTTTCGAATCCCACGTTCGATCTCTTCTCGTTCGGCGAAGGGTCGTCCCTCGAGTACCAGACGCCCGCGACGAGCATCGTCGACCCGGCCGCGTCACCATCGGCGTTCGCCGTCGGGGCGGTCTGCTGGCAGACGCCGAATGCCGCGCCCGAGCCGTACAGCTCGCAGGGGCCGACGGTCGACGGCCGCACGAAGCCGGATCTGGTCGCACCCGACTCCGTGTCGACGGCGACGTTCGGCGCGTCGGGGACCTGCGGGGCCGACGGCTTTGCGGGCACGTCGGCGGCGGCGCCGCAGGTCGCAGGCGCGGCCGCCCTGCTGCTCTCGAAGTACCCGACCGCGACCGCCGACCAGCTCGACTGGCTGCTCCGGAGCGAGGTACCGGCGGCCGAGCAGACGTCGGACAGCGTCGGTGCAGGGACATTGTCGTTGCATCCGCCCGTCACCGGAGGCCCCCTCGTATGGTCGACCTCCGGCAGCATCTTCGTCGGCAACGCCGACGGGACGCAGCCGTACGGCCTCGGCGGCACGCAGCCGGATACGCCGGTCATCTCCCCCGACGGGACGAAGATCGCCTATGCCGACCTCGCCCACGGCAACTGGGACATCGAGGTTCAGGCCGTCGGCGGCGGCCCGATTCTCGACGTCACGCCGAACAGCAGCGCGACCGACACGCAGCCCACCTGGGCGCCGGACAGCACCCATCTCGCGTTCGCAACGAATCGAGACGGCAACTACGAGATCTACAAGGTGAACGTCACGGGGCTCACAGCGGCAGACGTCAGCGGCCTCACGCGGCTCACGAACGACTCGAGCGACGAGAGCGAACCGGACTGGTCGTCCACCGGGAAGATCGCGGTCACGGGCGTGACCTCGCTCGGCGGCGGGTTCTTCCGGTGGGACGTCTACACGATGAACAGCGACGGAACAGGTCTCACCAACCTGACGAACGGGACGCCGAGCGCCTCGAACACGTCGCCCGCCTGGTCGCCGGACGGGTCGAAGATCGCCTTCGCGGGCGGCACAACGGGCCCGCTGTACGTGATGAACGCCGACGGGACGTCGCAGACCCTGGTGACGGGCGGGCCGTCCGGCGTCGTCGGGTCGCCGGCCTGGTCGCCCGACGGCGCGCGGCTGATCTTCTGGTCGAACACGAGCAGCCTGTACCACATCTACACCGTCGACGCCGCCTCGGGAGGAGCGCATCTCGCGCAACTGACAGCTGCGGGCCTGGATGAGCGAAACCCGTCGTCGGTCTCGGCCTCCTTCGGGGCGGTGGGCGGCGCGTCGATCTCGGGCACGGCGCAGGTCGGGGCCGCGCTGCTCGCGGTGTCGCCCCAGTGGATCCTCGCGACGCCCTTCACCGTCACCTATCAGTGGAGTCGCAGCACTGACGGCGGCACGACCTTCGGCGCCGTGGCCGGCGCCACCGAGCCGTGGTACGTCCCGACCTCCGGCGACGCCGGCGCGAGGCTTCGCGTGACGGTGACCGGAGCGAACGCCGCGATGACGGTTCCGGTGACGTCGAGCGCGACGAGCGCGGTGCTGCCGGCCGCGCCGGTCATCAGCTCGCTGCCGACGGTCTCCGGGACGGCGCAGGCCGGCCAGACCCTCTCGGCCGCGTCGAACGGCGTCTGGCTGAACTCGCCGAGCTCGTTCCATTACTCGTGGCAGCGCTGCGACACCGACGGCGACGAGTGCGTGTCGACTGGCGGCACGGCCGCGACCTACGTCGTGCAGAGCGCCGACGTCGGAGACACGCTCCGTGTTGCCGTACAGGCGACGAGCTCCGGTGGGTCGTCCGCGGCGGCGTCGGCCCACACCGCGGTCGTCGTCGCGGCGCCTGCACCCCCGCCGTCCGGCGGGGGCGGCGGAGGCGGCGGTGGCGGCGGCGGCGGGCAAGCCGCCGACATCGGCGTTACCGGCAGCGTCTCGCCGACGACGGCCGTGCAGGGTGACAGCCTGGTCTGGACGTTCGTCGTCTCCGACGTGAACATCGGCCCTGCCGTCGACGTGTTCCTCGACGTGACGCTCTCGTCGAACCTCACCTACGTGAGCAGCACGACGACCCGCGGGCCCGGCTGCACGCAGAACGCCGGCAAGGTGCACTGCTTCCTCGACTGGATGTCGGGCGATGCGCCGAAGGCGACGATCGCGGTGACGACGACGGTCGCCACCGCCGGCGACTACACGGCGACGGGCAGCGTCGGCGAGCTGATCCCGGACACGGTGACGGCCAACAACACGGTGGTGGTCAAGGCGTCGACGCCGCCGCCGCCGGCACCGCCGCCCCCGCCGCCGCCTCCGCCCGTGGCGCCGACGACGCCGCACGTCACCGGCACGCCGGTGACCGGCCACACCCTGCATGTGCCGGCCGCGGCGGGCGCGAAGTACCAGTGGCAGCTGTGCACCGCGAAGGGCTGCGTCGCGATCAAGGGCGCGACGAAGACCTCGCTCAAGCTGCTGCGCGGCTACGCAGGCAAGAGCGTCCGCGTCCGCGAGACGCTGCACGGCAAGACGGTCTACTCGAAGAAGCTCAGAGTCCGAGCAGCTTCGAAATGACCATCCGCTGAACCTCGTTCGTCCCCTCGCCGATCTCGAGGATCTTCTGGTCGCGGAAGAGGCGTGAGATCGCGAACTCCTCCGTGAAGCCGTAGCCGCCGTGGATCTGCAGCGCGGCGTTGACGACGCGGTTCGAGAGGAGGCCCGTGTAGAGCTTCGCCTGCGCCGCGGCGAGGCCGAATGGCTTGCCCTGGTCCTTGAGCCACGCCGAGCGGTAGACGAGCTGGCGCCCGGCCTCGATCTCGGTCGACATGTCGGCGAGCTGGAACTGAACCGCCTGGAACTTCGCGATCGGCTTTCCGAACTGCTGCCGCTCCTGCGCGTACGCGTACGCGAGGTCGTACGCGCCCTGCGCGAGCCCGACGCCCATCGCGGCGACGGAGATCCGGCCGCCGTCGAGGATCTCCATGAACTGCGCGAACCCGCGGCCGCGCTCGCCGAGCAGGTTCCCCTCGGGCACCGCGCAGTCCTTGAACGAGAGCTCGCGCGTGTCGGAGGCGCGCCACCCGAGCTTGTGCATCGGCGGCGAGATGTCGTAGCCCGGCGTCCCGTTCGGGACGATGACGTTCGAGATCTCGTCGTCGGCGGTGCACGCGGTGATCGTGACGCAGCCGCTGATGTCGGTGCCGGCGTTCGTGATGAAGATCTTCGAGCCGTTGACGACCCACTGTCCGTCGCGCTGCTCGGCGCGCGTCCGCGTCGCGCCGGCGTCGGAGCCTGCGTTCGGCTCCGTCAGGCCGAACGCGCCGAGCACTTCGCCAGAGGCGAGCCGCGGCAGCCACTCGTCCTTCTGTGCGTCGTTGCCGAAGAGGTAGATCGGCATCGTCCCGAGCGACGTGTGCGCCGCCATCGTGATCGCCACCGACGAGTCGATCCGGGTGAGCTCCTCGACGGCGATCGCGTACGACACGGTGTCCGCGCCGGCGCCGCCGTATTGCTCCGGGATCGGGATCCCCATCAGGCCGAGCTCGGCCATCTCGGCGACGAGCTCGTACGGGAACCGCGACTCGCGGTCGAGCTCGGCGGCGACAGGCGCGACGCGCGACTCGGCGAAGTCGCGGACGGTGCGCCGCAGGAGCTGGTGCTCCTCACTCAGCTCATAGTTCACTCGCCAGCAGCTCCGTTAGCTGGGCGATCAGGCGGACGCCGTAGCCGGTGCCTCCCGGCACGCGCAGGTAGTCGCCGCGCGAGCGCTCGAGGAAGCCTGGGCCGGCCATGTCGACGTGCGCCCACGGCCCGTCGCCGCTGAACTCCTCGAGGAACTTCGCGGCGAGGACAGGCGACCCCTGGCGGAGCGTCGAGCCGTTCTTCATGTCGGCGAACGCGGAGTCCACGTAGCGACGGTAGCGCCGGTGGAGCGGGAAGGGCCACAGCAGGTCGCCGCTGCGGTCGCCGGCGCGGCGGATCCGCTCGCTCCACTCGTCGTCGTTCGCGAAGTAGCCGGCGTAGAGGTCGCCGAGCGCGAGCTCCATCGCTCCCGTGAGGGTCGCGAGGTCGAGGATGTGCGTGGCGCCTTCGCGGCGTGCGTACCAGAGCGCGTCGGCGAGCACGAGGCGTCCCTCGGCGTCGGTGTTGATGATCTCGATCGTCTTGCCGTTCGCAGCCCGGAGGATGTCGCCGGGGCGGAACGCGTCGCCGCCCGGCATGTTCTCGGCCGCCGCGAGCACGGCGATCGCGCGCACCGGCAGCCCGAGCGCGGCAACGGCGCCGATGCCGTGCAGGCAGCCGGCGCCGCCTGCCATGTCGCCTTTCATGTCCTCCATGCTCGTCGCCGACTTGAGCGAGATCCCGCCCGTGTCGAACGTGATCGACTTGCCGACGAGGCCGAGGACGACGTCGCCGCGTGCGCCCGGCGGGTCGTAGCGGAGGACGATCAGCCGCGGCTCGTTGCGGCTGCCCCGCCCGACGGCGCTGAGTGCACCCATCTCGAGCTCGTCGAGCTCGCGTGTCGCGAGGACGTCGCACGTCAGGTGCTCGTGCTCCTGCGCGAGCTCCTTCGCACGCTCGCCGAGCGTGTGCGGGTTGAGCTCGTTCGGCGGCATGTTCGCGAGATCGCGGGCCCGGTTCGTCCGCTCCGCGAGCAGCGCGGCGCGCTCCGCCGCCTCGCGGAGCTCCTGCGTGTCGAAGTGCCCGATCACGATCCGCTCGACCGCCTTCGGGCGCTTCTCGCCGTCCTGCGTCTTCCAGGCGCCGGGCGAGTAGCCGCCGAGGATCGTCCCCTCGACGAGCGCTCCGGCCTGCTCGGGGAGCGGAACGTCGAGCGAGTCGTCGAGGAGCCAGGCAAGCGTGCCGCCGACGCGCTGCAGCGCGTGCGCAGCCGCCGCTCCCGCGCTGCGGAAGGCGTCGAGGTCGAGCTCGTCGCGTTTCCCGAGGCCGACGACGACGACTCGCGGTGCGTCGAGCCCTGCGTCGACGTGGAGGAGCAGCGCCTCGTTGCGGTCGCCGCGGAGCTCGCCGCTCTCGACGAGCCGGCCGAGTCGGCCGCCGAGCTTCTCGTCCACGATCCGGGCGCCCTCGCCGGTCAGCGGCAGCGAGATCGGGACGGCGAGTGCGTCGACGCGCGTCTGACCGGGGAGGACGATCTCGATCGGCACCGGACTCACGGCGCGGCGATGCTATCTACAGTTGCCGGTTGACTCGCCGTTCAACAGACCGA
>Ga0182008_10001188_pt1 | contig 17944 bp, 23 predicted proteins | sample Sormic07211129_1_FD_120482 | JGI IMG/M metagenome (GOLD analysis project Ga0182008, IMG submission 120482) | Rhizosphere microbial communities from Sorghum bicolor, Mead, Nebraska, USA - 072115-129_1 metaG | ecosystem: Host-associated > Plants > Roots > Rhizosphere | place: USA: Nebraska...
TAGAAGCTAAGATAAACGGAGATCCAAAGTATCAGGACAACCCATTGATATCAAATTTTGAGATATCGGTGAACGATCTTCGACAGATGATACCCTTTTCTCAATTAATGTTCTATTATGTCACTCCGTCCACAGCAGCAGTAGCAGGTGTCGCAGTATACCTGATCTCAAGGAAAAAAGCAAATAAACAAGCCAACGGATAATAATGATGAATTGCTCCTGTGCACAGAGGACTGTTAAAACACATATTCTGTTTATTTAGCGAATTCTGAAAGCTGCTTTGTCAGACCGATTGTTTTCTTAATATCTTTCTCTTCGATTGAAAGGAGATAACAGAATATGATGTGATCCGCCCCCATTTCCTTGATCTTTTGTATGTCAGCACCTATTTCGTCAATACTTCCAGTCATTGGGATCCTTTGGCCGGTTTTGGAAGATTTAAAATTCGTTTGTGGATAAGTTAAAACAAAAACTCTAAAATTGTTTTTGTTTTTATTTGCTCTGCCAACCTCATCTTTTAACATGCTTATATTATTTTCCAGATACTCTAACAACACTACTCCGGCCCCCATAGAAGCTAGCCAGCCATCGGCATCATTTTTCACTATTCTAGGAAACGTTTTGGAACTCCAGCCCCCAAGATAAATCGGAGGATGCGGTTTCTGTAGAGGTTTTGGTCCTATTTTTGAGGCGGGTATATTATAAAACTCGCCCTTAAATTCTACGACATCTTCTGTCCATATCTTTTTTAAAGCCTCGACAAACTCAATCGCTCTTTTGCCTCTTTGCTTAAATGGAATGTTGCAAGCTTGATATTCATCTTTTGACCAACCAATACCAAGTCCACAAACAACCCTCCCCTGGGATAAAATATCAAGTGTTGCAAATCTTTTTGCCAAAGTTACAGGGTTATGAAACAGCACATCTATAACAGAAGTTCCTAATGTAACCTTGTCTGTATATGCAGCTGCAAATGTAAGCAAATCTATTGGATCAAATACACGTTGTGCACTGACTGGCAGTGTGCCATCGTGAGTTCCTCGATATGGTGTCTGTGGCTTCAATGGCCACAGGAGTCTATCTAAAACCCATAAAGAGTCAATGCCTTCCTTGTCTGCTGTGTTTGCTAATTCTATTACATTCGCCCTTGTGGCCTGTTCTCCAACCTGTGGCAGGGTTATACCGACCCGCATTGTGATGTCTTTCCTCTAAAACAATAGTTTAAAAATTTTTTATGACGAATTTTTCTTTCTTTTTCAGAAAGAAATTGAGTACACACATGCTTTAAAATATGTATCTATAGTAAATTGGATCCTATCCGTATTCACAATAGATTTTCTTTATTTGTTGAGTTCCGCAGCGGCTGACCATTTTACCTCTTTTGTCTCTATCTATATATAGACATATAGATAGGATTAGTCGAGCTCCCAGTTCTGCATTGAAAACGAAAAGTATTGTCGTTTCTGAACCATTAAAATTATAAAGACGAAAAGGTGAGATAATTACAATACAATGGGAACTGAGCTGTTGACAGACCAAGAAGCGATGAAGAGTTCTACAAAGTTACTCTCTGTTTTATCTAAGAAGGACAATTTAAGTATATTTATTTTCGCTAAGGACGGCCTCAAGGCTGAATCCTCCACAATGCAGAATCTTGGCCTTTCAAGGAAGGTATACTATACCGGGTTAAGGCAACTTATAGATGCAGGTCTTATCAGCAAGTCAGAAGGCGCCTATTCATACACGACACTTGGAGGTATCATTTACCAAGGATACATTGTTAGGTTGATAGAAGAGATGAAAAATAAGCAACAGATGATGATGATTGATACTTTAAAGAACAGTAAAGAATTTTCTGAAGAAGACATAACAAATTTTGTCGACAGGATAACACATAGCCGCAGTGGTATGAATGCAGAAGCGCTGCCAAAAATCGAAATTGCATGGACATATCAAGACATGGTATCAGCAATAGTTGAACGTGTGCAATTGTGCAAAAATGAAATTTTGCTTGCAAGCAGATCATTTAATGAGATAATAATCAACAACATACTTCGTAAGGCAAACTCGGGGATAGATGTCAAGGTTATTAGTGATTCAAGCTTAGTTAAACAATATATCGAAGCAGAAGGCAGAGGCCTGAGTTTGAATGACAAGAATTCTAGTGAACGGATAAAGGTTGTTTCAAATCCATGGTATCCAGGTAAAGTCAAGAGAAGAGTAGCAAGGATACCATTCAGCATTATTGTGTTTGATGGCAAAGAAGTAGGAGTAGAAGTGGTCGACTGGAATGAACCAAAGAAATTCTACGGCGTCATTTTCATAAGGGAAGAAAAGACTTCCAAGACAATGTTGAACTTTTACAATAAAATGTGGGATGCTGCTATAGAGGGAGAGACACCGGCAGGAACAAAGGATACACCGTCATCAGTAGTAAAACTGGCAGAAAGCGCTAGTAGCGTAGTCAAAAGATATATCTGATTCAAAGTACGGGCAACTAACAAGCCGGGAGCTTGGATACGTCTAAGTGTGCCGATACTAGGACATGTATGTATTTTAAATAATTTTATTTCATCACAAGAACGCTACGAGCAGTGAAATCTGCATTAATACATGAAGATATCTCATTTTAGGTCTAGTGGATTTAATTACAGAAACGTCGTTTAACCTTTTGCTTATGTGTAGAAGCAATCCCAATGTTGCCAATGAGGTCCCGACAATAGGATAGATTCCAAACGTTTTGCTATTCAAGTGCAAGATAATATCTGATGATATTGTCAGAGATAGTATGATTATAGGTACAGAGAGCATTACCATCAAAGTAAGTTTCATTCCGAGAACAATGGGAAACGTACGCCGGCCTCCTGCTCTGTCCCCTTTTAAGTCTCCGATATCACCAAGTGGTCCTAATATAAAAAAGAAAGCAAAAAAGAACAGGGCTGCATATATCACTGGCCAGGATAAGCCTGTTACAGCGGCCCCTCCAAGCAGTGATAACAACGCGGCTCCTGAGGCTGTTACCACAGTTTTTAGAGGGAATTTGTCCTTGAGGTTGAACCTTTGATGCGAATAAGCAATTCCCAACAGTATGAAGAATATTGAAATAAATATTGTGTAAAAATTCAGAGTGGCGGCAAGTAGCAGGGAAACTCCAAACAAGAAGGATACCAAGTTAGCAAGTTGGCTCCCTGTAGCTTTTCCTGTAACCGATGGCCTGTTTGTTCTGTTTATTTTGTCCACTTCAAGATCCGTCATGTCGTTATAAACATAGGCTCCGAGAGCCAAAAAATAACTCGCAGTAACCACCTTGGCAACAATAATAGGATCCAAATTTGCATGTGTCCCAAGGAATAACGAAACTAAGGTTGCAAGGGCAAATATGTATACGTTTGAGCGCGCCTTGGCATAATATATGAAGATTCTAGGGTATTGATGTAGTCTGCTATTTTTCTCGGTTGATTTAGGTTGTACATTATCTTGTTCCATCAGCTTTTTTTCTTGTATGCAGTTTATAGCACTTTTTTCACCATTGTTGGAGACTATCAATCAAAAAGAATACATTTTCATGAAATGGACCTATAATTCTCCCCTAGTAATTATTCAACTAGCATAGTGGTGCATTCTGTGGCGTAAGCTATGATGTTTGAAATTTTTGATATATATTATCCTATTATTTTATCTATACATGTTATTTTATAAACTGATGAATTCAACGCCTTTAGATCGTGTATTAAATATTGCAACGGTGGCGTTATATCCAAAAAACCAGCCGTTTGCTGTCCCTGGATTAACTGCTATTGTTTGTCCAACAGTTATCTTTTCTAATTTATGCGTATGACCACAGACTACGACATCGTAGATTCCTGATTGAATCAACGAGTGTTTCTGTTGTGCTTTGGTTCCGTGATAGACAGCAAACCTCATACCATCCTGTTCGATTTCACAAAAATCACCTTTAAGTTCTCCACCTATATTATTAAAGGCACTAGCGAGTCCTGATACATCTACATCGTTGTTTCCTAGCACACCAATTAACTTTATTCCTTGGAATGATTCAACTGCCTTCGGACATACATAGTCACCTGCATGGATTACAAATATTACCCTTCTCTCAATGAACACATTCACGGCCTTCTCAATATTTTTTATATTATCATGTGTATCCGATATAATACCGATTTCCATGTTAATGGATTAGCAATAACTATTATCATTATTATTTTTAAGCGTGTATGCAGAGGTCCATGATAGATAACCCATTCAAAATTTTAAATCGTAACGTTACTAACGTTGGCTTCCTTGATCTTGCTTCTCTCCTTCCTTATTCTTTTATCCCAGGACTTTGAAGAACTTTGATTCTTAACAAAGAGCTAGTTATAAACCCAAATATCGGTCCCCACATCATGTGAAATCCAATTGCATTAATTACGATACTAACTACGATAGATATAATGGACTGATTATATTATCTGAAAATATTGGCTGGTGTGCTTAGACCGCTAGTATAGCAACAATACGATTTATTGAAGATTGAATTAACAACGCAGTTATCGGAAGAAATAGAATCAGTCATATTGTAATCGCTGCTCTACCGCCAACTAACGTCCCCTTATAAGAATTGAATAAACTAGTTTTTCCATTTTGTTGCGATGGCTCCAAGTATGGCTCCTACAGTGCGCTGTGATTATATGAAGGCCAAAACCCAAGGTATGCGGAATTAACAGCGTTATTAAATCCTAATGCTATACTGATAATTGGATAGAACGTACCTATTAGCTGACCCGATTCCAATTCTGATGTCGCAGTAGCTGTCGATATTGACCATGTCGCAATGAACCCTGTTATTGCTCCAAATATTGCACCTGTATACGTCACCATATTTTTTGTTGTTAACTTTTGCCAAACTAATATATAATCAAATGCAATATTTTTAGTTTTATGGTATTATGTATGTAATATTAACCTGATTACGATCGGAAAATAAAATAACTTTATGAAATGCAAATAATTCTTAAATTTTATATAGTAATAACTTGTAGACATATATGTACATGTCGCTCATGGACTGCAACACCGATCGGAATAACAATGATGATATGTCCATTGACGTACCGATAGCCGTAATAAAATGCCCGTTATGCCATGGATCAGGCACCATTTTATGCAATATGAAGAACGCCAAAATTGCATGTTTTTTCTCAGCACCACAGGAGCCAGAGCAGAAATGCAGTTGTTGCGACGGTAAGGGTTGGGTGATCAAGACTCTGATGGAAGAAAGTAAATTCTGTAGAATCATACAATGATATTTTACAACCTAAATACATCACCTACGTTGTTTCAATATTAAACATTGGCTCAATACAATATTATTCATTATTAGCTCAATTTTCAATAGGTAAATATCAGAGTAAAAAAATGAAATAAGTATGAAAACCCTAAACATTGATGAGCAAACATACCGAAGACTTACTTCGGTGCTAGAGGAAGCAATGCATTCTAAAAGACGTGATATTAATTATGATGACATTATAAACGAACTAATTGATATTTATCAGGAAAGCAGATGGGGTCATATTGGTTCTGATGTGGCGGGTGGTTAGTCCTGTTCGGCATAATTAGATGCACGACAAAAGCCGAGGAAGAAGCGATCTGACTTGGTATTGTAAAGCGAGGAAAAATGATAGCAAGAATTAGCTCTAGAATGTATATTAGATTTTGTTAATTCACATACACTAATCTTCGAATCAGGGGATCAGCATCATTTAAAAATACGTCAGTCAGACTTTATAAAATCTGTGAACATTGCAAAGATCATAAGGTCAGAAAATGGAATTCAATTGATCCTTTATGATGACAATCTTAATTTTCTTGAGTCAGATTCATATGCCGATAATTATACACTGAATTTTTACCTCCAAACGCTTCCAAGAAAATACAAATTTAAAAAGGCACTTTTGATAATACATGATAAGAACAAAAACTCTGTTGAAATGTTTATTGCAGATGACGAGAATTCATTTTTTATTTCTTAGGGAACGAGCGAGAGAATCGTCCCATTTTCTTGATTCCGGTCTTCGTCCTCCCCCTCCTCCGGCACCTTCTTTTCCTTTCTCATCCTTCGACTCTCTTCGAGGTCTCACATCATCTTTCTTTTGGATTAAAAAATTTCTTTTTGCAATCGCTACTTTCATCATGCTGTGGCAAACTGGACATTCAGCCCATTGATGGCCTCCAAAATATTGCCATTCAAACGAACATTTTGCATAGGTGCACTTGAGCCAAATACCGCGTCCTGGCCCCTTAATCCAATTTTCTTGCAAAGGCTTGCGGGCACGCCGGGCTGAACGAGGAGCCTTGTTTTTTAATGGCGGTTTATTGACGCCGGTGTAATCCTTCATATACTATGGATATAGGATCGTCTTTCATTCAATTAAATGATTAATAGTGAGGTGATGATTTTTGTGCTTAGTTTACATGATCTCCATTCCCTTGAAAAGGATACTAACAAACAAACATAACGGCTATTTGGGATCATATGTATACAGACTGCGAAAATATCGTAAATTTGGCTGTAGAACGTGCTATTTTTTACATTTTGAGATACGATCCAACAACAACCTGTCGACTATACAATATCTGCATAAATAGTCAAATCCTGTACAGTACAAATACTATATCCTATTATTTTCACACAATATTTCTTGGGGAAACGACAATTTACTATTGAGACAAGCAATAATGAGCTGATCCCTGTTGAAGGACAGGTTCATAGAAACGTTGCCGTAAAATACTTGATGAGGAGGCGTAGATCCCTGCTGATGACAAAAGATCCGCAAAAAGTCGAGAAATTGTATTCTGAGCTACCTCAAAGCATTAAAATCATTGGAAAACAGGTGACACGTGCGTATAATATAAATTGGGAGAAAGAAGGGATAGAAGAATACCAAGGATCACGTTTTGTATTCACCCTTGATGACAGAAGTGAAGGAGCAGCCAATTAACCAATCAACTGAATAGATCTGCGTCTGGGCCTGCAACTTGATCACAAATACTCTGCCGTTCATTATTTATGTGTGACCATCTCTTCATTTCTGTCGAGAAAAGAGATACGCAAAAACTGCAGGAAGAGTGCCTCTGGCAAGTAATTCTTGTAACGTATATGCAGACGTATCGACAAACTATAGTGAATTTATATATATTTCCTTTGTTATAGGTGTGCATATTTTTGTCATTATCATTGTGAAGATATCGGACTGCTTGGATATTGTCCTTGATGCTAAACCTCATGTTAGCTATCTATGCTATCATCTAATATACATGGAATTGCCATAATAAGTGGCATGACAGAGTATAAGGGGATTCTCGCAGTCCAGCCAGCCCAATACTATCAATAATGCTCAACTATCTTTGATGGCGGCTTGGGATTTCCAAATTCCTTCGAGTAGGCTGAATACAACTTGATTGTCTGGCCATGTTTAATCTTATAGTCGACTATTGGTTTTATGGTTGTTCTATATTCATGTTTGAGTGCAATCAAATCCTCAGCTAGTCTGTCTGCCATCAATATGTGAAAGCTATCGCCTATATCCATAACCCGGCGAGCAAGTATAATTCCAGGTCCCCACACATTCTGATTATCTTTAATATCGTTTACAACGAACACAGGGCCGGAACCTAAGCCTATGCGTAGACCAATCTCGTCTTCGTGAGACTTACCTCGATTGTATAATCGGAGTTTTCGGTGTAGCTGGGTACTGAGTTGAAATGGCAATTCAGGATTTAGGAAAAATCCTATTGCCATGCCGTCTCCTGTAGTTAAGACGATCTTCTTGTCCTTCGGAGTTCTGAAGTAGGCGTCGCAGGAACCAATCATTTTATTCAAAATACCGATCTTTTCCATCTGTTTCTTAACAGGAAGTGAGGGATCAGAAAGGCTTACAATATCCGTATAGAAGAAATTTACGTCTACGACTTCCGATGGTAGTCCGATTTCCGATATGTTCGAACCGTATACTCCTGCAAGCTTCTTGTAAGTTTCCAGACAGGTCTGGCTATCAAATGTGAATTCAGAATCCAGTATAGGCGGGCCAGAAATAGACTTTCCACACAGCATGCATGACAATGAAGAAGATTGATCAGCAAACGCCAGGCTACCGTCATCGATAATCTTAAATTTGATCCACGAAGGGTTATAATGCAATCCCTTTATCGAAAGAAGTCTTATGCTCCTATTCAAACCCTCGTTATGTTCCTCAAGCTTCATTTCAATGATACCGTCAAAAATGGAGCTTAGAGCATTTGTCAAATACTCGCTTGTTGACGGGACAGTCAACGTAAAAATTGCCGTTGCTTCAACCTCCTTCAAAAGAAAAGAGAGATCATTGACAAATTTCAAAACAGCGCTCTCTCCAAATACTGTCAAGAGGTGAGTCAATGAATCAACCACAATGCGAACGGATCTATTGTTGTTGCCAAGGTGATTTGGGAGAAGGGGAGAATATGCGCTGTTGTTATGATCTAGAGTACTACCAACATTACCAATACCTCTATCAACCTCATCGTCATCGTCGTTATCAATGTATTTTGTGACTTTGGCTAGACTGTCTTGAATATCTTTCAGAGTTAAATATAATTTGCTGACGGAGTTTTCGTTGTCTATCATTCTCCCGCCTGCGCGATCATCCTCACTATCTGTATTATCATCATTAGCAGAGGCGGGGATTGAAGGAGAATATTGCTCTAGGCTATCAAGTGATCGATGATATAGGTATGGATTTATGAATCTTGAATTTTGAACCAAGTTTAACTTTTCCACATTGGAGAAGTGGTTTCTAAATTGCTTGCTGGTTAAACTTGAGCTGATATAAATACAGTAGTCCCCGTCAAATAACCCGTCGGAGAAGAACTGTCTGCAGTACATGGTTTTACCGGCTCCGGCCGGTCCAATAAGAAGCAGCAGGCTATCGGGTATGGTTCCTTTATCTAAGAGATCGGATATACCCGGAATCTGCATTAATTAATTTCTTCATCCAGCCATCTATATACTTTTTATGCTCTCGATTCAAGCTTTGCTTTGTACGCCTTCGATGGTTTGGGCAAGCAGCTCAAACTGCTTTGCGAACGGATGGTCAGGATATTTAAGGACAGTTAAAAACTCCTTGTTACTGAATTGGATATCGCAATAACAAGCGATAGAGGAAATAATATCCATTCTAATATCGCTGGCAAGTGCGCTGGTGAGTATGTTCGACTCATCTTTTTGCTGCTGCATCATGGAAGCTGATTCGCGATTTGAAGACTGCGATGCTGGTGTTGAAGCAGTACTCCCGCTGCCACCATCAATCCTGACGGCAGAAGAAGGAGGAAGAGGAACTGTGGCGTCTGATATATGCTGTGGAATGCAATATCCGGCAACTCTGTTCATCACAAGATATGACTTGGCACCGAACTTTGTAAAAGATCCATAGATTTCTTCGGCCATCTTTCTTGTACCATCTATGTCCAGGTCACCCATTTTAAGTGTCAGGAAGAGAGTATCTGCAACAGCCAGTGCATTTATCGACCAGTATCTTATACCTGGGCTGGTATCGATTATAATGTAATCCGCATCGTGAAGTGAAATCAATTGTTCACGCAAAAGTATAAACCTTCTGAGCAACTGGATTTTGGAGGTATCCTGTTTTCCTCCTCCTTCAAGTTTGTAAATCTCTTCTTTTCTTGAACTGCAAAAACCAACCCACAATTTACCGGTTATTTTTTCTTTGGGTTTCTGTTTTTGCTTTAATGTATTACTACTGTCGTACGTCACCTCTTCAATTGCAGGTGTAAGATCCATTATTACGTCTCCAACGTCTGCAGTACCGTTTAGAAAATCGTTAATCCATCTTTTCGGCTCCTTATCAAAATAAGCCTGAAGGCTCGGGGCATATACGTCGAGATCGAGCAAAAACACCCGATAACCTTTTTTTGCTAGCAATGCTGCCAAATTAGCAGCTATTGTTGTCTTGCCGGTACCGCCCTTGTACGAATGAAAAGCAATACAGCTAGCCATTAAATATAGAGGTGGTTGTTGATACTCTCATATATAGGATTTCATATTGCAGATATCAAATAAGCACTTAAAGCTATGACCACCTGCTAGTCAAAGTAATTTTATTAACAACGATAGGTATAACTTTATGTACTATGGAGGGTCTATAACCGCAAAGGAGTCTTCATGCCCTGATGTCAAGGTGGAGGGTTAATAATAATAAATTGTTAATAAAAAGAGAGGAGCGAAGAAAAAAAGGGACGAGAAGTAGATGGAAAGAAAGCGGCTGTGCAACCTTAGGACATAATGGTCGGTGGATACAGGACCGCCATGGCAGAGAACGACAGTAATGCGCAAGACCGATGCGCGTTATGTGGAAAGTCCTTGAATAAAACACGACGAGGCGGCGGGGAAGAAGAAAATACCATGATAATCGATGAAGTGATTGACGGCACACGCTATCTTTTTGATACAAAAGATTGTGTGACCATCTTCAAAAAATTTGGTGTTGTCTATGGGAGCACCTTTTACGACGACATGTGTGAAATACCTCAGAAGTAGTTTAATTAGTTGATCTATCTGGCTGATTGTTATCAGGTTTGATGAGAGGATCTCCTTTTATCGACCAAATGTATGCAACATTTCGTACTAAAATGTATGCCTATAGCTCTCCCTGTTGTAGCTTCCACTTCATTAATGTAAAAGAACTTGTGAGAGAACAGATAGGGCAAGTTAGATATTGCGGATGACTGCTGGCCCTGGCCGATGTGACTGCCTGCGGTAGTTATTATTATTATCGACAGAATCCTCACTCCCCTGTTTCACCATAGTTAAAAAAATATCCTCTTTTCATTTTAATGACAAACATTGTGTCGAACATGGAAATCGTCGTGGGTAGGTAGCTTTTCATTAATATTATTTTTTTATGCATTCTGTATCGTGGCTTTCTATGTTGGTAGGGAGAAATCCAAGTCAGACAATGTCAAAGGGAAAAAGATCCAATCACCGTCGCACTTGTGAATGTACCTGTGCAAACACATACTCGGGCGCGCAAATGTACCTGAATGGGTGCTCTCCCCCCCTATGTGGTACGCTCAATTATTAATACAAGCTGTAAGCATAGAGATATGAATACCACATGGTAGATAAAAAAACCTACGTAGAGGAAAGCGAATCTAACGGTAATAACAGTAATAATAACATCACTGCTGGAAAGCGTGATGACGTCAGTGCAGCAGTGGCAGAATCTGAAGGCTCTTCATCGCCCATCATCGAACTGGAGATACAAGATATTGAAGGAATCGGTCCAACAACGGCCAGGAAGCTAAAAGAAGCGGGTATTGTTTCCGTGATGGATTTGGCAGTAACAAGTGCAGACGAGTTGGCCGTAGAGATCAATGCCTCAAAAGAAAGTGCTGCTGCGTTTATAATTGCAGCCCAAAAGTTGTTAAGGGACTCCAATGTGTTAGAGAAGGAGTTTATTACTGCAGATGCGGCCCTTGAGAAAAGGAGGTCCATGCTAAGGTGTTCTACAGGCTCTGGTGCTCTCGACGATCTTTTGCTTGGCGGTATAGAGACCCAGGCTGTGACTGAATTCTATGGAGAGTTTGGTTCTGGCAAATCACAGATATGTCATACTCTGTGCGCCACAGCAAGGCAGCCTGTCGAATCAGGAGGACTCGATGCCAATACAATATATATAGACACAGAAGGAACGTTCAGACCCGAACGGGTACAGGAAATAGCCAGATCCAGAGGCTATGATTCAACACAGATACTAAAGAGCATAGCAGTATGTAAGGTGTACAACAGCTCCCACCTAGAATTAATAATAAAGAATCTGGGTAAATACGTAGACGACTTTAAAGCTAAACTGGTTGTAATAGACAGTGTAATCTCACTACACAGGGCAGAGTTTGCTGGCAGAGGTACTCTGGCAGATAGGCAGCAGAGACTTAATAGCATGTTGCACAAGATCATAAGACTATCAGAGATCTACAATATAGCCGTAGTTATAACAAATCAGGTACAATCATCCCCCGATACATTCTTCGGAGACCCTACAAAAGCAGCTGGCGGAAATGTGTTAGGACATGCCTCAACATATAGGATATACCTTAGAAAATCGGGAGAAAACAGAATAGCAAAGATGATAGACTCGCCATATCATCCATATTCGGATGTCAGGTTTACCGTAAATGAAAGGGGCTCAGATGATATAGAAGAGGAAATGAAGAAGAAGAGCAGTAGCAGTAGCAAAAAGTCAGCAAAGGTCGAAGAGGAAGACGAGTAGCACTAAGAAAAAGAAAGAATCGTATAAAAAAGCAAAACGACTTTTATTATCTTAGATGCAAGAAGATAATATCATGGATAGAATTTTTTCTATTTTTCACGATCATAAATTGACCAAAAAATAATAAACTATCCGTCGCCTTGCAAACTAATAATTCATCTTCTTGGAATACCTAGATCGTCTCATCACTTTGTCTTTTCTTTTATTCGCGTTTGTGATTTGATTGAATAACTAGGAATCAAATAACAATCACATCATAAGAACGCAATTACATGTTTATTAACTTCAACAATGAATGAACTTCCTTTTCTTTATCTGCTGAGATGAATACAAATGCTTGTTGCTTTTAAGGACGTTGACATGGGTAAATTTAGTATTACTGAAGAAATATTAAAGCAAACAGATTCTTTTCATAAATGGCGATTTCATTGATTCGATAATGCTATCTTTGGAGGTAACAAGTGAAGAAGAAGTACATGATGGTAAGATGCTAAAGAAGTTAGTAGTAGACAATGCTTCTGAAAATAATCATGTGAAGGGCGTATTAGCAGATGGTATGTACGACAGCAATAACAATTTTAGATATTATCAAAGAACCACATTAAACGTTGTATAAAGAGCAGAAGTAATTCCAAAGTCAAGTCAACTAACTGTCATGCCAGGAATATGTCTGTAGTAAAACAACAAGCATACCTCGATGGATGGAAACATAGCCTGAGCGATGGACAGAGGTGGATGACAGAAACAGCATTCTCTTCTATTAAAAGAATGTTCGGTGAACATGTAACAGCTAGAAAATTTTCTAATATGGCAAAGGAGACCTTCATAAAGGCAGATCTGTATAACATGTTCAATCAAAGGACCTAGCTAACGGCTTGGATAAACTAAAATCCTAACGAATCATGCAACAGAGCAGTGAATGATATCGCATGTACACAATTTCTGCGTATACCTGTTACAGATAATTTCGTCTTAAGGTATAGATATAGATAAACGATTCAAAAGTTGAACAGATTACAAGTGTAACCTTGATATCTAATATGAAAACAGCTTCAAGATGCTCATTTCGGCCCTTAAATTAGGCTGAAGTGGCTATTCAAAATAGAACTATTTTATGCTCAATTAAGCGCATAAGCGTTTATTTCAGGTCAATTTGGTAATTGCAATGACTGAGGCATTAGGAACATTCACTATAGGTTTTATGGTAGCTCTATCCTTGCACTATTCTGTATACAATAGCCTTTTCTTAGCATTAGCAATCTCACTAACAAGCACTGTTATAGTAATGAGAATACTTGAGGAATTAGATCTGATAAAACATGAAGCATCCTCGATAATATTAGGTGTAGCAGTAATTGAAGACATCGTTATAATATCAATGTTAGCCATTCTCCAATCAGTAGGATCAACTGGCAATGTATCAATCTTTCGCCCCTACAATAAAGAGCGTTGGTGCTTGCACATTCCTTAGAGCTTGGGAGCCAGCAAGATCAGGACGACCGCCTCGCGACACAATGGCGGTAACTATACCAGAGCGTTCTGCAGCCGCGACCAATGCTGCCGCAGCGCCAGTACTTGCCCCAAAGTATCCAACAAAAAGTTTTTGTGTGTCAGGATTTTGCGTGATCCGGTCCGTGATTGCAACAAGCCGTTTTGCAAGCAAATCTATATTAAATCGGTGTTGACGAGTTTTGTCATCTATTTTCTCCTCCTCCCTCGTAAGAAGATCTGTAAGAAGTGTGGCAAGGCCAGCACTGTTCAAAACTTGTGCAATGTATTGATTCCGTGGGCTGTGTCGACTGCTCCCACTTCCATGAACAAATACAACAATTCCTTCTGCACCTTTTGGGATTATCAAGTTGCCTTCAAGTATGGCGTTTGACGAAGATGCTGCCATTGGTTGTTGTTTCTGTTCATCTACTGGTATCCTTACTAGGCGTTCATGATGTTCATCATCTTGGTATTGTCCTGTCATAGTATCATATCCTTAATGATTCACGATAGATTCATAGTAGATATATTTAGACTTAAGCAGCATTTTTCTATTGACGCAGATCATCATCACTATGGTTACTACTTGCATGTTAACATGATTTCCAAATTAGTAGCAGATAACTTTGAATTTGAGCAAAGTCCTATGAATTCGCTAAATCCGTTATCTTCTACCTTCAATATAATTATTATATCTTACTGTTATAGATACGATGAGGCATATTTACCCTTACCCTACACCCTTGCCGAAAAAACTTCTAACAATGCTCAAAGAATGGAAAAGGAATGGTCTGAGAAATTGGACTAGCGCAGAATATATGTTTGTAGAGTGCAGCACAGTGCAGCACTTCATCTGTGAACTTTAAAAGATAGCTCATCCAAATAGTAACTGTAGACAAATGATTCTGGATAAACATAATTGGGTATGTTCGATATGTGGCCAGGGTCTTACAAGGAAGAGTACCGCAAACAGACACAATAATAACCTCCACTTAGGAGGCGCCATGCTTGTTAGGCCATATGATTACATAATTGGAAGGTTAAATGGTAAATTTTTGCAAAGCGACCCCTCATTATACCGGCACAGTAAGGGGAGTCAGAACGATGTGTCCGGCTCTATTTATCACGATTATGGTGATAACAATAGAAAGGGTTTTGTTCCGGGGAATGTAGTGCACGAACGTGGGTATGAAAATCTGAGAGAAACCTACAAAATCCAATGACGTTAAGAGTACGTTTTACGCTCAATTTGATCCTGCTTTACAGCCCTCTCACAAATTAGTTGACGTTAAAGCTTCTGATACTATGGAAAAGTCGTCAGAAAGAATGCTAAAACTTAAGGAGATCGAAATATTAGCGAATAAACATTGTCCACCACAGTATGCTAAGCCAATCATAATACTGGCTGGCATGCAGGTAAATCTAGGAGATGATGATTCTTTAGATATAAATTTAGCATTTCTTCGTAATATGGATAGATCTAATCCTGGCAGTTATTAACAACATAATATGCAAGAATGGATTCTTGCTAGTCATAGAATAGAGGGAAAAAGAAAGACGGTATATGTTGGCTGGCATGCAAAACCTGTCTGACGCGCACGCATATCTTTAATAAAATATGACATATATACAACTAGCAGCAACCATTCTAACTTCCCTCTATCTCTTCTCTAGGAGGGAGCGACAATATTTCAATATTTCTAATTGGATTCCCCATCCTGAAAACAATTACCGGATGATGTTCTCGCATCGAGGCTCTGTAGGGAGACACCTCTTACAGTGACAAGACCCATCTTTATCAAAGGGGACATAAATAGGAAGGGATGTAAATATGCCAGCTTATCAATGAATTTTAAATTCATTACAGTGGTCTAAGTAAATATATCTTTGACACTTTCTGGTCAAAAGGTATCCCGGCTGAGAAAAAATAAGGGGAAGCGAAGGAGTCCTTGTTCATTATGAAACAAGATTATTAGAAGACGAAGAGGGGATTTCCCATAAAATCAGAGAACTTGTTGAACATTCTGATGAGCGACTAGTTTGTTCTTCATTTGAGGGAATGCAAATGATATACAATAGCTTTCTTGATTCCTTTAAAAAGGTGTTTAGACAAATAAAAAAAAGGAGAGCACAAAGAGATCAGGTGGATAGGTAATATAGAAAAACAATATGCAAAATTGGTCAAAGTCTTCTTGGATTTAGGTGTGCAAGTCAAGGATGTTAAAAAACTGCCTGCAATGCACTTTGCTATTGGCAACATGAAAAAAGGAGAGAGCTGCATGCAGCAATAGACTATTCAGATGGAGAATATGTGCAAAATGATGCCGACGACAATAATGATGGCGAAAGTCTCTACAATTAACAAAAAAACACTTCAAAGTCTACTGACTACTAACGAACCTGCATACATCAATCATTTTAGCCGGATCTTTGAAGAACTGTGGAAAAAGGGATTGATGGTAAAACCGAATAGAAGATATGGAAAATGGACTCGAGGCGGCAAATGTGGAGATCATTGAAAATCCAAAAGAGTCGGTAAACCGGGCTTATGGCATTTTGGATGTCTGCAAAAGAGGAACTATTGGTGGCATTTTCTACAACGAGATCATCTCAAACTAAATATGCGAACGGGCATATCAATGCAGCTTCTAAAAGACGAGTATACGGGAAGTAACACAAATGTTAGAATCCCTACACCTGTTGATGAGCGGATTTTTCACTCAATAGAAGAATTAAAACGGACACTGCCCCCTTGTAAGCAGCCGAGACGTTAATGGAAGCACAGAAGACAGTAGAATAATCATTCTATTAGGAGACAGAAAAGAATGTCTCATGATTGAAATAAAAGACGATACAAAAGATAACTTGTATGAAGCGGCAGGTTTGTTAATATATTCAGACAGTAAATCAATCGTTTCTTCACAGTTACCAATATTTGAAAGACTATGGAAACAATCAGATTTACATGAGCAATTAAAGATGCACGATAACATGCAAGCGGAGTTTATCAACATGGCCCCCCATGAGCTAAGAACCACTATACAACCATACTTGGGCTAACAGAACACATTTCCTCTAAATTAAAAGACAGGAAAATAGGACAAAACGAGCAGAATGACTTGCTAAATATAATCATACGAAAAGCAAGGAGACTACAAGAACTAATGGAAGATATACTGGACGTTACAAGAATAGAAGGCAAGGTAAGTCATTAAATCTGAGAAAGGAGCAATTTAGCTTAAGCGATGTTATTTTAGGCATCATAGAAGATCATAAAAATATAATTCAAGAAATTCGTAGTAACATAAAGTTACTATATCGCCCTCCTCTTGAGGAAGAAAGTGTTGTGATACGAGCTGACAAAGCAAGGATATCCCAATTTGTTTCAAACCCTCAACAATGCGGTCATGTTTACAAAGGAAGGGGTCATATCAATAAAAGAAAACAAGAAAGAGAAGAGTGAAGACGATGATGATGATAATAATAATAAGGAACAATTAGTTGTTGTTAGTGTAAAAGATTTGGGCATAGGAAGAGACCCTGGTATCAAAGCAAAGTTATTTTCAAAGCTTTCTATAAAGTCATATCATGGGACAGGATTGGGTTTGTCGAAGAATATTGTAGAAGCTCATGTGGCAAAATATCGGGCTGAAAACAATCCTGATGGTGGAGCTGTTTTCTCATTTACGCTATCCAAAATAATAACTATCATTACGACAAAAAGGGAGAAGACTATACGCTGTTTCGGACAGAAAGGAGTTTCGCAATATTAAGCCTAGTTTTCCTACAGTTTGATCTGTGCGACATCGTCAAGTATTTTTCTTATGTCTTGTTTATTTTGTAGTATTTTATTCCAATGGTCTCCAGATTTTTTGAGCATGTCCGGTGCGTTTAAGATTGTAAAGTCTGTTGGAAGAATATTTGACAAATCTTCCCATTTGACAGGCATCGAGACGGTAGCTGAAACAGTAGGCCTCGCTGAAAAAACGGATGCTATTGTCTTACCCATGGCATTTTGTTTATGATCAAAGAAGACTTTTCCGGTCCTTTCGACTGTGCTCCACGCTGTTGTGATTTTCTGTGCATGCCTTTTGATTAATATCTCGCCTATAATTTGAGTAAAGGATCTA
>Ga0182008_10001189_pt1 | contig 17933 bp, 21 predicted proteins | sample Sormic07211129_1_FD_120482 | JGI IMG/M metagenome (GOLD analysis project Ga0182008, IMG submission 120482) | Rhizosphere microbial communities from Sorghum bicolor, Mead, Nebraska, USA - 072115-129_1 metaG | ecosystem: Host-associated > Plants > Roots > Rhizosphere | place: USA: Nebraska...
TAAGCCCCCTCCCACATTGATGACCTACAGACTTGAAAACCGCTTACTTGGCCGTGAACGCCGAGTAGCTGTTCATCAGATTGCGGTAGTTGGGGATACGCGGCGACAGCAGGTTGGCCAGGCCTTCCATGTCGTTGCGCCAGTCAACCTGCAGCTCGCAGGCCACGGCGAACCAGTTGACCAGTTGCGCGCCGGCGGCGGTCATGCGTGCCCAGGCGGCCTGTTGCACGGTTTCGTTGAAGGTGCCGGACGCGTCGGTGACCACGAACACGTCGAAGCCTTCGTCGAGGGCGCACAGGGTCGGGAACGCTACGCACACATCCGTCACCACACCGGCAATGATGATCTGCTTGCGACCGGTCGCCTTGACGGCCTTGACGAAGTCTTCATTGTCCCAGGCGTTGATCTGGCCAGGCCGGGCGATGTACGGCGCGTCCGGGAACAGTGCCTTGAGCTCCGGCACCAGCGGGCCGTTGGGGCCGCTTTCGAAGCTGGTGGTGAGGATGGTCGGCAGGTTGAAGAACTTGGCGACATCGGCCAGGGCCAGCACGTTGTTCTTGAACTCGTTGGGGGAGAAATCCTGCACCAGGGAAATCAGGCCGGTCTGGTGATCCACCAACAGCACCACTGCGTCATCTTTGTTCAAGCGCTTGTACGTCATGGGTTAACTCCTTGGGTTGGGATTAGAAGGCAAAGCACGAGCAGCCGAACGCGCCCCAGAAACCCTGGAAGTCGCTGACCGGCACACTGGAAAGGCGCGCCTTTTCATGGCTGTGGGCATGCACGCCGCACGGGCCGCTGCATTGGTGAACCTGGGCCTGCAACGGCGAGCTGGGGCGCCAGTGCCCCGGCACCTTGACCACCGGCGACCAGTCCGGCAGCACCGGCACGCGCGGCGGTGCGTAATCTTCGAAGTCGCCGGCGCCATACACCACCTTGCCGCCGACCACGGTCAACACCGACTCGATCCACTTGATGGCTTCTTCATCGACGCTGAAAAAATCCGCCGACAGCGCGGCGACGTCCGCCAATTGGCCGACCTTGATCTGGCCCTTCTTGCCCTGCTCCGAGGAGAACCAGGCGCTGCCATGGGTAAACAGTTCCAGCGCGGTGAGACGCGGCAGACCTTCGGCGTGCAGTTCCAGGCCGCCGACGGTGCGACCGCTGACCATCCAGTACAGCGAGGTCCACGGGTTGTAACTCGAGACCCGCGTGGCATCGGTGCCGGCCCCTACCGGTACGCCTTCGGCCAGCATGCGCTTGATCGGCGGCGTGGCTTCGGCCGCTTTGGCGCCGTAGCGCTCCACGAAATATTCGCCTTGGAACGCCATGCGGTCCTGGATCGCGATACCGCCGCCCAGGGCGCGTACGCGTTCGATGTTTTTCGGGGTGATGGTCTCGGCGTGATCGAAGAACCACGGCAGGCCATTGAACGGAATATCGCGGTTGACCTTCTCGAACACGTCGAGCATGCGCGAGATCGATTCGTCGTAGGTGGCGTGCAGGCGAAACGGCCAGCGCTGCTCCACCAGGTGACGCACCACCGGTTCCAGTTCCTGCTCCATGGTCAGCGGCAGGTCGGGGCGCGGTTCGAGGAAGTCTTCGAAGTCGGCGGCGGAGAACACCAGCATTTCACCGGCACCGTTGTGGCGCAGGTAGTCGTCGCCCTGGTGCAGGGTGACGCTGCCGGTCCAGTTCTTGAAGTCGCTGAGTTCTTCCTTCGGCTTCTGGGTGAACAGGTTGTAGGCGATGCGCACCGTCAGTTGCTGGTCCTTAGCCAATTGCTCGATCACTGCGTAATCATCGGGATAGTTCTGGAAACCGCCGCCGGCATCGATGGCGCTGGTCAGGCCCAGGCGATTGAGTTCGCGCATGAACTGGCGAGTCGAATTGACCTGGTATTCCAATGGCAGTTTCGGGCCTTTGGCCAGGGTCGAATACAGGATCATCGCGTTGGGTCGCGCCACCAGCATGCCGGTGGGGTTGCCATTGCTGTCGCGCACGATCTCGCCACCCGGCGGGTTCGGCGTGTCCTTGGTGTAGCCAGCCACGCGCAGAGCCGCTCGGTTGAGCAAGGCGCGGTCGTACAGGTGCAGCACGAACACCGGGGTGTCCGGCGCGGCCTGGTTGAGTTCTTCCAGGGTCGGCATGCGTTTTTCGGCGAACTGGAATTCGTTCCAGCCGCCCACCACCCGCACCCACTGCGGCGTCGGGGTGCGGTCGGCCTGGTCCTTGAGCATGCGCAGGGCATCGGCCAGGGACGGCACGCCTTCCCAGCGCAGTTCGAGGTTGTAGTTCAGGCCGCCACGGATCAGGTGCAGGTGCGAGTCGTTGAGGCCGGGGATGACCGTGCGCCCCTTGAGGTCGATAACCTGCGTTGCGCTGCCGCGCAGCGCCAGGGCTTCACCGTCGGTGCCGACGGCGACAAAGCGCCCCTGGTGAATGGCGACGGCGGTCGCACGCGGGTTTTCACGGTCCACGGTGTGGAACTGGCCATTGAACAGGATCAGATCGGCGTTCATAGGGTTTCCTTTACAGAGGCTTCGAGCCAGGGAGCGAACAGGCGTGTGGCGGCCGGCATCAGCAGGTACACCACCAGTACCACGATGGTCACGGTGACCAGGAACGTGGACACCACATAGTTGGAGAGCAAAGGATGCAGGCGCAGCACCGGGCCCCAGACGATCGGCACCAGCAAGGTCAGCGGCAGGATGACGCAAAGCGTCACCACGGCCTGCTTCCAGCGCGGTGGCTTGGCGGCGCTGTCGGCCAACGGGGTGAACCAGAATTCATTGGCGGCGCCGATTTCGGTCTGGTCGCCATCGGCCAGCATCGGTGCGGCTTCGTCAATCAGGGCCTTGCGTTGGGGGGAGTCGAGCCAGCGTTCCAGGTCATCGGTGGAGCGGTAGCGCAGCACGCAGGTAAACAGCGCGAGGCCGTCCTGCTTGCCGCGTACCACGTCGACGCCCAGGTGCCCGGGCCGTTCGCCGGCAATGCGCACGATGCGCCGCAACCAGGCTTCGTAGTCCGCCTCAAGGCCGGGTTTGATGCGGTGTTTGACCACCAGGGTGACGATTTCGTCGGGCCCTGTCTTGGGTGCTGGTTCCATGGCGTGCCCCTCTGCTTCGAGATTTCAGCGATGAGGGGAGTTTGCCGGGGGCGGACTTGGGAAAATTGGATATACGTGCTGTGTGGATGAGGTGGCCTACCAGCCTTCTTTCAACATCCGCAACTCTAGGTGCTGCAGCAGCATGATGGTCTTGCCATCCATGATCTCGCCGCTTTGCACCATCGCCAATGCGTGTTCGAAACCCAGCTCCAGCACTTCGATGTCTTCGCCCTCTTCTTCCAGGCCACCGCCCTGGCCGACCTGGTCGGCGGGTTGGTATTCGCCGATGAAAAAGTGGATGCGCTCGGTCACCGAGCCGGGGCTCATGAATGCCGCGTACACCTTCTCGACATGCCCGACGCGGTAGCCCGTTTCCTCCTCGGCTTCCAGGCGGATGCGTTCTTCGGGACTGGCATTGTCGAGCAGGCCGGCCGCTGTTTCGATCAGGTAGCCATGGTAGTCATTAACGAATGTGGGCATGCGAAACTGGCGGATCAGCAACACGGTGCGTTGCGCACGGTTGTACAACAGGATGGTCGCGCCATTGCCACGGTCGTACACCTCGCGTGTCTGGGCCTGCCAGCTGCCATCGCGACGGCGCAGGTCGAAGCTGTATTTCTTGAGGTTGTACCAGTTGTCCGAGAGCGTTTCTTCGGCGGTGATGCGTACGGGGCTGCTGTCCATGATCGGGCCTTTGCTCAAAAGAGCAGGAGCATGTCCCGCAGCTGTCGCCAGCGTCAAGCCGGCCTACGATGGTCGAAATAGTTCCTGCCGGTGGGGAGCATCTGGTAAAAACCCTGCTTGATCCGTTGACCTGGAACGTTCATGTCGTCTCGTTTGCTGTCTCGCCTGGGCCTGCGCTGGTTTCCCCTGCTGTGCATGGCGTTATTGATCGTGGGCCTGCCGGTGGGCTGCAGTCTGCTGCAACACAAGGAGCGCGAGCTGGTGTTTCGCATCGAGCCGGGCACCGCCAGTTGGTACAGCGGCCTGCCCAAGGCAGTGCAGGAATTCGAACTCAAGCCGGCCAGCTTCAAAGCGGGGCAGAACATTCACGCCTGGTGGTACCCGGCGGCCAGCAAGGACGCGCCGGCGATGCTCTACCTGCACGGCGTGCGCTGGAACCTGACCGGGCAACTGTTTCGCATCGAGCAATTGCATGCCCTGGGTTTTTCGGTGCTGGCCATCGACTACCGGGGCTTTGGCCAAAGTCACGGCGACCTGCCGTCCGAAACCACGGTATATGAGGACGCACGCATCGCCTGGGAACGCTTCCAGGTGCTGCAACCCGATCCACGCAAACGCCTGATCTACGGGCACTCGCTTGGCGGCGCGGTGGCCATCGACCTGGCGGCGGAACTGGGCCGGCAGTCACCCGTGCCGGTACGCGGGCTGGTGATCGAATCGACCTTCACCTCCCTGGCCGATGTGGCTACGGCCGTCGCCGATACGTCGTTGCCGGTGCGCTGGCTGCTGTCGCAGAAGTTCGACTCCATCGACAAGATCGCCGACATTCGCATGCCGCTGCTGGTGGTGCACGGCCTGGACGACCGCTATGTACCGCCGCGCTTCAGCGAGCAATTGTTCGCCGCCGCCCAGCAACCCAAGCGCCTGTTGCTGGTGCCGGGTGCCAGCCATAACAACAGCATGAGCCTGGCCGGCCGCACATACCGTGAGGCCCTTGATCACCTGATGCAATCGAAGATGCCGACCCAGGCCATTACCCACTCCACAAGCCGTGACGGCGACTCTTGAGCGCTTTTCGGCACTGGGTTCGAACAGGCCTGTCAAGCGCAAACCCTGGCCATGCTGGGCCAAACCACCGGTTGATCAAATAATGACCTTCGGCGAAATCGCCAACCCCGCCGGGGTCCGGCAAAGTTATCCACAGAGATACCCACGGTTTTCGTGGACAACTCTTTTTATTTTTTTACGATTTTTTTGTGCGGTATGGCACTTCGGCAAAGGGGCTTGCCAGCAAAACCCTCGCCACTGCGATTGCGCAGCCTGATCACCGAGTCGCATGCGTCGAATATCGAGGCATATACGCAACCCCAGCTGGAGGCGCTGCACGGGGATGCCTAGCCACCGCAGTGGTGCGGGTTTGTCCTATGGCTTAACGTGTGACGTCGCATAATCGATGGCCAGTTGAACCGTGGTGATTTTCTCGGCCTCCTCGTCTGGAATTTCCATGTCAAACTCATCCTCCAAAGCCATCACCAGTTCCACCGTGTCCAGTGAGTCGGCCCCCAGATCGTCCACGAATGAACTGTCGTTCTTGACGTCGGCTGCTGCGATGCCCAGCTGTTCGGCAACGATTTTTTTTACACGCTGTTCGATGTCACTCATTTAAATATCCTCACTAGGTGACCTTGGAGCCGAGCGTTTCTTTGGGGCCCAGTACGCCGGTCGCATGCAGTAGTTTGTCGACGGCATGCAACACGCCAATGTCCTCAAGGGTTGCGTTCTTATTCAGGATGCGCCGCAGACAGGCGTAAATTTTCAACTCGCCGATAGCTGCGTCGTCATACCGCACACGCTCGTCGAGGATGATGTTGGCTTTTCGGTCGATATTGACTTGTAAAAACTGCTTCAACTCGGATTTAGTCATGGCCATTCTCCTGGCTGAGTAGGTGTACACCTATAACTATATCCACCGTAGCCAAAGTGCCTACTGTCAGATCTGACAGGTCTATAGAACGATTGGCAATAAACAGCGACTAACCGCCAGTCATAGCGCGCTGAACCCTGCCCGCTCTTGCTCAAGCAAGCACAAGGCATCATCCAGCGCGTGGCCACTGGCGGTGTTATCGAAGATGCACCACGTGGGAATACCGTCCTCGATGGACTGAGCCAGACGTTGCGCATACGCGCGCACCCGTTCGGGTCCATATGCGCTGTGGTAGATGCGTGGCGAGCCGTGCAGGCGCCAGTAGCGCACACCCTGCCAGCCGCCAGGCGCCTCGCCCCCTTCCAGTACCAGCGGGTCGGCGGCGACCCGAGCGATGTGCAGGTCCTGCAGTAAGCCCTCGGCTTCAAGCCAACTGCAATGGCGAGGTTCCAGCACCACCGCGCCGAGATAGCGTTGACGCAGGGCACGAAAAAACACTGCGGCCGTCACCGGCTCGTACGCCAGCGACGGCGGCAATTGCACCAACAGACAGCCCAACGTGTCGCCCAGTCGCTGGCACTGCGCGAGGAATTCGTCCAGCGCGGTTTCGCAGTGCGCAAGGCGCAGCTCATGGGTGATGAGCTTGGGTACTTTCACCGCAAACCGAAACGTAGCCGGCACGGACTGCGCCCAGCGCGCGTAGGTCGCGGGCAGGTGTGCGCGGTAAAACGAACTGTTGATTTCCACCGCATTGAAGCGCGAGGCATAGCGTTGTAAATGTGTGCCTTGGGCGGCAAACGCCGGCCACTGTTCGCGCGGCAGGCTCCAGCCGGCGCAGCCGATGTACAACGGCGCCGTCAAAACAGCACCTTGGCGGCATCGCGCATAAAAATTTCAATGGTCTTGGGCCCTACGCCCTCGAACTCGCCCAAGCGCTTTTCGAACCCATGGCGGTCGGCGCTGGCACGGCGGATATGCGTGATCCTGCCGGCGTACTCGGCGTTGAGCTTGGCGCTCAGGTCCAGCAGGCGCTGGGCCGTGCTCTCGTCATATCGCACGTAGTGGGCACGCCCAAGCATCGACACCAGCTCGCGCGACGTGCAGTGCTGCAACTTGCGCGGCGTGTCACGCCCGTGCTCCTCGACGATCACCTTGTACGCCTGCGCCGCAATGGGCGCCTGGATTCGCTTGCCCATCAGAAAGCTGGCGACAAACCACTTGAACAGGCTGGCGTCATCCTCAGGCTTGAGGTCGATGCCCAGCTCGGCCGCGCTGATCGCTTTGGCCATGCTCAGTGGCCCAATTTGCGCTCAGCCTTGGCGGCCTGCTCATTGATCGCATCGGTCTGGCGCTCGGTATCTTTGATCGAGGTGGGCGTGAGCACCTTGTCGACCTTTTCGGTGTTGGGATTGGGGCGCTCCAGGGTCTGTCCCTTGACGGGAGTGTCCGTACCTTTCTGCGCCTCTTCGGAGCTGACGGGGGTGGGGGTTTTGTCGGCGTTTTTAAGGTCGGTCATGGGGAATTCTCCTGAGATTGAAGAGCCGGCATCGCGCGCCGGACTCATTCAGCAGAGCCTGGGGAATTTCGATAGTTCAAGGAAATTGCCCAGCCAAACCGTTGGTGAAAAAAGCGCAAAAAAATTTAAACCTTTTGCGTGCGTGCCGGCTCAACACCCAGGTAGCGACACTCGTCATTCACAAGGAGAGACACCATGACTACCAAGCTGATGAAACAGATGGGCCTGACTTTTGCGCTGGTTGCCGGTTCGATGTCCGTTGCCTTCGCCGCCACCTCCAACGACTTCGTGGACAACGCTGCGCAAAGCGGTATCACCGAAGTCGAAGCCGGCAAACTGGCCTTGCAGAAAAGCAGCTCGGCTGACATCAAAACCTTCGCCCAGCACATGGTGGATGATCACACCAAAGCCAACCAGCAGCTGATGGCCCTGGCCAAAAAGCATGACCTGGAAGTGCCGGACGACGCCGCACTGATGGACAAGGCCAAGAAAGCCATCCTGGAAATGCGTGACGAGTCCTTCGACAAGGCCTACGCCAATAACCAGGTGAACGCCCATGAAGAAGCCGTGGAGCTGTTCAAGAAAGAGGCGAGCTCGTCTGACAATGCCGAGCTGAAAGCTTTCGCCACCGAGAAGCTGCCGACCCTGGAAAAACACCTGCAAATGGCCAAGGAGCTGCAAAGCAAATACGCCAAATAAAGGGCGCGATCAGCCCTGCGCATGAATACGGCGCGGGGCTTTTTACGTGCGGATATTGATGCCCCTCAGACAGGAGACACGCGATCATGAGTACATCACTCAACGGTAAGAACATCCTTATCATCACCTCCAATACCGGTATTGAACGCGACGAACTGGTCAAGCCGCTGGAAGCGTTGCGCGGTTTCGGCGCCAATGTCACTCACGCCTCCAGCAAGGGTGGCACCACCCAGACATTTGTAGGCGACACCGAAAAGGACAAGACCGTAGAGTCCGATGCGCAACTGTCGGATGTGGTCAGCCAGGATTTCGATGCGCTGGTGATTCCCGGCGGCACGGTCAACGCCGACACCCTGCGCCAGGACGCGGCAGCGCTACGCCTGATCAAAGACTTTGCCGACGCCGGCAAGACTATCGCCGCCATCTGTCACGGCCCGTGGACGCTGATCGACGCGGGCGTGATCAAAGGTAAAACCCTCACCTCCTACAAGAGCGTGCGCATCGACCTGGAAAACGCCGGTGCGGCAGGCTGGGTGGATGAGCAGGTCAAACAATGCACGGCCAATGGCTGGACCCTGATCACCTCGCGCACGCCGGATGATCTGCCGGCCTTCAACGACGCGATTGCCAAGGCATTGGCCGGCTGATCAGTGGATCGTTAAAAAAACAGGCGCCCCATGGGGCGCCTGTTTGCTGTACAGCGGATGCTCAGTGTTTATCCTGCTGCGGCATCTCGCGCTTAGGCCCGAACATTGCCCACGCAATCAACCCCAGCAACGGCACGAAGATCAGGATGATCAGCCACAACCCCTTGGTTTCCCAGCCGCTGGTGCTGCGCAGCACGGCATTGATCGCCCACAATTCCAACAGCAGCACAACCACCGCCAACCCGATCCAGACATATTCTAATTGCATGTTTCACCTCCTGAGGTCTAAGGCTTAGGTCAACCGGTTGCGCCCAGGGTTCCATCGGATTTTTATGCGTGCCTCCAGCACCCCGCACGCGCCTCTCGGTTCGGTGCGGCGTAATGCAAGGTAACCGGTGCCGGACCATGCAAGCTGCACGATCGCGCCTCGCGTTGATGTCGTCTAACTTGCTGATTAAAAACATCTTTATGCAAAAGCCTAAGTTGGTACGGCTGATGCAACAGCCTGACGGACGAGGCGCGCACTTCGACGCGCCCGAATCCTATCCGTGAGGTTTCACCATGAATGCCATCGACCTGCTCAAAGCCGACCACGAACGCGTCAAGGCACTGCTGACCCAGCTGAGCGAATCCACCGAGCGCGGCGTGAAAAAGCGTACTGAGCTGCTGGCCAAGCTCGAAATGGAGATCACCCTGCACACCAAGCTTGAAGAGGAAATTCTCTACCCGGCCTTCCGCAAAGCGGGTGGCAAAGAGCAGGACATCATGTACCACGAAGCCAAGGAAGAGCACCGCACCGTCGACAGCCTGGTGCTGCCTGATCTGAAGCAGACCGAGCCGTCCACCACCGAATTTTCCGGGCGTGTGAAAGTGGTCAAGGAACTGCTGGAGCACCATATCGAAGAAGAGGAAACCGAGATGTTCCCCCAGGCCCGCAAGCTGCTGGGCAAGGCGCAGCTGGAAGAGCTCGGCGCCGCGATGGAGGCCATGAAGGCCGACTATAAAAAAACCATGACCAAGCCGATGGCCGCCTAACCGCCGGCCGGACCACGGGCCACCCTCCAGGGGCCCGGGGTTTGTGCAATGACATAAGGGGATCGCGTCATGAAGACCACCACGTCCCGCAGGATCGCACTTTCCGTCTGCCTGTCGGCGCTGCTCGCCGGCCCCGTCCTTGCGGCATTCGGCGATAACAACAGCGCAGCCGGTTCGGCACTGCCGCCGGGCAACTACCCCAGCAGTCCCAGCAGCGCCTCCAGCACTGGCAACAGCGACAGCAAACACACCGACGACAGCCCCCGCAAACAGCCTCAGAAAAAAGCCCCTAAACCTGCCGAAACTTCCAAAGAGCGCAAGGACAAAGCGCGTTCAGGTAACTGACGGGTTATTTGCGGTTGTAGGGCAATTCAAATGTGAGGGGTGCGATTTGCTTGCGTTAACCATAGGTGTCTACACAGCTTCGGTGAAAACCTGATCTGACAAATAACTCCGTGGTTATCGGCGCAAGTCGCACCGCCCTCTCACAGGTTCGAGCGCAGCACCGCCATTGGAACCCTCGGCATGCATTGTCCACACAGGTGAATCTCCCTTCACAGTGAAGACACCTGCATGCGTACAACTCAATCTCCAGCGAGTCGCTTTCCAGCCTCGGCCTTCGCGCGGCAAAACCCGCAGAATGTAGACAGCCTTCGGCCCGGCGAAACGTCCAACAGCGGCCGATCGACACGCGCGGCACCGGGCGACTCGGTAAAGGAGGCGGACGACTTACTGAGCCGCTCGTGCTCCGCCGCCCTCATGGACAGAGTGATTGCACTGCAAGCCAACCCGGCAAACGCCCCACCCGCCGCAACCATCGACAACATCCCGGTCAACTCTACCTTCGGCCAGGCATTGGCGCGGTTTACCGAAACGCTCAAGCAAGAGCCGTTTGCTTCGTTCGCGCGTAATAAAAAGATCAACCTCACGCACTTCAGCGTGGTCCCGTCAGAGGGTCGGATCGAATGGGTCAGCAATGGCGTACGGATGAAGCTCACCCGTAACAACCCAGCCTGGAACCAGGTATCCGGCGACCTGCTCGCCGCAACGCGCGAGCTGATGCCAACCTTGCCGGGCGCCTTCGAATACACCGGCGCGCGCAGTGCCCCGCTGAACATCGTCAGCAACTTTTATGCGGCCCGTGGCGCCACCGACCTGCCCACGACCTCGCTTGCAAGCAACAGCCTGAAGCCATCACGCGACGTCCCTTCCCTGCAGGTGCCCCTGGCGACGGATGCGAGCTATCAGGCATCGGACTACCAACGCGTCACACAAAACCGCAAACACATGGTCGACTCCTTATCCGGCACCCTCGGCCCCGCAGCGGCGTCCATGTTCGGCGTAGCGTGGTCGGTTGTGCAGCAATCACTGTCGAGTAAGCCTCGCGACGCGTATGAGCAACGCCTGGTCACCGCCTTCACCGACGAGCTAAGCAAGGCGAACCGGGGCGAGGAGCCTGCCTGGGTGCGCGTGCCCGCCCAAACGGGGTTAGGCCAATGGCTGGAGCTGTATCGCAGCCTGTTCGACCATCCAGCGGTGCGGGAGTGGATGCAGGTCAAGGGGCTCGACCTGGCACAACTGGAACTGAACCCGTCCACCGGTACGCTGTTGGTCAAAAAAGCCGATGATGTCGCGGTGTTTACACCGACCGACGAATCCGGCTGGGGGGCTATCGCCGGCCCGATCATGACGGTGGCCAGGGTGATCGCGCCTTCACCCGATCAGTCGCTGCAGATCGTTCCAGGCAACGGTTTCATTGCCACGCCACTGGGCGTGGTTGCCGACTTCCAGAGCGAACCGCCCCAGGCCGACAGCGCTGCCCAACGCGCGCGTATCCAGTACCTGAACGCACAGCGGGCCTTTGATCCGATTGCACCAAACGACCCACTGCGGTCTGCCGACACCCGATCTTACGTAGCCCTTGGCAACCTCGGCACCCAGGCTCAGGCGCAGTTCGCGGCATTGGCCCAGTCCAGGGCCGACAAGCGTGATTTCGCTACGCGCCTGCTCAATGTCAATCGAGCGCTGCCGAATGTTCGTCAGGAAGCGAAAAAGTGGGCCGAAGCAATCATCCTCAAGTTGACCGGCAAGCCCTTCGATGCCGACACAATCTATCTGAACCGATTCGACGGCTCCCAAAGCGCGGACACCCAGACAGGATGGGAGCACATGGGCAAGGAACCGAAGTCTTCACTGCGCTTGCCCGATGCCTTGCTCAAGAATTTTTCGGAACACGACGCGGTGCCCAACAACCTGGATTTCGAAGCCGGCCTCTACTTCGACGGCCCCGGTAAAAGTCATGCCGGAGGCTACGGCAAACATAACGAATTCCCCCTGCCCCCCTCAAAGATCATGCACGAAGCGTGGTCCACCGACTTCCAGAAACACATGAACGACAAGCTGGACAGTTTCTGGACGGACCACGCCGACGAGTATCGCGACATCCTTAAAGGCCAGTTTATCTACAGTGCCCGCAACCAGTTCAATGCGTACGAACGAGCCTCCCCCGCCGAACGCGCCCGAATCCCGGCCGCAGAACAATTTACCCGCAGCGACTATGAGTGGGTCATGAAGGCCGTCTCTAATGTGCCGGTGGGTCCCGAGCAACCGGTGCCGCTCCAAGCACTGCAGGCACGCGCACCGGTCAAGGGCAAGGTCCGCGTGCATGCATTCGATATCAATGGTTTCAGATCCACGGACATCCTGCGATTCACCGAGCAGGACGACGGCCGGTACCTCTACCTCAAAGGCCGTCGTGACGGTCGGCAGATCCTCTACATCCCAGGCCGCACGCCAGAGTTCCTGAAGTTCGCCTCGCTCGAAAGCATGGACAAATGGATCGCCGATGAATGCAAGGACCCGAACAAGCGCACAGCGTTGGCATCGCACTTCAGCCTGTCCGACCGCCAGGACACCTCCAGCAGCGCTGTCGTGAGCCTCTTCAAAGCGCTGATTCCGTTTGGTGACCAGCTTCTCAAGGATCGCCCGGAGAAAGGCGTCGACACCGCCCTGCGCAACTTGAGCACCGGCGCCTGGGATCGTCTGGAGGGCACCGTGATCGACAGCGGCAACCTACGCATCACCGGCGATGTGTTCGACAGCATCATGCGGGCGACCTGCCAGCGGATGAGCCGTGATGCAGAGGTCACCATCAAGTCCAACGATGAAGTGACGCGCGACACCTGGCTCAACGACCTTTGTGTGGCAGCCGGCCTGCTGGGCAAACTGGCCCCCATCGCCGAACCGGTGGCGGCGCTGGCGTTTCTGGCAGACCTCGGCGAAAGCGTTCTGGGGGCGCAAAAATCCCTTTCAGGCGACACCGAGGCCGAACGCCGCGACGGCGCAGCAACGGCCCTCGACGGTTTGCTCAATACGTTGTTCTCCATAGGCGCCGCCGAGCGGCCCGAAGATCCCTTCTCTGTCTCCCGCGAGGAGGCGGCCACAGGTCCAGCAGTCGGCCGGCAACGCTTCGCCGACGGTGCCGCGCCGCTGATGCTCGAACGGCCTGTTTCGTCCGACGCTTACACCATTGCCCGCTCCAGCGGCTTCGATCTGGTAGAGGGCGAAAAGGTCTATCGCTACGATGCCGACCAGCCTGGGCTGTTGAGTGATCTGGAGTCCACCGAACGCACGGACCGCCTCGACCGGTTCGAGGATGTTTGTCCGGCGCCGACTGCCCTGTCGCGCAGAGCCAAACGCGGCGCCAATGATAGGTGCTTCACCAAAGCCCTGGAGCCCGTCACCGACTTGGCGGGCAAAGAGCTGCAATCGCTGGAGCACGTTCGGCTGTTCCCCGCTGCGCGCAAATCCTTGTTCAACGGCGACCGGGAAGTGATTTTCGAAAAGCGCATCAATCGAGTGGTGGATACCGAACTGGGGAGCAAGCTGGTGCCGCTGCCCGGTAAAGCGCACGTCCGATACAAAACCGTGGTCAAAGGCGACATCAGCAAAAACGCTCGATTCGGCATGTACGACAACAGTGACAGCGCGTTCCTGCGCGAGCGCACCTATGCGGTGAAACTTGGCCGAATCAGCGACGTTTGTAATGATTCCCGTGAAGTCCGTGGCGTTGTGGTTTCCAGTTCCAACCCCGCCGACACACGCAAGTACCTGATCGTCGAAGCAGACACCGCAGCGTTCTACAAAGCGCTGATTACGGATGGGCAGACCGGCAAAGTGAACTTCATTCGCTGCGAAGCCACCGCGGCGGATCTGGATCTGGTCAAGCACTACCGCAGTGAACTGACCCAGCGCCAAGGCACTGCCGCGGTGCCTTTCGACGCCGACTTGATTGCGCTGCCACAGCTGGACAAGGCCCTGAAACAGTTGCGAAAAAATGGCTACACAAAGGCCCAGATCCAGGACCTCAAAGCCAGCGTTTCAGGTATGACCGCCGAGCAAAAACGCGAAGTGGTGTACCAACTGCAAAGCCGCCACGCCATCGAAAAGCCGGATATTGCCCTCAAGCCGGCACGTGTGCGCCCATTGACCAAACCCGCTCGATTCAGCACGTTGACGGCCGAGCAAAAAAACGCCTTCTACGCTAAAGGCACGCAGGACTCGGTCAGTCGCGGGCTCAAGGCGACAGGCCTGGGGCCGGGTAACCAGGTGCATTCAGCCAGCGATCTTGCACGCGCCGAAGCGGCCGCCACCACCGTGGAGTGGATGCGCCGTACCACCAACCCCCATGCACCGAATCGAGGGGACATGATCCTGAAGGCCGGAGCCGGCAACTGTGGCGAAATGAGCCAGCTGTCGAAGGACATCGTGACCAAAAGCGGTGGCCGGGCTTATGAATGGTCGGCGGGTAACGCTCATGCGTTCACCGTGATCGGAGGCCCTGTGGAGCGCCCGCCGGCAACCCGTGATTTTTCCGAGGCTATATGGCGGGATGCATGGATCGTCGATCCCTGGGCCGGTATTGCCTGCCCGGCCCGTGAGTACACGAGCCGGCTCAAAGCGGTAATGACCGAATGGCAGGCCGGTGGGCGGAAAATACTGAATGGTCCCACCGGCGTTATGAGCCCCACCGATCCAAAGTGGCTGGACGAGCTGATCGAACAGCCCAAGGCTCCTTACGACCACAGCTATGAGACGCCCACCGCGCCAGGCACCCTCGCCGAGGTCATCTCTCCCCGGACGGCCCCCCGCGAAGAGGTGGAAATGGGGTTCAGCCGCACGCTCGATGACAGCGATACGGTGTTGTCCACCCGAGGTCTGTCGGACTGCTCAGCGCTGGTGGTACTGACGGATCTTAAGAACGGCGTCTATGGCAAACGCACCTTGATGCACCTGACCGGCAGTAACGTGGCGATGGGCTTGAGCCATGGACACGCGGCCACTGAACTGGCGGCCCTGGAACAATCATTGGACGGCGGCGGCAAGGTCATTTTCGTCGGCGGCAGCAACTCAAAATCCGTTGTGGGCATGGCCAGTGTATTGGGTCAGGAAGTAGACGGTCGCAAACCTCTGCTCTCGATTGTGCAAAAACCCGGTGTGACAATGACCCTGGCCAGCGCGACCGCCATCGATGTGAAGCCGGACGGGACCTTTACCCTGGTCACAGACGGCGGCACGGAAGGTGTCTTCAGACCGGACAAAATCAAGGAGGTCTTGGATTTCATCGACTGAAGACAGGTCAGCGCCGCGAACAACTGAGTCAGATCAAGTCAGCGCCTGCCAGCCGCGGAACTCACCGCGCCGGGTCAGCGCGCTCCAGGCGAAATCCCAACCGGGCGGCGGCAAAGGCGGTTGTTCAACGGTGACGGGCGGCGTGGCTTTCCAATCGAATACCCGCAGCGTGCGCCACGCCAGCACGATACCTTCGGCCCGGCTGTGATCGGTATTGATCCAGCCTGCCGCAGCGGCGGCCATGAACGCTTCAACGAGTTCCTCATTGATGCGCGTGCGGTAGGCCGAGCCGAGCAACCAACGGCACACGTTCAGGTGGTAGGTCCAATCCCCGGCCGGCTGGTTGCGGTAGGCCCAGGTCATAAAGCTGCGAAACAGGTTCAGGCCTTCGGGCGGGTCGAGTTTGAGCAGCGCCGGGCAGATGTCGAACAGGCTGTGCCAATAGGGCAACAAACGGGCGTCCAGGTGGACGAAACAACGGGCATTGCTGGGGTATTGCGCAGGCGCCGGTGCTGCGCGCAGGCGAACGGCGCCGGTTGGCGATGGATAGCTCATGAAACGCACTCACAGTCGTGACGATAGAATGCCCCCTGGTCACAGGAGGCCCAAGGCACACGTCAGAAGGCGGGAGAAGCGCGAGGGTTGGCCGAGGGCCAGGCGTAGCGCGGCGGCGCTTTGTTGCGCTGGGCATGGGCCGGGCGCGGGGTTTGACCCAGACCCAGGAGCCAGGCCAGGCCGATCAGGAACACCAGGGCCACGTTCAGGGCTGCGCACACCGGGCAGGCAATGTAGTTCGAAATGTTGCTGGAAGCCGCGTCACCCGACCCTTTATCGGAAAGTGGCGCGGGTTTGCCGTCCACTGAACAGAACGCCCCGCCGATCCCGTTGAGCTGCTGGCCGAGCATCTGACCATGGCTCAAACCGCACACGAACAGGTTCATCAGCACGCAGCAGTACAGGGTCCAGGCGATCAGGGAACGGTCGGGCAGGCTCAATTTCATGGCGGCGACTCTACCATCACCGCCGCCAACGGATGAAGCGCGACGCGCCCCTGTGGCAGAACGTCGCAGATTACGCAGGCGGGTAGGGGTTGGTAGACTTGGCGCCCTTCGCGTTTCTTACTTCAAATGCCTGCTTTTCCCAGCCTGACGGCTAGACCCGGCGCAATGCAGGCGTTTTACAGGATGCACAGTTGATGAGTACGTTATTCACCCGCCGCAAGGTCCTGGCCGGTATGGGCCTGATGGGCCTGGGCCTGCTGGCCGGTTGTGACAACAGCCCCAAACTGAACTTCAAGTACGGCAAGGACTTGAGCGACAAGATCATGGGCCGCACGTTCAAGCTCAAGAACACCGAGGGCGACACCGTCACCCTCAGTTCCTACCGTGGTCTGATGCCGGTGGTGTTCTTCGGCTTCACCCAGTGCCCGGCGGTGTGCCCCACTACCCTCGCCCGCGCCGCCCAGGCCAAGAAGCTGATGGGCCGCGACGGTGAAATCATGCAAGTGATCTTCATCACCCTGGACCCGGAGCGCGACACGCCGGAGATTCTCGACAAGTACGTCAAGGCCTTCGACCCCAGCTTTGAAGCGCTGTACGGCACGCCGGAAGAAATCGCCGTGGCCGCCAAGGAATTCGGGATCTTTTATGAAAAGATCCCCGCCGGCGACACCTACACCCTGTCCCACACCGCCACCAGTTTTGTCTTCGACACCCGTGGCAACCTGCGCCTGGGGCTCCAGGCATCCCTCACCGCTCAAGAGTGCGCAGAAGACCTGCTCACCGTCATGGAGGTCTGCTAATGACTGCCGTTCAACACCTCAAGCGCCTCACCCTTGGCCTGACCCTGCTGGGCCTCGCCGCCCACGCCAGCGCCCAGGTGCAGGTCAGCGACGCCTGGGTTCGCGCGACCGTTGCGGGCCAGCCCTCCAGCGGCGCGTTCATGACCGTCACCGCCGACGTCGACAGCAAGCTGCTGCGTGTAGCCTCGCCGGTGGCCAAGGACGTGCAGATCCATGAGATGAGCATGAAGGACGACGTCATGCGCATGGGCCCCGTGGACTCGGTGGCCCTGCCTGCCGGCAAAGCCGTGACTCTCGACCCCAACGGTTACCACGTAATGCTGATGGGCCTGACCGGGCAGATCAAGGAAGGTGACCAGGTGCCGCTGACCCTGACCGTGGAAAATGCCAAGGGCGAACAGCAGGCGATTGAAGTCAAGGCCACCGCCCGAGGCGTAGACGGCATGGACCCTAGCCATAAGCACTGATTGCAGCTGCTTGGTTCGGGTTGGCTCACCTCAACCCGTCCATCAGTCCACGATAAACAGCTTCGCACCGTCCAGCGTCGATGAACGGTGCGCTTCCATATCATTGCCCACCTGATAACTCATCCCGGCCGTCAACGTAAACCGACGCCCATCCGCCAGCTCGGTGTGCAACTCGCCTTCCAGACACAACAGCACATGACCGCGCGTGCACCAATGATCCGCCAGGTAACCGGCGCTGTACTCCACCATGCGCACGCGAGTCGTGCCAAAGTGCCCGGTGCGCCAGGTGGCACTGCCCGTTACGCCGGGATAGATGACGGGTTCAACGCTGGACCAATCGGTGGTGCAAAACGGGACGGCGGTAAGATCCATGGGGGGCTCGGGTGTGAGTTAAGGGGGCTTGAGGCTAATGGGCTGACA
>Ga0182008_10001190_pt1 | contig 17923 bp, 16 predicted proteins | sample Sormic07211129_1_FD_120482 | JGI IMG/M metagenome (GOLD analysis project Ga0182008, IMG submission 120482) | Rhizosphere microbial communities from Sorghum bicolor, Mead, Nebraska, USA - 072115-129_1 metaG | ecosystem: Host-associated > Plants > Roots > Rhizosphere | place: USA: Nebraska...
AGTTATTAATTATGACTTTTCAAAAGATTTCAATGAAGAATTAGAGACTAGTAAACTTAAAAGTAAGGAAAGGGTGTTAAATCCTAAAGTCAATAAAGAATTTGTAGCTCAGGAGTCCGTATATTATTGGATGGAAAAGTATATCACTTTACTTGAAGACTATAAAAAACTATTACAAAATTCATCATCATATGATTCAAGGTTTGAGAGCATGAATCGTAAGCAAAATGAATAACTTATGGAGGGCTAATCGCCCTTTTTCTGTTCACTATGTCAACACGGTGATTTTCCACCCGGCCTTTCACTTTTGAATTGGATGCCACTGTATTAGGCTCACCTTCAGTTCTTACCGAGATCCGATTTGGAATTACATTTCCATTTCGGATTAACCAGGATTTTACAGCATTAGCTCCTTTAAGCGCGAGTTCTTTATTACTTGCCTGTGTTCCTGTTGAATCCGTATAACCATAAATAATAATTGGCCCTCCGGCAAATCTTTTCTGAGCGGAAATAGCAATCTGAGACAGTTTTCTGCTACAATTTCACCAATAGAATCTTTACCAGGTTCGAAAAGTATTGCTTCTTTTAATTTATAAACAGCATGTCAGAATTAGCTTTTACTGAAATAGAAGTATCCTTCAATTCTTCACAATTTACAACAGCTATATTAGGGTCAATTACTTTCCAATTATTATTGATTTCACTTTCAATTGTTGCAGAATCACTAGCAGCCCCGTTATAATTTGTATCTGTGCTATCCCTAAGCAAGAAGAAAGCGACAACAATTACAACAATGATTCCTAATAACCATAACAGCCAATTATTTTTCGAACCTGGCTTCCTTTCTACCATAACGAAATAATTAAGGTTATTTTATATCTGTGTAAGAATCAGCCCTGTTGGTATATTTCATTTCCATGTCCTGTTTGAAACGCTTTGCTTTATCCATAAACTCAGGAGCTTTATCCTTTAAATCGTCAACCATTGACCTTCCATTGACGTCTTTCTTTGTTGCATATTTATAGGCCCCATACAATGCAGCACCTAATACCACTGTTTTAAATAATCCCATATTTTTAAGTATTTAATTTTTAAATAAAACAGTATTTATGATTAAATGTTTGTGTTTTTTTTAAATTCATGAAAATTTCTTGATAACTTTAATCAGCGGAAAACTGGTGTTGATCAATGGAGGTGATGCTTCCCCGGCTTTTATTACACGGACAGCTCAATAAGATTTACATATGCTGGTTCAATGAATTACATAGGTTATTTCAATAAGTAAGAGGTTAAAACACCTAGGATGGCCGATGAAGTAAAACTTACCAATGTACCTACCAAAACATACTCTGTTTTAAGCTGGGTATTGGTTTCCTTCTCACTAAACCTTAAAATGGATTTAGCTGTCATTAAAAATCCAATTGCTGTATATTGATGCATCAATATAAATGTTAGTATTAAAACACGTTCACATATCCCTATCCATTTACCTGCACTGGCCAATCCTAGTCCCTGTTCCTCTTCATGAACTTCCGCAGGTTTTTCTCCATTGCCCATGTTTCCCTCCAAACTTATTTTGTATAACTGCTTTAGCTGAGCCTTTTCCTGTTCTTTTGCAATCTGGTCTCTCCATTTCTGCGTTCCTTTGCCAATAATAATACCCAGAGGCCAGGTCACAAACAAATAAGCCGAAATAATCAACCAAATATTAGTTTTGTCTGTAAGTGCAGCAAACGAAAGCACCACATCATTCCATTTATTTTCTACTGTTAGCCAAATGAAGACAATCACCACAACATGGAGAAGTTGGTCTATTATAAAGTACTTGAAAGTATCTTTCAGATAGATTTTAATTAAATCAATAATGTAATGAGTAATAAAAATGGTTAATGGTATAAACCAGTTAGCATGATATCCTGAAAATATATATGCAACTACAGTTGTTATGATAATATGCAGCATAAGTTTCTTGGACTTGAACTTTTTTGCATTTTTATCAGCGACCCAATCCTTAGGCTGTAAAATAAAGTCTGTCACCAGATGCGCGATAAGTAGACGAAGTAATAAACTTATTTCCATTATTTTCTTTGTGCTAATTCTGAAATATATTTTAATGCTAATTCTACATCCTTCCAATTAGCCAATTTAATTCTACTGTTCACTGAAGGCTGTGATACGGAGAGTTCGTTAGCTATCTCCTGCTGTGTTTTCCCCTCAATGAGCAGGTATATTACCTCAGCTTGCGCAAATGACCAATCCCTTATTATTTTATTTACAAAATTAAGAATAACCGCAATAGCACCATTTTTTTCCTTGTCAGGGGTGACAATTGCTAATAACTCCCCATTTTTCATTTGATCAAAATTTCTTCCAGATAGATGAAAAGCTTCCCCGTCTGAACTTAGTACATTTTTTCCCCGGTAAGATACTTCCCCGATGCCTATTGAGATTCGCGTGCCTAGAGCTATATTATTAACCTGATCAGAGCGTAATTTAAACCAACACAAGAGTTGAATGCTCCTATTTAAGGCTTCTGTGATATCCTCAAAAAGTACCTGGAAGCTGTCACCACGGTAAATTTCCGCATCTGCACTTTTTTTTATCCAACTTTTGAGTAACTTTTCAGAATCTTCAATCAATAAATGTCTATTCGCCGGAGTCAACCTTGTGAAGTTAATTATATCACCAGTAATTACAGCATATGTTTTCATCTAATTCCTTTTAAACAATTATAGCTTATTTATTATATAATTCAAATATATAGATTATTTATTCGATATTGTCATATTATAGTATACTTACTATATAATGTAGCACTATAGAATAGTTGATCGAGCCAAGTAGCCCACAAAATGAAATTTATAATGCTGATAAAAAACAAAATAGCAAATTTGAAAATGAATTCTACACAAGACGTCGAAATAATCAGGCAAAACCGGTTAGCCTCTAATAAAGCCATTTTAAAAAAAGACATAGCGGGTGTTTCAAGATATTGGTTACCAGATTTCGTGCAGATTGCAGGTGATGGCAGCCATACTATTGGTAAAGCTAACATAGCAGCGGACTGGAAATACATGTTCACTCATAGCAGCCCTGTGTTTGAGCGCATCCCTTTTGATATTCAAATTAGTGACAGTGGCAGTACAGCCTGGGAACAAGGTAAATGGGCATATAAAAATGAAAAATTCAGAGGAAATTATTCAGCCATGTGGCGTAAAAAAGAAGGAAAATGGTTAACACAATGTGAGCTCTATGTATCCCTGGATTAGCACTGTCGATAAGATTCAAATTTTCGATTCAACTAATATTTCTCTATTTTATAATCTTTTAAACAATGAGAATGTAAAGTTTCTTTTTACCCAAACAAAATTATAGCTTTATACCACTTGATGAAGTAAATTAATGAGAATATTATTTATAGCACCACGTTTTCATACCAATCAAATATCATTGGTAAATAAACTACTAGAAGAAGGTCATCAGCTTGACATTTTTGTAATGGGGATGGGAAATAGCGAAGATTACAGGACAATTACACCTAAACTAATTCCAACCTCATTCTTTACGGAAAAATATATCCAGTACTTCAACAAAAGCGTCGATATAGCCGACTTTCAACAGTTTGCCATGCCTAACCTTTGTAAATACTACAGCATGATCAGAAAGTTCAATCCAGATGTCATGGTGGTAAGAGGAGGACCAGAACCGGTTTATGCGAAATGTCTTCTCCCATTTATATTCTCTAAGATCAAAATAGTTTATTATACACAATCGCCAAAAATGGTTACACACGTAAGCCCACTACGTAAAGTGTATGATTATGTACTCTCCAACAGATATAAAATCAAATGGTATACACCGGTTTTATATGAAGTAAATAAAAGGACAAAATTAAAGGAATTAGCCTATATGGATTACATTCCATTTTTTATATATCCGGCAAAAGTTGAAATTAAAGAAAGACCGACTGATGCAAAGATTAATTTTCTATGTGTAGCAAAGTATGAACCAAGGAAAAACTTAAGCATGTTGTTGGACACAGTTGCTCAGTTACATCAAAGTCATAAAAACTTTAAACTAACCATTATAGGAAGTACTGGTAATGACAAAAGGGAAGCGTTTTTTGAAACGATGAAAAAGGATATTGAAACAAAAAAATTAACAGATTTTATTACCCTTTTAAAAAACATTCCCTTTCCTCAAATGGAGGAACACTATCAATCTCATCACATATTTTTAATGCCTAGTATACATGAGCCAGCTTCAGTTTCACAATTGGAGGCAATGGCTAACGGCCTGGCAATAATTTGCTCCGAAGATAATGGTACAGCACATTATATCAGGGATGAAATGAATGGCTTTTTAATTAAAGCAAACCAAATGGAACTCAAAAAGGCGATGGAAAAGTATCTGTTACAGCCAGAACTAATCAATAAACATCGCCAGGGAAGCCTGAAGCTGATCCAAACAGATTTTAGTATCGAAAAAAACTACCAAAAACTGATGGATATATTTAAATCTCATTAATAAAATTTAAACAGCAATTAACAACAAACTTTTTATCAAAAGTTGCTATTGTTTAACGAAAACTCAAAAATAATCTCATTTTATTGCTTACTTTCGAATATAACTAGTCGCTTTTCAATACATAGTAGTCAAATGAAGACCTAAATGATGGGAGATGCCCGATATGATACTCATTATCGAAGGCCATCAATCTGGTAAGCAGGCGTATTGCTAGCTAAGTAGAAGCATAAATTGAAAGTAATAACAAAAATGTTACAGAAGTAATAATTTTGATTAATAGCATAAGAAAAGGAAGGACTGAAGTTAAACTACAAGACTTACCTCACATATCAATGAACAGGCAAAAGAAAAATTGAGAAATGAACGAAAGGGTAGAATTTGCACTGGAAGGTTTGCATTGGAGTGACATAAGCGATGGTAAAATAGGCCCAAAAGCCTATCCAATAGCAGTGAAGGGTGAAAAACAGGGAATTAGTTGATATTAAATTTCGAATGGATATAGGGTTGATAATAATGAATTGCCGCCTATACCGGACAGTGAAATATTACTTAACCCAGAGTTAACCCAGCATTCGGGATACTAAATTATTATTATTAAATAGCTTTTATGCATATCATTGTATAGTGATATAAGTATAAAAGCTATTGAATTTTTTGAATCATTATTTCCTATAATTATTATCTTTAAAAAAGGAAGAACCACTTATTAATTTAATTTACAATTTATAAATGAAACCAAATCAACCAAATTCCAGAAGAGACTTTATCAAGAAATCTGCGGTCGGAGTAGCCGCATTTACCATCATCCCTAGGTATGTACTAGGAGGCCCGGGCTTCATTGCTCCAAGCGACAAGCTTACAAAAGCAGTAATTGGCGTGGGCGGAATGGGTAGAAATCATTTCCCATATGATGGCACTCAAGTAGTTGCCATATGTGATGTTGATAAACGCCACCTTGCATTGTCACTACCCATGCTGGACAAAGGCGTAAAAACCTTTAGCGATTATCGCGAATTACTAAAATTACCTGAGGTGGATATTGTACATATTGCAACGCCACCACACTGGCATGGTATCATGTCTGTGGATGCAGCTAATGCGGGTAAAGATATCTGGTGCGAAAAACCGATGACACATACCATCGGTGAGGGAAAAAGAGTGATGGAGGCTGTGCAACAGCATGGCAGAATGTTCAGACTGAACACCTGGTTTCGATTTAAAGACAATTTTTATGGGATGGGCACCACTGTAAAACCGATTAAAAAACTTGTTGATAGCGGTATGTTGGGTTGGCCTTTAAAAGTTACCTTGGGTAAACATACTGGTTTTGACTGGAAATTTTATTGGGTAGGTAAAGACAATTTACCTGTAGAACCAGTTCCTGCGGAGTTAGATTATGATGCCTGGTTAGGTCCGGCTCCATATAAACCATATAGCACACATCGTGTACATGGTACATTCAGGGGGTATTGGGATTATGATGGTGGTGGATTGGCCGACATGGGGCAGCATTACATGGATCCGGTGCAATACTTCCTTGGTAAAGATGATACAAGCCCGGTATCAGTGGAAATCGATGCTCCACAACAACATACAGACGCTGTAGGAACCTGGAGAAGGATCACTTACACCTATGCGGATGGTTGTCAGATCATTTTAGATGGTGAAGGAAAAGACACGAATGTACCTTATATTGAAGGTCCGAAAGGAAAACTTTACCCTGGTTTTAAATCAGATATTCCTGATCTGGAACGCAAACTCGCTTCTTTCCCTGAGCCACCAGAACAGATGATAGATTTTTCTACCTCTGTTAAAACCAGACAGCAATTTGCGTTAAATGAACAAAACGGACATCGTTCTTGTACTTTGATTAATATCGGATTGGCTGCTTTGAGATTGGGCCGTTCCCTGAAATTTGATCCGGTTAAAGAGGAATTTGTGAATGATGAAGCTGCAAACAGGTTCATTAATCCGGTGATGCGTGCCCCTTATGTACTGTAATTGTTCTTTAAATTAATTCTGTCGATACTTTTATTTTAATCATAATGATAAAAAAAATATTTTTCGTCCTGCTCATTGCAGTAGGATTACATCACTCAACCATTGCACAAACAAGCACTGATCAGCGAACTTTAACAACAAGAATAGCAGATCTATTGGCTCAGCTACCTGCAAATGACATCAAACAACTAAATGGCAACATGCTTGAGATCTCCCAACTTGGAGAAGAAGGCTTGGTAAGCTTGATCAGTGGCCTTAGCTCAACAGGAAAAGGTAATAATGCTTTAATCGAATATGCTGTTGGCGGCTATTCGGGATATGTAATGCAGCCTGGAAAAGAAAGCGAAAGAAGCAACGCTGTAAAAGCTTATAGCAAAGCCTTAAAAAACATTTCAGACAAGCAGAACATTCAGTTCTTGATCAGCCAGTTAGAGTTGATTGGTAAAGACGATGCTGTTGTCAGCCTTCAGCCATATTTAACCGATGCACGACTTGCTGATGCCGCTTCCAGGGCTTTGGTAAAAGTTAATTCACCTGCAGCTAAAGCCGCTTTATTAGCTGCATTACCTAAAGCACAACAACCAGCGAAGTTATTCATTATTGAAGCTTTAGGGATGAGCCGTACAAAAGAAGCAGCTGCGGCATTAAATGCTTTGGCAGAAAATGCAGACGAGAAGCAGACCAAAGTAACCTTGTTTGCGTTAGCACTTATTGCTGATCCATCTTCAGAAGCTGTTTTCAATACTGCTTCCAAAAAAGCAAATTACCTGTACGAAAACACCGACGCACTATCGTCTAACGTTTTGTATGCACAAAATCTTTTAAAAGATGGAAATAACACACTAGCTGTAAAAATCGCGCAGCAATTGTCCCAAACAGCTGTTGCTGAAAACCAGGTGCATACACGAATTGCAGCCCTGAAAATCCTTACCGATGGCCAGCCAGACAATCGTACCGCATTGCTGTTGAAAGCAGTAGAAGATAAAAACACGGTATATCGTGAAGCGGCAATGAAATTTGCACAGCCATATCTTACCCCAACAACAACTTCTGTATGGCTTTCAAAACTATCTAAATCAAATTCAGCAACGAAGGCTGGTATTGTAAATATGTTTGGAGAAAGTAAGTCTAAAGAAGCTTTGCCTGCCATCCTGAAATTGCTAAAAAGCAAAGACGAGTATTTGAAGTTTTCCGCTATACAAGCTGCCGCTGAAATAGGAGAGGTGCAAGTATTGGATGATTTATATAAAGTAATGCGTAAAGGAGATTCCTCTACAATAGCGGTTACAAGCGACGCTATTTTAAGGATGAAGGGAAATGGTATTTCCGAAAAAATAGCTTCTTACATTCCTAAATCAAAAGCACCAGTTCAAATTGCCCTGGTAAACATTTTAGCTTCACGCGCTGCAAATGACCAGATCGGTAGTATCTATAGTTTGTTAAATCATAAAGATGTTGAAGTTAAACAAGCGGCTTTTGCTGCACTTAAACAAACGGCAACAAATAAAGATCTGCCACAATTGTTTACGCTTTTGAATGAGAGAAGTGAACAAACAGAATTAGTAGCCGTTCAAGATGCAATCATCGCTGCCGTAAAAGGAATTGAAAATAATTCACCGCAGGTGGATATGGTATTGCAACAGATGACAGCAGCTCCTCAGGATAAAAAACCTTTATACTATAAAATTCTAGGAAGTTTAGGTGGTGAAAAGTCGTTGAATGCGATTTCTGAAGCTTATTATTCAGGAGAGAACCAAAATAAAAAATCAGCATTAGCGGCTTTAGCCTCATGGAACGATGCAGGTGCAATTGAAAACCTTCTTAAAATTGCGCGCGAAACCAAAGATGATCAAGATTTCAACGTGGCCTTATTGGGTTACCTTGGTTCCGTAAGAGCGGCTTCTTATCCTGGAGCACAACGCTTGTTGAAATTACGTGAAGCAATGGTTATTGCCAAAACCACGGCACAAAAGCAAATGATATTAAGGGATTTAGTACAATCCAAAACAATGAATTCCCTGATTTTTGCGGGCCAATTCCTTGATGATGCAGCGTTACAACAAACAGCAGCAAACACCGTGATGAATATCGCTTTGTCGGATAAATCTTTTTCCGGCACAATCGTCAAAAATTTACTGAACAAAACACTTAGCGTAAAAACAGGTGGTGATAGTGAATATGAGAAAGAAGCCATTCGTAAATTTCTTGCAGAAATGCCAGAAGGTGACGGATTTGTTGCCTTATTCAACGGAGTAGACCTTCAAGGTTGGAAAGGTCTGGTAGCTAACCCGATAAAAAGGGCAGCTATGGACGCCAGAACTTTAGCTGCAGCACAAAAAAAGGCGGATGCAGAAACAATGGAGAACTGGAAAGTAGTGAATGGTGAATTGTTTTTCGCAAGTAAAGGTGACAACATTGCTACAGTAAAAAAATATGGTGATTTTGAAATGCTTGTTGACTGGAAAATTATTGACGACAAGAAACAGAATGGTGATGCCGGTATCTATCTGCGTGGAACACCACAGGTTCAGATTTGGGACAACTCGAGAGTTAAAGATGGCGCTCAGGTAGGATCCGGAGGTTTATATAACAATCAAGTGAATGAAAGCAAGCCTTTAAAAGTTGCTGACAACAAGCTCGATGAATGGAATAATTTTCGAATTTTGATGAAAGGTGACCGTGTAACTGTATACCTTAATGGTGAATTGGTTACTGACAACGTGATCCTTGAAAACTTTTGGGACAGAACTCTACCTATTTTCGCAGAAGAGCAAATTGAACTGCAGGCACATGGATCGCCAATTGCATACCGTGATATTTTTATCAGGGAGATTCCAAGAGCAAAGCCTTTTGAATTAAGTGCTACTGAAAAGAAAGAAGGTTTTAAAGTACTTTTCGATGGTACTAACATGCACCAATGGACAGGAAATACAACCGATTATATCATTGAAGATGGAAATATTGCTATTCGTCCAACACCTGGAAAAGGTTCTGGTGGTAATTTATTTACCAAAGACGAATACAGTGACTTCGCATTCCGTTTTGAATTTCAATTAACGCCAGGAGCTAACAATGGTTTAGGAATCAGAGCTCCGCTTACTGGAGATGCTGCCTACAGTGGAATGGAATTACAGATTTTAGATAATGAAGCACCAATTTATAAAGACCTGCATATTTATCAATACCATGGTTCTGTATATGGCGTTATGCCTGCCAAAAGAGGTTTTCTAAAACCTACAGGCGAATGGAATTACCAGGAAGTAATAGTGAAAGGTCCAAAAATCAAAATCATTCTTAACGGTACCGTTATACTTGACGGTGATCTTACTGAAGCACGTAAAAATGGTACTGTAGATGGACAATCACACCCTGGAATATTCCGTAACAGTGGCCATATCGGATTTTTGGGACATGGTTCACCCGTACAATTCAGAAATATCCGCGTAAAAGATTTAAGTAAGAAATAACATTTATAAGCATACACAGTACAAAGTAATATGACTAAAGACAATAAAAATTCAGCTTTAACAAGTTCCAGAAGGAATTTTATTAAAAATACGGCGATTGCTGCTGCTGGGTTCATGATTGTTCCAAGACACGTGCTAGGGGGTAAAGGATTTTTAGCCCCTAGCGACCGTCTATACGTTGCAGGCGTTGGAGTTGGTGGAAAAGGACAAAGTAATTTAAATAACATTTATAAAGGCGGGAAAGCAGAAATTGCTTTTTTATGCGATGTTGATGACCGCAGGGCCGCTGCCTCTGTGAAGAATTTCCCTAAAGCACAGTATTTTAAAGATTACAGGGAAATGCTGGACAAGGAAGCCAAAAACATTGATGCCGTGGTGGTTTCTACGCCCGATCATAACCATGCAATGATCGCCATGGCAGCTATGCAATTGGGTAAGCATGTATATGTAGAGAAACCACTTTCTCATGATATTTATGAAGCCCGTCAGTTAACCCTTGCTGCACAACGTTACAAAGTGGTTACCCAAATGGGTAACCAGGGTGCTTCAGGTGATGGTGTCAGAAAATTAAAGGACTGGGTGGATGCAGGGGTAATCGGTAAGGTTAAATCTGTTTATTGCTGGACTGACCGTCCTTCGTGGCCACAGGGAATTATGTGGCCAACTACTACTGCTGAGGTTCCTAAAGAATTGGATTGGAACCTGTGGCTCGGCAGTGCCCAGGAAAAGCCATTCGTAGACAAGCTTGTTCCTTTTAACTGGAGAGGCTGGTGGGACTTCGGCACCGGTGCCATCGGCGACATGGGCTGCCATCTGGTGGAAGTACCTTTTAGCATTTTAGGTTTAGATACCCCAACTGAAGTTCAATGTAGTGTAGGTAGTATTTACTTAGACGAATTTAAGCGAGGATTCTTTCCTGATAGCTGTCCACCGTCAAGTCATGTTACTTTGACTTTCAAAAAAACTAAAAAAACCAAAGATGATTTGGAAATGCATTGGATGGATGGTGGCATCAAACCTACACGTCCGGAAGAGCTGGGACCAAATGAGCCTTTTGGCGCAAATGGTGTTTTATTTGAAGGAACAAAGGGGAAAATGCTTTGTGATGTTTATGGCGCTAACCCAAGACTTTTACCTTTATCACGCACCGATGAAGTACGCGTTAAACAAAGTTCAGAAAGGGTGCCTGGTGGAGTTGACGGTCATTACTGGTCATGGGTTGAGGCTTGTATTGCTGGTTATGGCAAGAAAGAGCTGAGTTCTCCCTTTGAAATAGCCGGTCCGCTAACCGAAACCTTACTGATCGCAAACCTGGCAATCAGAGGTACGGATGTCCAAATTCCAAGAGCCGATGGTAAAGGCTTTACTTTTCCGGGCAGAGATATTAAACTGCTATGGGATAAAGAAAATCTAAGAGTAACAAATTTTGATCCTGTTAACCAATTTGTAAAAAGGGAATACCGTCAGGGGTGGAGCCTGGGGGTATAATTTTATGGCATTAGAAAATAAGAATTTACGTGTATTAGTGGTAGGTTGTGGTAACATGGGGGCATCCCATGCTACTGCCTATCATGAACTAGCAGGCTTTGAAATTTGTGGCCTTGTAGCAAGGGGAAATAGTAAAGTCGCATTGAACGAAAAACTAGGAGCTGCATACCCTTTATTCAACGAATATGAGGAAGCGTTAGAAATTACCAAACCCGATGCAGTATGTATTTCTACCTATCCCGATACCCATGAAAGCTATGCAATTAAAGCTTTTGAAATGGGCTGTCATGTGTTTATTGAAAAACCACTTGCTGCTTCGCTGGAAGGTGCTGAACGGGTGGCAGCAGCAGCCAAAAAATACGGCAGAAAATTACTGGTAGGCTATATCCTGCGCTACCATCCCTCATGGCAGCGTTTTATAGAGCTGTCTTCCGAAATGGGCAAGCCATTAGTTATGCGAATGAACCTTAATCAGCAAAGTTCTGGCGCAAAATGGATGGTGCACCGAAACCTGATGGAAAGTTTAAGCCCGATCGTAGATTGTGGGGTGCATTACATTGATGTGATGTGCCAGATGACACGATCAAAGCCAGTACAAGTGTCAGCTATTGGTGCCAGGCTCACAGAAGATATCCCGGAAGGAAATTACAATTACGGTCAGCTTCAGATTCGCTTTGAGGACGGTTCAGTAGGTTGGTATGAAGCAGGCTGGGGGCCAATGATCAGTGAAACTGCTTTTTTTATTAAAGATGTTTTCGGGCCAAAGGGGTCAGTTTCAATTTTAGCGAAAGAAGCAGCCGCTACGGGAAATTCAGCCGTTATTGATGCTCATACAAAAACAGAGTCGATTAAAGTACACTATGCTGCATTGGACGATCAGGATGCTTTTGCGCAGCCCGACCGTTGGATCGACATGAGTGACGAGCCAGATCACCAGGAACTTTGTAATCGTGAGCAACGCTATTTTCTAAAGTCAATTTTAGAAGATATAGATCTTACCGAGCCAACCGCAGATGCCATTAATAGTTTACGAATTGCATTTGCCTGCGATGAGTCGGTAAGAACTGGAAAAACTATTTCAATTTCCTCTTAGGGACTTTTTTAAATTCAGCTTTTTGAATAGCGAAGATGTTGGATGGTACTGCATTGCTGTCAAGTAATTCATTGAACTTAGCATTCATTACCCATACTTCATCTTCGTTTTTTGTTGCTGTAGAAGGATAAGTAAATCGCTCCTGTAATAAGGTTGTACCACATAACCGCGCAGTTCTCCAATTATCTTCTGTTTTTAATTGATACACTTTATCATTACCGCCATTAACCACCATAGCAAGCGTATTATTAGCCGTCAGCAATAAACCATCGGCACCAACAAAGTACTGATTGATATTCACCTTCTCCACATGCTGTGAATTATTGAGTGCAATCTTATACAATTGACCCGTATTACTATTATCGACCAATAAAAACCCGTCAGGATGATAAACTATTCCATTGATTCCTACACCTTCGGTTTCAAATTTGGCGTCTTTTGCAAAAACACTTGCCTGACCACTCGGCGTAACCTTATAAATGGCATGCGCATAACTGTCCGTTATATAGATGTTTTGCTCATTGTCGAACACGAGGTCATTTCCGAAATGGTTTCCTGGTAATAATCCAGATAAATCGATATCAGATAACCTTTGACCAGATTCAATATCCACACTCATCAGCCGGATCATTTTCTTTCTTGTATCGGCTGACGTAAATTTGCTGTAATTAGCATCCCCGACACAAACAAACAGCCGATTTCCATCGGGGTGAATTTTTAACCCATAAGTGGATTTCAGGGCACTATCGGCATACAAAATAGCATATTCCCCTTCTGGTGTAACGACGCCTATGGTGCCAGTTCGGGCAGAAGATACATAGTAAACATTCCGGAGACTATCATACACCACACCCTCAGGATAAGCATCAGGAGCGGTAAAACTAATCCTTTCTGAAGGCCCAACGGCTACGCAACCCATGAGGAAGATACAGCCAATAACAATTGATCTTATCGTTTTCATAATTCCTGAGTTCTATAAATTGCATAAATCACTCCATTTGCATCATCAGAAACATACACCACGCCATTTGCAGTGATGGCGATGCCGGCAGGCCTTCCAAACCTTGCCTTGCCTCCCGGTGCCAGAAAACCGGTTAAGAAGTTTTTAGCCCTTACAGGTATCCCATCTTCAAACATGACACGCTGCACTTTAAAGCCAACCGGTTTTTTACTGTTCCATGAGCCGTGCCAGGCCACAAGCGCATCCCCATTAAAGTCGGAAGGGATATGAGTTGAATCTTTGAAAAATTTAAAGGCGATAGGCGCCAGGTGCGCCTTAAAGTTCAATACAGCTGGGGTGGCATTTTCTACCCATTCTTTCTTGGTATCACCAGGAGGATCTTCCCTTGTTTTATCCACTTTATTAAAGCCGTAGGCAAAAGGGTATCCAAAATTTCCCCCATCAATAATATTGTTGAGTTCTTCAGGCGGCCATTTATTCCCTTTGGTGTCAGCACCATTATCCATGCCCCACATTTCACCGGTTGCCGGATGGAAATCAAAACCTATGGTATTACGTAAACCACTTGCATAAACCCTCCGTGTCCAGGTTTTCGGATCAACCTGCAATATGCTTGCGGCTTCCTTATCACTATCTTTACAATCATTGCAAAGTGTACCTATGCTGATATAAAGCATACCATCGGGACCAAAGGCTATAGTTCTGTTTGGGTGTTGCCCGCCACCAGGTAAATCATTAAGTAGCATTTCCATGGCACCAAATGTACCGTCGCTGTTTAGTGGATACCGCCTTAGTTCATTATTGTTGCAGAGATAAATCCAACCGTCTTTAATGGTTATCCCATGGACTTCTTTAAAATCAGAAATTACGGTAACCAGGTCTTCAAATTTATGATCACCGTCTTTATCTGTCAGCATCAGCACATCCCCGGCATCACGACGGGTTATATAAAGCTGCCCGGTGGGTCCTACCTCAAGCATTCGGGGTTTGCCTAATCCACTCGCGGCTACACGCAGCTCCCAACCTCTTGGTACTTTTAAATACTTAACCAGACTCGGGAGAAAATCAACATGACGGGGATAGTTGGTATAACTTACGGTACCTGTTTTAGCTTTTGGGGGCAGGCCTCGTTGTGCAAACACAATACTGGATGTAAACACTACAGCTAGGAGCATTATTAATTTGTGTTTCATAGCCTTTAAATTTTAAGTTCTTTAAAAACAGCGAGTTACAATTAAGGTTTTTGAAAACTCACAATAGTTGACCGGTTTACAACAGCTGTTTTAAAACTATTTCTATGCAAAAAGGTTATAGAAATACCAAAAAAACTTACACATGGAAACAAACAGCGAAATTATAAGCGACCTCAAAAACTTATTGTCCATTGTAAATGATGGGAAGGAAGGCTATGAATCTGCTTGTGACATCACCGATAAGATTGAACTTCAGGGTGCCTTTTTAAAATATGCTGCGCAGCGCGCAGGTTATGCCGAGGAGTTAAAAACACATATTGCCACCCATGGGGGAAGCGCAAATAATGAAGAAGGTGGAATATTAGGCGCATTGCACCGCACCTGGATAGACATCAAACAATCGCTAAGTTCGAAGGAAGACGTGGCTATACTAGAAGCTGTGATCACAGGCGAGAAAACCGCCCTTGAAAAATATGATAAATATATAGCTGATTACGCATCACATGCAGATCATATGCAGCTGCTCAAGACACAAAGAGAAGGCATACTCAATGCCCTGAAAGAAATGGAGGGCTTATTAATTCAAAGAAGTACTTAAAAAAATGCTAATGCCTGCGTTTACTTCCCGGCATTAGCTTTAAGTACCCTCAATAAATTTTCGCCCATAATTTTATTGATATCTTTTTCCGAATAATCTAAATCTAATAAAGCAGCCGTAATTTTAGGATAATCCTCGACACCGTCCAGGCCTAGTGGAAAAGATTCAGCGCCTTCAAAATCTGCACCAATTCCAACATGATCGGCACCAATCAGTTTCACCATATAGTCAATGTGTTTAATTAATAAACTCAATGGTGGACGAACTTGTTCCGATTCTTTATACGTAGGATCTAAAAAGCCACTGTAAAAATTAGCAAATACAACACCTCCATTTTTAGCAATGGCTATTAACTGCTCATCTTTTAAATTTCGTTGGTGAGCTGCAATTGCATAGACACTGCTATGCGATGCAATTATCGGTTTGCTGGTCGTTGCTAATACATCATAAAAAGTACGTTCCCCAACATGAGAAACATCCACCATAACACCAAGCTTATTTAACCGTTTTACAATTTGTTTCCCAAGCGGGTTTAAGCCGAGATGTGGAAGGCTATCCCGTTTAAAAGTTTCGTCATAAGCAGAGGTAGACCAGGAGGTACTGTGATTCCAGGTAAGTGTTAAATAACACATACCACGTTTAGCCAGGCTGTCTATATAGTCCAGGCGGTCCTCAATCATATGACCACCTTCGACGCCGATAAGTGCGGCCATTTTATTTTGAGCAACTACCTTTTTGAGATCGATACTATTGCGTACCAGCACAATTTTATCAGGATTACGGTTGATGAGAGCATAAAGTGAATCTATTTGGCGGTTTGCCAAAGCAAAAGCGCGGCCTTTGCCATAATCATCACCACACCATATAGAAAATATTTGCGCATCCAATCCCCCTTCTTTTGCCCGAACTAAATCAAAATACCCTGTAGTTAATCGTTTAGATAAATCAACACCACTTACCATCTGGTTTAATAAAACATCGTTATGTGCATCTATAACCAAAGCTTTTTCATGAATTTTTCTTGCGTTTTTTTGGGCGGATAGTTGTAAGGTTAAAAAAAGGGGCAGTAAGAACATCAAATTTTTCATGTGGGAAGTTAGTAATTTATCGCAAAACATCAACTGTCATATAGGCTAACACATTCGGTATTTATACTTTTAAATAGATTGAGATAAAGGTTGTTCAAATCAAAATTAACATACACATAGTGGTAACAATAATGGAGACTAATGCAAGAGTAAAAAGGAAGGCAGTACAAACAGGGGTATAAGCCGGACCTGCTACCGACCTGGTACCGGAAATCCGATAGCAGGCCCGCCTTAAACACCTGCCAACTCATGATAAGAGTCAGCTCGTTGTTTAGTGATCCGCTGATCTTTATCTACAGTTCACTAAGGAAACAATAATAAAAACTTAATACGACATTGTATATTGCATTATAATTAGCTTCATCACCTATGAACCATTATAAGCTTACAAATTCAAACAGGAAATAACCGAGCTTGTTAGCTTCTTGAAGACAATCTAGAATTGTAAATATCTGTGACACATAAGCTTATACTAGCCTTCATAGCAGGAAAAAACAAACATTATATTGTTACAAAACAAGTAAACAAATGAAACATCCATATCTCATTTTAATTACTATAATCGGTTTAATTTTCAGCAATCCGTTGAAAGGATATTCTCAATACAGCGATACAACTGTTATACAAAAAGACCGTTTAAAATTCAAAACATTTTTGCCAGGCATGATTGCCATTAGTTATGGCGTTATTGCCCTTGGTGACGGCGCACTTAAAAATTTAGACCATGATATTGCTGAAAGAAGAAATGGCCGAAGACCAACTTTTCATACAAATGCAGATGATTATTTAAGATACGCCCCCTTTGTTGCTTTGTATGGTTATGAACTGTTAGGGATTAAAGGCAAGCACAACATTAAAGAAAAAACTTCTTTGGTCTTATTAACTGCAGTAATATCTTTGGGAAGCACTAAAATATTAAAAAACAGCATCGATAAGGAGCGTCCCAATAGCTATGATTTTAAATCTTTCCCTTCCGGACATGCGGCAATCGCTTTTACCGGCGCAGAACTCATTAATCAGGAATACGGGGATCTGTCGCCATGGTACAGTATAGCAGGGTATACGGTGGCCTCAGCCACTTCCATATTAAGGGTTTATAGCAACGACCACTGGTTTAGTGATATAGTAGCAGGTGCGGGTGTAGGTATATTATCTACAAAACTGGCTTATGTGGTTTATCCCCATCTAAAAAAACTTTTGGTAAACAAAGAGAAGGGTTTAAATTTCACAGCTGTTCCAGCTTACCAACATGGGGTACCAGGCATAGCCATATCGGGAAGGTTTTAATTCATTAAACAGGAAGAAATATAACTAAGTAAATCCAGAAAAGTGATATTCTATCGATAGCTAAATTGTTTTTTCTTCGGAAGAAGATCAATAAAATGCACTTTAAATTGCTACTATGACGGTTTTTTTAGTAAAAAGTATATATTTGGCAATAAATTAAAAAGCAAATAATGGAAAAATTCACAAAACTTAAAGAACTTATCGCTTCAGTTGAGGCTGA
>Ga0182008_10001194_pt1 | contig 17879 bp, 20 predicted proteins | sample Sormic07211129_1_FD_120482 | JGI IMG/M metagenome (GOLD analysis project Ga0182008, IMG submission 120482) | Rhizosphere microbial communities from Sorghum bicolor, Mead, Nebraska, USA - 072115-129_1 metaG | ecosystem: Host-associated > Plants > Roots > Rhizosphere | place: USA: Nebraska...
CGCCACATGAAATTCATAGCCCCTGATCTGGTGTTTTTGTTCCTGATCCATGTTTGCCGCCTCCAGACCTGATTGTCATGGGCCATGACCATGCCACGCGTATCGAACAGCAGAGTGTTTGATTTGTATCAATACGTCCCTTGAACGCATTCAACTAGCGTATCGACGCTTGTTGCAAGCGTAGCGAGCGGAGGGGATGTGTGGCTGAGAAGCGCAACCGTACATAAGTACGGTGAGCATCGCAGGCCGCAAAGCGCCCCGCGCAGCCGATTTGGCCAGCCGTCATCAGCCAGCGCGAATGGCGCGGATCTGCTGGGCCGTTTCCTCGATCTCCCGATACGCTTCCTGGATATAACCATTGATCGGGTGCCCGTCCATCCACTCGAAATACGCGCGCTCGTCGTGTTTGATGGCAAAAGGGACGTGGTGGTCGCGTATCGACTCGGCCGTTTCGCGTACCATCGAGGCAAAAATCAGCTCCAGAGTTTCCATAGTGGTCACCTTGCGAGACAGGGATGCAGAGTATGGAATGTAGCACAAAGCGCGCTGCCGGCCACGCCGGCGCTTGTGCCGTGCGCGGCCAGGCTTCAGGCCGGGTGGCCGATATGCTCGTACAAGATGACGCAGCCGATGACGATCAGCACGAGGCCGCCCACGAGCTCGGCGCGGCGCCCGGCGATGGTGCCGAGCACGCGGCCCAGCATCACGCCCAGGGTCACCATGACGAAGGTGGAAAAGCCGATGGCGGCGGCCGTGACGACGATGTTGGCGCCCAGCAAGGCCAGCCCCGCGCCCACGACCATGGCGTCGATGCTGGTGGCCAGGCCCGTGACGGCCAGCACCCAGAACGAGTGCGACTGGGCCGGCGCTTCTTCCTCGTCGGCGTCGGAGAGGGCATTGCGTATCATCAGCAAGCCGATGATGCCCAGCAGGCCGAAGGCGATCCAGTGATCCCACGCTTCCACGTACGGCGCGGCCACGCTGCCCAGGGCCCAGCCGATGATGGGCGTGATGGCTTCGATGACGCCAAAGATCAGCCCCGTGCGCAGCGCCTCGCGCCATTGCGGCTTGTGCAGGGCGGCGCCCTTGCCCACGGCGGCCGCGAAGGCATCGGTGGACATGGCTAGGGAGAGGGCGGCGGTGGCGGCGAAATTCATCGTTGGCTTTCTGTAGAACCTGGCTGGGATGGTGGGTTGCAAATGACAAACCCGGCGATTCTACCCTACGTACAGCACCACCAGCGAGGCCAGCAGGCAATACGCGCCAAAGAAATGCCAGCGGCCCTGTTCCAGCCAGCGCGACAGCCAGCGCAGGGCCAGCAAGCCGGCCAGGAACGAGAGCAGCATGCCCAGCAGGCTGGGGCCGAGCAGGTGCAGCAGGCTGTTGCCGTGTTCCAGATGGTCCAGGCTGCCATTTGCCACGGCCTGGTAGAAGCGCCAGCCTTCCTTGACCAGCACGGCCGGCGTCAGCACGACGGCCAGGGCAAAGCTGAATTCCTCGGCGCGGCGCTGCGGCACCCCCATGGCGATGCCGGCCGAAATGGTGGCGCCCGAGCGGGAAAAGCCGCGGAAGGGCAGGCACAGGCCTTGCACGGCGCCGATCACCATCGCTTTGCCGATGGACAAGGTCCCATGCTGGCGCGCTTGCAGGCGCGACGAAACAATGATCAGCACGCCGGCGGCGGCCAGCGCGGCGGCCATCAGTTTCGCGTTGCCGAACAGGTGCTCGATTTCAAAACCGGGCGCATCCTTGCTCATGACATGCGTAATGCCTTTCAGCAAGCCGAAGCCGACGATGCCCGTCAGGGCCGTGGCGGCCACGAGCAGCAGGACATTGCTGCGGAAGGCGCTGGCCGAACTGAAATACGTGGCGCGCCAGGATTTCCAGAAATACACGATAACGGCGAACATGGTGCCGGTATGCAGCATCACCAGCAGCATGGTCAGCTCGGGCGAGGTCGGGTCCAGTCCCATCAGCTTTTCCGCCATGATGACGTGGGCGGAGCTGGATACGGGCAGCAGCTCGGCGAAGCCCTGGACGATGGAAAGGATAAATAATTGCAAAAAGCTCATGGCGGACGGCACTCAGGCGGGAAAAGCAGGGCCGCCGATTTTACCCGCCGTAGCATGTGCCTGAGCCGTGCGCGCCATTACAGTTTGTCCATGTTGGCGCAGGCCAGCAGCACGCCGAGGGCCATCAGCAGCGTGCCGATCAGCCGGTCGATGGTCCGCTGGTGGCTGACCATGCGCAAACGAAAGTTAGCTTGCGAGAAAAAGATGGCCACCAGGGCAAACCACGCGAGGTGGATGGCGGACATGCACAGGCCGTAGCCGAACTGCACGCTCAATGGCGTGCCGGGCTGCATCACCTGGGTGTAGGTGCTGATGACAAACAAGGTGGTTTTCGGGTTCAGGGCATTCGTCAGCAAGCCGTTGAGCAAAATCTTATGCCGGGGCACGCGGGCGCCGCCGTGCAGGTCGATGACGAGGCCCGCGCGGTTGCTCCAGGTTTTCCAGCCGATCACGATCAGGTACACGGCGCCCACGGTCTTGATCGCGGTAAACAGGGCCGGTGAACTGGCGATGATCAGGCCTACGCCAAACATCGTATAGAACACGTGCACTTGCACGCCCAGCGCGATGCCGAGCGCCGCCAGCAAACCGGCACGGCGGCCATGCCGATAGCTGTTGCGCGTGACCATGGCGAAATCGGGGCCGGGGACGATGGCGGCCAGCAGGGTAATCAATGCAACGGCAAGCAATGCAATCATGTATCTTCCTCGGAGAATGGCGGCCGCATGGCAATCGGTGAGTATTCATCGCCTGTATGGGCAAGAATCTGCGCCGCTGCTGCCGGCCGGAAGACATATTGTCCCAATAACGGCAGCCGATGAAAAACGATGTTATCTTGCCGATATGTGTGAGAAAAAATGACAGATCATGACCAGACAGACAGCACTCGGCAGCTTGCGTTTCTTCGAGGCGGCCGCCAGGCTGGGCAGCTTCGTCCAAGCGGCGGACGAGCTGCACGTGACGCACGGGGCGGTCAGCCGGCAAATCCGCCTGCTGGAAACGTCGCTGGGCACGGCCCTGTTCGAACGCCGCAACCGCGGCGTCTTCCTGACTGCGCCGGGTGCGCAGTTGCGCGATGCCGTCCAGCAGGCGTTCGAACGGCTCGACGCCGCCCTCGATGCGGTGCGCCAGCCGGCGCGCCAGGCGCCGCTGGTGGTGTCATGCGAGCCGACGATCGCGATGAAATGGCTGATCCCGCGCCTCGGCGACTTTTACCAGCGCCATCCGGAAGTGCCGTTGCACCTGTTCGCCTCGGGCGGGCCGGTGGCGTTCCAGCGCGATGCGGTGGACGTGGCGCTGCGCCGCAACGATTTTGCATGGGGTGGGGGATTGCATGTGGAAAAGGTGTGCGACGAATGGATCGCGCCCGTGTGCGCGCCGGCCCTGCTGCGGCAAGGCAAGCTGGATCTGTCCGCGCAACGCCTGCTGCACACGGCGTCGCGCCCGGCCGCCTGGGCGCACTGGCGCGCCGCCGGTACGGACGACGGCCATGGCGGTCACGGCGACAGCCAGACCTACGAGCATTTCTATCTGAGCCTGCAAGCTGCTTGCGCCGGCCTGGGCGTGGCGATCGGCTCCGTCTTCATGGCGCGGGAAGACCTCGACAGCGGGCGCCTCGTCGCGCCCCTGGGTTTCCGGCGCGACGGCAGCGGCTATTTCCTGCTGTCGCCGCTGCCGTTCGACGGCGATGCGCGCCGCACCGCCTTGCTGCACTGGCTGCGCGAGCAGATGGGGCAGGCGCTGCCGGCGCCCTAACTTTCCGTTTACTGCGGCGCGGCGGCCGGCTTGAACACGGCGCGGAACGCCTTTAACGCTGCCGGTTGATAGATCGTGCCATGGCTTTCTTCCGGCATCTTCTCTACATGCCATTGCAAGCCGGGCGGCGCCTGCTTTTGCAGCACGTCGGCCAGGCGCTGCACTTCCACGGCGATGCCCGCTTCGCTGCTGGAGGCCAGGTACAGGCTGCGCTTGCCCGGCTTGCCCTTGGCCAGCAGGTCGGCCGCCTGGCGTGGCAAGGCGCCCTGGTTCCACCACAGGCTGGGGTCGAAGGCCAGGTAGTGGTCGAACAGCTGCGGTTCCAGCAGATATGTTTCCACCACGAACAGGCCCGCCAGCGATTCACCGACGATGGCCGTCTCGCCCGTCGTGCGGTAGCGCCGTTTGACTTCCGGCATCAGTTCATCGCGGATGAAGGCCCGGTAGGCTGGCGAACCGCCCACGACGGGGGCGATCTTGCGGTCTTCCGCGCTGTCCGTCGGCCCCGTCAGGTCGCGCCGGCGCTGTGTGTTTTGCATGCCGACCAGCATGAACGGGCGCATGGTGCCGTTGGCTACCGACACTTGCAGCAAGCCGGCCACGTGCAAAAAGTCTTCCGCCACGCCGCCGTCCGGCATATACAGCACGGGCAGCGGCGCGTCGGGCGGCGTATCCCAGGCGCGCGCCATGTACACATTGATGTGGCGCTGTTCCTTCAGCGCCTGCGAGTCGATCGTGAAACTTTCGCCGATGACGAGCGGCGTGGCCGCGCTGGCCGTAGCGGCGGGCGCGGCAGTGGCGAGGTGGAAGGAGCTGGACAGCAGCAGGGCGGTGGTGAGGTGCAGTGCAAGACAAAAGCGGCGCATGTTTTCCCGTGACAAATAAGTTGGATGGATGGCATGTACTCGTATAGACATGCCATCAAGCAATTCTATCTTATCTTTGGTGCAGCATTACTTGATCGTCAAGAGTTTGCGCTCGCGCACGATTCCCGCCTTGTCGATCGTGTAGGCGACCAGCAGCGCGCCATCGGCGGCACAGGCGTGGCAGGTGGCCAGGGATGTGGAGAACAGCAGGCGCTGGCCGCCATCGGCGGTCGCCGTGCTGCCAATAAAGTCGGCGGGAGCGAACGGCACGGCGTCCGGGTGGGCGGCGGCAAACGCGCGCCAGGCCGGTGTGGCGCGGTCTTCCTCGCGCACGGAGTCCTCGTCGACATCGATGGCCGCGCCATCGCTGCCGATCAGCAGACTGCCTTCATTCGTGTTGGCGCGAAACGGATAGGTGACGGTGGCCAGGGCCGCCTTGCCCAGCGGGCGCCAGGCCGAGATGAAGCCCGCCTTGTTTGCCTTCACCAGCATTTTGGCGGCGGCGATGGCTTGCGGGCGGGCGCCCGAGCGCTGCATGGTGCGCAGCAGGCAGACGTCGGGCGCGGTCGGCGATTGTTCGCTGCGGCAGGCCGACAGCGAGCGTTCCTGCCACACGGCGCGCGCGTCGATGGGGCCCGTTTCCAGGGCATGGGCCGCCTGCATGGCGGCCAGGCTGCAGACGGCAAGGATGGCGCAGCCGGCTGCGTGGCGGGAAAAACGTGTGGGCATGGGAAGTCCTTTCAGTGCGGGAAACAATGTATCGTCACCGATTATAAAAGGAGGGCAGTTCCCATCCGCGCACCGCAGACCCGTTCAGCGCTTTTTTGCCGCCGCCTGGCGCAGGGCTTTGGCTTCCTGCTTGTTGGGGATGTGCGGCCGCTTGGCCAGCTCCGCCTTGACGGCGGCGATGGCGGCGCCGAACTGCTGTTCGGCCTGCGCCGGGCTGGCGCCCGCATAATCCTGCTGATTGGATTGCGCGGCACGCAGCCGGCGCAGTAGCGCCAGCAATTGCCTGGCGTGCAGGGCCGGCAAGTCTTGCGCCAGCGCTTGCGCGACCACCGCGCCTTCCACATGGTCGGGGTCGATCAAGCGCAGCAAGGCCAGGCCTGCGGGCTGTGGTACTGGTGTCAATTTGTCCATTTAGCCATTCTAAACGAGGCGAGGATTACAGGTATTTCCAGATTTCATCGAAGGTTTCGCGGGCGAAATCGTTGCGCCAGGCTTCCGAATCCTTTTCGCGGCTGACGGCAAACACGGCGCGCCACGTCTGTTTCGGCGAACTCGTGTAGGTGGCGGCGATCTTTTGCAGGCCGGCCGTGCATTGCTCGACCTTGCAGCCGCTCTTCGCCAGTTGCTGGGCGGCAGCCGCCCATGCCACCGGCACCTTGACGACCTGGCATTCAAAGCTGACGGCAGCCGTCTGCATGCCGTTTTCCACCGTCACCGGGGCCGTCTTCGTGGCCTGGCACACAGCGCCATTCATGGCGGCAATCACATTGGCGGCCAGCTGTTCGGCGGCAGGCGTCACGGCCGCGCGCATGGCGGCGGGGAACAAGTCGGCGATCAGCTTGCCCGTTTTTGCAGGGAATATTGCATCCGTTTCCTTCAAGCCGCTGTACGACGCATATTCGGCGGATTGCTGGCCCGCCAGGCGCGTGGGGCGCAGATAGGCATTGAGCTGGGCGACGCTCGCTGCATCATGGTTGATGATGGTCTTGATGTAGAGGTTGGCCACGTCGACGGGCGCCAGTTCCACGGCAGTTTCCGCGGCGATGGCGGGCTGGGCCAGCGCCACGGCGGCGGTCAAGGCTGCCGCCAGCAGCGTGGCGCGCGATGTTTCTTGTGTTTGGTGCATGTATTTTCTCCACGATTCAATGTCAGGCGCCAAAAAATGCTTTATAGCAACTTTAGCGCCCGCATTATAGATGGTGAAAGTCATAACGTTGCACACATTAGGCGTGCGTCTTGCTGGCCGCTTCCAGCAGAGCCAGCAGCAGTTCCTTGCGCCGTCCGTCCGCCTTGCGCGCCAGGGTGGCCAGCTTTTCCAGCTTGCCCCAGATGGGATACAGCATGTGCTCGAGCAGATAGCCTTCCAGCCCTTGCAGTTGCTGGCAGAACAGTTCCAGCTTCTCCACTTCTTCCAGTTCCGCCTGGATCTTCACCTTGGCGTTATCTGTGCAGGCGCGCAGGCACGCGGCCAGCACGGGAGCGGAATCGCGCGCCACGCCATGCTTTTCAGCAAAGGCCGCCGTGAACTGGTCCTGCACGGACTGGTGTTCCTCGTCGACGTTGGCCATGTAGTGCTGCACCAGCGGGAAATAACGGGCGTCGAGCAAGCCCAGGCCGAACGTGGCGTAGCTGCCGGGCATGCAATTCTTTTCGCCTTCCGTGTCGGCATAGAATTCGAATTGCTCGATGGCGGCGCGCGCATACGCTTCCAGCTGCGGCTGCAGGGCGGGATAGGCGAGGGCGTTGGCAAAGAAACGGTGCGTATCGGATTTCGCCAGTCCCTTGATCGGCAGGTATGCCTTGACCTTGGACTTGAGCTTGATCTGGCAGCTTTTCGGGAAGCCGTTGATGAGCAAATGCGTGATGAACGCCAGCGCCTGCGCATACGCCTCTTCCTCTTCCCGGACAATCGCGATGCTGATCGTGGCAAACACATCGTTGGCGCGGCATTCCAGCTGCGCGTTTTTCAGGTGGACGGCGTCGGGCGCGAAGGTGCCGCTGCCTTCCTTGAGCATGCGCACGGCCCGTTCGCTGCCCAGTTCGCGCGCGATGTCGAGGAATTTGACGCCCGTCGACTTGGCGTAGCTCGGTTCGTGACGCAAGATCATCACGGCGCCATACAGCAGCAGGTCGATGGGCGCCAGCGCCTGCGTGTCAAGCGCCGCGCCTTCTTTCAAGGTGTATTCGGTGGCGCGGTAGCTTGATTGCTGCACGTCATAGAACTGCGGCAGGAACTGCTTTTCCGCCCACGCCGACACGGCCTGGATGATATCGCTGCGGTGTTCGGCCAGCGCTTGCGGGCGTGACTTGTTCAGCTGCTCGATGCGCTCGAATTGGGCGATTGTCCAGGCGATATCGGGTTGGGGAAACAGGTGGGGATCGAGCAGGTGGCGCGCCAGGAAGAAGGTTTCCAGCTTTTTCGTCGGCCGGTTGCCATGCTCGAGTTTTTGCGCGACATACGCGTGTATGTTTTCCAGCAAGCTTGTGCGCTTGCCTGCGTTGACATACTCGAGCAGGTTCAGGTGCAGCATGCCCTGCGCCGTCTGGAATTTGCCGCGAAAGCTGAAGCGGTAATCGACGAAGGGCGTGTCGGCCAGTGTTTCCAGCTTCGCCCGCACGAGCGCTGCCAGCCGGGGCGCGATGGTGTCGCGCACGACGGCTTCGTCGAGGCGCGAAGGCGTCCTCGGTGCGACATCATCGGCCTCGGCCAGATGGAAATCGTCGGCCGTGGTGCGTCCCGGCTTGTAGTCGAGCAGGAAATCGTTAAAAACGCCCATTTGCAAGGTGGTCCGCTTCACGGCGGCTTCCAGGTCGGTACGCTTGAGGCGCTCGGCAAACCACGCTTCTATTGCCGCCGTCATTTCTTGTGTTGCCTGCTCTACAAGATTGCTCATCTGTATCGTCGTCTTTCCCTGCATTGCACGTGACGGTGCCACCGGCTGCCGTCACGATCATGTTTAATATAAAGCACTATTTTAGGTGGTCGGGCCTGGCTGCAACAAGGGCCGCACGGTTTTCACGAGGGGGCGGTGAGGAAGCGCGCGTCGATATCGTCGGACTGCGGTCCCACGGTGATCGTGGTGTGCCAGCCGGACGGCTTGTCATTGCCATCAAACAAGGCGATGCGCGTGTGGACGAACAGCACGGAATAGACGCCCGATTTCATGTCGCGGTTCAAGTCCCAGTGCATGAGTTCGATCGCCTCGCCCATGCGCGGCAGATGGGCGCCCGGCGGCAGCAGAATGTTCTGATTGATGAATTCCCGGCTGGGGCCCGGTTCCTTGTGGCGCGGATCGATGTAGCGAAACGAGACGCTGGTAACGATGTTGCTCATGCATGGCTCCTGCCTGGTGATGTACCTGATGACAATAGCACAGGGGGATGGCCGAGGCGTGCGCTGCATGGCGCCAGGCAGGCGATCGGTCAAATATGTACGGTAACAGACGGTATCTGAACGGTCATCGCGCTACGCTGGCTTGTTCCTGATCATTGAGATTGCCGAAAACGTCATGATGCATGTATTCCTAGCTGAAAATCGCGCCGAGCTGGAGCGCCGTTGCCGCGAAAAGGTGGGCAAGCGGCCCCAGCGCTTTTCGACCGAAATACAGTTAAGGGAAGGCATCCCCATCTTCCTGGACCAGCTGACCCGTACCTTGAAGGCGGAAGAGGCGGGCAAGATGGCGCAAAGCCTGGCCATTTCCGGCCCCGCCGACGGTGAGGCGCTGGCCACATCGGAATTGGCCGACAGTGCCACCATGCACGGCTGGCAATTGCTGGCGCTCGGCTATTCCGTCGGACAGGTGGTACACGACTATGGCGACCTGTGCCAGGCCATCAGCGATCTTGCCGTGGCGCAGGGCGAGCAATTTTCCGTCGAGGAATTCAGGACGCTGAACCGCTGCCTCGACAACGGCATTGCCGAAGCCGTGACCGAATTTACCCAGCGGCGCGACGTGCTGATCGCCAACGAGCAAGCCTTGGCATTGAACCAGCGTATCGGCCACTTTGCCCATGAACTGCGCAATCACCTGGGCACGGCCAGCCTCGCCGTCACCGCCCTCAGGCAGGGCGGCATGGGCTTGTCGGGTGCGACCGGCGCCGTGCTCGACCGCAGCCTCGTGGGTTTGCGCACTCTGATCGACCGCTCACTGGCGCAAGTGCGGGTGGAAGCGGGACTGAGCTTGCAGCGTTCGGTTTTCTCCCTGAATCACTTCATCAGTGAACTGCGCTATTTGGCAAGCCTGGAAGCGGACTTGACGCGCTGCACCCTGATCGTGGAAGCGGTCGCGCCCTTGCTGCGGATCGATGCGGACAAGGATTTGCTGCTTTCCGCCGCAGGAAACCTGCTGCAGAACGCCTTCAAGTTTGCCGCGCCGAATGGCACGGTGGTGTTGCGCGCGTATGCCAGCGGCGAGCACATCAAAATCGAAGTGGAGGACAACGGCGCCGGCCTGTCGCCGCAGGCGGCCGATGACATGTTTCTGCCCTTCACGCAAGGCGGCGCCAACAAGGCGGGGCGGGGATTGGGCCTGTCGATTGCCCGGCGCAGCGTGGAAGCGAATGGCGGCACCTTGAGCGTGGAAAGCGTGCTCGGCCATGGCTGCGTCTTTATCATCGATTTGCCTGCCGCCACGTTCGCCATATGAACGGGCGCCTCGGGCCAGAACATGGCATGCACAGCAGGGAGAGTGGCCATGCCCTATGAAATTTTGCGCGACAGCATCGCCCTCGAGCAGGCGGGCGATGCCATCCGCTTCCATCTGACCGTCTTCGGGGCGGAAAAGACTTGCCGCATCACCGTGACGGCATTGCACAGCCTGGACCAGGGGCAGGGTAGCGATCTGCTGTGCATTTTCGACACCCACCGCCTGCGCATCGGCCAGCGCGCCTTCGCTTACCTGAGCCGGGATCTGCTGGTCAGCAGCGTGGTCTTGCGCGCACTTGATTTTTAGTTACTATTTCCAATGCCGGCGCCCCTGCTCAGGCCAGATATGGCATTTCCGCACAGATCGTCAAGTAAATGCAGGTATGGCTGGACGGAAATGTTACATCTCGGTATTCTGCGCATCTGATACTTATTTCTATACAGAAAAAGGTAAGAGGGCGGTTGGCGTCGGCGGCAACGCGGCGCGCTGCCACGCAAGGTCGGGCATGCAAAGGTGAAGTCGTCCGCTTGCTGAGCGAAACGGTCGTGTTTCGGCTCGCGGCGGGCAGGGAACAGTGCTGTCATCTTTAAAATAGTAGGAGAGGTTGCTCATGGATGCAGAAAAGGATGTTGTGTACGGTACAGAAGATTTGTTGATGAGTTTGTGCAACTCGGTGGTTCGGGTGCTCAACGTGGCAACGCAAAGCAAGGTCAATTATTCGGGCATGGTGCAGCGCATCACCAAGACGGGCCTGAAGCCGGACATCGGCTGCTTCGTCATGTTCGATGGCGGTTTCACGGGTCTGGTGGTGCTCAATTTCGCCGCCGATACGGCGATGGAAATCTACGAGCGCTACATGTTGCACATGGGTATGCCGAAGTCGGAGCTGGCCAGCTTCTACACGTCGGACGAAGTGTCGAACATCATGGGCGAGCTGATGAACCAGATCGTGGGCGACTTCACGGGCAAGGTGCGACGCGAGCTGCAAACGAACATCACCCAGAGCCAGCCGAAGATGCTGGTGCTGAACAAGCAGGTGATGCTCAGCGTCGACACGCCGCTGGACCGCCCGGAAATGCGCCGCGTCACTTTCTATACGGAAAAGAACAATATTTTCTATCTGGAACTGGCGATCGACCGTACCGAGTTCATCAAGCTGCACGATTTCGATTCGCGCGAAGTCGACGCAGATTCGCTGATGGATAGCGAATATGCGAACCGCGAACGCGACGCCGCCCCGGCGCCTGCGGCGGAACCGGAAGACGACGACAACGCCGACCTGCTCAAATCGCTGGGCATGTAAGCTGTCTCTGCCGCTGGCGGCATCGTTGCCGCCGCCAGCGCACTCAATCGTGCAGTGTCTTGCTCATGAAGACCCGGCTCGTGCCGTCGGGATGGCAGGCAATCTCGCCGAAGCGGCGCCAGCCGCGACGCTCGTAAAATTCGGGCGCCTGGAAACTGATGGTGTACAGCACCGCCGAGGCGCAGCCGCGCCGGCGTCCTTCTTCCTCGAACTGCGCCAGTACCTGGCTGCCCAGGCCCAGGCCGCGCAAGGGGGCGGGCAAATAAAACAAATCGAGAAACAGCAGGCCCAGCGAGGTCCGGCCCATGGCGCCGCCCAGCACGCGCTGGCTGTCACGGTCGCGCACGACCACGCTCAATACCTGCCTGTCGCTATAGCCTGTGATGGCATCGTTATAGGCGTTCAAGCCGTCGAGGATGGTTTGCTCGACTTCCGCGTCGAGCGTGGCGCTGACGGAAATGGTGTACGGCAAGGCGGTATGCGGGTGTGCAGGCATGGAGGACAGAAAAATAGTCAATAACTGTATGAATATACAGTATCCTGATTATTTCTGCCCATTTCGTTGCGGCAACGTCAATGTTTCCATGCGGCGCATGCCCACCATGCCGCTGTGCTGGCTGTCATCGAGCGACCAGTATTCGAGCGCATACGCATAGCTGCCGTCGACAATGGTCAGCGATTCCTTCTGGCGGCCGTTGGGCGTTTTGTAATACAGGCGCCGCGCCGGCCGGCCATCGACCGTGTGCCTGAACGTTTGCGGGCTGAGGGAGGCGCGCTTGCCCGCCTTGCCTGCCATCGACATCGCCGTGATCGTCACGTAAGCGCGGTCCGGGCAGCGCGCCAGCAGGTGGGCGCCGCTCAGGACGGTGGGCTGCGTCTGCTCCAGCGGGAAACCGAACGGCTGCATGCCGACGATATCGCGGCAATCCATCTGCTGCGCCAGGGACGTCAGCGCGGCCGGATCGAGCGCGCTGCTGAGGTGCTTTTCGGCCGCTTGCGCCTGACCCAGCGCCAGGCGGCGCTCCAGTTCGGCCAGCGAGATATCGCTGGGCACGGGCAGCGGCGCGGGGGCGTCGGGGTCGGCCGCGCTCGATGTTTCCGCCTGCATGCGCGAAACGACGGAGTGGCTGCTCCCGGCTGTGCCATCGAGGGCGTGGGCGAATGGCGCGGCGCCGGCAAGGGCCAACGCCAGCGATAAGGCCGTGTGTTTCAGCATGAAATTTCCTGAAATGCTTGCGGTCAGGTGGACTTGGACGCGCCTGACCGCAGATACAAATGAGATGCATTGTGCATCAGATTGCTGTTTTGTACATTTCCTGGCGTGCGCCATGTCTTGCAGTTCGACGCGGACTTTGTTGAAGAGAAAAATATTTATCGTTGGATTTTTGACAAAATAGTTCCCGTTTCTGAGTCAAACAGCCATATCTGTTCAAGATTGATCACGATAATGTCGCCGCCAGACATCAGTTGAACGGGATCGATTACTGTAGCGTCGGCATATCGGTGATACTCCCCCATGAAGGGAGTAGTGAGCTTTCCTATGTATAGCGCACGTAAATTGCCTTTGAGTTTTCGCGCAATTTCTGGTGCAACGTCGAAGGAAGAAGAAATGTCCGAGTCTCCGGAAATATCCAGGTTTTCAAATGCTACAGCGCAAACATTATAAAGAATGCTTGTGGCATTTATGGTTTCGCCAAAGCCAGTTTTGGCAATATACGCTTTGCTATATTCCTTTTTTGCATCCAGATCAACCGCTCTATTGTCAGGGCCATTGTCCCAAATTTTTTGGCTAAATAATATTGACTTATTGACAGTCATTTTTTGCGAATCAGGATCATAGGAGCGCCAATCAATATTGATGGGATCTACAAATGCTAAAAGGCTATTGGCTCTCACATTGCCGTACAGTTTTTCCTCCCGAATTTTCCCTGCCCTCATTTCGTAAGCCGCAGAAGTTTCAAATGCATCTTTTTCTGGTTTGAAAGGGATTAATGCTTTTGCGATTGCACGGCAACTATTCCCTTTGAAATTTTTGGGAAGTGAGTCTTGAGAAGAGTTGAAAGAGGCTTGCAAATAACTTGGCAAGGCAGCCTTTGTTTCACGATCTAAAGTACTCTGAAATTTCTTTATGCGAACAACTTCTTCTTTGATAAAGCCTTCTGTGCTGGCCTTGAATGCAGGTTTTCGAACGTAATCATCTGCAATCGAGTGGCTTGCTATAAGCAGTGCTGTTATAGAGGATGCGGAAATAAATGCAAGATTTTTCATTGGATATGTGTGTCGTGAAAATTTGTGTTTTTACTTTAAACTTCATCGCTCCGCGCTTAAATACTCGTCGCATAATAACGCCGAATAATATTGGCAACCTCACTCCTGGCGCCCAGCCATCGCCGACGCAATCTCGATCGAACTCAGTTTCCAGCCCCACACGCCATGGCGCAGCAGGACCAGCGCGCCTTCCTGCGCATTGCCGTCCTTGGCGCGCACGACGAAGGTGTTCACGCCGGCATAGCCTGCGGAATACTCGGCCTTTTTCTGTGCGCCGTCGGCGGGCGCGTCCGCACTTGTATCCATATCCGCTTGCGGACTGAGGGCGCTCTTGTTGACCAGCGCCACCACGCCGGCTGGCGAGACCATGGCGTCGACCATCTTGCCCAGCATGGCGCTGGCGATCGACTGGCCCAGGGCGGCCAGCGGGTTGTCGCTGCCGGCCGTTGCCGCGATGCTGCGCGCCATGCTCGCTTCCAGCTGCGTCTTCACGCTGGTGCGCAGGGCGGGGAAGTCCACGTGTTCGGCCAGGGCGTCGGCGTTGCGCTCGGCCAGGGCGGTCTTGATCTGGCGCAAGGCATAGTAGGGCGAAGCATAGGCGGTCGCGGCGATGGCAATGGCGGCCACGGCGGCGGCGAGGGTGATTTTCTTCAAGTGATGCCTGTAAGGTAGAAGGTGGAAAACGGATGCCACGCAGCGTATCCGCTAAATTGAAATACGGCAATCGTATTTTCTTGCCATTATTTCTCCGCATGCACTCGGGTGTTCCTTGGCGGGCCGCTATAGAGTGATGAGGGTGGGTGCTGTATAATGGGAGAAAAGTACTTAACTAGCTGTTTTAACTGAATAAAGACCCAATATCACATGCTCTCTACAGCAAATATTACGATGCAGTTTGGCGCCAAGCCATTGTTTGAGAATATCTCCGTCAAGTTCGGCGACGGCAACCGCTATGGCTTGATCGGCGCCAACGGCTGCGGCAAGTCGACGTTCATGAAGATCCTGGGCGGCGACCTGGACCCGTCGGGCGGCAACGTCATGCTCGATACCAACGAGCGCCTGGGCAAGCTGCGCCAGGACCAGTTCGCGTTTGAAGACATGCGCGTGCTCGACGTCGTCATGATGGGCCACACGGAAATGTGGGCCGCCATCCAGCAACGCGACGCCATCTACGCGAACCCGGAAGCGACGGACGACGACTACATGCAGGCCGCCGAACTGGAAGGCAAAGTCTCCGAATACGACGGCTACACGGCCGAATCGCGCGCCGGCGAACTGCTGCTGGGCGCCGGCGTCGCCATCGAGCTGCATCAAGGCCCGATGAGCAATGTTTCGCCAGGCTGGAAGCTGCGCGTGCTGCTGGCGCAGGCGCTGTTCTCGAACCCGGACATCCTGCTGCTCGACGAGCCGACGAATAACCTGGACATCAACACGATTCGCTGGCTGGAAGACGTGCTCAACGAGCGCAACTCCACCATGATCATCATTTCCCATGATCGCCACTTCCTGAACCAGGTGTGCACCCACGTGGCCGACATGGACTACGGCACCTTGAAGATTTATCCGGGCAATTACGACGAATACATGTTCGCCTCGACCCAGGCGCGCAACCAGCAGCTGGCCAACAACGCGAAAGCGAAAGACAAGGTTGCCGAGCTGCAGGAATTCGTGCGCCGCTTCGCCGCGAATAAATCCAAGGCCCGCCAGGCGACGTCGCGCGCCAAGCAGATCGAAAAGATCAAGGTCGATGACATCAAACCATCGTCGCGCGCCTATCCGTTCGTGCGTTTCGACGGCGAAAAGAAATTGCACCGCCTGGCCGTGGAAGTCGAGAATATCTCGAAAGGTTTTGATCGCCAGCTGTTCAAGAACTTCAGCATCATGGTCGAAGCGGGCGAACGCATCGCCATCATCGGCGCCAACGGCGCCGGCAAGACCACCATGCTGCGCTGCATCGCGGGCGACATCGCCGGCCTGCAGCCGGACCAGGGCCGCGTGAAGTGGGCGGAAAACGCCAACGTGGGCTACATGCCGCAAGACCCGACGGAAGATTTCGCCAAGGACACGAACCTGACCGACTGGATCGGCCAGTGGACGAAAGAGGGCGACGACGACCAGGCCGTGCGTTCCATCCTGGGCCGTTTGCTGTTCGGCGGCGACGACGTGAAGAAGGCCGTCAAGGTGCTGTCCGGTGGTGAAAAGGGCCGTATGATGTACGGCAAGCTGATGCTGGGCCGCCACAACGTGCTGATGCTCGATGAGCCGACCAACCACATGGACATGGAATCGATCGAATCCTTGAACATCGCGCTGGAAAAATACGCGGGCACCCTGATCTTCGTGTCGCATGACCGCGAATTCGTTTCCTCGCTGGCCAACCGCATCATCGAAATCAAGGAAGATGAAGTGGTCGATTACCGCGGCAACTACGAAGACTATTTGAAGAGCCAGGGTATCGATTAATTGGTACGCTAACGTTGCGTCGGATTACGCGCTGTGCGCTAATCCGACCTACGTCAGGGTGAGTTCCCCGGGTTGGTCGCGTAGGTCGGATTAGCGTAGCGTAATCCGACATTACAAGGCCAGCCACCCAGCACCACACCGACGCGCCGCGGTCCATTCGTTCCGGCGCACCTGCTTCATTGCAATCGTGCCGGTCTATCCCGTTTTTGTTTGACACAGCCATGCAAACTTTAGCCATCAAATCCGTCGAGTACGAACATCCACAAGACGGAGCCAGCTGCACTGCCCACGCCTGGGCACGCACGCCAGCGACGCCGTCCCCGGCTGAAAAAGCCGAACTGATCACGCGCATCAAGCGCTTGCTGATCGAGCGCGAAGCCGTCCTCGTTGCCCACTATTACGTTGATGCCGACCTGCAAGACCTGGCCGAAGCCACGGGCGGCTGCGTCTCCGACTCCCTGGAAATGGCCCGCTTCGGGCGCGACCATCCGGCCAAGACCCTGGTCGTGGCCGGCGTGCGCTTCATGGGCGAAACGGCGAAAATCCTCAGTCCCGAAAAAACCGTGCTGATGCCCGACCTCGACGCGACCTGTTCGCTCGATTTGGGCTGCCCGGTGGACGAATTCACGGCCTTCTGCGACGCCCATCCCGACCGTACTGTCGTCGTCTACGCCAACACCAGCGCGGCCGTCAAGGCGCGCGCGGACTGGATGGTGACGTCGTCGATCGGCCTCGACATCGTTGCCCACCTGCATGCGCAGGGCAAGAAAATCCTGTGGGCGCCCGACAAGCACCTGGGTTCGTATATCCAGAAGCAGACGGGCGCCGACATGCTGCTGTGGCAAGGCAGCTGCCTCGTGCATGACGAATTCAAGGGCATCGAACTTGATTTGCTCAAGGAAGAGTATCCGCAAGCCAAGGTGCTCGTGCATCCGGAGTCGCCCGCCAACGTGGTGGCCCTGGCCGACATGGTGGGCTCGACGTCGCAAATGATTGCGGCAGCGCAAACCATGGACACGGACACTTTCATTGTCGCCACCGACAACGGCATCCTGCACAAGATGCGCGCGGCCGCGCCAGGCAAGCGCTTCATCGAAGCGCCCACGGCCGGCAACAGCGCCACCTGTAAAAGCTGCGCGCACTGCCCGTGGATGGCCATGAACGGCTTGCTGAACCTCGCGCAAACGCTGGAAAACATGCACAACGAAATCCACGTCGATCCCGCCGTCGGTCAGCTGGCCGTGCGTTCGATTAATCGCATGCTCGACTTCGCCGCCGCCAAGAAGGCAGGCCTCAAGCCGGGCGCGGACCTGGCAAAAGAAACCACATTGTTCCAAGGAATCGGTCCAGCATGAGTACCCTCGTTAATTCTTTCGCTCCCTTCGACCCGGCCCTGGCGCGCGCGTTCGAGGGCAACCTGCTGGCCGCCTTGCTGGAAGACGTGGGCCAGTGCGACCTGACGGGCGAGCTGGTGCCGCCCGACCATATCGTCACGGCCCGTGTCATCGTGCGCGAAGCGGCCGTGCTGTGTGGCGCGCCGTGGTTCGAAGGCATCATGAAAAGCCTGGACCGCAGCATCGATATCGCCTGGCATTACGCCGAAGGCGACATGATGACGGCCGATAGCGTCGTCTGCACGATACAGGCGCCGGCACGCGCCTTGCTCACGGCCGAGCGCAGCGCCCTCAATTTCCTGCAGCTGCTGTCGGCCGTGGCCACGGCCACGCGCCGGTATGTCGATGTGATCGCCGGCACCAAGGCGTCCATCCTGGACACG
>Ga0182008_10001196_pt1 | contig 17865 bp, 15 predicted proteins | sample Sormic07211129_1_FD_120482 | JGI IMG/M metagenome (GOLD analysis project Ga0182008, IMG submission 120482) | Rhizosphere microbial communities from Sorghum bicolor, Mead, Nebraska, USA - 072115-129_1 metaG | ecosystem: Host-associated > Plants > Roots > Rhizosphere | place: USA: Nebraska...
CGGCCGCAGCACGCTGGTGGCGCAGGAGACGGCCGTGCTCGATCGCACCGAAACCGTCACCTCCACCTGCGTGCGTCCGGTGCTCGTGAACGGCGACCATGTGGCGATCCACTGGATCTTCGAGTTCACGTTCAAGGGTGGCGCCAGCATGCGCATGGAGGAAATCGCCTGGCAGCGCTGGGAGGGCGATCGCATCGCCGAAGAGCAATTCTTCTACGACCCCGCGCAGCGAAAGCCGGGCTGAATCTCGGCTTCTAGCGCCGGCTCTCGGCCGCCACGGCCCGCACCAGCCGGGTGGCTGGCGCTACCAGCTCCCGCAGGTCCGCAGCGCGATCCTGCTCGATGGCTTGCAGAACGAGTTCATTGATGCCGCCGACCACCGTCATCGCCATCTGGCTCGTCAGATGCACTGCGAGGCCTTCCGCGTCGCCGCTGCTGTTGATCGCCACCTGGATGAAGTTGGCGATCTCGTCGTTCACCCGGCGCCGCACCGCGAGGCCCGGCATGCCCAGGCCGAGGATCTCGACAAACAGCGTGCGCAGCAGCACCGGGTCCTGGGCGAGGTAATCGAAATACGCCGCCATGGCCTGCTCCACCTGCGCATGCCACGGTTGCGCGGGGTCGAAAGCCTCGCTCACCGCCTGCAGCGCGAGCCGGCTGGCGGTTTGGTAGAGCGCGATCAGGCACTCGGTCTTGGTGCTGAAGTGCTCGTAGAAGGTGCGGCGCGACACGGCCGCCTCGCGCACGATGTCGGCAATGGTGGTTTCGGCGTAGCCCTTTGCTGCCACGGCATGCGCCATGCCTTGCAGCAGGCGCGTGTAGTGCTCGCTTCCGGTGCCATCGGCTGACTTGGAAGGCACGGCTGTTTCGACGGCTTCACTCATGAACGGCACATTTTCCTACGTCCTGGTACTTGACAGTACCAACTTGCGATTGCACCATGGAGGCAAGTCGGTACGAAGATGTACCAACCATTTCAGTTCCGTGCTTTTTTCGAGGCTTGTTTTTCATGACTGATCTCGTGGTCCGCCGCCTTCTGATCGATTTGCAATCGCCCTTTGCCCGCGACTGGTGCGGCGGCGACGCATTCTCGACCGCTTTCTTCAACGCCCTGTCGATGAGCTTCCCCTTCGGCGAACAATTCTTCATCGACGCGGTTCGCGATGCCGTCGCCACGTTGCCGACGGAAGTGCAGGAAAAGCATCGCGCCGACGTGCGCGGTTTCATCGGGCAGGAAGCCACGCACCGGCGCATCCATTCGCTCTTCAACAACCACCTCGAAAGCCAGGGCCTGGTGGATGGCTGGACGGCGCGCGCGGGCAAGCGCCTGACGCTGATGGAAGACGCCGACCCGCGCCACGCGCTGGCGGTGACGGCGGCCACCGAGCACTTCACGGCGCTGTTCGCCGAATGGCTGCTGGCCCACCCCGAGATCCTCGACGGCGCCGAGCCCCGGCTGCGCACCATGTGGCTGTGGCACAGCGCCGAAGAACTGGAACACAAGAGCGTGGCCTTCGACATCTACAAGGCCGCAGGCGGCTCCGACGAATGGCGCAAGCGTTGGTTCCGCCGCGTCACGATCATGTTCCTGGGCGACCTGATGCATCAGACCATCGACAACCTGCGCCACGAAAAGCAGCTGTGGAAATGGTCGACCTGGAAGAGCGCCGTGCGCATCCTGCTGAGCCGCGACGGTCTGCTGCGCGGCAACCTGGCCGGCTGGCGCGGCTACCTGCGCCCGGACTTCCATCCGATGCAGCAGGACAGCAGCCTCTCGGTGCGCTGGCTGGAGGACAACCGCGCACAGTACGCACCCGTGGGCGCGACACCCGAGGCAGCGGCCGCGGGTTGACCGGCAAGAAAGCTCAGTAGAAGTTGGCGCGTTGCGGCGCACCGCCGCCGGCCTGCTGGTGTTCGGGGCGCAGCGCCAGGTCGTGCAGGGTGTCGAAATCGGACGGAGCATCCGGCACGCGCATCACCACTTCCAGCTCGTGCATCGAAGTGACCCAACGGCCGGCCGGCGATTCGGCAGGCTCGTCGTTGGCGAAAACGCCGTCGCGGATGTAGAGGGTCTCGCCCTCGGGGCGCTCGGCATGCAGCTCGATCAGACGGGCGATGGAGAAGTTGTACGTCACGAGCTTTTCGCGCGTCTTGCGGTCCTTGCCGCCGCAATTGAACGAGCCTTCCGCGGCAATGACGATACAGGAGCCGTCCACGCCTCCGTCCATCTCGATCTCATTGCCCGAGCGCCAGATGGCGTTGGGCAGGCGCACGCGCACCTTGTCGATCACGAGGTCGCGCTGCTTGTTCAGGCTGCCAAGAGGCGGCACCAGCGAGCGCAATTGGCGCAGGCGCTCGGCGAAGTTGTCGTCCATCAGGAATTCGACATGGTGCGTGGCGCTGCCGGAGGAGCGCTTGACCACCTGAATGACCACGTGGCGCGACTTAGCCATGGCAGAACCCCTTTGCAAGCGTTGAATTCCATGTCCCGCGAGGGGCGTCGACGGCGTGGCTGCAATTCATTGGAAATCGGCTACAAATTAGAACTTTTGAATTCATGCAATCACTTGCATCATTTGTTTCTAACTGTATAACGATTGGCGGCAATGGGGAAGGCCAATTCGTGACTTATGCACGCGGAAATGTCTCCAAAGTGCCTCCCTGATGTGCTAGCAGGGTGTCCTTAACGGACTGACTTGGTCAAGGCCTACTCAAGGGATTCGTCGAGCGCCTTGCACGAAGGCGCGCAGACGGTCTGGGACTTGCCCAGCACCTGGCGGGTGCGCAACTGCGAGCGCACGCGGTGCTTGCCGCACATGAAGCACGACATGGTCGCGCCACTGAACGACGCCGAGGCGCGAAACGGCGAGCCGGGCGTCTTCGATTTGTAACGCAGGCCGTCCGCCACCACTGCCGTCTTCACTTCACCCTTCGCCATGCGTCTTGTCCTTGCTATTCGGTTCGGCACGGCGCATCGCGCGTGCAATGGCTTCCCGGGCACTGGTTTCAGCCGCCAGGGAAGCGTCCAACGCCGAGCGGCAAAGCCCGGCGTACTGATAGTTGAGGTTCTCATACACCTCGGCCGCGGCCGGATAGGCATCGAGCAGGCGGCCGAGCTCGGCGCCCTGCTCGACATCCTCGAACTCATGCACGAGGTGTTCGACCACGGAACGGTACTGCTCTGCGCCGACGGGCACAGCGCTGTGTTCAAGCTTTTCCAGCAGTTGCGCCAACACGTGGGTCACTGCCAGATCGGTCTTGGGAGACGGATTATCGGTCGTGTTCATGGTTTGCATCTGGGGGCAGCATACGCCTATGCAAGTGGCTGCTCGCACGGGGAGGTCTCTGGCGCCCCGGTTTCCTGGGCCGCCTGCATCCGCTGGAGCAGGCTGTGCAGCATCTCGGTGGACAGCCCGTGGATCACCAGCCGATGCCCCGCCCGCAGTGTCGACAAGGGCACGAGCGGGTGCTTGTTGTTGACCAGAATGAGGTGTTCGGGCGCGGCCAGGATCGTGGCCGCGTAGATGCCGATGGTTTCGTCCAGCTGCAGGGAGTTGGCGGCACGCCAGAAATCGTTGTCCGTCAGCATCAGCTGGTAAAGCGGCGTAAAAAGCTCGATGGCGCTTTGCAGATCGAGAAAATTGAGCTTTCCCTGGGGCATGTCTTCCAGCCGCGGGCCGGGCTCCCTGATCATGGAGAAATCGACCTGCTCCGCCTTGCGCAGCGCCACGCCCTTGTCGCGCAGCGCCTTGTTCAGCCGGATCACGAAATTGAACAGGTTCAGGTCGTGCTTCAGGAACATCTCGTCCTTCAGCGCGTCGATGCCGGCCGGCTCCAGCGGGCTCGTCGCTACCGGGGCCGGCGAGTTTCGCCCGATGAAGGCCAGCACCTGCGAGCCCAGGTGAAAGTGCCGCAGGATCAGCCAATTGGCCTCCGGCGAAACAAAGCGCTTCAGCCCCCACGCGAGAAGTCGGTGCAGCAGCATCGAATGCGACCAGTTGCGCGGCACGAACACCTTCACGATCTGGATCAGGATGATCGTCAGCCGCGCGATCGGCCGCAGGAACGGCAGCAGGTACTGGCGCGACGCCGAACTCGAATCGGCCAGCCACGCGGCTTTGACGTCGTCGGGCAGCGGCGTGCTCTGGTCGAGGTACAGCGCCAGCCAGGGGCTGGGGTCGCGCTCGTCGTGCGCCTGGGTCAGGAAATCAGGTGTTCGGTCCATGGGGCCTGCGTTCGGTGATGTGCTGGAACTGCATCAGGTACAGCGCGGCCGTATGGCGCGCGGTGTCGGCTATCTGTCGGGCGGCGCGCGTGTGCCCCTCTACGGCCATGACCATCTCGACCGCCGTGAGCCAGCGGCTCAGGTGATGCTCGTCGTTGTGGCCGTGGTATTCGAGGAAGCGGAAGGCATCGGGTGGCAGCTTCAGGCCGGACTTGAGCAGCGGCAGCAGCGCCGGCACGATGCGCTGGCCCGTGCCCTCGATGATGTAGATCGCGCCCAGCAATCCGATCGGGTCGCGCGTGGCGGCCAGGCCATGCAGGTAGGCGTTGAGCGCCTCGCCGCCGGGGTTGCGGCGCAGGTCTTCGATGTTCTCGACCATGCCGCCGGCCTTGCGGTAGTCGCTGAAGAGGATGTTGAAGTCGTTCTGCTCCTCCCCCGCGTGCACGCCGATCAGCGAGGCCAGCATCTGGTACGGCTCGCTCAGCGAGGCGGCGCCTTCGCGCATCCACAGGCTGCCTTCGCGAACCTGGGGCACCCATTGCTCCATCCAGTTCAGGTAGTCGGGCACGGTAAAGCGGCGCTCGCGGATCTGGCGGACCAGCGGCGTGCGCCAGACCCGGGAGCGGTAGTCGTGCCAGATGGCGGCCAGTTCGGTCAACAAGGCACCGAGGCCCTCGGGCGCGGCGGCCGGGTCGTGCGGGGGCGCGATCACGAGGTCGTCGTCAGGCGCCGCTGCCGCCGCCGCGCGCGATGCGGCAACCACCGGCACGGCATCGACGGACTCCACTTCGAGCAGCATGTACGCCGCCATGAATCGCCCCGACTCTGGCACGTAGCAGAAGATCTGCTCGCCGGGCTTCAGCGCCTTGGTGTGCAGGAATTCGGCCAGCATCACGAGGATCGACGCGGCCCCGGTGTTGCCGCGCCAGGCCAGGTTGCTCCACCAGCGCTCGCGCGGGATCGACAGGTCGGCCTTGGCCATCAGGTCCTCGACCACCGGGATGAATTTTTCCGACGAATAGTGGCAGAGAAAGTGATCGACCCGCTTCGGATCGACCCAGCCGTCGCGCACGAGACCCGCGTACTCGTGGATGCCGATGTCGAACAGGTGCGGCAGCAGACGGATGTCCTGGCGCAGCGACAGCGCGCCGGCAGCTTCGGCCTCGGCCCAGGAACCGAAATCGAGGTGGCCGCGTGTCCGGTCTTCGGTCAGCCCGAGCTGCATGCACACCGGATAGTCGCCCGAGAAAGCGCGCTGGTGCACCCACTTCAGCTTCAGCCGCAACCCCGGTGCACCGGCCAGTGCGGGCGTACCGTCGGACAGCAGCAAGGCGCCCGCGCCATCGGACAGCATCCAGCGCAGGAAGTGAGAGTCGAAGTCTGTCTCGTAGCCGCGCGCCGCGAAGCGCGAGCGCTTGAAGAGGCGCGACGGCATCTCGCTGGCCACCGCCACCGCCGAGCGGTGCGCCCCCAGCTCGATGCCCTGCGCGGCCGTCTGGATCGCCGACACGCCCGCCGCGCAGATGCCGTGCACCGAATGCGTCTCCATCGGCTGCGCCGTCAGCTCGCCCTGGATCATGTTGGCAAAGCCTGGCATCAGCGTGTCGCCGCCCGACGAGCCGCTGGCCAGCAGCGACACGCGCGACAGCTCCGCGCCGCCCCGCCGCAGGCAGTCGCGGATCGCACCTGCCGCCAGCTGCGCATTGGTGTGGCGGGTCACGCCTTCCTCGTCGATGGCGTAGTGCCGCGTGAGGATGCCGTTCTCCGCCAGGATGCGCCGCTTGATGCGCTCCGACATGCGGTTGAGCGGCGCGATGTAGGCGTCCATGCGGTCGTTGGGAATGGGCTCGCCCGGCATGAAGTAGCCGGCGCTTTCGAGGTAGACGCGTTGAAATGAGACGGGCATGGTTCAGTTGATGGATGAATCGGGAGGCATCAGCGGGCGGCTGCGAAAACGCGGCCACACGGCCCCCAGCAGGAACACCCGCACCATGTACGGCACCAGCCCGCCCTCGTTGAGCGCAGGGTCCACCTGCGCGCGGTAGCGCGTGCGATGCAGGCGGGTGAGCTCGGACCAATGGGCATGCGGGTTTTCGTGGTGTGCGGTGTGCAGGCCGATGTTGAACAGCAAGGGGTTCACCAGCCCCTCGAAATTGCGGGCGTAGTTCAGCCGGCTACCCGGGGTATCGCCCTGCGCCTCCTCGCGAGACGCCTTCCGACCATCGGCGTGGGCATGCTGCAGGTAATTGGTCGCCAGCAGCCAGTGCAGGCCGTGCAGTTGCGGCACGATGACGAAGACCAGCGCCTTGCGCCAGTCGAGCGCCAGCAGCACCGCCCAGCTGGCCAGCCACAGCGCGTACTGCGCCATGCAGTAGCGCCATGCGCCGCGCCTATGCAGCCGCAGCCGAGCAAGCCAGGCGAAGAACACCGGCATCAGCACCCACACCGCCTGGAACGGATGCAGCAGGTAACCCCGCATGTGGTTGGTGTCGCCGCCGAAGCGGTAGGTGCGCGCCACGTCCTTCGGGCCATGCCGGTGGCGATGGTGGTTGGCCACGTGCGCAGGCCAGAACACGAAGGTCGGGTGTCCCTGCAGCAACGTGATCCAGAAGTCCGTCAACCGGTTCATGCCCCGCCCGCGCCACATGCGCAGATGCACATGGTTGTGATGGATCACGCCGACGCCGAGCGTCAGGAACAGCGTCATCCCATATAGCAGAACATCGAAGCCATGGAACCACTGCCACGCAGCCAGCACAGGCAGCGCGACGAGATAGGCAAGGCTCTGCCAGTCGCGCCGGTGACGCAGCCGCGGCAGGTGGCGGCTCGCGTCAGGCCGTGGTCGCGCCATGCTTCTTGCGGAAGGCCCGGAGAACCGGCTCGGCTGCATCGGCCGCGACGCGCGTTCCGAACAGCCGGTCCATGAACGTGAATTGAAAACCGTAGTTGCCGTTGTGCACGGCATGGTGCAGATGGTGCCGGCGGCTCGCCGCGAACCAGTGGCTGTACGACACGTCCGTGAAGAAGTCGTAGTTCGAATGCCCGATGCAGTTGAAGAACAGGCTGAACACCGGCACCGCTGCGAGCGACCAGAAGCTGAAGTCGTGCACCACCATCGGCAGCAGGATCACGTTGCCGAGCATCAGCGCCTCGACGGGGTGAAAGCTGTAGGTAGCCCATGGGGTGGTCACGAACGAGCGGTGATGCGGCCCGTGAAAGCGCCGCAGCCAGCGCGTATGCAAAAGCCGGTGATTGATCCAGAAATGCACGTCGTTCCAAAAGGCGAGCGCGAGGATCTCGACCGCGACTTGCCGCCAACCCGCATCGCCGTCGAGCCGCGCCCAGCCCAGCTGCAGCAGCCCCCATGGAAACACCATGCCCAGCCCGAAGATCAACACCGACACCCCCGACTGCCCCAGTTCGCGCCGCAGCTGCCCCGGCTGCAGCGGCCGCGGATCGAGTTCACGCCCGATGCCCAGCGCCGGCAGCGCGCGCTTCGTCAGCAGCCACGTGAGGCCGCCAAAACAGAGATAGATGCCGCCGAAAAAAAGCACGCCCCACAGCATGACCTGCGGGGCGGACAACGAGGTAAAGGTCTGCGCCATCCCCCGAGGCTACAACAGCATCTCGGGAACGATCGGCGCGATGAGCATGTTGTAGAAGCGCTGGAAGAAGCCCGACTCCGGCTCCGAGGTCAGGATCATCTCTTTCTCGCCGTCGTTCGTCAGCCATTGCAGCGTGCCAGTGTCCTTGGCCAGCCGCAGCCGGTAGGAATTCTGCAGCTTGCTGATGTTGATGACGCGCAACATCTCGCGCGCCAGTTGCGGGCTGTCGACCACCACCCCCATCTCGGTGTTCTGGCTGGCCGAGCGCGGGTCGAGATTCATCGAGCCGATGAAGATGCGCGTCCTGTCGATCGCAGCGGTCTTGGAGTGCAGCCGCCCCAGCGACTTGCCGAACATGCCGAAGCGCTCGCCCGCGCTGGTGCGCTGCGGGCTCAGTTCGTAGAGGTCGGCGCCGCTTTCGAGCAGCCGCTGGCGGTAGCGCGCATAGCCGGTGTGCACCAGCGGCTCGTCGTTGGCCGCCAAGGAATTGGTCAGCAGCGTGAGCTTGACCTTGCGCCTGGCCAGGTCCTCGAAAGCCTCCATGCCGCGCTCGCCCGGCACAAGGTACGGCGAGGTCAGGTCGACTTCGGTCTTGGCGTCGAGCAGCAGCGCCCAGACCTTCATCGTCACGCTGGTGGCGATGGCCTCGTCGGCGGACATGGTCGCGGGCTTGGTGGGCGGGTCGGCGATGGCGCGGGCTTCGCCCCACAGCAGGCCCATGCGGCCGCCGTCGAGCTCCTCGGCAATGGGCCCGTAGCCGAGGATGTCGGACGGTGGCAGCACGATCTTCGGTGGTGGCGCGGCCATGCCCACCCAACTGTCGAAATCGGCGCCGTTCGGCCTGCGGCCGCCCTCGCCCGTCACGATGTCGGCAATCGGCCAGACCTGCACGCTGTTCCAGTAGGCGTCGAAGATCGATTCGAGCTGCGGCACCACCTTGCCGATCACCAGCGCATCCATGTCGATGAAGTTCTGCGCCTCGCTGAGCACGAAATACTCTTCGGCGATGTTGCGCCCGCCTACCACCGCCATCACGCCGTCGGCGATGAAGAGCTTGTTGTGCATGCGGTGGTTGAGCCGCGAAATCTCCCACGGCGACGCCGCGAAGCGCGACAGGAAGCCGTTGCGCCCGCAGCAGAACGGGTTGAACAGGCGCACGTCGACGTTCGGCGTCTCCGAGAGCGCCAGCAGCAGCTGCTGGCTCTTGACGGTATACAGGTCGTCCACCAGCACCCGCACCTTGACGCCGCGCATCGCCGCCTCGCGCAGCGTGCGCAGCAGCAGGCGGCCGACGGCGTCGTTCTCGAGCTGGTAATACTGCACCACCAGCGAGCGCTGGGCCCGCTGGGCGAGTTGGATGCGCGCGTCGAGCGAGTACACGCCCAGCGGCATCAGCCGGAAGCCCGAGTGCTCGCCGGGCGGCGTGGATGCGGCGGCAATCTTCGCGAGCATGGTCGACGGGTCGGCGGAGGCGGCAAATTCGGCGGGCCGTTCCCGTGCCGGCGGCAGCGAACCGCAGGCGCCGAGTGCCGCGATCAGGGCGCCAGCGAGCGCGAGGCGCAGAAGCAAGAGGCAGGCGTTCATGATGGTGCTTCCATGGCGTGGTTCTTCCCCGTCGTTTCTTCAATTGTTCTGCTCAATACGCGGGCCGGCCTGCACCGGTTTCAAGGGCCCCTTTTGGGGACGCCCGGCCTAGAATTCGGCCCACATCGCTGCGGAGTTACATCATGGCCCGTTCGCACCTCCATCGCATCGCCTGGATGACGGTTTTTTCAGCCCTGGCGCATCCCGCCTGGGCCGCGCTGGACATCGGCGACCCCGTCCCCAGGTTCACCGCCACCGCGGCCCTGGGCGGCAAGACCTTCCGCTACTCGCTGGCCGACGCTCTCGCGAAGGGGCCGGTGGTGCTGTACTTCTTTCCAGCGGCCGATTCCAACGACTGCTCGATCGAGGCCCACGCCTTCGCCGAGGCCGTGGACCAGTTCGCCGCACTGGGCGCCAGCGTGATCGGCGTTTCGGCGGACGACATCGGCACCTTGTCGAAGTTTTCGGTCAAGTCCTGCCAGAGCCGCTTTCCGGTGGCGTCGGACGAGGGCAAGACCGTGATCCAGGGTTTCGACGCGCTGATGCAGACGCGGCCCGACTTCGCCAACCGCCTGTCGTACGTGATCTCGCCGGACGGCAAGGTCGCCTACTACTACCAGAACCTGAATCCGGACAAGCATGTGGAGCGCACGCTGAATGCGGTGAAGGCGCTGCCGAGATCCACGGCAAAGTAAGCAAAGGGCCAGGCCCGCTCTATCGAACCCGGACGCCCTCGTTCCAGCCCTTTTCCAGCGGATTCAGCACCAGCTGGATCAACCGGCGCCTATCGGTCTGGATGTCCGCCTGAAGGCTCATGCCGGATTGCAGGGCCTGGGGGCGCCCTTTGACCCAGATGCTGGCATCGGGCCCCGCGAGCGCAATCTGCACGCGGTAGGCAAGGCCGTTTGTTCGCTGGTCCGAATTGCTGCTGTCGAAGTTGCGATTGCCGGATGCGGACTGGCCCGTGCCTGTCTGCTTGTCGAGCGCCTGCGGATTCTGGAACTCCGCGTCCGCACTGACCCATTTCACCCTGCCGGCCACGGCCCCGTATTGCGTGAAGGGAAAGCTGTCGAGCTTGACCTCGACGGGCTGGCCGATCTTGACGTAGCCGATGTCGTTGTTGCTGAGGAAGACTTCGGCGATCAACGGTGTATTCTCGGGAACAATCGTCAGGAGCGGCTGATTGGCCGCCACCGCGCTCCCCAGTGTCGTGACCCCGAGGCTCTGGACCACACCGGACACTGGCGCACGCAAGGTCTTCAGGCCATTGAGTTGCTGGGCCTTTTCGAACTCGGCCTGGAGACTCGCGCCCTCCCGGCTTGCCTGCTCGACCTCCGCAAGGATCTGCACCTTGCGCTCCTGCTCCACGGCCGCTTGACGGAAGCGCGCCTCCTGGAGCCCAGCAGCAAGCTGCGCCAGCGTCTGGCTTTGCGCCGCCAGGTCATGCTCCAGGCCTACCACTTCCTGCTCTTGTTTGAGGCGCTCGCCTTCGCTGAAGAAGCCTTCCTTTACGAGTGCCAGGCTCTGCTGGTAGCGCTTAGTCGCGAGCCCGAGATTCAAGCGCAATTCCGTGTGCGTCGACTCGGCCGCCCTGAGGGCCTTCGTCTTTTCGTCGACCGATGCTCTGGCTTCCGCTAGCTTGGCTTCGAATGCCGCTTCGCGGGCTTGGATCGTCGCCATCTGGTCGGGCGTCAACGCCAGCGTTCTCGCCGCGCCGGAACCGCCGCCCGGCACCGACATAGGCAGGTGCTGCCCCTTCATCTCCACCATGAGCCGCGCCATCTGCTGCTGATTCTGCTGCAGCCGTTGCTGGCTGCTGGAGAGATCGGCCTGGGACAAGGTTGGATCTAGTTCGATCAGGAGATCGCCTTCCTTGACGCGTTGACCTTCGCGCACGTGGATGACGCGCACGAGGGCCGGCTCGATCGTCTGCATGACCTTCACACGCCCATCGGGAATCAGCCTGCCGGGCGCCGTCGCCACGATCTCGATCTCTCCGATACACGCCCAGGCAATGGCGCCGAGCAACAGCACCGCCAGCGCCCACATCAGGCCACTGGCAAATGGCGCAGGAGGCGCTTCCTCGATGGCGAGCGCCGGGCTGTGAAACGCTCGCTCCTTCGGGGACAGCACGACGCTCATGCTTCCGTCTCCGCGGGGTTGCCGCGCCGTTCGGGACGATGCGCTGCATGGGGCTTGCGGACACCAGTCAGCGGCTCGTGCTGCTGCATGGCCCAGAGCCTCGCAAACTCGCCTTGCTGCGCAATGAGTTCCTGCAACCCGCCCTGCTCCACCACCTTGCCGCTGTCGAGCACGACGATGCGGCTGCAATGCCGCAGCGTGGAGAGCCGGTGGGCAATCATGATGACCGTGCGGCCACGGCAGATCTGCGCCATGTTGGCCTGGATGGCCTGCTCGCTCTCAACGTCCAGCGCACTGGTAGCCTCGTCCAGGATCAGGATACGCGGGTCTCCCGTCAGTGCCCGGGCGATCGCGATGCGCTGGCGCTGCCCGCCGGACAAAAGGGCACCGCGTTCGCCGACCGGCGTGTGGTAGCCCTGCGGCAAAGCCGTGATGAATTCGTGCGCCCCCGCCTGCTGCGCCGCGAAGACGATGCGGTCAAAGGACATCCCCGGGTGGGCGACTGCAATGTTTTCCGCAATCGTCCCGCTGAACAGGAAACTGTCTTGCAGCACGACGCCGATCTGCCTACGCAACTGCTGGGGATCGGCATGCGCGATGTCGTGGCCATCGACCAGCACGCGCCCGGCCTCCACGCCGTACAGCCGCTGAATGAGTTTGGTGAGCGTCGACTTGCCGCATCCGGAGCGCCCCACGATGCCCACCACTTCGCCCGGTTCCAGCAGAAGGCTTACATCGTTCAGCACCAGCGGCGTTTCTGGCTGGTAGCGGAAGTGGATCGAACGCAACTCGACACGGCCCTTCAATGGCGGCATGGCCTGGACACCTGCGTTGGTGGGCTCCGGCTGCGCATTCATGAGGTCGCCCATGCGGTCGACCGAAAGCTTGACTTGCTGGAAGTTCTGCCACAGCCCCACCAGCCGGGACACCGGCTGCAACACCTGTCCAGCGAGCATCTGGAAGGCAATAAGCCCCCCGACGGTGAGATCGTTGTTCATCACCAGCGTAGTGCCGACCCAGAGCACCGCCAGTGTCAGCATCCGCTGGACTGCCTGCGAAATGCTCTGCGCCGCATTGCCCAACTTGCTGACATCGAACCCGGCTGCCACCTGCCGCGCGGCCAGCAGGTCCCATTTGCGCTGCCACATGGGCGCCAGCGCGAGGCTCTTCAGCGTATGGATGCCCTGGATGCTCTCGACCATGAAGCTGCCGGCCTCCGCGCTGCGATCGAACTTCGTCTGCAGCGCCTTCGCAAAGATGGGCTGGGCCACCAGCGTCACGAGGGCAAGAATCGGTAGGCCGATGAGCGTGACGATGGTCAGCTTGATACTGTAGAGCAGCATCACCGCGATGAAGATGCCGATGAAGAGGCCATCGACCAATGTCGTCAGTGCGCCGCCCGTGAAGAAACTGCGGATGTTTTCGAGCTCGCGCGTGCGGGCCAGCGTGTCGCCGGCCTGGCGCTGTTCGAAATATCGGATGGGCAGGCTGAGCAGATGGCGGAACAGGTCGCTCGACAGGCCGGCGTCGAGGCGAGCAGACGTATGCGCGAGCATATATCCGCGCAACGTGTTGGTCACGGCTTCGAAGACGATCAGGCCCGCCATGCCGATGCCGAGAACATGCAGGGTCGACAGGCTCTTGTGCATCAGGACCTTGTCGATGATGACCTGGCTGAACAGGGGCGTCGTCAACGCGACCAGTTGGAGCAGAAATGCGCCGAGCAGCACCTGCCCCAGCGGCTTGCGATAGCGCCACAGCACTGGCGCGAACCACCCGAGGCCAAAGCGGCGGGAGCCCGAGCCGCCGATTGCGCCGAGTTGCAGGGGTTGGCGGAAGCAAATGACGGCAAGAGCGCCCCTTTCCCCATGGCTCTCGACGAGCTCTGCCATCGAAACCCATTTGAATTTGGAGGTCTGGGGTATCCAGAGGAGGAGTTCCCCCGAAACCTGTGCCGGATCGACTGCAGATTCGTCCGCAACACCAGGGTGCCGACCGGTGGAAGGCCCGCGCTTTTCGCGCCGGGCAACCACAGTGACCACGTTTCCATCGGCGCCAACGATCACGCAAGGGATGGGGAGCGAGCGCGCCCCACCGCGCTGTTTGAGTAGCCGCCATTTGCGTGACGGGCGTTCCTGGATCCGCAGGGGTTTCGACACGAGCCCCAGGTGCTGCGCCGCATGTTGCAGCTCTTGTGCGCCGATGGGGGTTTCAGGACGCCAGCCCATCGCCTCGCCGAGCGCCTGTACGCTCATTTCCAGAGAGAAAAAAGCAATCACGGGCTGCAATGCGGCGAGACCTTGAAGCGCACGAAAAGAGGCGCCGCCAACCTCAGTAGGCATTTTTTGACCGCCAGAATTTATGGGAGGCTGCGGATAAATCACGCTCCGCTCTCCATTTTTCAATTTGGTCCAGGCGCTTCATCCAACCCAAGTCTCAACCATGCAAAGGCTGCGGCGACACGAGAGCGACAGGCCGCTCACTTCACGCTGTCAACAAGAAATTGACTTGCGATAGTTGCGCCAGCGTAGCGTGATGGAATGTGATGTTTTGGGCCCCGTCAGCGAAAACTACATCTTGGCCGCTTTGCGTCATATGACCAAGTATGTCGGCGCTACCGCTATATCCAAACCCAACGAATTTCAATTGATCTACATTTTCCAATCCAAATACCTGGTCGTTTCCAGGCCGAAGGGAATCAAACGTGAAGACGTCTGCACCACGACCACCAATTAACGTATTGCCGCCTTGTCCACCGAGCAACTCATCGCTCCAGCTTCCAAAGCTTGAAGCCATGAAATTTGCCTGCCCAGACATGGTGTTCGCGCGAAACTCCGTTGAATCCGAAAATCCAACTACAGCATCGGCACGTGACATTCCATGATCGAGCGCATTGACCCAGGCGGCCAACCCAGCCTGATCAGGTTCTCGCCCTAAAACATTTTTATAAAGGAGCGTCGCAAACTGATTATTGTTAAGCGCTCCGTAGGTATTTTGAAACTCGACCGATCCAACGAAACCCTGCGCAACCGATTTGATCGTTTGCGCACCAGCATCCAGTGCATTGACCCAATTAACAAAACCAGTTCCATCTGGCTCTCTGTTTAGAGTAGCCTTGTAAAGGCGAAAAACCTCGCCTTGGTGCTCATTGCTGAATCGCGCCGTCATATAGGCATCAACGTCTGTCGCACTATTATTTTTGAATTCCGTTGACTCAGAAAAACCCACCACCACATTGGCTCTGGAATTTCCGGCATCGAGAGATTGAACCCATGCAGAAAGGCCGTTACTATCAGGAGTCCGCCCAAGGACATTCTTATAGAGCAAAGTCACGAATTGCGTATTGTTGAGGGCCCCGTAATTTGCTTGAAATTCCGTAGAATTTACAAAGGTTGCCGCAGCGGCCCCTACGGTCATTCCACTTTTCAATGCAGTCACCCATTCTTGAAAGCCACCAATATCGGGCTCCCTCCCCAATGTCGCTTGGTATAGCCGATAAGCGCTCCCATACCAAGAATTGGAGGCTCCGGTTATGCCATCGCCGCCGTCGATCGTGTCGTTGCCGCTTCCCCCGACCAACGCATCGTTGCCCCACCCGCCAGTGATCTTGTCGTCACCACTGCCACCGTTGAGGTAGACAGAACTCGTGGCCCCCCAGGCCGTGAGGGTGTCATTGAAGTCAGAGCCAACGACTGCATAGATCTGCGACAGCGTGTCGCGATTGCCCCAGCCATCCGTCGCGGTACCCGACCGGAGATCGACGCTGACACCGGCGGGACCATCGTTGTAGTGAACTATGACCGCGCCGGTGTTGTTCCCGGTGATGAAGTCGTTGCCTTGTCCGCCCCAGATGTCGTCGTTCCCTTCATCACTGAAGATGGAATCGTTGCCTGCGCCGCCGTCGATGAGATCATTTCCGGCACCGCCGTGGATGATGTCTGAATCTGAGGTTCCAACCAAAGTATCGTTTCCGGGGGTGCCGTCGATGATCGCCACAGTACGTTCCTTCGTTTTTAAGTAAGACCTACCAACACTTGTAGCGCTCCTCGCTGCCGATACAAGCGCTCCAGGGTCATGGGCTTCGCCCCCTTCCCCCTTAAACCAGCACTGCTGGTCTACAGGTATCGTATCTGCTTGTATCTATATTTCCTCAATGAAACACGCGCCCAGCTCGTGCTTTTTCCACGGATGACTGGCTTTTCGCGGCGCCCTTTGGGAGAGCAATACTTAAATACTAAGTAATTTTTTAGGTAACGTTTCCCTGATCGGCGCTCCAGGACAGGAGCGGCCGGACAGAGATGTTTTCGGTCCGCGCAAAATCCAACCCCATGCAGCTCAACTACATCGCCAACGCGCACGTCCCGTCCTCCTCCGGCCGCACCCTGCCCGTCATCGACCCTTCCGACGGCCAGGTTTTCGACGAAATCCAGCGCAGCAACGCAGCCGATATCGACTCCGCCGTGCGCGCCGCGCGCGACTGCTTCGAGGGTGTCTGGCACAAGGTCAGCGCGGCCGACCGCAGCCGCCTGCTCTACAAGCTCTCACAGAAGATCGCCGAGCACGTCGACGAGCTCGCGCTGATCGAGCAGCGCGACTGCGGCAAGCCGGTGAAGCAGGCGCGCGCCGACGCTGTGGCACTGGTTCGCTATTTCGAGTTCTATGCCGGCGCCTGCGACAAGCTGCACGGCGAGACCATCCCCTATCAGGACGGCTACAGCGTCTTCACCTGGCGCGAGCCGCACGGCGTCACCGGCCACATCATTCCGTGGAACTACCCGATGCAGATCTTCGGACGCAGCGTGGGCGGCGCCCTGGCGGCCGGCAACGTGTGCGTGGTCAAGCCAGCCGAGGACGCCTGCCTCTCGCTGATCCGCGTGGCGCAGCTCGCGGCCGAAGTCGGCTTTCCGGCCGGCACGCTCAATATCGTGACGGGCTACGGCCATGAAGTGGGGGACGCGCTCGCTCGGCACGAGGGCATCGACCACATCAGCTTCACCGGCAGCCCGAAGATCGGCACGCTGATCCAGCAGGTAGCGGCCGAGCGGCACTGCCCGGTCACGCTGGAGCTGGGTGGCAAGAGTCCGCAGATCATCTTCGCGGACGCTGACCTGGACGCGGCCATTCCCGTGGTCATCAATGCCATCGTGCAGAACGCCGGGCAGACCTGCTCGGCCGGCTCGCGGGTGCTGATCCAGCGCGACATCTACGAACCGCTGCTGGAGCGCCTGGGCCACGCTTTCGAGGCGCTGCGCGTCGGCCCCGCGGCCATGGATCTCGACGTGGGCCCGCTGATCCGCCAGACGCAGCAGCAGCGCGTGTGGGACTTCTTGAGCGATGCGCAACATGCCGGCATCCCGATGGTGGCGCAGGGCATCGTGGTCGACGAAGCGCCCGAGACCGGCTTCTACCAGGCGCCCACCCTGCTGCGCGACGTGCCGGTGAATCACCGGCTCGCACAGGAAGAGGTGTTCGGCCCGGTGCTGGCGGCCATGGTCTTCGCCGACGAAGACGAAGCCGTGGCGCTTGCCAACGCCACGCAGTTCGGGCTGGTCGCCGGCGTGTGGACCACCGACGGATCGCGCCAGTTCCGCATGGCCAGGCGCGTGAGGAGCGGCCAGGTGTTCATCAACAACTATGGCGCGGGCGGGGGCGTCGAGCTGCCGTTCGGCGGCGTGAAGTCCTCAGGCTACGGCCGCGAGAAGGGTTTCGAGGCCCTCTACGGCTTCACCACGCTCAAGACCGTCGCCGTCAAGCACGGCTGAGGCCAAGGGCCGGCCCGACAGCCGCCCAAACAGAGCGCATTCCAGAACATTGACCTGGGACATGGTTTACGCGGCGGCGATCAAGTAGCCTGAGGTTCACAGGCCCTTGGGCCGTGGCGCAAAATCGGACCCGCTTCATGAAAAACAGCAGCAATACCGTCATTCCGATCTCCACGATCGGCCGCGCACGTCCCGCCGTGGCCGTGCCGGAGGTCGCCGTGCCCGCCACGGGGGTGCTGCTCGACCGCCTCGGCCGGCCCATGACCGACCTGCGCATCAGCGTGACCGACCGGTGCAACTTTCGCTGCAGCTACTGCATGCCGAAGGACGTGTTCGACAAGGACTACAAGTACCTGCCGCACAGCGCGCTGCTGAGTTTTGAAGAAATGACGCGGCTGGCCCGCCTGTTCGCTGCGCACGGCGTGCGCAAGATCCGCCTGACCGGCGGTGAGCCGTTGCTGCGCAAGAACATCGAAGGCCTCATCGAACAACTCGCCGGGATCCGCTCGCCCGCCGGCGAGCCGCTGGCGCTGACGCTCACCACCAA